>Ga0115555_1001649_pt1 | contig 15272 bp, 16 predicted proteins | sample COGITO_mtgs_1104_2_FD_87285 | JGI IMG/M metagenome (GOLD analysis project Ga0115555, IMG submission 87285) | Pelagic marine microbial communities from North Sea - COGITO_mtgs_110407 | ecosystem: Environmental > Aquatic > Marine > Epipelagic | place: Germany:Helgoland, sampling site Kabeltonne... | reverse complement strand
CTGTTCCACTCCCCCGCCCTCTTCAGCGTCTTCTCCTCGGGGCCCGCCCCCCCCCTCCTCTTCTTCCCCCCCTCCTTCCCCCCCCCCCCCTCGTCCCCCAAATACTCCTCCCCGTCATCGTGGTACCCCAGCCCGTCGTCGTCGACGACGAAGTCCTCCCGAGCCCGACGAGACTCCACGATGTCCATGTACTCCGACTCCGTAACCGTCTCGAAGACGGACGACGGGCCCGACTCGTCCAGACCCGCGCCGTCCATCTGGCTGTCGATCCCGCCAACGCCGGAGCTCTTCTGGGCGCGCATAGCCGAGAGGGCGGCGGCCTTTGCCGACACCGCTTTCACGCGCTTCGCACGTTCGGACATTGTTTATGCTGTCGTTAACGCTGTAGAGCTTGTTATCGGTGTTACTGTAGCTGCCCGCCGATTTCGCTGTCCAGCTGTTAACCAGTGTATCACACGAGAATTATACTCCTAAAACCACAGAGACGGTACGTAGAGTTATTGATGGTTTGACCACTTCAGCTTAAAAATGAGAAAACCGAAAGATAACGTTGCAAACAACCAGAGAAGATTTTTTAGGCGGGTTTTTTTCTGCCAATATTTTCCTCGGCAATCCCTACTTACTGGAGTCACCGAATATTTATTAATTTGTCTCTTCCTACTAACCTGACTGTTTGGAATACCTGGGCGGAAAGACAAAAAAAAAAGCACAGCAAAGACTTTCTCACCACTAAACACTAAACACGAAGAATATTTCTTCGCATATATCAATCTATCAAGCCATCAAGCCATCAAGCCCCCCCCCCTCCCACCCTTCTGTAATGTCAACTTCCCCCACTCCCTCGCCACAGCTCTTCGGATCCACGTCCAAGCTCTACACGCGGTGCCAATCCTTCGCCACCGCCTCCCTCAAGTGTCAGACTGACGCGCAGATGATGAACGGGGAGGGGAGGGAAGTGGCACTGGAGATTTGCAAGAAGAAGGTGAGGAAGGGTCGCCGGAGCCGTTTATGCTGCTTTCTTTAGGTTGTTGGGAGTGCCATTTTTTGGGGGGGTGGGGGGTGGAGAGGGACAGAGGGAGGGGGTGCTGGAAAGGAACACCACCTGGTATTTCGTCTGGAGTCTAAATTAACACCTTCCCCCCTTCTCCAACTCACGCAATTGAATCGCAAAAAAACTTCCCGAAATACCAAATATAGCTGGAAGATTACAAGGCCTGCCGCCGGGAGGAACATGCGGCGATCCTCCAGAGCAGGAACCCAAACAACATAGACTTCTCATTATCTTCGTCTATTAGATCGGGGTCAAACAATTGAATTTACCCTTGACTCGTCGCCAACGCCGGGAACATCGACGACGCGCATGGACAGGACAACAACATTATTACCCCCTTCTTCTCACCCACCAACTCGGATGAACACACTTGACATTTAAAGGTAGTAGCTGTCGGAACATTTATGAAAACTGATGTTGGCGTTGTTCAGATTTTTTGCCAAACTGTTCGTCTACATTTATTAATGCTTAGTGTTATTTTTCATATTCTTCACGGGGGGGTACGAAGCTTCCACGCCTCTTGCTCTCCCTGTAGTTTGCACGATCCCGATCGTTTCCTCCTGCCTTGGCGATCCACTCCTCATCAATGAAGAACATGAAATCCTTCTCGAGAAAAGCCTTTTTCTCCGACTTCCACCGCCTGTAGTTTGCCACGAACCAAGCCTCTATTTCATGACGCCATCCTCGCGTATAATATTTGTTGACCGTTGCCGCGCTCACTTTGATCTCGTCGATTTCCGTTCGGTTGAACTCATTGTGGTGGTGGTTGTTGATAGTTCCGTTGTTCCAGATATACCATATTCTCTTCTCCTTCGTTATGCAGAAGATGATCAGGACGTGAGATACCACGTTCATTATCGACAATACAATGAGGGGGGTTGAATATTTCTCCGCGTAGGATCCCGCCAAGAGAAAACCTACCCATGGGAGCGAGATCGAAGCTACAAACTCAAATTGAACGAGCCATCCCCCAAAGTGAGCGTATTTTGGGTGGTAGGCCTTGAAAAGAAAGAGAAATGTATGCAGGATATAGTAGAAAGGGATCGTCATTATGAGTAATGTGCCGTATCCGAAGTTTTGTTTGGGGTGTCGGAGCCCGTTGTAGACTTGAGGAATCATCATGATGACATACTCGGCAGCACTCATGAGAAGGAACTCGAAATGCTTGTCCGTCCGAAAGAGGAAGAAAACGAGCATCATGCGGAGGGATAACTGGCAGAAACCCCTCGTGAACAGCGCGAAGTAAGCTAAGACTCGCTTCGACTCGTTGATAATTCCGGTGTAGCTGTTCTCGAACTTCTGTTGGGGATCTGTGTCTCCATCAAAATTTATCGTTGCAAAGACGAAGGATGTGGTCAGAACAGAGAGGGCAATGCTCACGATCGGAAGGGTATCAGAAGAGCCTTCCTCTAGGGAAGAGATCTGAACGAAGAGCGTGGGAATGCTCTCGCATATACACTCAATCATTTTGGAACGGTGGAAGAAGGGCACAACCTTCCAGCGAAGTTTGCTTTCATCGGCATCAGGTTTTAGAGCGTTGAAGGCGTTCCGGACAGAAGAGAGACCGGTTATAACGAAGAAATACTCAAAGGCTCGCTGTCTACGAGGGAAATGGCCGTACTGGTTGGAAATAAACACAGATTGACCAACCGTGTGGAGGACTAAAATTCCCAGCATTGCCAAAGCGGCAGATTGTTCCTCATTCTGGACATAGTAGGCAACCATTATTACATCGCTGAAGTGGTCAAAGAAAGCGATGAGAGCAGAGGGCCAGATCCGCCATCTCGACAACTCGTTCAGGAGAAGCGAGGAGAGTTGGAGCAGGAGGGGCTTCAGCCAAATTGAATGGGCTGCAAAGATAGGATCGAGGACTTCTTTATGATGCACGATCCACTCGTCCAGAGCGATTTCTGGGGAAGTTGATATTAGCATCATAAACGCGAATTCTGCTGCGACTTTTTCTACGACTGCCTCGGTGATGATATGTGGCTCGTCACTCTTGTCGCCGCCGCCATTCTTTTTCACGAGGAAGGAAGGGAAATGGGATTTGCCAAGGAGAGAAAAGCTCTTACCACCTTTGAAGGATTTGTTCGTAGCAAAGGTGGTGATAAGGGTACGGATGAGCGGTGTAGAGGTACAGATGGAGGAGAGGGAGGAGTTCTCGTTGAGAAGGAAGTCCTCAATGAGCAGCTTCTGAGTTTCGATATTCGCGGTGTGAGACTTGCGGAGAATGCGTGTGAGCTGTCGGCCTAGTCTCGCGCCGTCTTCAGCTGTGAGGGGGGCGTTGTCCTTGTAGTTGCTAACCCTTCTTTCTGGCCTGACCTTTCCACTCAGAGAGAGGGTGCCGACCTTTCCAAAGGTGACCTTTCCAGTCAGAGAAAGGATACTTTTTGACAATCCTGAAGGAGATAGAGCTGTGAGGGGGGCGTTGTCCTTGTTGCTAACCCTTCTTTCTGGCCTGACATTCCCGCTGACGGTGCCGACCTTTCCCCCAGTCAGAGACAGGACGCTATCTGACAATCCTGGCATTTTTGAAATGAAGTAAGAACTTGACAAACTTCACTTTTAACAACTACAGCCGAATACACTCCTCACTCATGGGTTTTTGTCTTGTCGCTAATTTACCACCACCGAGATGACGCCGCGAGAGTCAATATATGATGAGTTTTTTTTATGTGGTGGTTGGGGTTTGGACGTGGGTGGTTTGTGGTAGAGTAGTTAAGTCAGTTTTCGAAGAAAAGGCAAAAAGTTAGGCAAAAATCCGAAAAAAAGGCCGATCCCTTATTGGATATTGCATATTCATCAGTTTGTGAAGTTTAAAAGCAATAACTTCACATTCTCGTGTATAACATTCTCACGTAATCCGATCTTCTACAGAGATGAAGCCAAGCATTGCCCTCTATCTTGCTTTGACAAGTTCATTCTCATCTGCTGAAGTAAGTTCATTCTGGCAAATTACGGACTTGCACATGGACTTGACCGGACAGTGCTCGGGCGGAGAAGACACAATGTTTGGCAACTTCGACAACGACAACTACGGGTGCGGTTGCTCGCCCCTAGCCGTCAAATCAAGTATGGACTTTATGACTTCTTTAGATGCTAAAGAGGAGAAGCCAGATTTCATCTTCTTTACGGGGGACTCACCGTGGGGAGACGATCTATTCGACACTCACAAGGCTATAAAAGATATGATCGTCGACAAATATCCCGATACTCCTCACTTCTTCTGCCTGGGGAATCATGATTTTGAGGGAAGTGCTGATACCTGGGAAGAGACTTACAAAAAAACTGCGGATTTGTGGGGAGACTACCTTGATGATAATGCCAAGAAGACTTTCGCTTCAAAAGGTTACTATTCCCAGAAGATGCCTGGTGGCTATAAGCTCTTGGTGTTAATGACTGAGCACTATAACTATGGAAATGACGATGTCTTACAGGGTAAAACTTATGTGGAGGGATATGCTCAGATTGACTGGTTGAAAGAGGAGCTCTCCATTGCAAGGAATGAAAGCACCCCTGTTTATTTGTTCGGTCACATTCCACCCGGATTTGAAAATACGTATACTAACGATCCCTCACAGCCTGCCCCTGGCTTCCTCCGACCCTACTGGGGAGATATTTTTGTTAGGGCGTTTACAGATGTAACGGACGAGTTCCAAGATGTCATCAAAACAATTATATTTGGACACGAACACGTCGATACCTTCCGGTTGGCCGGGGAGAAGACCGTTTTGTTTGAGTCCCCGAGCATGTCAACAGGATATCCAAGGAGTAACCCTTCCATCAGGAAGTGGATGCACAACTATACCGATGTAACCGATTACAAGCAGTACTATCTAGACCTCCCCGAGAGTAACAAGAAGAAGGAGGCCCTTTGGGCTCTTGAGTACCAGTTCAGTGAGGCCTATGGATACGGCGACCTTTCCAGGGAATCGTTGATTGACTTGTTGGAGAGGTTCAAGGCTGAGCACAAGGGTGAGTTCGTTGCTCAGGGTTGTACCTACCCTGTGTTTTGTTTTACGTAGGCTAACACTTCTCTTCTCCTCACCATAACCAGACCCCACCGTCTCGACGGTTTACGCTACACACAAAGACGTTTTTTTCCACAAAAACACTACTGAAAAGTACCAGCCTGCCTGCGATTACTGGTGCCAAGCCCAAGACTTATGCGACAAGGAGTTCGGCTGCGTTGTACAAACGAGCGGAAACATGTTTACAACTTGTCTAGCCACAGCAGGAACAGAAATGTATCACCAATTGTTGGAGGAGAAAGAAAAACATTAGAAAACATTAGACCCAACAACATGGCAAGTTTTTAGTTTGTTAAAACTTTTTCTACATTTTTTGGACATTCGCCATTTATCTACCTCATTTCAACGCTTCGGTGGTAAGTTGTATTTATCTCGCAAATGTTGCTCAACATTCTCCGGGTTTCCACCTTTAAAAACGTCATAAAGGTTCATTACCTCCAACTTTCCTCGCCCAAGTGAACCCAAGAATGCAAACGCACTCGCAAACCCGAACACAAGCAAACTCCTCCGATTCTTCACGGCTATCTGGCGGCTGATAACATGCCCGTTGCTGGTCATATAGCTCTGAGTGTTTCCAAGAGCTTGCTGAGGCAGCTGAGGATTCATCCTTGCCCTCCTAGCCTCAATCGTCTTGTAAGCAGTAGCCTTATCAATCTTCTCCTTTGCAGAATCATAGCGGAGCGTGAGCCGCAAAACACCTTCTCCAAACACTCCCCCAACAAGGAATCCAATGAACCCATCACGATACAGAGAGCTGCGAACTTGTCTAAGGTGAGTCACATCATCTGGCGCGAACGGATTTTCGGAAGGATCCGACATAACTGCCTGCCGTATTCAGATAGTTGCAGGGGGGGAAACCAATTCCGGCGTTACAGAGGGCTATTAGACTCTTGTGGCACGTGTGTGCAGGCAGAACGCTGAATCAGAATTCGTAAATTTGACCAAATGTATTACGCGATTGAAAAGACGGACGTCCTGCAGGGTGTTGAAGTTGTTGCTTCCAACAGTATAAACGAGAAAAAAAAAGAACAATGAATGCCTGTGTTCATGTGTTCGTGGACTTTTTTTGATGTTCTTCCGCCTCGCAGCCGCATTCAAAGTAATTCCGGTCAGTTTTGCCAATTTTGCCATTTTATTTGCCTTAGTGTTTTGTGGCTGCCGCGAGGGTCCAGCATCGGCCGTTTTATTTGTGTTAGTGTTTTGTGGCTGCTGGGAGGGTCCTGAAATGTGTCTGAAATTTTTGTTCGTGTTACCCTCCAACTGCACCACTAGGGCTGCTTTGATGGTTTCTTGCAGTCATCTGCACGTGTCGACACTTGTTGCAGCCTCTGAAGCGTGTCTAACCCCTAGGAATCCCTGTTCCCCGTCTTGTTGATTGCTATCGGCGTCACTGCTCTCGTTTCTTTTCCACCGATCTCGTTTCTAACCCTCTCCCAACCCCCATTTGCACTAACTACCGCCTCGTCACACATAACAGACATAAAAGAATGGCACGAACTAAGCAGACCGCACGCAAGTCCACTGGAGGCAAGGCCCCTAGGAAGCAGCTTGCCACCAAGGCCGCCCGAAAGAGCGCCCCCGCCACCGGTGGAGTCAAGAAGCCCCACAGGTACCGCCCCGGAACCGTCGCCCTTCGTGAGATCCGAAAGGTAAGAACGTAGCTTCGGCGCCGAACGTAAAATCTCGGCACACAGGCCAGCAGAACACTCACACTCCGCTTTTTTATTTCTTATTTACTTTGCAGTACCAGAAGAGTACCGAGCTCCTCATCAGGAAGCTCCCCTTCCAGCGCCTCGTCCGCGAGATCGCCCAGGACTTCAAGACCGATTTGAGATTCCAGAGTACGGCCCTTCTCGCCCTCCAGGAGGCCTCTGAGGCCTACCTTGTTGGCCTCTTCGAGGACACCAACTTGTGCGCCATCCACGCCAAGCGTGTCACCATCATGCCCAAGGACATCCAGCTCGCCCGCCGCATCCGTGGCGAGCGCGCCTAAGCGCCTAATTTCTAGGTGCGTGGCACTGTTAGGGACGCGAGTGACAGCAGGTAATGACAATGACAATGACAATGACAATGACAATGATATGATTATGAAAAAAAAGACAAAAACAAGAACATGCGGCAAATCGGGCTTCATCGTTTGGTCGAAAGACGGACGAATGCAAAAGCGATCTGGTACATAATTTTAAAAACGTGAAAATAATTTTGGGCTTATGCTTGCTTATTTTATTTGTATTCGAATGTATTCACATTTTCGTGCATCGGTCTTCTTATTTCTTGCTGCCTTACATGCCACCAACCAGATACAGCGAACCTTTCCCTTTCCGCCTTCAGTACTTCGTGCGGTAGAACGACGCTGTCGAACACGACGAGCCTTCCTCCCAGAGGGCTCACATCCTTGATGACTTCCCCTCGGTGAGGAGGTTTGGAAACATCCTCCCCGAGCAGCTTGGTATGCAGCGTGGTCTGGGGAGAGGAGAGGAACCTGAAACGGAGTTGTAGGGACTTGAAGTTCAAGGCGTTTACGAAGAAGTCCGTTGTTAAGAAGAGCACGGGGTCCGCTGCAAACGCTTTGGTCAGATAGACTTTCTGACCAACTTTCTGACCAACTTCCGATGATATCGTGTAGAGCGCACAATTCCCGCTGACATCCCCTATTCTACTGTCCATGAAAACAGCCCGATCGATGGGGTCATCGACTGTCGCTTCCAACCACCCCAGCTGCAAGTCCCCATCGTTGGAAGCCAACATCTCGCTCCCCCTACCCTGCGCTATCCTCTGATACGTCCTAAGCCCCCCCCCGTCCAAGCCCATGTCCCACGCCTCGTCCTGCAAGTAGACAAGCCAGCTCAACGACCTCCTCGTCGGCCTCAACCAACCAGCCTTGCGCTTCAGCTCCTCGTGCCTCTCGTCGTTGTGACGCTGAAGGTACGCCCCGGGCCCGAAACGGGTGTAGGAAATCTCATCCACTGGCTCGCCCCCCTCCCCTTCCACTAGGTCACTCCAACTGACCTTGTCCCTCCCCAGGTTCTCCCTCCCAAGCTCCCTCGAGGCTTCCAATCTCAGTTCCTCCACCATCTCGTGCAGCTCCCCTCGAGCCTCAGCATCCCCAAGCTCGCCGTTTATAAACCCGCCCTTAATACCAGCGCTGGGGTAATAGCACGGCAACACCGTGCGATCTCTTGCGACGGAGAATGCCTTCCCGTCCTTCTTATTTCCGTAAGCTGCCAGAGCATCGGGTGTGAACAGCCCCTTGCGCTGGAGGTTTCTGGCATCTTTTTTAAGGCGATCCAAGAGTTTTGAAGGAACCCAATTGTCAACGATCATTATGCCCCCTGATGATACAGAATGCCATGGCAGGGAGCACGAACTGCATGATGATGAGGATGATGATGAAAAGAAAAACACAAGAAGGAGAATGAGGGAGCATGAGTTATGCACTGATATCATACGGATTCGTGGTCGTCAATTTACGGTGAGGTTGAGGTTTGGGAAAAAAAGAGAGGAGCGACCGTGAAAAGAGTTGGAAAAAGCAGTATTTCGTACCTTTTCACTGTAAAACTACGCTTGATCGCGAACACCGCCACTACAATAGTGCAGCAATACAACACATCCGATCATTGATCTTTCCTGACCTTAGTTTTTTTTGCCAGCCAAACCCCCGCTGCCACCTCCACCCTTTTTTACCCTCCCCCCGCTCAAACCTTGACACCATGCGCCCCCTTCAGGCAAAGTTCACTCCGCTGAAATCATCCTTGGCCCCCCCTTCTTCTCAATGGTCCCAGGGATCGACAAGTGTGATCACGTCAATGATTGGGCCCTCTGAAATCGCCAATCGAAGGGAGGTGGAGAAGCGAGTGATTGGCTGGGGCGAGGGCCGCGACGATAAATCGGCAGCTGGAGTGGGTACCTTGAAGTCTGCGCATAACCCGACGACGAAGCCACCGACAGTAACACAAACACCGGCTCCTAAACCTGTGAGACCAACACCTAAAATACAAGTCACTGTCACCCCTTCCCCATACACCTACCCTGCCGTAATTCTCCCGCTCTTGACAGCTTATTACGAGCCTTTCTTTAAAAAGACCAGCTGCGGCGATATCGGTGAGGAAATCCGTGTAGATTGTGCTTCTGTGGGGATGAGCAATGGTGGAGGAGGAGAGGACTGCACATTGTTGAGCAGCATTGTGAATAGCCTGTTCATGACTCTCAGTGTCACGGGGGGCTTAAAGTCAAGGGGTTGGTTCGGCGCGGTTACGTTCGGTATCGATGTCGGGGAGGAGGAGATTGTCATCGACCCGGACGACTGTACTGACTTGGACTGCTACACTGTAATCTTTGGAAATGTGGATAACTGTGGCAGTGTCGTCGATGACTATGAGATTGTATCATTTCATACACACGCGAATTTGGGCGGTCGGTTCGGAAAGCGGCTGGTGTCACAGGCCGAAATTCTCCGAGGTATCGAGATGTGCTTAGAGGAGGTAAAAATCGTAAAGAGTTTCCAACGGAAGTTCGTGGAAGGGAATTAAAGGGCTTAATAACAAAACCGTTAACGAAGTAGATTTGACAAGGAAGACACGCGGTTAAGAAGAAGTGAATCGAAAAGGATATGATGTCACAGGTAGTGTTGCCTTCTATTCATTTATTCTGCTTTATTCTATTCTATTCTGCTTTTATTCAGCCAGTCCTCATAGACGTTCGGGACATGCGCTGTCAGATCCAAAATTTCCTTCCTCAACGTGAACTCCCTGTAGGCTCGCTCACGGTCCTGCACGAGCGTTAAATCACCAGCGGGTGATAGCGAGTAAATCTTTCCCGGAGGATAAAACTTCCTCATGTGCGGGTTCTTGGAGAAATGCTTGCTGAAGTGTTTTTCTATATTGGAAATCGTTTTCTTGATGCCCCCGATCCCCTTTCCCTCCACCTCCCCGCTCTTTTCATTCCTAACTATATCCACAATTGCATTCCGCTCCTCTTCATTATCGCACAAATAATCAACCTTGTGGGTGAGCTCGGCAAGGTGGCCTAAAGATATCGTAGCGAATGGGTCACCCTCGGCGATCACCGAGTAGACCTCTTTCTCGTGAGTGATGAAAGAATTGATGGGGCCAACGCAGGGGACACCGTAGGCGAAAACTGTGATTTTGTTTCGGTGAGGAAAGCTGTCTCGCCAAAGAGACTTGAGCAAGATAGCCGTCGCGGCACCGAGAGAGTGCCCCGTTATCACAATTTCGTAGTCTCTGAACTCATCCTGCTCAAGCAGATCGGTGACCTCCTTCTTCGCGCGACGCGAGATTTTCTTCGCGCCATCCAAGAAGCCACTGTGCACGCCAACTGATGAACTCGAGACTGCTGCAGCAGCGCTACCCCTTTCGCTCAGACCTGCAGGCACCAGCCCCAAGGAGTCTAAATTTTCTGACCGGACCCTTGAAGACGTGAAAAGGAGCGTCAACACTCGGTGCCAAGTCCGGAACAAAATGCTCCGTGTCGGCAGAGGGCCTTCCGGCACTAAATCCTTGACTCCACAGCAAAGGTCAGTCAGCACATCCTTCATACTGAGGGTTCCCCTGACACTCACGACAATCTTACGGTTTTCGCGGTCTAAGCAGACGAAGAACGCGGGCCGACCCGTCTTAGACTTCAGCTCGACCCACACCAGGTCTTCCCTTGAGATCATATCAAGCTTGTGCAGAATTGCACGTCGGTCACCAAAGTGGATGCGGCGGTTCAAACCTAGCTCAGCCTTCCATCCGTACGCCGCGTTCGCGAATTTTATGTAGCGTGTCATGTTGCTAACAAGATCACGCGAAGGGGGCAAGGGAGGGTGCAGTCTTTTTTCGGGGTCAATTTCTCTCTCGGTTTTTTGGAGAAGGTAAAGCGCTCTGACACCGCCTGCCACTTCGCGGATTGAGTGACTACTAAATGGATCGATAATTCCATACTGCGGAAAATCACTAATCACCTTCATGATCTTACGGATTGCCGAATTGGATTCTTTGGATAGCACTGTTAAGGCGATACGCTTGGCAATTTTTGAGGAGGGATCCTTTTGTGCAAGGTATTGCAGGGTCGAATTTGTTTTTGTCTCCAAAAAGGCCAGCGTGTTCTTTCGTTTCGGAAGGCGATTGTGGGCAAACTTGAAAACACGGTTCGTCATACGTCGCGTGATCGCTATAGGGAGGGATGGGTTGCGAGGAGCTGGTTTCTGTACAGTGCCGTCGTCAACATAATCATCGTCGCAGCTGCTCGAGCATTCTCCTTCTTCGCTAGCGTTCGGGGGAGACACCGCTGACATACGCGAAAAACCCAAACCACCCCTGATAACATTGGGGTCGTTCATTGAGAATGTGCCAATAGGATAGCTCGTTGTTGCCAAATACGGCAAAATTGAAATCAAAGCAGCTAGAAGAAGCATGTTGAGAGTTGAGTGCGTTTCTGTAAAAGAATTAGCCAGTATTGACAACACTAGACACTAGACTACCCAGCGACGTTCTCGAAAAGATTTCTCAAATAAATAAAAAATCGAACACCCAGTTCGTTCAAAAGCTTACGAGAACTTTCACTACGCTGATTGACTCTCATCGAAGTCGAAAAGCTGAGATCTACCCTCCTCACGCTAACCAAATTCTAGCAAAAAAGAATTTCCCGAACCATTATTTCTGGCTTTAGGCCTCCCACCCCAAGTTTGAATGGTAGACACCCCTGCCAACCCTCTGAACCTTCCTTGGCCTTCGAACTACAAGGTGGCTGATTTTGATGGCCCTATTTGTTGGGCCCCTTCTGCGCAGCTCAAATTCAATTTGTCATGGAAGGACATGTACACCTACGCATTGCCAGGTGTCATGCCCCGAGATGGGGAGAGTGGCGAGAATGGTGAGTTTGTTCGAGTTGCTGAAGCGGATTGCCTTATGCTTTCTTCGGTTTTAGGCAAGTACAAAGGGGCGGATGTCGGAGAAATGAACGAGGAAGGAGAAGAGGCGGAAGTTTGGGCATTGATGAAAAAGTATAACCTTGGGGAGGAGGCAACTTGTGAAACTGAATTTTGCGGTAAGCCCGCATGCGCCCTCTGGTACGTGCTTGGTGACCCCACCCAGCAGTGGAAAACCTGTGCGGGGTGCCAAGATAAAGATTTTGGGGGCTGGCCCGAGGGCATGGAGTAAGGTTCAGTGTTTCCTTGTTGAAGACAATGGGTACGTTCACGTGTCGCGTCGCGTCGCGTCGCGTCGTGCCGTGTGGTGTGGTGTGTTTGTTGAGAATTTGTAAATTTGCGAGAACTTCTTAAGTCGTTGCTATTTTGAACTCAACAAAGCCAGTTTAGCAATTAGAATAAAAATCACTTCAACGTTCATCTCATCAATAAGGCCCAACAGTAATTTTTAGCACATTATTTATTTAGCTGCACCCACACTAGTCTCGTCTTTTACACATCATCCATCCAATCCAATCCACAACAAAACAACTTGTAATCAATCACTCAATCACATCATTGAGAAAAAGTCGTCTGTCTGAGACTTGAGCTTCGCCATTGAATCATCAATTTTTGAAGTATGTGTGACACGCTTAAACCGCTCCTCGTTTTCACGCGCAAGCTTCTCATCCCTAAGGCGCTTCTCCTCAGAGCTCTCCCCAGTCTTAGTTGGCGGTGGGACGTATACGAACGTATCTTCAGAAGCGGCTGCCCCTCCAATCCCCACAGCCCCCCAACCAGTGTCAATAGCCTTGGTCACTGCTTCTGTTCTTTCAACCTGACTCGAGGATTGATACCGCGTTCCAGTGGTAATCTTCGTTCCAGATTCTTGCTCTTGCAATCGCCGTGCTAGCTCCTCGTCGGCATCAACTTGGGCTTCCTTCTGAACAGTTTCTTGGACTTCATCGAATCCGACAAAGTCATCTGACGAGTTGGTATTTGCCGATACAGGTTTTGCAACCCCTAGCTTAGTGGCGGGCTTCTTGGCACCGAGGCCACCAATTTTAAGTTTGGAAGGCCCTCCAATTTTTTTAAGCCCACTCGGTTTACCAAGTTTCTGTGCCATGTGTGAAATAGCCACCAAGGCGTGTTTAGGTTAGATTTAGGTTTAGGAGAAGGTGAAGGTGAAGGTGAAGGTGAAGGTGAAGGTGAAGGTGAAGGTGAAGAAAACCCCAAATCCAGAGTGGGTGTTCAGAGTAGAAAGGATCAAACAAAAAAGAATGGGAACCAGCGGGAGGCGAAAGAAAACACTCACCTTCAGGCCTCCCCCAACCTTAAGTACACCTTTAGCTCCCTCCATTTCACTCGCCTTGACGAGTGTGGGCTGAGATTCCTTAGCTTTGGGTTTAACACTGCCCAGTCCACCCCCCGAATTTGTGGCCACAGAGAGAGTCTCAAATCCATCAACAACAAGCGCATCGTTCTTGTCATCCGTCGTCACAACATCATGAAATTCACCCCCCGAAGCGTCGAATTTTTTACCGCCCTCCTTCTCCTGACACTTCAGGTCGAGGTGATCACGGTAACTCTTCGCAGCCTTCCCCTCATATTTCTTCTCCATCTTGCCGTGGAGGTCTCGACAGCCATGCCCCTTAAACCAGTCCCTGGCTCCCCCGTTTCCTCCATTCACTTCCATTCGCAATAGCTGCGAGCTAGACCATTCGTCTAGGTCCGTAGATCGGACAAACGACAGGTGGACACCCATACGACGGTGAGAGGCTGAGCAATCTAAGCACAAGAATACCCCATACGTCACTGAGGCCCACGTCGGCCGCGTTTGAGGGCAGTCAAAACAAGTCTGGTTGGACTGGATCGCCTTCAGCTTCCGAAACTTTGCCACCTTAATTTCCTTCGCCACGCACGTTTGATTACCACCAGCCGCTGTCAGCGGGGCAGGGGCTTGAGAAAAAGAGGCCATGAGGGATTCTCAGAGGGGGGTGGGATATATGCTAAAAATCTACGCAGGGGCAGAGGGAGGAAGAAATGTCGTTGTTGTGGCGCAGGGTGGAAGACCAGGAAACCTTGGGGTTTATTACTTTGATTGAGGAGGATTTCGAGATCGAGAGATTTTGATATATTGGCTCCCCCGGTGCGACTATATTTCTTTTTAGTGGACGTCTGCTGAATCAAATCCCTCCCAGTTAGGTATAGCCTTGTTGGCGACACAAAGCAAAAGAAACTACATTTGCCTTTGGTTTTGAGCCCTCCCTCAAAATCCACTTCTCTTGCAACTCACTCCTGGTTGCTTAGCCTTTCCTCGCTAGAATGTCCGCGATGATGGAAGTTGACTCATCTCCATCCCAGTCTCAGCCCCAGTCACAACCATCAACAGTTGTAAAAGCCGAGGGAGAGAGTACCCCTTCGCCTGTGGTAGAGAAAAAAATGGTGGGCAAAGTTGGTCAGCGTTTCAACACACCTTCCCCTGGGGAGGGTGACAGAGGTGAGGCCAAAAGCAAGCGCCTTGGAAGAAGAATATTTCGCGTTTCTATGCTTTAGTGTTGTGCGTGTTTTGTGTGTATTTTAGGGGTTTGTATTCCTTTTTTTTTTCCGCTTAATAAAAGCTAACCCTCTTGCTAGTGTTTTACGAGACACTCCACCGGCAGAACCCAAACTCGATGATGGCGATGGAGTGGTGCGTGCACTACGGTGTGCTATCGAATGAAGAGGCGAAAAAATGCAGCGAAATTCTGTCGAAGTGGAAGGCATCGGGTGGTCGGACGGGATTTGGGCTTAGTCAGGGCAGTGAAGTTGTAGCAAAGAAAGAAAAGAAAATGAAGACCACGATAGTGGGCGAGGGAGTTTCAGACGTTGGTATTGAAGTGGGGAGCGGGACGGTGGCTATTGGTGGTGTAAGCAGCATGTGAACAATTCAATCATTGAGATGATATAGAAATGGCAGCAAGGCATCGCATCTATCACGTCATTTATATGGCCGCTTGGGACATGACGTTTAAAAGGTACAACATTAACCGAACCAAGACGACAAATGATGATAACAATAACATTAAGATCTTTGCCGGAACGTGATTGTGGCCCTTATTTACATTATTTTCAGTGTCAGCTTTTGAATGGAGTATCATATCAATCCATTTGGGATTTTCCGGTTTCCGGTCCACCCCTCGAAACGGTCTTCAAAAAAATCCTTCCACCACTTTTGTCATTTTTTTTTTTGTTTTTTTTTTTTTTTTTTTTTTTTTTTTTTTTTTTTTTTTTTTTTTTGTTT
>Ga0115555_1001646_pt1 | contig 15314 bp, 8 predicted proteins | sample COGITO_mtgs_1104_2_FD_87285 | JGI IMG/M metagenome (GOLD analysis project Ga0115555, IMG submission 87285) | Pelagic marine microbial communities from North Sea - COGITO_mtgs_110407 | ecosystem: Environmental > Aquatic > Marine > Epipelagic | place: Germany:Helgoland, sampling site Kabeltonne... | reverse complement strand
TGTTGTTGTTGTTGTTGTTGTGGAGATTTTGAGTGCATCGGAGATTGCAACGGCGAACGCATATTTTTCTCCGCATCGAACAAGTCATTCTCATACACGCCCAGCATCGCACCATCTCTGTCTTCTTCGCCTTCCTCGAGACTTTCGAATGCTTTCATCGGGCATCCGCACAAACGCTGGCAGGTTTCATAGTCTTCTCTCGTAAGCTTTCTGTCCTTGACCACTTTGTCAACCTCCAAACCGTGCTCAATCAAAACTAAAATCGTGATAGCATTGACGTAAGGAAACAAGTCACTCAAAGCGATTTCCCACACGCTAGAAGATTCGCCAGGTAAAAGCGCGAAGTCTTTCTCCGCAAGGTACGGAAAAGAGTCATCGTTTGATTGGATCTTGTCTTCGTCACCGGGACCAGTGGTAGCAGCTTCAAACGTTATCGCCTTGAAGACAGTATCGACAATATTACGTTCCGAACAGAATGTCACGTCGATATCTATTTCAATTTTTGATATCTGCACCTGACGGTGCAGTTCCGAAACAAAACTCTCAGCTTCTCTCGCTTCTAAATATTCCGGATCTATTTCAAAAATAAACTCCGTCCAATAGAAGGATCTCGAAAGAACTTTTGCGCAACGAGTCGCCAAGAAGAAAACTTCTTGTAAGTCTCCGCTCTGTATCTCGCGAGTGTCGCGCATTCGAAACAAACAAATAGCCTTCACTCCATCGTTCGACGCGATTAAAGAGATTACTTTGGCGTAGATCTCTTTTACGTTCGGGTCGACGATACGATCGAAAAGTCTTCGACGAATAACGCGAGCTAGGCTTGATTGTTGAACTTTCCGTTCAATTCGATCAATCATGCTCGAAGATTGTTTGTCTCGAAGGACAACAAGTCTCGTTTGGGTCACACTATGATGCGACTTCGCGTGTTGTGAAACATCAGCGGTAGGGTTATCAATCGGGATGATATCGTCGAATCCTAAGATATCGTCATCCATGTATTCTCCAACGTATTTTTCGTCCTCTTCCCAATCAAAATCAGGCTGCGGCAGCTTGAGCTCGTTGTTTGTGCGCAAGGTTCGGTCTCGTTGACTACTACGCGGAACTGGTACCAGATCGGTTGTAAAGATTTTTATCGCACCGTTTCTCTCGATCCCGCGGAAGCGTCTCGCATTTATCGCACTCTGGACGATACTCTCAGCGTTTCGGCTTGGAGCGTAAAATACGACGATGGCAAAATCCGAAACGGGAAAACTTGCTCGCTCAAAATGCTGCTCCAAGATAATCAAGGCATCAAGATTGTTTTTGGATACAATTTTACGCACCTCTTCTGCGAATAACTTTTCTTCTTGTTCCGATCGTCCATCGTGGAGATACTTTTGAGACGGGAGGCAATTGACTCGACCGCCAACAAAATGGACGTATTTCACAATTGGTCCGATTGGTTTAGGTTCAGGAACAATTATGAGCATCTTTGTGCGACCGGAACCATCCGTTCTACATTCTTTAACAAGTGGTCGTAAACCGCCAAGTTTCGGGCTATCGAGCGACTCACCTCGTTGAACGCTGGAAACGGCAGCTTCTAAAGCGTCCTCAGCCTTGGATTTCGTTCGGACAAAGATGGTGTTATTATTCGTACCTGAAGACGTGTGCGCGTAGTTGTTCGTGTATCGCAGCTGCAAATTCGCAACAGTAACGCCGTAAGACTCTAACAAATATGCCACGGTCAGTAAATCCTTCAAGCGTCTCCAATTCGCAGCGGTGTCGATATGGCCTGCTTGACGCTCGCGTTCTTCAGCCTCTTCCATCCTCGATACATATAAATCGTAGTCGATTCTCACATCAAACGTCGGGATGGCACTACCGAAATGGACTGGTATTCTTTCGCGAATAGTGTTGTACTCACGTGCAATTTCTTCGATCGCAAAGCCATGCGGCTGTTCCGGAACACGAAAGGAGAAAAATTCTATTTCTGGCTGCTTTTCGTTCTCTCTCTTTTGCGTTGCCGCTTGCGGAGAAGCAAAGTTCAGCTTCGTCTGAAGATGCTGCTTTATGCCAGTACCGGGAGTTTTTGGGCGTGAAGCACTACCAACATTCTTACCACCGCTACCATTTGGCGAAAATCCCTTGGTTATCGTCGCCGTCGCCGTCGTCGTCATCGTCGTTTTCTTCGATTTGTGGAAATCGACGGAATCTTGTACCATCTCTTCGCCTTCTGGAAAGTTTAAGGCAAGAAATCTAGGAGAGATCATTTGCTTATGTTGTTGTTGTTGCTGATCCGCGCGAGGAGGCGAGTGTAAATATCCAATATTAGCGGTCGCTGTGCCTGGTAGTAGCGGGCGTTCTGGAGAATGCGAAAGAGGCGCAGAGTTCCCGTTAACGTCTCCGGTGACCGTTGTAGTATTGTATCGTATCGGATAGTTCTCCTCGACGGGCAACATGAACGAAGGTAAAGTGCTCGTCTTTGCGACTATTTTTCGAGTCTCAACGTAAGCATCGATATCTTTAATCTTAGAAGGTTTGAAAAGCGGCACGCGCGTCGTCTCTTCCTCGCTAAGCAAAGAAAACTTACTTTCCTCGGGAACGTCTTGGGAAACTTTGATCGCTTTCCGCTCCTCACCGCTTACTGGCCACACGCGTTCCAAAAACGTGCGTTTTGGTTCGTCAACGAGAATTGGTAACTCCAAAAATGCTCTCTTTTTCCCTTTTTCTCGCATCCCCGCTCCGCCTGCGAAACAGTCAAACTCTCTCTGCGTTGGCGGATGCACGTGGATCGTACGTAACAAATTTTCGACGCAGTCCAGCTTAGCCAACGTCTCAGCCGGAAGCTCGTAAAGCTGTTCGCGTTCCGCGCGTGAAAAGAAGTGCGTCTGTCTTCTAATTTTCTTCCCATCGTGTTCTTCATCGTCATCGTCGTCGTCCTCTTCGTTCTCTCCGTTCTCATCTCTTCTCAAATCTCTTTCAAACCGTCTGGTTTCTGTCTCGAGGACGTTTCGCACCGTGTTTTCAGTTTGCGTCCCGGGAAGATACGGCAGTTCCAAGTCTCTGAAGACCTCTTCGCGTTTCTTCTCCATCGCTCTCGTCGTCTTTTCTACCGGTAAATCTTCCCCAGGGAACATCTCTTTATTATTGATCGTCTTCATCCTCAACTCTGTCGTCCCGAGGAGCATCGACTTTTCGTCTATTTTTTGTTCTTCTTTTTCCAACTCCTTCGCGAAGGCTTGCCTCTCTATCGCAGAGCGCTTCTCCTTCGCCGCTCTCGACAAAAACGCCATCGTTTCTCTCTTCCTCTCCGGAACGTATAATCCAATTCGCGCCTTCTCTAACTCCTCCGGAGGAATCTCCTCGAACTCTTCTTCTTTGTCTTCTTCTTCTTCTTCTTCTTTCGTCGTTTTCGTCGTCTTCTTCTCTATCGAAGAAGAAGAAGAAGAATAAAAAAAGTCCTTCGGCGTCTTTGGTATCTTTATCGTTAAATACCGCATAATCTTTCTCTCGCGAGCGCTCAACTCCTCAACCGCGAGCAGCTCGAAAAAGTGTTGTTGCGTTTGTCTTCTGATTGTATTTACAATATATAAAACAATACGTGTAAACGCGAGCGAAACGAAGCGTTGTTTGCGGTGTCGTTTTTTGAAGTGTTTTTGTTGGTTCTTCTTGAAAAAAACTTCTCAGAAAGAAGAAGGAAAATTTTAGGAGGAAAAAAATACTCGAGAGAGAGAGACAAAAAAAGAGGAAAAGAGGAGAAGACCTTCCTTTTTGAGGTTTTCATTTTTTGCCCTCTTCTCCTCATCTTTTCCTTGTTGTTGTGCGCGCGTCTAAGAAGGATACACACACACGCACACACACAAACGTTTACACAGATATAAATAATTCTGTTTCGTGAAAACGCGCGTTTGGATAACACGTGATAGTATTAAAACGACGAGAGAGGGAGAGAGAGGACGACTGATATATACGGATTATTTTCCATCACACCGTGTGTCATCAGCCGGCAAAATTGAGAACAAGAGATAAACACTCATCATCATGTTTTCTTCGCTGCAAAAGGCGGTGACGCCATCATCATTTGCCACGCGGAACAACAACTCTTCTGCGATGCACAGTCAACCGATTGCGCGCCGTCCGAGTTCTACTTCGTCTTCTGTCGCTCTGCCGCCGGTGACGGCGTTCGGGGCGATGCGCCTTTTTTCGGGTGACGACGACGACGACTGTGATGATGATAAACAACGACAGAAACAACAGCGTTTACTCGTTCGAACGGAAGCGACGGCCACGAGTCAGGCCTCCACGGACGACGAGGAGGAACCGAAGAGAAAATCTAGGTTCGTGAGAGGCCCGGATGGGAAGTTGATCAGACGCGACGGGACGACGACGCCGGGTGATGGAGGGGGCGGTCGAGGGCCTGGAGATGGCGGTGGAAGAGGAGGCCGGGGAGGAGGTCGGGGAGCCGGCCGAGGGAGAGGTCGAGGTGACTTTGAAGGCGGTCGAGGCGGTGGAAGAGGAGGAGGATTTCAAAGCAGAGACGGCCCGAGAGCTGGACCGGGTGGTGGTGGCGGCCGATTTGCACCCTCGGGGCCAGGCGGCGGAAGAGGAGGAAGAGGGTCTGCCGCCGGTAGAGGCGCCGGTAGAGGCGCGGGTAGAGGCGCCGGAAATAAGTTTGATCGACGCGTGCAAGACGGTACCGGCCGAGGTGGTCGTCCGAAAAATGCCGCGTTCGGCGGCGCCGGGGGGACTGACCGTTTGAAGAAGGGCAGAAAAAGTAAAGCGCAGAGAGTTCAGATGAGAAGAATCCAAGCCGAGGAGGAGAAGGATGTCGCGGTGGAGCTGTTAGTTGTTCCGAAAGATGGTTTCATGATCGAAGAGCTCATGGCTGAATTGGCCACTACTCAGGCAAATATCATCAAAGTTTTATTCATGAAGGGTATTGCCGTGCAAATGGGTCAAATGCTAGACAGAGATACTGTCGTTGCCGTTGCCGAGGATATGGCGGTGGAGTGGATCGACGAAGACGAAAAAGGCGTCACGCACGAAGCGAGGAAAACCACAAAGTTCAACACGGAAGAAGATGAAGAGTTCTTAGAACCTAGACCGGCAGTGGTGACAATCATGGGTCACGTCGATCACGGGAAGACGTCGCTTTTAGATTACATTCGAAAGTCGAAAGTTGCCGCCGGAGAAGCCGGAGGAATAACCCAAGGCATCGGCGCCTATCAAATCACAACTCCAGTTGGAGAAGACGAAGAAGAAACGACAATTACATTTTTAGATACTCCAGGTCACGAAGCATTCTCAGCTATGCGTGCGCGAGGCGCGAGGGTGACGGATATTGCCATTATCATCGTCGCTGCGGACGACGGGTTGAGACCGCAAACAGAGGAAGCCGTAGCGCACGCGCAAGCGGCGGAAGTGCCAATTATCGTCGCCATCAACAAAATCGATAAACCGGCTGCGGATATTGAGTTTGTGCGCGGAGAAATGGCCAAAGTTGGTTTGACCTGTGAAGAGTGGGGTGGAGAAACAGCCATGATTCCAATTTCCGCGAAGACTGGAGAAGGCATTGATGATTTGTTGGAAACTATCGCCTTACAATCTGAAATTTCCGAACTCTCCGCCAATCCGAATAAACTAGCGTTAGGTTCCGTCATCGAAGCGCAACTGGATAAACAGAGAGGTTCAATTGCAACTTTGTTAGTCCAAGCTGGTACTTTGAAAGTCGGTGATCCGATTTCCGTCGGAGAAGTCCATGGCAAGATTCGCGCCATGGAGTCCGCCACAGGAGAGAAGATTGAATTCGCCGGACCATCCATGCCAGTCAGTGTTCTGGGTTTGAATGGTGTTCCAGTCGCCGGAGACGAGTTTGCAGTCTGCGAGTCCGAGCAAGATGCGAGAGAAAGAGCCGAAAAAGCTACGGAAGAAGCGAGATCTTCTCGTCTCGGAGCCGTCGCCGGTAACGTGGCGAGTTTGACGAATATTTCCGGTGTCGTGGAGGATTCTCTGCAAACGATTAACTTGATTCTAAAAGCGGATGTTTCCGGTTCGACCGAAGCTATTAAAGCTGCGTTAATGCAATTACCTCAAGATCGCGTGCAATTGAGATTTCTTTTGTCTTCTGTGGGCGAAGTGTCCGAGTCAGACGTTGATTTAGCAGCCGCGTCTGGTGGCATCATCCTGGCGTTCAACACGCCAGCCTCTGATCGCGTTGAGGACGTTGCTAAACGCGCGGGAGTCGAAATAAGATCGTACGATGTTATTTATGGATTGATTGACGAAATCCGAGACGCCATGGAAGGTAAACTGTCCGAAGTAAAGGATGAAGTTCCGGTTGGCAAGGCGGAAGTGAAAGCGGTCTTTGGCGGCGGTTCCTCTAAAGTTGCAGGTTCGTTAGTTCTCGAAGGTAGCATTAAAAAAGGAACGTTCATGCGCGTTGTTCGAGGACCGAACAGAAAAGAAATGTACAATGGTAAAGTTGGTTCTTTGCGTAGATTTAAAGATGCGGTGAAAAAAGTCGACTCTGGCGAAGAGTGCGGCATCGGCGGCGATCCAGAATGGCCCGATTTCAAGGAAGGCGACATCATCGAGTGCTTCGATTTAGTCGAGAGAAAGCAAACGTTAGAATCTGCGTCGGAAACGCTCAAAGAACAAGTCAAAGAGTATCGCAGTAAAGATGAGGAGAGAGCAGCGAAAGCGGCGGCGGAATTGGAGAAGTATCAAAGGAAACGCGGCGCGGAGACACCACCTCCCGCCGCAGCTAAATAAGCATAAACTTTCTAACACTATATCGATAAAACATGTCATCATAGGCTAACAACAAGTAAGAACAATATAAGGGTATCATAATAATATATCTAAGTACAACATAAAATTAATAATGAGAGCGAGTATCAGTGGCGCAATAGTATGTATCTATCGTCTCGACAATCGACAAATACTTAGTTTTATTTCCTGAATTTTCCTACAATTGCTTTACAAAAATAATGTCTCATGATGTTCTTCTGAGACAGATTCTCGGCCCATTCAAAGAGTACAGACAAGCGCGACCAAAAGAAGGAGGTGAGACGAAGATTGATGAATTCAATCAACTGAGGACGTATCCAGTCGATGACATATCAGCCAACGAATTCGGACACGAATGGGCTGTGAAAACAGTTATGCTGGAAGAGTTTGATGAGGAAATAAGAGAGGCTCTGTGCACTCGCTCGAAAGAAGAAGTCACGACACGAAAAGGCATTCGCGTATCGAACGAAGACGGTGGTTACCACTCCACGCCAGATTTTCTACAGAGACTGACAGTAGCAGATGATGATGAGGAAGAAGCGAAGAAGGGTGAGATGTCGTCGAAATTTCTCCCTCAGTTCCTGCGTTTTGTGAGTATGCAACTCGAATCGTTCCCGTCGTTGAAACGCACTCGTCCTCCAATGACCACGTCTTGGATAAACAGGCTCGGTACAAATAACAGCAACGGCTTGCATAACCACGCGAGCGCTAAGCTTAGCGGAGTGTTTTATTTCGACGACTACGAAGCCGATGTTGACTCCGCAGCGGCGCAGGAACCAAAGCCTGGTGATCTGCTCTTGAGGACGGCTTCGGCCGCAATGCGGAAGAATGAGAATATGGGAGAGTGGTGCGAGTACGTAATCATTCGTCCTCAACGAGGAAAACTCGTCTTGTTCGAGCCCAAGTTATTGCACGGAGTGGTAGCTTCGCACCGAGAGCGATTTTCGCTTGCTATGAATTTCGGGGAGAAGAATGTGAGTTTTGAAGATCCAAACGAGGGAGGAAAGAAAGTTAGCGTGCGACCAATCGAATTATAGCCTTTACAGTAGATGTAGCCATTTTACAGTAGTAGTAGCACGCTCGCTAATGAAAGCATCATCATTTTATTCACATTTCGTTCAAATTTAACATCGAACTTGGACGAACCGCCATATTTGTCCGTTCGTCTTCCTCGTTATCGTCCTCGAGAGAGGCGTCGTTGACTCCCTCGGCGTTCAACCTTTGATACTTGGAGAGATTCGAAGAAGTGTTCGTGTCTGAAACGCTAAATCCTTGCAGCGAGAAAGCAAACGCTGACGTCCCGGCGCCAAGTAAAGAACCTACAATCACATCCTCCGGATGATGCCACATATCGCGAATTCGCGTGATGGCAACTCCGACTGCCACAGAAAGCGGCGCTAAGCTAATCAAAACTTTCCAAACGAACGCTTCTGTTCGCTCGGTGTTGGTTCTAGAACCGCCAAAACATTTCAAATAATACATTAAATACAAGCTCAAGTAAAACAATCCTGAAAAAGACATGCTCGTGTGCCCGCTCGGAAACGATCTTCTTCCTTGCCTCACGTCGTTCAATAAGCTCTCATTCTCCAAATTTCCACAATCTGGTTTACCGTACTCTTTCCATACCGGGTCAGCTGTAGCGCTACCCCAACATCTCGCCGCAAAATCCGGTCTATAGTTTCCGCATGCCTGTTTCACGCTGTTCACGAACACAAACGATATCGCGACGGATAACAGTAAACCCAAACTCGCCGCCGTGCTTCTCGCTCTTCTCCCCGATGTATCCATTTTCGAGCACAGAAATATGCACAGTAAAGGAAACACGATGCTGATAAATGGCAGAACGGCCGTTGGAACAGAATTTTTCTTCATCGGATATCGCAGTCGATAAATCAAATTCTCGTTGAGAAATTTTTCGTAAGGCTCGGCAAACTCTAAAGAGAAGCCGATGGATAATAAAATCAAAAGAAGCGCGATGTCAAACGCGACTCGATACCGCTCGTTCATTACAGTCAACGCGTTAAAATTAGTATTCCGCATCCTATCGTTATTTTTCCGGCTTTTTTGTCGTCGTCGAGGAGAAGTTTGCTGCGGGGGGAAAACGCTTTCGCTTTCCTCTTCTCCGCTCAAAATCTCTAAAGATACGAAAGACGAATTCGCGCGTCTCGTTCGTTTCGTCAGAGAGGAAAGCGAGGAAGACGACACGTTCCTCTCAAAAACTCTTTTCTCCTCCTCCTTCTCTTTGTCGGCGCGTGGCGGCCGCCCCGTATTCGAAGCCGGCGCGTGAGAGTCGATCGTTGTTGTTCTTTGTTCCGTTTTAACGAACAAAAAAAGTAACGACGACGCTTCGCTTTTCTTCCCCAAAATTACTTCTCTCAAGTTTAGTCTGCGAGAGACTTGACTTGACGATGAAAACGACGACGAAACCGTTCTCATTGACGTACGTGAGATACCCAATAATTGACGACTCCTATTATTTCAAAGGCAAATTCTTAGCCATCGCTTCTTTATCTCCAATCTTCACGGTCGCGCACACCATCGCCTGTTTCTGTTCCCAACGAGAACTGTTCGATTTCACCTTAGTGGTTGGAATATTCTTAAACGAATGCTTAGCGCAGCTGTTAAAACACTACTTGCAACAGGAGAGACCGAAATCGTGTCAGAGAGTGGATTTTTGCGACACGCACGGGATGCCGAGTTCGCACACGCAGTTGGCGTTTTTTAACAGCGCGATGTCGGTTTTGGTGTTGTTGAGGAGGTGGAAACACGCGAAGAAATATCGAGGAGAGGGAGAAAAAGCGGGAGTGGATGTGTCATCTTCTGTGCTTTCGTTGATGACTGTTCCAATAGCAGTAATCGTGGGGTATTCTAGAGTCGAGTTAGGGTACCACACGATCGAGCAAGTCGTCGCGGGTGCCGCGATTGGGTTGATGTTTGGTTCGATGTGGTTTCTCGTCACGACGAGAGTGTTCGCGAAGCAGTTTTCTGAGTTGGTGAAAGAGGACGACGATCACGCGAGTAACAGCGCCAGGGTTCGGGGGAAGAAAAGACGAAGATTTGGAAAGTTACTGAGGGAGACGCTGAACATGAGAGACTCATCGATGTGTGCGAACCCGTTGACGATTTCGAGAGAGAGGGTGGAGCTGGAAAATTTCGCGTTTCCGATGAAAGATGTCGTCGGTTTGTTAAATACCCCGTCCTTAAAGAAAGTAGATTAGTTTGTTTGTGTGTATAGATTCTTCGATTGTACCATGGTAAAAAGTTATCATGTATATGTGTATTAGTGAAAATATTCTTTTTACAACAAGAGAGTATCATGTATAATTGTATATGTTTCTTCTTTTTCTTCTTCTTCTTTTTCATTCACCAACGTTCAGGATTTTAATCACAGACGCGTTCCCGATTCTATGCAACGCGACGATGGCGTCTCCTTTTTCGCAGTATCCAGCGACTTTCGCGTAAGATACCGCCGCAGACAATATCTCATCCGTCGTGTCAGTATCCGTCGCTCGTGCGGAACCTTCTGCCAAGAGTGGAATCAAACCCCTCGTCAACTGCGCTTGCTTTGCCGGCGTCTCGCCGGAACACGTCCACGTCAAAGAATCTGTCGTCAACGTTGGCACAAAAACCGTCAACACCGGCACTTTCGGTCTGTACTTTGCCACGAGCCTCGCCGTGCTCCCTCCGTGCGTCAAGACTACAATCAAAGCCGCTCGAACTTTCTGCGCTGTGCGAACCGCGGATGAAGCCAAAGATTCTAACGGCATCATCGGTTTCTCCACTTGCGCTAAAATAGCTTTGAACAAGATGTAATGGTCGATGGACGCCTCCGCTTCGTTACAAATCTTCGACATGACTTTCACCGCATCTACTGGGTAAGACCCCGCGGCAGTTTCACCGGACAACATCACGCAATCTGTGCCGTCTAAAACCGCATTCGCGACATCGGTAGCTTCCGCTCTCGTCGGTCGTGGGTTTTGCACCATCGATTCTAACATTTGTGTCGCGGTGACGACTGGTTTCCCAGCTGCGTTGCACTTTTCAATCATCAATTTCTGCGCCAAGAAAATCTTCTCGGTCGGAATCTCCATGCCTAAATCACCTCTGGCGACCATAATCGCGTCTGAGGCGGCTAAAATATCGTCAAAATTTACTAAACCTTCCTGGTTTTCAACTTTAGAGATGATTTGAATCTCTCTCCCTTCCTCGCCCAACACCTCTCGAATGTTTCTCACGTCCGAGCCTTTCCTGACAAAACTTGCCGCAATAAAGTCCACTTTATTTTTCATCCCCCACTCTACGATATCTATGCGATCTTTCTCCGTGATCGTCGGTAAATCGACAACCACCCCGGGTAAATTCACATTCTTTCTCTCCCCGAGCGTCGCCGTGTTTGTGCACATCGCTTGCACCGTCCCGTTTGCGATGTCGCAGGAAATCACCTCCAAAACAATCGACCCGTCGCCGATCAATATTTGTGCCCCAGGAACAACGTCTTCGGCTAATTTCTTATACGACAACGCGATCATATTTTCGTTCCCGAACGCGCTATAATCCGTCGTCAACGTCACTTGTCTCCCGGCGGTTAACAACACCGGCTTCGAGTCTTCCAACATCCCAGTTCTAATTTCCGGTCCTTTCGTGTCTAATAAAACCGCACACATTAACCGAGTGTTCGCGCACGCCTGTCTCAAAACGTCCAACGTCTCTTGATGGTACTCGTGCGACCCGTGCGAAAAATTAAATCGCGCGACAGACATGCCGCTTCGCAAAAGTTCCTCCAACACGTGCAACTCTCTCGATTTTGGTCCTAACGTGCAAACAATTTTGGTTTTACATCTCAACAAGTTATCGTTGTTGTTGTTGGAACTCGAGGCCGGGTGGATGGAAGACGCGTTCGAGGTTTGCCCGAGAATATCCTCGATTTGAATGTTCATCTTTCTTCTTTCTTTCTCCACAAAATAAAACTATGCGCGTGCAAAAGTCTTCGCTCTTATTTGAGATTTGATTGTTTCTTCTCAGACTCAGACTGATGATCGAACGCTTTTTTGTCTCTCTCTTCTCCTCGCGTGTTGTTGCTCTTACGTTTCGTGACACCACCACAAGTCGTCGTCGTCGTCGTCGTAGTATAGCACTCGCCGGAAATGAAATGGAAAGTAGTATATCTGCTTTAATAAAGATTATATATGTATAATATTCTGTTCGCGTATACGAAGAAGAAGAGGTTGTTATTGACGACTTTGTGTGGCCTCTTTTTTTTCGCGGAGGACCAAAAAAGGAACTTTTCTTTCAAAAGAAAGGAAAAAAACAAAAAAAAAGGAGAATTTTGATCCGCTTTTGATTGGGGTTTAGCGCTAAACCCCATTGCATTCATCCACTCTCACGCAAAGTTTATTATATACTAACGAACTCCCCCCCCCCTCGGTTACGATACAAGAGAGATGGCTGCGCCGAAGAAGAAAAAAGGTGAGGATGTGAAAAGAGAAAGAGAGAGAGAATCTTAAAGCGGGGCAGTGACGCTCTGCTCACTTGACACACACACGAAGCGCTCTGCTTCCCCTCCCGGCGGTCTCTCCCAATTTGAATTCTCTTTCGTCGTGTCGGATATTTCCATTTCTCTCTCTCGTCGAACAACAAGAATACGTTTGAACAAAGACTGACAAAATATTACGCTCTCTCTTTCCTCGAAATCAGGTGTCGTCAGTAAAGGTACTTTAAAGGCCGTACCGGCGAAGAAAAAGGTAAGAAGAGTACTCCTCTAATGTGTTTCGAGGCAATTTTTTTGAATTGGCACTTTCGTTCCCAATTCGACGAGATATTCAAGAGACAAGTGAGAGAAAACTGACAACAATGTGTTATTCTCGTTCGAACAATAAAAAATACGACAAAACAGGCTGCCGTGGCAAAGAAAGCGCCGGCAAAGAAAGCGCCGGTGAAGAAACAACGACCCCAGGCGGATTCCTCCGACGACGATGCCAACGAAGAAGAGAAAAAGCCGCACATCCAAATCCACCAACAGCAACAACAACTCGTCCCTCGCCCGCAACAACCCATCGCTGCTCGCAACAACATACCGTTGGACCCGTACGCGTTCTCGCCGGACGATGAGGCAGACGCGAACAAAAAGTACCAATTCTCCGTTATGTGTATGATGGGTAAAGATATTAACATTCCGTTGCAATTAGATATTGAGAAGGATGCGGCGATAACCGCGTTGAAGAAGAAGATATCGGATAGGACAGGCGGGAAGTTGGCTTTGAACGATATGATTTTAACCCTGGGTGCAAACGTGTGTAAGAGATCCATGACCGTAAGGCAAGCCGGAATTAAAAACAACGTTCAAATCATATTGACGTTGAAAGAGGATTTAGCTAAATTTAAGGTGTCTCTTTCAGACGAGCGAGACATGACGCAAGAGGAGGTCCGCGCTGCCTTACAAATGGTAGGCGTTGCAGTCGACGTCGTAGACGACATCGACCCAGAGGATAAAGTGAAATCGCAACAAAAGAAACCGTACCGCAACGCCGACGGTAAAGCGAAAGATCGCGAAAGATTTACCGAAGAAGAGGTGAAAGCGTTGATCGATGGCGTCGCCGCGTACGGCTTAGGAAAGTGGTCGGAAATTTTAACGCAATCGTTCGGGCAATCGGAAAGAACAGGAGTAGATTTGAAGGATAAGTGGCGTAACTTGACGTTGGCCGCGAGCCGACCTCCTGGGTTCACATTTCGAGTGAGTTACATGAACGCAGAGTTGTTGCAACGCGTGCGAGAAGTAAAAGCTCAAGTGGAAGAGAAGAAGAAAAAAGCAGCGGCGTTCAGAGACCAGAAAAGTGGGCGATCGCGGCAAGACGATATTGCGAAGGCGCAAGCCGAGGCGGTGCAAAATATACAAGCGCACGGCGATTTGGGCTACCACGCGTAAAGAAGGAACGCTTTAATTACAATATAAAAGAGAGAGAGAAAGAGAGAGAGAGAGGAAGAGACGATTTCATTCATGGAACATTACAAACAAAATTCATTCATATTGTGTCATACCATACTATTAACTAAATATCCTGAAACTATCACTAAATCTATCATCTACCTAAATATCTCTATCATACCGCCTTGGTTTTTGTCTCCTCCGCGATGCTCTCCATCATCTTCTTCCACTTTTCCACCTTCTCGTCGGTGATTCGATATCTCTCTTCGAACTCTCTCTCGCGAAGCGTCAACACTCGATCGAAATACGTACACACGCTCGTCGCCGCATCTCTACACAACGCCACGCATTCAAACACTTCCGTCTCGGTCATTTTTCCACGCATCTTCGTGCCTAGCAGTATCGTTTTATCCTCTGTCTCTTCGTTGATTAAAAACGCGCACGTCATCGTCGCTTTCGCTTTCATCTCTTCCTCTCTCGTCGGGTCGAGCGCGAGCGCGAATGTGGGTGTCTCCCCCTCCCCTTTCCCACTGCTAATTTCCATCAAACACGCGGTCGAGCTGCACATCCATCCTTTCGTTTCGACTCCAGATAAAATCAACGCTAACCCGACCGCATTTAACGCGCAGGAGAGAAAACTCCCGTCGTTTTTCAGCTCTTGCACGCTCACAATGAGACCAAACGAGGCGTTTTTCTCCAACTCAATCGCCGCCTTTGCGCAGGATTTCACAAACTGTTCCGTCGTTCTTTCCTTCTCTTTTTCCTCCTTCAAAGGGTCGTCGAAGGACGACCCGTCGTCCTCGTCGTCATTTTTCGAAGGAAGTAACTTGCAGTAACTTTCCACGACCAGCCGTTCTCCGTCTTCTTTGCTCTGAGAGAGCGAGGAGAATTGGAGTTCTCTCGGGCCTTGAATCGAGCAGACAACTTTCGTCTCGTCGGAGTGCCACTCGCACGAAGACGTCGATCGAGTGATGGTGTTTAACACCGACGTTTGTTCGCGGAGCGTGTCGAGTAAGCGACCGTCTTCGCGAACGTATCTTTTGGTTTTGGTGGTGGTCATTCACTCTTTTCAGAACATATAAAGCAAGCGGAAGAGAGAGTCTGTAGGTGTTTGTTATTTGTGAGGATGTGTTCTGGGGAATACTCATGTGTTTCATCAACGCATCAGCGCGCGATATGGAGGGACATCGGACTTATATATCAATATATCAATATATGTTGTCTAAATACAAATTCCCACCGACGATGGGTTCCCACAGCTGATTGATAAACACCGCCAACGGTTGCAACACCGTTCCTATGAACACTTGCGAGGCTAAAAAGACGACGATAACGACGATTCCGTTCGCTTTGCCCGAAGCTTCGTCGATGTACCACGGACGAGGATTGTCGCCGTCTTTATCCGTGTACGGTTTCGATTGGTATTTGATGAAATTAGTACTTTTGCTGCTACTTTTGTCGGTGTCTTCTGTCTTCTGTGGGCCCCCCTTCTTCGTCGCGCGAAGAAGATGATGATGATGACGACGGTGATGTTTGACGACGGTGATGGGATGGTGTTGTTCTTTGTGTCTCGCGAGAGAAGCAGCAGCAGCACCACCACGAGCGAAGCTCGAAGAAGAGGAAG
>Ga0115555_1001639_pt1 | contig 15341 bp, 13 predicted proteins | sample COGITO_mtgs_1104_2_FD_87285 | JGI IMG/M metagenome (GOLD analysis project Ga0115555, IMG submission 87285) | Pelagic marine microbial communities from North Sea - COGITO_mtgs_110407 | ecosystem: Environmental > Aquatic > Marine > Epipelagic | place: Germany:Helgoland, sampling site Kabeltonne... | reverse complement strand
GCATAGCCCACACCGATGCAAAACCCCACACTGGGCAAATACAACAACCTCTCACCCACTATTGTGCCCACAGGGAACAAGACATTGCTTGCCGGGAGAAAAGGCACGATTGTGAGCGCTCCCGCCCAGAGAATCGGCGAGCACTTCCTTGTAAGCCCGAAATAAGCCGTGAAAGCGACCAAACTATAGCACAAGATTGACAGCACGTTCCGGTGGTCGTAGATATTCTGTACAGGAACAACGCAGGCCCACCCATAGTCATAGCAGAGTCTCCAGGGATAGCAAAGCTTCCATAGATACACCCCGTGAACGTAGGCGTAGCTCATAGTTCGGTGCAAGCGCGACGGTAGCAAGCTTATATCATTTTCCAGAATACTCCAAGTGTACTGCTTCTTGCTTCCGTGCAGTGACAAGTGGAAAAGGATGGTAGCGGCGGGGATCACCACACTCAAAACAGTGGTAAGCAGTCGTTTTACAAACCACCTTTGCGGTATACTTTTCACCCCTTCAAACAATCCTATAACTCCGCTCTCATCCACCCCCTTTACTCCCTCAATCGCGCGGATAATTTCAACCGACAAGAAAACAGGAAAAATCATCAGCCCCACTTCTTTGCTCAAGCTTCCCAGAATACCCAGCATATACGCCCCGAAAAGAAATACAGCCCTGAGAGTCCTGCTTCTCTCTGTCTCAGCTTTGATGTACAGCACTAGCGCCGACAGGTAAAAGAAGGAGCACAACAAATCGCTCCTCCCCACAACACAGCTAACTGGCTCAGTGTGAATAGGATGAACTGCGAACAGCCAAGTAGTCACACAAGTCTTGATCGCTGCGTTTGTCGAGTTTTTGAACACGGAAACGGCCAATTTCGACACTAGCAGCTGCACCGCACAGTGGATAATTATGTTCAGAAGGTGATAGCCTGCAGGATGCACACCGTGAAAATAGTGGTTTAGCCTGTAGCTAAGTACCGAGATGGGACGGTAACTCTTGTGACTGTCGTCTCTCCCAATCTCTTGTCCCCAAAAATCGTGCCTAAAAGTATCTCGAATCGGACGTTCTCCAAGTGAGTCCTTGTTGTTAAGAAGTGCCGCCCTATCATCCCAAACTATTCCATTTTGTAGGGTTGGAAGGTAAATCAGAAAAGTCAACAGCAGGGGGATGTAGGTAGTATGGATAAATGACAGCCTCATCGCGTGAAAGAGCGCGATAGATATGCTCAAGCCAAACAAAACAACATGTTGAAAGTAAAAGTCGAGATCGACGAGTCCGAGGTTAATCACTCTTTTTATAGTAGTAAATGTAATTGTAAGCTCTTAAAAGATACTTAAGTTATCTAGCTCCAGTCAAAATCATCTTCTACAGAGGGAGAGCAAAGAAAGTAAAGTAAATTGTGCATGAAGGGTTACCAATTTAGGCATTCTTCATGGAGCGCTCAGCCGAATTGGTATCAAAAAATGACTCATGCATCGATGTCGCCTTAGGAAATGAACCAGAAGACGTCAAATTGCCTACCCTCAAGGTGCAGAAGATTTCAGAGCCAATATTTTCAAACCCCCTTGTGGTGACTTTGTTTACTCGCACACTCTTACCTGACAGCTTCACCTTTCGCAATCCATATACTTTAGTACTTCGTCGGGGGTCATTGAGTAAATCAAAGGGAGAACCCCAAAGGAGGAATCTTGTTGATAAGAACAAGGCAATAACAACAAAAACCAAGACAGCTAGTCCTCAACACGTACGCCTTGCAAAATTTTGCATAATATCGTATATCAACCTTCTCCTCCTTCACAAGTACATTAGGTGGAGAAACTATGAGCATGACGAATCCTTAACTCTTGAAGCTCTTCACACCTACGATTTTCACTCGGTTGCGTTGGACTTGCTCGTCTTCTTCTTTGTAGGGAGAATGTATGACAGAGATGGAATCGACACGCTGAATTTTCAACTTCCAGTCATGTTCGGAGGGTGGTTCTTTTCTGCTATGACTGAGTGGGATTGGGCGCGGTACAATGTCTCTTATTATCAAATCAAGTGCAGATGGCCAACAGAGCTGTTTGTGTTTGCCGGCTTTACTTTATTTCTATGCACTCTCATACTTATGCTACATATAAAACGGGGATGGGACGACGGAATCCTGGTATCTCGCCTAATTGAACTCACAGCAACATTTGTTGTTTTCTGTGTGCCAACAGCAACAGACCCGTTTTATCACTTTCACCACTGGTTTGCCTGCTGGCTAGTAGGAATGCACGCCAACCATAAGTATTGGTGGAGTCGGGCGACAATGGCTTTATTCTGGGGTGTTTACTTGAACGGAATCGCTGGTTATGGTCGGGACAGCATTCTTGGTTGTAAGTCAGCATACTACAACAGCGTTCAGCAGAAATGCGGCATGTTGAGAGAAGATGAAATAACGACAGACTGGAGAGTGGAAACATGGTGTTATTATCAAAACCTTCCAGTGGACGTCACACTAAACGGAACAGTCAATCAATTTGAGAACGAGACTGAGCATACTGGGGACAAGTATCTGGGTTTCGGTGATTATACCCACAAGACTTGTTAGATAATTTACCTGAAATAACTTCCGTGTAGTGCATATTAAAGCAGCGCAAATTACAATATATTACAGCAGAAAAACCGGCGATAATCTAATCTAACTCAACTCCCTAATGTGTGCGCCCTGTTTCCGCTCATCCCTTTGATCTCACTCGATGTGCGGCCACTTCCTTTCAATCCCTCTAGTTTTCCAATTGTCGTTTTTGAATTTTTGGGCCGAGGTCGGACCTTGTTTATTTGTTTGGGGTTGCTGCTCGATTGGCTTTCGACGCTCCCGACGCTTCGAGGACTAGTACCCAACGAATCACCGTCTGTCGCAGAACTTTTTGTCCGCCTTTTTCTGTGTGGTTTCTTTGCGACCTCCAAATTTCCAATGATGCTGTTCTCCTTTTCTGCGCCAACCTCGTTCGCATCAACCTTAGCCATAACGTCAACACCGCCAGTGTGCGTGTGAGTCCCGATCTCAACTTCTACACCATCGCTGTATTCACCATAGCCCATTCCATTAATACCGGCTACGAAAACAATATATTTTGTCCCCTCTCTCCTCCCCAATCCTCTGATCCTAACTCCCTCCTCAACCCCTCCTTCCCACTCTTCTCTCGGCACGACCACTAAATCTACGATTGCACCTGAAGCAACATCAACCACCTTGACCTTATACTCTCGAACTTTCAGTTGCTTTTGCTCCTCAATCGCAATGTGCAATGATGGGAGCAGTACCAGGAAGGAATCCTTTCGAATATCTTCTATCTTGCATTCCTGCAATTTCCCCGGTTTTGCCCTCCAAGGGGCGTACTCCCATTCTTCCTCGCTCTCGAATACAGAAAAGACTCCACCCTCCTCCCTGTGCAAGCGGGCAACGTCCACTGGGGTAAATTTGTTCTCCTCTTCGTAGATTGCCACGTCAGCTTCGTTGCGCAAGAGAAACTTTACCACCTCGACGTGACCCTGCTGAGAAGCAAGAAATAGTGGAGTGCATCCTTCTGTCGTCCTGGCATCAATGTTGGCATCAGCTGATTCTTCTACTATAAACTCCACGCAGTTTAAATGGCCACTGTACGCTGCGTAGTGCAACGGAGTGTAACGCGAACCAAACTCTGTTTCGTCAGCATTAGACAAAAAAGACGGGTCAATAGAGGCGAATGATTGCAGAAGTTCGAGGTTGCCTGTGTAAGCAGCCTCAAAGACATCCGTTTCATGCATCCTTCTGCTTTTCCCCTCGAGTTCTCCTACCCTACGCAGCAACTCCTCGGCCCCGTCTCCCCGCCCTTCCTCTTCATCCTCTCCATCTAGACGCCCGAGCTGCACGTTACCCCCCCCTACTCTCTCCGCTTCTACCCGCACCGCCCACCTAACAAAGTCATCTTTCTTAAGTGTGCCTGTTGCTCCGCCATCACAACTTGCAATACAATCATCTTCTAGCTTTGGATGAATAGAGCACAGAGAGAGGAGCTGAGGCAACGACGATGTTTCGAGAATAAGGACAGACGAAGGATCAAGGGAATCAAAAGCAAGGGAGGCTGTTTTCTCCATTATCGTTTGAATTGTCGTTGCAAGCTAGAGGTTTTCAAAGTTCAATTTTATACCAAGGCAGCAGTTCGTTATTCACAACTGATCGATCTTCACACCTCCTTGGGCTTATTCCGAAACTAAACCTAGCTCTTTCAATCTTTGAGATTTCTCCTCCCTCTCAAACATTTTTGAAGATCAAACCAAAAACTCAAATTTATTTGTCTATTCTAATCGCACCTCATACTGAATTAACTCGCCATACATACGCATTGGCTTAATCAACGAATTTAGTCACAAAAATTTGAGTGCTCAACGCAGAAATCCTACTCAAACGACAATTGTCATCCTTTCCCATCTCAAACAACTTGACTCAGGCACGCACTTGGTGCATTTCCGACACTTGAGCAGAAGAGCACCCTATATCCTCGTGATCATCTAAGCCCTACAGGAGGTCATCGCGACTAAGCAAAGACTTTTGATTCCACCCTTCCCTACCTTCCCTCCACAGCGCTCCCTCCTCTTAATAGTTGTTATTGTCCAGGATGCCTCAGATTTCGGGTAAGTTCACTGCTCACGGATGACTCGCGGGCGATCGTCTCTCTCCTCAAGATCGTCTCTCTCCTCAAACCACGTATATTTTCTCAAACAATTCCGCAAGAACCCTTAAACTAACCATTATTAACAAATTGTGAACCCTCCTTTCCTCTCTCACCACATGACACAAATCAACCATAGACTCTGAGTCGGACAATGAGAGCCCCTCTCGAGTCCGTTCTCGGTCAGACGCCCAATCACCAGATGCTTCCCCTCGGCGAAGTAATACACCAGATAGTGAAAACCGCCCCCCCAAACAACCAACTCCATTGCAGGGGTACCAGCAAATTTATTTGATACGCAAGCCCGACCCAAATTCAAGCGACATATATAGTGGGGAGCGAACGGTACTCTTTCGTTGCGGGAACTGGTGTTATCAAGGCAAAGTCACGCTTGACTATGGCCACAAAAGCTCAGATGATGATGATGATTCTAATGACTCTGACGGCACCGAAACCAGAATGTCTCTCCGTGATATTCCCAGGCTGATTCCCCTTTTGCAGAGACAACAGTCTAAGCTCGCATTCTTTTGCAATTCTAATGCAATCCCCCAGACGAGTCCCTTTTTGAAGCCGCTGCAATATGCGCAGGAAGCCCAAGACTTCATCGCTGAACAGCTTATTAGTCAGGAGGTAAATGATGTCATGGAGCGGATGGAGAAAATGTACACCTGGATGGACGACGACAACACCAAAAGCTACTTCGAGCTCACAGCGGACAAATCCAATGATAACACCCGCGACATCATGGACGACATTCAGTGCATTTGCTCGAAGACATATGCAAGAGGGCTTGTCTTCATAACCATGTACTTTGAGGATACATTTTACGTCTCTGTGAGTGATGGGAGCGGCGACCAACCCCTCCTTGATGTCAGATTTCCTGATGTCAGCAACCAGGGAGAAGGAGTCATGCTCCGCGACTATGGCGATTCCCCCAAGGAGGGGATGGGGATGTGGACCAAGCTGACTTTGTGGCAGTCCCTTGCGGCCGACGTCAAGCTCCAACAGATCATTAAGCCCAAGACAATGAAGACTAAGAATTTGAGCAGCGAGGCATATATCCAGAGCTACTGCGTTCTGAAGAATAAGGGGGGGGACGGGGGATCTGAGCAGGGGTCATTCAGGACCGCCTTGTTCCGCTTCGGTAGCTGGTGCTACAGTGGGAGGGTTCAACTGACCCCCAAGATCGCCCTGGTGGATCTTCCCCATGTCATTCCAGCTTTGAGGATGCAGCAGAGTCGGCTTGAGTTCTTATGTGACGTCAGTCAGATGCCGGGTAGGTCACCATTTGTCAAGCCGCTTGAATTTGCTATGAAGATTGCCCCAGTAATGGAGAGTGAGGTTGTCAACGCCGAGGGGGTTCTCAACAACCTGGTTGAAAGGTTGAGTAGCATGGGACTAGGGGATAGTATTAGCCAGTGGCTTGAGGGTGATCCGACCGACTCTTTCTTTGAGTTCCAGTTTGCTGATGACAAGGAGAGTCAGGCTGCTCACAAAGATGTGGAGATCATGTGCAGCAAGTGTTACGATCCCAATGGCATCGTCACGATTAGCATCTATTTCGAGGGGACATACTACCTCACCTTGCTGGAGGGGGGAGGAGAGCAGCCTCTCCTCGACAGCAAGTTCCCTAATGTTAGCGGTAAGGGGAGGGGGTACCAAATTAGGGCCTATGACAATGGAGTGGATGGATGGAAGAGCCTGAGGAAGGTTTCAGTCTGGCAAACATCCGCTGCCATGCAGAAGGAGATGGAGGGACGTATAAGTCAGGTGAGTAGTAGCAAGTTCCCATGGGAAAAACAAATACTTATTAACGCTGTTATTTCTGTCAGTCGACGTTGGATGTCGTCGGTCCGGCTATTCGACAACTGCATGGCACCAGCAACACTAACGATTTATTTCAGGCTGGAGAGGACAAGGCAACTGGTGGAGCAAGCTTCGGGGATGCAATCGCTATTGCCGAGGCGCGAAATGCGAAACTAGTCGAAGAAGAGCTTGCTGCTGGGGGTGACGTTATCACCAACTTCGATGAGCCGGCGCAGGCTAAAGATGCACCAGAGACGGAGAGAGAAGAAGCCGAAGGTGATCAAAATAGAAACGTAAATGCAGAGTCCAAGGCTGACCCGGATGACACGTTGACGTCGTCTGTAGAGCCGAATACATCAGCAACAGCAGAAACCACGATTTCGAAATCAATGGAGGTTGCTGTGACGACAGGCACTACAGAACAACCTGCCCAAAATGATACAGTCATTGGTGACGAGTCCAAGGAAATAGCGGATACGGATAGGGGAAGATCGAAAGAGCGGAAGGAGAAGAAGAAGAAGAAGAAGAAGGAAAATGAGGGAAGCGGGAGCGGATCTAACCAGCAGGATGCTAAGGACTCTTCGTCAGGAGATAGAGTCTTATCAGAAGGACAGACAGCCACCCGAAAACAGAGCCTCGGAGGTAAGTGAGGGACTAAGATATATATATAGAACGACTTAAAATCCACTCTCAGTACTAATCTATATATCGCTCATATTGTAGCCTTTCACCACCTCGCACCTATGCGAAAAACATCAGCGCTTGAGAGCCAGCTAGGGGCAATAAGCTCTTCTATGGGTAAGGATCTTGATGGTGGGGGACTCAAGTCTGGGCTCGGGAAAAATCTTTCTTCGGGAGGAGCTCTGGGAGGATCTGCGCCATGGGATCCTTTCGGTCGGCCGGTTTTAGGACAGCCCAAGAAGGAAGCAAAGGACTGAGGAGCTTTTTTTGTGGTTTATTAAAAATGACAAATACATAACGTTGAAGACTGCGATTGACCAGAATGAATATTTTACTAATTAACTCCGCTTCGTGCCGAACCATTTCATATTAAATCAGGGTTTTTTCACTAACTGATGACAGAGCAGTTTTCCAGTTTCCAGTTTATTTTCTCGCAACTTGCTGATAATCCATTAATTCAGGTTCAGGTTATACAAAAATAGAAAATGGAACAAACCAAAACTCCGAACAAACCACATGGAATCTGAAGTCCGAATGAAGGACAATTTTGCTCAGCTTTGCTGGCCAATTCCCACCACTGAATTACCTGTTATTCAATTACAACAAGAGATTAAAAAATGAAAACCTCCCTATAGGCTCAAACTGGACGAAAAGAAGTGATTCCGTGATACAAGAAATTCACAAGCCTCCTTCCTTTTTCCATTTTGTGACACCTTGTGTGGGAGTTGGTCCTTCCCCTTCCTAACTCCCCTGACCCCTGCAGGAAAATTAGAATATAAATGGGGAACGCTGTGTGCTCAAAACGTTTGGTTGCAGTATTACCGCGAAAGGCTTCTCTCGAGCCTGAATCAGATGCAGGGAATGGTTGGGATGGAGCAGAGGATGATGAGGACAGGTTCGTCACAAAAAGAATCAGATTACTGCACCTTTTTTTCCCTCGTTTTACTAACCATTTTGCTATTTTCAGCGAGCCTAATGACTCAGCCCGGAGTGACAACCCCGACAGAGTTTTTCAATCCCTTACGACTTCTCCGCAAACCTCCATGCGACACCTCAGTTTTCAGATGGAGCTGAGGTCACTGAAAGATAAGAAAGGCAGTAGCAGAATTTTCAAGAAGATGAGTGACGTGAGGCAAATTGGTGACATCGAACGAGTCCATAGGGAGAATAGAGGAGTCCGCGAGAGGAAAAAGAGCGTCAACTTTGATAAAATCAAATATGGAAGGAGGGGTGAGTGTCAGTGTTGTCTTTTTCTTTGTGTGAAATTTTTGAGTATTTCTTGCTCAACCCTACAACCCTACACACACTCACCCCCACACCCACACCCACCCCCCCCTTCTCTTGCAAGGTTCCCTTGACTATGACTCTGTGCCAGATTACCACGAGCTGCGCTCAATTTTAGAAACTTCGCTGGGGCAGAAACATCTCTGTACATTCATGTCAATTGGACAAGACAAGAAAGCGGCACAATTCAACCTTCTCTGCACATACTGTTGGATTGATTGCGCGAGTTTCATGGACATAAACAATCGACAATTTCGCTACACGCGGGCGATTCAGTTACACGACAGGTACATAGCATCAGAATCAGCCATGAAGATCCACATACTACCTCCTGAAAATGTCGGGAGTATTTGCAGCCAGCTATCTGATCTCCTTAAATTTAGCGTCTACAATAAGAGCAAAGAAAACGGGAAGGTAAATCGTCCAGCAAGAATAGTTTTAGACGAGGAAACAATCGAAAACATCAACAAAAAGCATTTCACGGGGGTAACCAAGAACATATACGACAAACTGAGCAACATTGTCTTTCGACACCTAGCTGTGAACTTACTCCTTCCGTTCAAAGATAGCGAAGAATACATTAAATACCAGACTGACATGGCTGGCGAGCAGGCCATGACTGTGGGGGTAGACTTACGTCGGCGGAAGTGCAAGATTGTGACTGACGACTTTGTGTACCACCGATTGCTAGGAAAAGGGGGTTTTGCACGTGTTGTGCACGTCATGAAACGTTCGACTAAACAACATCTGGCTATGAAAATTCAGAGCAAGGCGGCGCTACTGAAATTTCACGGCTTGAACGAAGGAGCGCTTGAGCTGGAAAAGACTATGATAGCGAACAACAGCAATCCTTTCATTGTAGACTTGCATTACGCTCTTCAGACGGATAATTGCGCTGTGCTAGTTCTCGGGCTTGTGGGAGGGGGTGATCTAGGACATCTGATTCATTCGACGCCGAGTGGAAGGCTGCCAGAGAGCTTGGCCAAAGTCTATTGTTTTGAGATTTTGCTGGGTCTGAAGCATTTGCACGAAAATGGGGTTGTTTTCCGAGACTTAAAACCTAGCAATATTTTGGTGACAGACAGTGGACACCTGAAGCTGTGCGACTTGGGACTTGCTGCCCCTCTCTATGTGAACGAGACCATCAAGCAGCCCCCAAAAGATGATGCTAAATTAGTGGGGGGTGCCAACATTGAAGGGGAAGAAGATGACATCGACAGTGATGGTGCTGACAGCATAGTAGAAAAAAGCAGAGAGGAGAGAAAATTCTACGAAAACTTTGATAAAGCTGCTCTCGAAGCTTTTGTGGTGGCAAAAGAAAAAGACCCGAACTTAGCGAGGGAGTGGCAATTAAGAAGTCCGGATTCAAGCAACAAAGAGATTGAGTCTATCAACTCCATTGCGAACAGCAGTTCGTTAACTCCGAGTACTCGTAGCAAAAGCGAAGCTAAAGTAGAGCACATATCAGTCAATACCAGCCCACTCAGAAGCCCAAGCCCACTCATAAGCCCACTCAATCAGAGCAGCCCACAACAGAACATCAACCAGAACAGCCCACACAATCAGGACAGCCCACTCAATCAGAACAGCCCAAAAACCACCCGTAGAGCGCGAATGAGCTCATTCGGAAGCGACAACAATTATAATTCCGAATCCGGCGGACAGAGGATTCGGCGGAGCTCCTGGGGACTTCAAAGGGGAAGTAATAGCTTCAGAAGCGTTGAAGGCGATCCTGATAGCTACTCGGGGGGCAAGATGGAGAACTACGACGTGCCTGAATGGCAGAAGCAGCCGTCGGAAAGAATCAACATTCGGAGGACTAGCATCGTCGGCACGCGAGCTTATCTGGCGCCTGAAATGCTAGAGCAAACATTTGAGCAGGAAAGGACTGGTTACACAGAGATGGTAGACTTTTTCGCGCTGGGTGTAACCATGTTTGAAATGCTCAGTGGCACGCGGCCTTGGAGCTCTTTTGAACCTGGAAAGGGGAACAGGAGCAGTGAGATTGCAGACCCCTTTGCCATGGAGAGCGACAACTTGATGAAAATTATCCAGTTGCGTCAAGAAGATAAGAGATTTCCGCCAGGGTATGTAAGCAAACTTCATAAGGTCGAATATCCTAATTACTTCAGCAGTAAGGCTGTCGATGTGATCAGCAACTTGCTTAAAAGGAGTCCAGACGCTCGTTTTGGTTACCTTGAGATTTCGACGCACGGTTGGTTGGCTAACATAAGTATTCAGCAACTGATGAGTAACGATCGTAGCGTCATCCCGGAGTGGGTGAGAACCAACATTGCAGAGAAGAAAAAGAGGGACTTTGCTGGCTTTGATGTAGACGATGACAACGTCGACATGGGCAGTAACTTGAAGCCAAGATACAAGAGCTTCGAGGAGCTGATGGATGAGTGCAGCATAAAAGACAAAAACCACGCTAAGTTCAAATGGAGCATCACCCCTAATGAAGAAAGCCAGAAACTTTTTAGTGACTGGGATTACATATCCCCCCAGTCAATCAAGGATGAGCTCGCTCCGTTAACCAAGCACCTCTACATTGACAGGAGATTGGAGAAAAAAAGGGATCAGGTCAACGAAGATGGGAATTTGGGAGTGGATTATTAAAAAAAAAACTAAAAAATATGTGCTTAACAAATGAAATTGTTGTTGTTTGTTGTTCTGTAATTGATTTGGTATTCTGCTTAGGATATTCTTTCGTTTGTGAAGAGGCGAAGCACAAAATTTTTCTTATTGAAAATTCTTTCTAAGTAAGTGCAACAATCAATTTATTTGTTGTGTGAGCTCTACTATAAGCGATGAGCGATGAGCGATGGAAGACCCTTTTTTTAGAATCGGATAAGTTGGACACCTAAATCACTATATCTCTTCAATTTTATCTTTAAAAACTAAATAAACAACATGGGAGGAGCCGCAAGTAGTAAGTTCCTTCAAAACCCGTCGTTATACTACAAATTTGTCATCAAAATCATGTTTTAGACCTTTGTTTTAGTCTGTGACCCCATTTTTTCCTAACACCCCCATCCCTGCCCTCCTCCCTCTCTAATTCCCCACTAACACCATCCTATGCACAGTTCCAGCTGATACCGAACTCGCCGTCTTCGAGAAGTTGAAGGCCGCTTATGAGGTGAGTGTTTTTTAACCTGTGAGTTAGGAGTTAACTCCCTCACTTGGAGAATTTGGCTTGGAGTTGGACAAGAAGCTAACCCAGAAATAATCACATTACAGGAGAACAAGACCGCCGAGACACCTCTCGACGACGCTGCCCTTTTTGCAAAGCTTGCCGGCATCTATAACGAGGCCCAGGCACCCGCTGCCGAGGCTCCTGCTGCTGAGGAGGCACCTGCCGCTGAGGCCCCAGCTGCTGAGGAGGCGCCAGCTGCTGAGGCTCCCGCCGCCGAGGAGGCCCCCGCCGCTGAGGAGGCCCCCGCCGCTGAGGAGGCCCCCGCCGCTGAGGAGGCCCCCGCCGCTGAGTAAGGTACATCTATTGTCCTTACATGATGTTTGTGTGGGTTTATATGTGTGAGTGGCAGAGTTGGATTTCAAGAGGCAAAAGGAGCTTATGTGAATTTGGTTTAAATTAACGCTTTAACGAAGTAAAAACGACAAAAATTTAATGTGCAAACGCTTTCTTCTGTCTTTCATTGTTCTTTACTTTTACAGTTTTTTGCTTGCCCTGTTGTCTGGTCCAATTGCCAAGATGCATTTATTTTCTCCTGTGGATGGTGGTGAGTGGTGCAGAGAGAGAGAGGGCATTTGTGTGTGTGACTTAGTAAAGAGATAAAAAAAGAGCACGAGGAGAGTGGACACGCAGAAATTTCAACTGATTCAACTAACCTCAGGGTCATACACACGAAAGGTGCCCCAGACGTTGTCCCACAGCATCGTATACTGTCCATAATTACTCCTTGGAAGTCGGTGGTGCACATCGTGCGCTTTGCTGTCGAAAACCGTAACCTTTCCCAGAAAAGATAGCGTGACATCAAACCTTGTGTGGTTCAGAGTCGCAAGTACCCCACCAAAACCCAGGAATGCCAAACAAACCAAGACATTCGTTGTGATGCCCAAATATCTGTTCAAAACAAAAAGAGCAAGCAGATGGCAGTACTCTCCCAAAAAGAACTCGATCGGGTGGACGTTCACAGCGTCTACATAAATAGGAGTATAATCATTAGACGGCCGTGTCTCGCCTGATGTATTTCGTTAAACTGCTTTTTTATCCACTCACTCACCTGTATTTCCCCTTGAGGGAGCCTTCTGATGATGATGGTGCTTATGAATCCACTCATAAATTCCTCGAATGTGCAAGCCCCAATGAAGAGCCATGTAGAAAAAGTCATAAACAACAAAGAGCATGGCGAGCTGCACACAGAGCCAAGGTATCTGAAGAATGGTCTTGGAGGATATGGTCCAGTCTACACTGTTCACAAACTGAGCATGCTCAAGAATTTCCGATGGTCTCTCCGGGTCAACCTTGAAACCGTTGGAGAAAAGGTAACGGTAGAAGAAATAAACAAACGGTGGGATCTGCAGCTTGTTGAAAGATATAAAAAGCATGTCCTTGATGCTATTGTGGAGTGGAAACACTTTAGTCAACTTGTTCACAGTTTTGTAGCTTGCCAGCCCCCACACACAACACACTCAGCAACTCAACTGGAACAAAGCCTCACACAAACCTTCACTCACCTCAAGAAATCCAAATGCTTCCCCCGCACTGGGATTCTTTTCGACTCGTACCAGTAGTAATGCGTCCACATCACTACAATCTGCAGAGCAACAATTATAAACACAGACCAGAGCAAGTGCCCAATCTCAAACTTCCCACTGAATGTGTCAGAGACAGGTCGGTGAAGGACATCAAATACCTCGTTATACGCGGAGATCGATGGGTCGACCACCGATTGGAGCATTTCCCTAATCCCACTAGAAGCGGTTAGCGCCACATTTTCTTCACTCATTGTACTTTTTAATTTTTCTGTAAAAATCACGTGGTTTAATGTGTGTACCCTAAGCATTTAATTGGCTCCCCATTTTTCATCCACCGAAAGAAAGTGGACAAACGGAAAATATTCTGCAATTCGTTCGTATCATACCACCAACCAAAACCCTAAGCATTCAAGGAACGAAATACATCGAGGTGGTTTTTGTTTTTGTTCTTTTTCTTTGCAATGTCATTGGTTTCGGATGCGACTCTGGACACGTTGTCTACCGCAAGCTTGGCGTTAACGTTCAATCTAATAGCGTTTGTTCTATACCTGATGATACCTGTTGGAATCAGACACCGTTATTTTGGAGCAGTCAAGCGGCGCTATCCTTGCAAGCGTTTGTTGGAGGAGAATGAGCTGTATTCTCGTTCGCGCACCGTCATCGAGCAGGCGGCGAGCCTCGAAGGAATAAGCGAAGTGAACAACGCCAGCGTGAGCCACACCAGCGTGAACCACGCCAGCGTTAACGGCAGACCTTCTCATTTGGAAATGAACCAACCCCAGGCTCGTGGCTCAGATGCTGGATATCTCGATGATCCAAGTGAGGGGGGTGAGGAGGTGGTCTTCGGTGAGAACCTTATTCCTCCGAGAGAGAGATACAACAACAGCAGCAGCAGCAACAACAACAACAACAACAGCAACAACAACAACAAGGGGAATACGAATACATACGGCGCTTCCCTCGCAACGACGAGTTCGGCGTCAGTTTCTGAGCTCCAGGACGGTGCTATGAGTTTGATGTTGGTCATGCTGAGGGGTGAGGGGGTGCTGCTGACAGCTCACGGAACGAAGGGCAAGGGCAAGAAGGTCCGGGTGACAGTCGAAGGGGACAGGATCTGTTGGAGGACGAGCCTAGGATTGAACACTCAAGCCGTCGCCGGGAAAAAAACACTGAGGCGTAAAAAGAATGCCGGCAACGAAGGGAAGAGACACGATGTCCTGCTTCACGACTGCATGGCTGTTGACGTGGGCAAAAGGACTGCCCCATTGAGACGAGTCGAGGCCACTGGCGTCGATCCTAAGCTATGTTTCAGTTTGCTGACCAAGGGTGGCAGCCTTGATCTCGAAGCGCAGACCGCCCATGAGTGCGAGACGCTTGTAAGAACCTTCAGCTTGATGCTGGACGAGTTGCACAAGGTCAATGAGCTTAAGAAGAACAAGAAAAAGAACAAGCCAAACTTCCCCTTTGTGGATAGTCGCGAAGGCCGCGAGGGGTCGCTGGTAAACTTCGTCTAGGAGCATTAAAAAAGAAAGAATAAGGAAGAGAATAAGGAAGGAAGGCCTGCACCGAAGATAGTCATTTACATCTCGCAAAACTCACAATTTTCATTTTTTTTTGTTACTGTGTGTGCCCGTTCTTTTCCATTGTAGTGAGAACAGTGGCGTCTTGTTGAAATTTTTCGAGATATTGCAAGTATTGATCCAGCGGCAGGTTGCTCGCTTCAAAGGCTTTCCTCGGACCAGCTATACCACCTCCTAAATTATTCAGCGAGGTGGACATGTAGCCGGCAGTGCTGGTGTTCAAGGCAGCAGACATATTAACTTGCTGCGAGACACCCGTGTGTTGCAGACGAAATCGATCCATCTGCTGCGAATGTGACTTTCGTAGCCTCTCCATCTCGATGTTGTGCATACTTTCAAGACGTTGTATCTCAAGTGTTTGGGCCAAGGCCTGGGCAGTCATTTGTTCTTGAAGCTGGCGCATGCGCTCAGATTGCTCGGCCAAAATATGTTGCATTTGCTGAAATTCAGGGGAGAAGTTTATCGTGGAGTTGTTGCTAAATTGTTGTTGCGGCGGCGGCGGCGGCGGGAAAGGAAATGATGCGTTGCTATCTTGCGTTTGTTGCACTTCCTGTTGCTGTTGCTGTTGCTGTTGCTGTTGCTGTTGCTGTTGCTGTTG
>Ga0115555_1001636_pt1 | contig 15363 bp, 18 predicted proteins | sample COGITO_mtgs_1104_2_FD_87285 | JGI IMG/M metagenome (GOLD analysis project Ga0115555, IMG submission 87285) | Pelagic marine microbial communities from North Sea - COGITO_mtgs_110407 | ecosystem: Environmental > Aquatic > Marine > Epipelagic | place: Germany:Helgoland, sampling site Kabeltonne... | reverse complement strand
GATAAGGAAGGGGGAGGTAAAAGGTTAAGAAGGTTTATTAGGGGAGATATCGAGGCACAGTGGTGTGTTGAGACGATAAATTCACAGCGATAATCAGTCTCAGAATCCTATATGGTACAATCAATATTCCAAAGGGCTTCAGGTTTTCTCCGAAAAATATTTTTTTTGTTTTTGTTTTTTTGGGGGGGGGCCCCCGGACCAAACCGCTGGAGAATACACAGGCAGGAATAAACATGGCGAACAGATTTCTGACAGGACGGTGAGTATCACGTCTTCCAATTCCCCCTTACCATTTTAAAACCGTTAATTCGCCCCGTGTTCCCCGGACGGGGGGGATAAATTTCGAAGCGGTCCGGTTGTGTGTTTGGGCGTTTACGGTTTTGCCCGCGTTGATTTTCGCCGTTTGCAAGCCCGCATCCGGTCCGGGTGAACCGCCGGGACCCGGGCGGTCCCGGGGGGTGAGGACGGGAGAGCCGGGGAACCACCCTTTAACGGCAGAGTTCCCGGCAGAAAATTTTTCGAACGATGAGAAGGAGGAACGGAGAGACTAACACCCCCCTCGCCTCACTTATACCGTATCTCGTCTCCCCCATCGCGGGCGTAAACTCTGAAATGGGAAAAAAAAAAACCTGTGGTATTTTGTTTTTTTGGTTTGGACTTGCGGCAGGCGGACCGGACGGGCGCTGGTGAATGCGGAGGTGGCCAAGGATGACGAGGGGTTTGAGGATATTGAGGGGTTCTGGGGGACGACGGAGAAGAGTATGGGTGAGTGGGATGGGGGGGGGGGGTGGGGTGGGATGGGATGCGATGCGATGCGACGGTTGGGAGAAAGGAGGCCGGGTGACAAGGTTACGAAGCGATGTTTGGACATGGATGGAGCTTTACCTCTTCGACGGATCACTGGCATATTTGACGGATCGCTGCGTTTGACGGATTGCTGCGTTGTCAATCACTGCTGCGTTGTCAATCACTGCTGCGTTGTCAATCACTGCTGCGTTGCAATCACAATTCTATCACCAAGTGCATTCACAATCCATTCACAATCCATTCACTAACGCAATCACTCCCACAAACTTGTTCTCTCTCTTTCCTTTCACTTTACGATCACTTTCCTTTCACTTTACGTTCGCTTTACGTTGGCTTTACGTTCGCTTTACTCACTGTAAAAACAACACCAAAAGCAGGCAACACCAACCAGATCAGCCCCGTGACAAACACGTCGACAAAGAGCTCATCCCGTTTCTCCACAGGCTCCCGCCTGTCCGCCGTGGACACCCCCCAATTCTCCCGCATGAGCAACGTATCCTCCTCCTCTGGCAACTTCATGCAGGACGACGAGGGTCCCCCCTCCGGTTCCGGCTCCGGGTCCCGCACCCGCGCCTCCCCGCCCGGCAAGATGCCCGTGCGGTACAACCTCTCCGCCTACGACGACGAGTTTGAGTCTGACGAGGAGAGGCAGACGTACGACGACGAGGAGGTGGTGTCGGACGCGTCCCCCGCCCCCGTGAAGAGGGACTACAAGAGGGAGCAGAAGCAGAAGAAGAGGGAGAAGAAGGAGAAGGAGAAGAGGGAGAAGAGGGCGAGGGAGAAGGCGGCCAAGGTGGCAAAGGCCAAGAGCGAGGCCGCCAGGAAGAAGGAGGAGGCGGCGCGCGCCAGGGAGGCCATGATCAACGATTCCGAGGCCGGAAATGTGGCCAGCCAACCTCTTAGGAAGGTGGACCACCTCGGTCCAAACATGAACTACATCCCAATAACCGACGTTTCTGACGCCGACGATCTGGACGAGAGCGTGGAATACAACGAGGAGCAGCCCAGGAGGTCCAAGAGGAGGAGGTTCGAGCCCATGCAGTTCTGGAAGAACGAGAGGCTCGTCTCCAAGGTCACCGGGGCCGACAACCTGCACCAGATGGAGATTGTCAGCGTGGTTGCCCAGCTGGAGGCGGTGGCGACCCCCATGCCCACCAAGGACGGCAGGGCGTCAAAAAAGGGAAAGGGGAAGGGCAAGACGGCTGCCAGTGAGGGGAAAGAGTTCGACGTGAGCGACCTCTCGTACCCCGTGGAGACCTCCAAGGAGTCCACCGTCGTCTGGGACGAGCTGACCCAGACCAACAAGGCCCGGAAGGTCGTCGTGCGCGCCGACTCCCTCAACCCCTCCGAGCTCCCCATAACGCACAAGCGGGACGACGACAACGAGAGGGTCGGATCCGCGGCGCAGGCGTTCAACATCCCGCCCTCCTCCGACACCATGCCGGGGTGGATCTCGGGGAACCTCGCGCTGCCCCCCCTGGCGATCAAGGACGCCGAGGGGGTGGGGGACTGCACCCAGGTCTTCTTCGTGCAGACGTGCCAGCCCGGATCGTTTGAGGTCAGCATCAACGACCCGGATGAGGATTCCTATGTCGCCGATACCGCCAAGAGGTTCGTGCTCAGGTCGGGGGATTTCTTCCACGTTCCGCCGAACAACATCTACAGGATTCAGAATCACTCTGAGAAGGTCGAGGCCAGGCTCTTTTGGGTTATTATTAAGAGTTCTGAGGAGCTTGAGAACTAGTCCTACAGAGAGAGAGAGAGAGAGAGAGAGAGACACACACACACACAACGACCACACACACACACACACACACACAACTGGGCGAGCAAACAGAAACTTGGATTAAGCTTGGAGCTTGATCCAGCTTTCTGTTTGCTCGCTGAGGGGAGGTTCTTAGGACGATTGATGAGGCAGATTGAGGCGCAAAAATAATGGGAAAAAAAAATGTGCCACCAAATGTATTTGTACACACGACCACACACGCACGCAACGACCACACGCCGGCACACACGACCCACACGCGCACGACACGCGGAGCGAAGGGGAGGGGAGGGGGAAAGAGAGAGAGAATAATGATATTATTATGACAACATTGCTCCGACCGAAGAAAATGAAAAGAAAAAAAAGCAACGTGGAACTGACAGACCAGACCGACGACAAAAAACAAACAAAAAAACGTAATTTCGAGTTGGAGGTAAAGAGAGGAAGAGAGAGGTTTTGCATGTTTGACAGGTTTTTGGGGTTTTTTCCTTTCGTTTTGGGGTTTTTTTCTTTACCGCTCCTCTGCTTTTTTGTTAGTTGTACATTAATACAGTTGTGTTTGGTTGAGGGTATGCTTGGGGTCATTAAGCATTGCCACCGTTCCTCTTCTTGACCTTCATGTTCAACCCAGGTTTCATTGGCAAGACGAGCGTGCTCTGGTACCCTCCCTTATGCTCTCCCTCCTCCCCCCAGTCAAACTCAAACAGCGGAAGCAGCATCGCGAGTGCCAGCTTAATCTCTAAATACGCCAACGACTTCCCCAAGCACAGCCTGTACCCCGCGTTGAACGTCGGGTACTTGTACGGGTTCGGCTCCGTCCCGTTGAGGAACCTCTCCGGCCTGAACTCCTCGGCGTCGGCTCCCCAATTATCGAAGCTCCTCCCCTCGCCGTACGGGCTGTATAAGACGGCCGCGCCCGCGACGATCGGGGTGCCGTCCGGGAGCACGTCGTCGGACAGGGCGAACTTCATGTCGGTGGGAACGGAGGGGTGGAGCCTGAGGACCTCGGTGACGACGGCGTGGGTGTACTTAAGATTCCCGACCAAGTCGTACAGTTTTTCGGCTTCAACTTGCTCTTGCCCTTGCCCTTGCCCTTGCCCTTGCCCTTGTCCTGCCCCACTTTCCCCACTTTCTCCGTTACCGATGTCAATGCCGTGAGGGAAGGTCTCCTTAACCTCAGACAATATCAAGTCGATACACTCAGGACGACGGCTAAGCTCATACATTGTCCAGCTCATTGCGCAGGCAGTGGTGTCCCGTCCGGCGATCATGAAATTCATAACGATGTCGCGGAGCTGCTTCTCCGTCATCGGCGCCTCCGCGGGGGAGCTCTTCGACAGGAAACGGGAGAGCAGGTCTGGGCCGAGATTCGACGAGTTGGCGGCCTCCCGACGGCGGGACTTGATGACGGAGCTGGCGAATTCATCGATTATCTTGGCTTTGTCCCTGATCGTCCTCTCCCTCGAGTTGCACATGAAGAATCGCTCCCACTTCCAAAAGGGCGCCTTGAATCTCTTTTGAACCTTGTCTTGGATGGTATCGAAAGCATTCGCGAAGGGGTGCACCTCCCCCAGGATGCTCCCCAGCTCGACCCCAAAGGCAATCTCGCTGAAAATGTCAATAGTGAGCTTGAAAAACAGGTCCTGTAGGTTCACCGTCTCCCCGCATCGCGACTCCAGAAACTTAACGACATTGTTGATCTGTTTATGGGCGGTCAGCGTTCCGTGGCGCATGAGATTTCGGGAGAACATGTTGCTGGCAACCTTCCTGTGGTGCTTCCATAGTTCACCGTCCGAGCTGAAGATGCCCTCACCGAGGAACTCGCTGAGGGCGTCCTGGAAGTTCTGGCCTTTCTCATAGTTTTTGAAGTTGTCTTTGAGGATGTGCCGGACCTGCGCCTCGCCCACCACATTGTAGATTGCCTTTTGCATCACTCCAATTCGAGGGACTGGTCCTGTTATAGAAGTTGGCAGTGGCGGTGTCGGTGGCGGTGTTGACGGCAGTGTTTGCCGCGGTGGTATGTTCGATAGTAATCGCGCGTAATGATAGCGCGGTGTGTGTGGTTCGTGCAAGTGACTGTTAGTACGTTTTGCGTCGCCCCTTCGCGATCACGCTCACACTTACCTCCCCAAGTTCTTCCATACTTCCTGTCTAACCTTAATAAAAATTCAGGCATGTCATCCCAATGCTGCATTATCAACGGGAGACATCCTGCAAGTGGAAACCACCAATATGTGTTACCGGGACCCGGTACAGAAGAGGGAAATTTTGGCTTTACCCAGAAATAAACAAGGACGAGAATGGTTGCCAAACCTACCAAGATCTCTGTGTTAACGTCCTCGAAAACCATCAAAAATTCTTGGTTACGTCGCAGTAAAGATGGGGATAGTTAATTAGCAGGTTTTATTTTGTAATTATACGCTTTATTATTTTTAAGGACTCGTTCTTTTTCTTTTTGCGCGGTGATGAGAATGACCAACTCCACTGGGATCATTTCTGTCACGCCATGTGCACCAGTGCAATTCCAGCATTTTTGGCTCCAAAAAAACAGGGCAAGAAATCAAATTTAAACAATTATTCGGTAAAAGCAAGACCAGTTCATGCGTACCGCAGACATAGAGCAAATGGTCACTGTCAAAACGTTGTCAATTTATATCATTTTTAGTCTCTCTTCAAATTCCCTCCCCCTCCTCCATTCATTACACCAACAACTGTCTTGATGTTTTCCACATATTCTCCTATCTGCTTGATCCTCGTCGCGGCCATGAAGGATAAGAAAATAAAGACAATGCTATATACTTGTCCCAAGAAATCAGAGCCGGCACGACACTATTGTATGATGTATTGTATTGCATGATGAGTGTTATTGGGGGTTGAGTGACGTCAGTGCATCGTTGGGGGAAGGGCAGAAATGGAGGGGGAAGATGAGGTCAGCGATAGCTTTGGGAATCAAATTAACAACAATGGGGACCATTAAGGCTATAATATGCTGCAACAAGCGCGAAACTCTCAACGCGCTCCATTATATCGCGCTCTGAATCCTCGCTTGACAAACTCACAGTGTCGCTCCAGCTACTGCAGGTGAGATCGGCAAACCACCGCAAAGCAAAACTGAGGAATCCGATGGCCAAGGGGAGCATGTAGGTTTCCATTCCGGCAAGAGGGTTGCGCTGATCGTTCAGTCCTTGGTACATGACCTTCAGCTTGTATATTTCGGTCAAGAGCTCGCTCTCCCCATTCTCAATACCCGCAACACCTCCAAAGTTTGCACGTTCAGAATAGTATTCCACAGCAGCAGACTGGCAGGCATGGGCATGCTGAACCAAGAAAGAGAACGATATGGAGTTAGTACGCAATTGATTGGCTGTACAAAGGTGTTATCCTGCGCATATTAATTTTCTTAAGAATCAAGCAATAGAAGAATGATTTGCGTTTGAAAGCAAAGAAAAATTGAAAACATGAGAACCAAGCACTGCTCACCTGCGCAAATTCCTCCGGCTTCACGTAGTTGCTGTTATCTGGCCCTGATAGCCTGTCCATCTCTCGTCGATACATGGCCAGGGACGTCGTCAACGCATTTTTGTTGTTGGCAGCGGCAGTAGCAGCCAACATAGTCGTCGCCTCAGGAAATTCTGCACAGAAGGGAGCGAGCAGAGAAGAGGTTGGTCCGAAGTTAGCATTTTTAGATTGGGAAGCGCCCGAATAAATAAATATTCTCGCTCTCGGTAAAAAAAAAGAATAAGTTGACACTCACCTCCTCCCCCATGAAACATCTCACTGTATGCCTTGACGAACTCGCCTAATTCGCCTGCTGTGAGGTCCCGACCATTGATACGTTTGGGCTCCATCTCGTGCCCGAACACCTTGCCACAGAGCCCACCAAGAAGTCTCAAAAATCCGTCCTCAATCTGGGATACCGAGCCATCGTAGGTCTTTTTCGTGACACTGAAACCAGGGTGGGGCAGAAGGTAACAACCGATCTTCTCAAAGCAGTTGGTGATCTGCTCACGTGTCTCCTGAAGATCCTTGCTTGGCCTCGAGCGGATGACCTTCTGAAGGTAGGTGTCCATCGACTTCTGGAGGTTTTGAATCGGGAGGGTGTCGTCGTCAAAATTCTGCCAGTCCCGGACAACAAATTCAATGCGCTGGAAGGGTTTTGATTTATCAGCACTCACTCCTTCTCTGGCATTGTCAGAGACAAGTGCCATCCTGCCGTACTCACTGAAAAGCGCCAGCTGCTGCAAATTGTCTTCCTGGATCCTCTTGTCGACATTATAGATCATGAAACTGCTGAGGAGAGTGGACAAGCCAAAGATTGCTGCTGTCAGGCCCATGGTAGTCTCACAGTCAAACATGCCCTGCGTGTCCACAAGCAGGACCCCAATCTTTTCCCCATTGATTCCCACACGCGTGAAAACTTCACTCCACATCCAAAGACCCGTAGTATCCCTCTCTTCGCCTCCTCTCCAGTGAAACCCGTCCCCAGTTATGCTATCCCCCCCAGTCTTCACCCACTCATTGTTGATCGCTGATGATGTCAAATCTGATGTCCCACGGAGGTACCTGAGGAACCACGAGAGCAGGAAAGACTTCCCCGTGCGGAATGCACCCACCACAGAGACAACACTGATCTTCATTTCCGGATCCACACGGGACAGGATAGAATCCATAGCGGCGCCATTGAGCTGAAAAGTCTGTTCAGAGGGGTCATTAGGGTTATTGCTGATCGATACTATTTGCACCGCCTGGGGAACCGAGGGAAATTCGTACGATTCATTGTCAGACATTTTGTTGGGAGGAGTATAGAGTCTAGAGGGGTGGTTTAGACACATCAGAAGAGGCTTCCAATCTCAAATTTTTTCTCGTCCTACAGTTGAATTTTTTCCGGGCACGAAGAACGCACGTCAGTCAGTGAGTCAGACTAGACTCCTCCATATAAGTTCCAAAAAGACAAACGTTTCACAAGGGAACCAAAAAAAGACAAGACTCCATGGTGCGCTTTCTTTCAGCCCTTGTCGTCCTGGTAGGTATATTTGTGGGAGAAGCTGACGGGACGACAAGTACGATACGGTTCGCGGAGCGGTTTGCAGAGCAGTATCCTGATCCTACAGGGGAAGAAAGCATTTGCCAAAATGAGTTGAATGAAGGCGACAAAAGACGAAGAGTTATGGTATGCGACGTTGACAGTGTTTTAGGGGGGAATAAAGATTCGCACGCTCACTCGCTAAAGTTATTGGATGAAGCTATTAGAAAAATAGAGGATGTCAAGCTGAGTGTTTGCGACGGTGTTGGTACTGACTCTGTTGAAGTGGCAATTGTGCTGATGAATGAGATGCACCACATTCCGCTGGTCGAACGACCCTCACCTTCGAGCGAAGATTATGGTGCTTTTTTATCCTCTACTGCCGGAGAGCTCGCGTCGGCCATTCACAACAAGTATGGAGTGGGCAGGCAGGCAGAGACATGTGGTCATGGTCACAAAGAAACTCACACTGGCCTTCTCATTTTTGCCTCTGTTAAGGATCGAGTAATCCACTTCAGCACCACTGATGGCGCCGCAGCTTACATCACCCCTTGGAGAATATCATCCTTGTCTCGCGCATGCAAGAGAGGATTTGTGGCGAAGGACTATACTCAGGGGCTCCTCGATGTACTATCTGATGTTGAGACATACTTCCAGAATCGCCCGAATCGATTTCAGCGATTCTTCTTTTTTATTGTCGACAATATCTTGACAATTGTGTTTTCTCTCTGGATTATCTACTTGATCACCTCGCACCTTAAAAAGAAGCGAGAAACAATGGAGTACGAAAATTGTAAAACGCAGCTTGATCGGTTGGAGCTTGAGAGGGCGCAGGTCCTGCAAGGAAAATTCAAGTGCTCTAGCTGTCCCATATGCCTGGAGGAATTTCAACGTGATGATGGGAATGAAAGTGACCAAAATTTTACCAGGGGTAGTGACGGTGAAGAATTGATGCTGCTGCGTTGCGGGCATACTTTTGACAAGTCTTGCTTACAGAAGTATATCAAAAGTGCGAAAACAAAAACGCCAACTTGTCCTATCTGCCGCGAACAAATAAATCCGTCCCAAAAGAATACAAAACATCAAACATCTACGACGACGATGACACGTGAAAACTACCAGCCTGAGTTTAATTTCCGCCTCAACCGGCTCAGCCGTCGTTATCCCGACTATATTACCCGTGACATCGTAAACCGGTGGTCAGGAGGAGACGGTGTGTTGGCAAACTCGAGTAGTTCATCGATTAGCGAAGACGCAGCCTTCGCATCTCTGCGTCCGGTTCACAGCAACTCAGCTAGCTCAAGCGGAAGTAGCTCATTCTCAGGCAGCTCGTACAGCTCGTACAGTGGGAGGAGTAGTTTTGGGGGCGGCAGAAGTAGTGGCGGAGGTGGGGGGAGGTGGTAATTACATAAGATTAATTTTGCATCCGTTATTTGCGCACTTAAACACCCTCTATTGCTGCAATATTAAGAACATTCCGCCGATGCACTGCGAATTTATTTGACATCCGGTTGTGGTGTTATTCTGAACCACTCCTTGATTTCTACAAATCCCTTGGGGAACATGGCGATAGCCTGGTTTGCGCTGACGTCGTTTTTCACGAATACGTCTTCCCCCTGCATCCAATTCACAGGCGTGGCCACCTTGTGGAACAAGGTCAGCTGAATGGCATCGATTGTTCGAATAATCTCATAAAAGTTTCGACCAGTGCTTGAAGGGTACTGTAAAAATAAGGTGAGCACAATAATTCGTGGGGCTTATCATTCAGGTAATGCTGAATCAGTGGCAAGTATCACTCACCTGCGATATATACTGGATTTTCTTGTCCATGTTGACCAACACAACCAACCCTGCAGGAATAACACTCTTCGCTTCAGCACCCTCTTTGGCGTCTGGCCTTACTAAGCCAAAGACTTTGCTAACTAATCCATCGTTATCAACCAACAGAGGAAATGAAATAGTACAATCTTGGAGCTCATTGACATCCTCCATCCATTTCTTGTGATTTAACTTGGTATCAACAGACAAGGCAAAGATTTTTACTCCCCTGGCATCGAACTCATCTTTGAGTTTGGCAATCTGTCCCAGTTCTGTTGTTGCCACTGCTTCAAAGTCGCGGGGGAACGTCACCAGCAAGCCGAACTGGCCATCGAGGGCAGAGTGGAATTCCAACATCCCAAGCTGGGAGTCAAGGGTGAAGTTGGGAACCTCATCCCCAATCTGAAGGGGTGCGACACGGTACATCTCATTGTCTTTTTCGTTCTTTTTCTGAGCATCGGTCTTATCGTCGGACGAAGCCTCTTCCTTTGCTTTTTTTTTACCGAAGAGGCCCATCCTCTTATGTTGGAGCGGGGTGGGTGAATTGGATTATTTCTTGGTTATTTGGAGGGGGAGGGCTATTTCTTGTCTTTTCAGGGAAATTAATCTATGTCAAGCGCTGTTGAGAAAGGTAAATGACAAAAGGACCGGATTCGTCTTTTAAATATTCCAAAAACATCTTCTTCCCCCGACTCCCGGGAGATTGAGAATTACACACAATAACTGAACGAAACATTTGATTTTACAATTCTTGGCTGAGTTTAGAAACATTTTGGTTCACTCCTCTAGTTTTTTCGCTGTAAAAAAAACTTATTCCCTTTGAAAAAAACATAGCAATCCAGCTCAACATCCAGCAATGGGCAACACCAATGGGATAGGCGCAGACAGGCTCGCTGTCGTTGCCCTTTCCCACGTAATAACTTCTGGTAGACCGGAGCTTATGTCTCTTCGCACCTTTCTCTCCAAATCTGCCCAGAAGCATGAGGGTGCCTCGCCTAAAGTCAAGGTAAACAGGAAGGACCTTGACGCAGCCATGAGCGAGGGGAATGTGGAGTCGGGGGACAAAGAAATATTCGAGAAGCTATTTACACTCTTCGACAAGACAGGTGGAGGGAAAGTTGACCACAGATGTTTGATCTGCGGGTTTGCACCTCTGGTAAATGCCAATCTTCATGACAGGTTATTATTGTCATTTGAGCTCATAGATGCAGCTGGGAGGGGTTTTGTGACGAAAGATGAGGTAAGCGGTATTGGTGTCTATCTCTCAGCCCGTCAAATAAGAACGATGCTTCTGACACAATGCATACACGACTTCTGACCCTTTTTGTTCTCACCTACCGCGCAAACTAAACTAGATGAGATTCATTCTCATAGCCATGAATGACACTTGCAGCTTCCTGGCCGATCCAACATTCGAGGTCGACCAGATCAATGAGCTAGTAGAAAGCCTCTTTATCAGCACACAAGAGAGTACGGACATGACAGAATCCTTCGGTTATGCAGACAACATCAACCTGCTTGCAGAGCACCCTATTTTTGATGCCTGGTTGAGGACGGAGCCAGAAAAGGAGAAGTGAATTCTTTTCTCCCGGCTGCTGTTACAGTAACTTGTTTAATTGTGAAGAAAATTGGCCGCTATTAAAAGCTTTTCTACTACACATCTTTATAAGCTACTAAAAAGTCATCAAGTCTGCCGTCTCGCTTCATTCAAACTTTTCTGACAGCGTTCACGACTTCGCGAAAAGCGAAACTGCAACCAGCCCAACGATTCACCTCAGCAAGTACTCCTTGCTTCTTAGCCCCGGCCATCTCGCGGTGGAAGCTGACCTGAAACTCGCACTCCTCACCGCTGCCACAGTCTACAACGACGTCGTTGATGGTTAGTTTTCCGAGCTTGACTTTTCCCTCAAGCATGCAAGACTCGGCACTGTAACTCATGGAGAAGCTCTCCACATGCTCATTACGTGCGCTATCAAATGCTGATTGAAGAGCACGGGTCACATCGGAGATAACACTCGCAGCATTCGTTGTCTGCTTAAAGACAACATTATTCTGGTTGATCGAAGGAAGTTCAAATTCAGACAAGTGCTTGATACAGCTCCCATCAGGTTCCTTGGATGACTTCTCAAATGAGGCAGTTTCGATCCTGATCTCCTTTGCTATCTCCAAAGTTGGTGAGATATTCGGTGAACAACCGTAAGGAGAAGAACCGCCCGAGGAATAGGGGTGGGAAGGGAGCAAGTCAGGATTGAAGTTTCCAAAGGAAGACTCAGAACCAACAAAAGATGGCCCTCCAAAGTGAGATCCACCACCGGGTCCCATTGTCGCGACACTTCTAAAGGTCGGTGGCGCGTCAAAAGTGGCGGCGGACGCTTCATCTTTGTGCGAAGGAAGCCCATAGCCCACAGGAGCAGAAGGAATCTGTTTTGGAAAAATATGTCGGTCGTTTTAGTTAAAAGTGATATAGGGGGGATTGTGTGAGTTAAAAAGTTGGTGAGAAGGTCTTCGGACTTGTTGGGGAGTGCACGGGAACTTTCTTACATTTTTAGAATCCATCTCTAAGTAGCTTTTGCTCTAACCTCACTCAAGATTTAATCCCGCTGGCAGCCAAATGGTGAAAAAAAAAAGCTGCAAATTTAATTTCTGCCGAAGGAATTAGTGACGACGCGTATTTGCCCACCCGCAAAAGCGAAAATCCTGTCTGACACGGCTAAGTTTTCCGGTTTTCAACGGGGGCAGTTGTCATGCTTCGAACCTTGGCTAAGTTTTCCGGGGGCGGATTTGCTGCAGTGTCTATCGGGAGTTACGCGTACGCTGTGAATACAATGGGACACGATTCTGTTAAACGGATAGTTGAATTTGACCTAATAGCTGCTCCTGCAATTATTCACTATAAATGGGAGGAGGCAAAGTGTGATAAATTTCCTAAAGTCCTGCCATGGATATTTCCTCCAGTGAGTCAAGTAGAGGAGGATCGCCGCTTTGAGGTACTTCACAACAAATATGCCAGGGTAAGTTCATTTTTGTGGTGGCTCCCTTGACGCACCAATTAACAATTAACAATTACCAATTACCAATTACGCACACTCACACGGGCGTCTTCAAACTACTCGCCAACGTCAATGTCAACGTCAACGTCAACTGTCCAGCCTATTTTTGATATTTACATGAAGTTGGGTGGGTTCTACTACAAATCAGGTCAAAAAATCGCCTCCAACATGGGCGGCATTGCCCCAAAAGTTTACCAGGACATGTTCCAGCCATTTTTAAACGATATTCCTGCTCGGAGTCCCGGCGATATTAGAGAGGTGGTCGAGGGGGAGCTAGGATGCCCTCGGGAGGACGTCTTTGAGAATTGGGAAGACAAACCTATAGGCTGCGCGAGCATCGGGCAGGTTCATCGTGCTACCCTGAAGGAGACTGGCCAAAGGGTTGTTGTCAAGGTACAGAACCCTGAGGCTGAACGCACCTTCAACGGAGATGTATTCGCTCTCAAGACGGTTGTTGATCTCTTTATGCCACAACTTTCAGTTGCCTTTGATGAGATCCAGAGGCAGTTTGCGACTGAATTTGATTACCTTGGAGAGATGAAGAATGCCATCGACGTAAGGGAGAACCTTCAACGAGCGGGTTTCAAGAACATCATTGTGCCCAAGGTTTACAAGAAGTACAGCTCAAAGAGGTTGATGGTAATGGAAGAGGTTTACCCTTCCATTCCGCTGCATGATGCTCTGGATGAACAGGCTGAGAAGATGGCGAAAAAAAAGGGCATCACCAAGGAAGAATTCATAGACCAGGAGAAGACCAAGATGGAGAAACTAGCAAAAGAGCTGGCGAAGGAGGGGAAATTGATGAAATCGCACTCATCGTCGACCTTGGAGGTGTACATTGGGCTACAAAAACTCAAACGCGTCGTGTTTCCCGTCTACGGGCGGCTTTACAACTGGACCATCGGGAACGTGTTTGGTAAAAAGTACGACTTCAAGAAGGTTGACGACATTATTGTTCCGCTGAATGCGGCCAAGCTTATCGACGATCTTTTGACGGTTCATGGCCATGAGACCCTCGTCGACGGCTGTTTCAACGCTGATCCACATCCGGGAAACGTTTTATGTGCTCAAGGGAAACTCGCTCTGATTGACTACGGGCAGGTGAAAAGAATAAGCAAAAAAAATCGTCTCGACCTGTCAAAACTTATTGTGCTAGTTGAGAAGGCCATAGAGGTAGACCCTCGGGTCAACCCCAGTGTTGACATGAGAGTGCACAAGAATGCCAAGCGTTCTGTTGCGAACCATGCGCGGGGCATGGGAATGAAGACGGAGAAGATGCTGGACGACAGTATTTACGAAATGTGTGCTGTTTACTTTGGGAGGATGGATGCGGCATTTTTGTACCCTCGCAATGTAATTCAATGGACTGATTGGATGGAATCTCGTGATCCCATAGGCAACATTGACGAAATCGATTTTCTTGTCATGGTGAATAATTCAAGCATGATGCTCAGAGGACTAGGGGAGATGTTGCAGCAGTACCGCAATCTGGCTGTCTCATGGGGCCCTATAGCGAGAAAGGTACTTGCCAAGGAGGGGCTGTTGAAGGACGTCGAGAGTGAAATAGACAAGTGGTGAACTTGTTCTCGTTTAGAGTTTTTTGTTAGACAAGTGGTGAACTTGTTCTCGTTTAGAGTTTTTTGTAAGAAAATATAAAAAAGACAACGGGATTTTTTTGTAGAGATACAACTTAATGATACAAAAAGGAGATTTGGGGTTCAGGGGTGCAATCAATAGTTGGGGCCAAGTGCTAACCACAATATTACTACAATCAAATTGCCGCCCCACCAAGCTCTAAGACAATTTGTTCTACTCCCCCCAACAGTCCTCTCCACCTCATTCCAAACCTCACCCACCCTGTCCCCAAGGCTCTCAATCTTGCCGTCGTTGTCTACCACAAAATCCGCCCTCTTCACCTTCTCCTTGTTGTCCATCTGCGTTTCCATACGATCTTTAGCAGCCGCTTTCGTCATCCCTGAACCACGAGAAATCAGGCGGGCGAGCTGGTTGGCAGGTGAGCACTTGATCACAATAACGTGAGAGAACAAGTGCACCAGCCCGGGGGTCTCGTAAAGGAGAGGAGCCTCCATGATGGTGTACTGATTTCTCTGTGTATTATTCAGAGAGAAATTCAGAGAGAATACAGATTTCACTGACTGCAGGAAAATTTGAGATAGAGCTATATTTTGGATTCCTGTACGGAGTACGGAGGGTGGTTAGTCAGTGAGAGGTCGGAACAAGAGTGCCATTCATGTAAGTAACTAACCAACTTACTTGGGTGTGTCATTCGATTCAGCATTCTCCGCTCGGCAGTGTTGTCAGGGTGGAATATATGATCGCTCAGCAAACTTCTTTCGAGCACACCATCCTCACCCACGAATGAAGGCCCCAGCTTCGGACCAAAGTAACCCACAACCTCCTTGTAAACAGCGTGTCCAGGCACAAGAAGTGAGTGTCCAATCTCGTCGAGGTCCACCACATTACAACCGGTTTCCTTCTTCAAACATCTCATAACAGTGCTTTTCCCACAGGCAATTGATCCAGTCAGACCCACCGTTGTGCCAAGGTGGCAACCAATTGCATGCACAACACGCCCAACAAGATAATAGACTAAAAAGAGTATTGTGCTACTCAAATCGACCGGAAGGTTGATAGTGGCAAGCGAGACGGCAGAAGTGAGCGAAAAAAAAGGTCCCCCCCTCCGTACCTCAATGATCCCGAGGGGAAAAAGTAACATTACGGAAACAACGACACGTATTGCGCCCATGGCTGCACACGCTAGTGAAGGTTCAATAAGTACTATGCTGGAACGATTTAGGGGCTGCTGCGAATGTGAGAGTTCTAGGGTGGTTCAATAAAGCACTTTTGGTGGTTCAATAAAGCACTTTTGGCTATTTTAT
>Ga0115555_1001633_pt1 | contig 15384 bp, 13 predicted proteins | sample COGITO_mtgs_1104_2_FD_87285 | JGI IMG/M metagenome (GOLD analysis project Ga0115555, IMG submission 87285) | Pelagic marine microbial communities from North Sea - COGITO_mtgs_110407 | ecosystem: Environmental > Aquatic > Marine > Epipelagic | place: Germany:Helgoland, sampling site Kabeltonne... | reverse complement strand
TTCTTTAAATTTTTTTAAACGAAACTTTTGTTCCATTCTTCGAATTCGGCTATAGTAGTCGGTTTCTTTCCTTCTCCTTTAATGTGCATTTCACTGTCATTGTTTTTTATTACAATGTAAGTTTGCTCTTTTATTATATCAATTATTTTTTCAGGTGTATTTGCATTTGATTGGAAAATTTTTTCAGTTATAATTTTTACTGAAATAATATGCTCCCAACGCAATGGAGTTTTTTTATTGATTTTTACTTTAATTTCCTTATTTAAGTGAGAGAGTTGTTTGTAACTCATATTTGGTTGGCAAGTTAATCCTAAATCACGCGCTAATTGAATAGCTCTTTTTGTTAAAATAGCTTTGACCAATAAATGTTGTTGAATGTATCTAATTGGCCAATTACAGCTTGTGTAAACTGCCGCCATTCCTTTAGCTTTTTTGAATAAGTCATTTTCATGAGCATTTTTAACCAGTAGCAATGTTAACGCATAATTATAACATTTTTCCTTGTCACCTATGGTTGGATTTGTGTCAAATTTGATTTTCATTTTAGCTATTTAATTTCAAGTTAATATTATATTTTTAAATCCTATTGGTTTATGTGCTCGAATTTCAGGGTGGTATTATGTGTTAAAAATGTCTACAGGTACTTGAGGTACAATCACCTGCCAATACAGCTTGTGTTTTAATAGGAGCCATCAATACAATCTTGTAATCTCATATGTTTTTTTGACAAGTATACACTATTGAATTACACACTTTGGACAATAAAAACTGTACCTTTGGAATATGAAAGGAATAATTGAATTATTAATGACTGATAAACAGGTCATTCTATATAAAATCTGTAAGTACCTGTCTGCTGCTGGTGAAGACGGTAAATCCACAAAAGATATTTTTGAAGCGCTAAGTAATAATGGTATTGACTTGAACAGACAAAGCAGTGTACTGTACAAGTATATGAATACACTTGAAGAACAAAAGATTGTAGGCCATGAACCGAAGGGCAAAACAAAATACTATACCTTAAATAAAGAATATAGTATTATTGAGATGATGACTCCTAACCCTAAAGATGCACCTGTATTATTAGGCATGCAAAAAGCTCTGGAGAAATATAAAAGTTTACCGATTCACGGTGAGTTAGATAGTTTAATCGAAAAATACAAATTACGCAGTCTGGATATAGGTTTCAGGGCTATTGATTTTGAAACTGCCGAGGAGTATGAGGGGGTGGGGTATCTCGATCGTATATATTATGCCATTGTTGGTCAGGAAACCATTCAGTTTGACTATCAGCGCTTTGAAGAGAATAAACCTAAACAAGTGCCGCTGGAACCTTATTTGCTTAAAGAGCACAATCGCCGTTGGTATGTAGTGGGAACGGTGCCAGGAGGTTCGGAATATAAGGCCTGGCCTTTAGATCGTGTAAAAGAATTTGACTGGGAATTTGAAGGGCCCGAGTTTAAGCGAGACCCTGATTTTAATCCAGATACGCATTGGGCAGATAGTATCGGAATTTTTCGAGGTAAACCCGAAAAGGTAAGTTTTGAGCTGAGGGATTCAGAAATGAAGAATATTGATTTTTTGAGAACCGCGAAAATACATGGCACACAAAAAATTGAGGATCTTGATGGCACGTGGTGTAAAGTAAGTTTATGGGTTTATCCAAGCTATGAATTGGTAAGGGAGATCCGCAAATTGGGAATACACAATCTTCGTAATGTAAAGCCTAAAAAACTCGATGATATGCTTAGAAAGGGGTGATCTATTTGCTCATTATCCAAGTTGAATAATTGGTTAACGAAACAAAAAAGCACCTTCCTTGCGAAAAGTGCTTTTTCAGTGTGGAGGAGAAGGGAGGCTTCTCGAACTTTTTAGAAAGTGATTTGATGTTACTGATGAAGTTGAATTCCTTAGTTATCTGAATTATTTTTTGTACTTCTTTCTTCTAGAACAGCTTCAATATCTTCCATTTTAAATCCCTTCGCTTTTAGCAGAATAAGATAGTGGTACATTAAATCGGCCGCCTCATTCTTGAACAAATCATCGTCATTGTCTTTTGCTTCAATGACTAATTCTACTGCTTCTTCGCCCACTTTCTGTGCTACTTTATTAATGCCTCGTCTATACAATTGGTTGGTGTATGATTTTTCATCGTTATCATCAATACGCTGACTTATTGTATCTTCTAATTGATATAAAAACCCTTTTGAAGTTTCGTCATTGAAACAAGTCGTTGCTCCAGTATGACAAGTTGGTCCTTTTGGAATAGCAGATATGAGAATTGTATCATTGTCACAATCAATCATAATGTCTTGCACCATTAGCGTATTCCCAGACTCTTCGCCTTTGGTCCATAATCTATTCTTGCTACGACTGAAGAAGGTTACTATGTTTTCTGAAAGTGTTTTCTGATAAGCTTCTTCATTCAAGTAGCCCAGCATTAATACTTGTAAGGTATTCGCATTCTGAATTACGACAGGAACAAGTCCGTCTCCTTTGTTAAAATCTATTTTCATCTTGTTATTTTCTAATTAATATGTTTTGTTTTGCGAGGTACTCTTTTAATTCTGGTATTGGAATTTCTCCATAGTGAAATATACTAGCAGCTAATCCTGCACTAATTCCTGTTTGAAACAATTCTGAGAAATGTTCTTTCGTTCCAGCTCCACCAGAAGCAATAATTGGAATGTCAACCGAGTTGTTTGCTTGTTGGGTAATATCTATTGCAAAGCCACTTTTTGTGCCATCATGATTCATAGAGGTTAGTAATATTTCTCCGGCACCTAAAGCTTCTGCTTGCTTGATCCAATCCAATGTTCTGCGCTCGGTTTTTATTCTACCTCCTTTTGTGAAGACCATCCATTCATCGTCGATCAGTTTTGTATCCACTGCAACAACAACGCACTGTGAACCAAATTTAGAAGCAATGTCTTTAATCAATTGTGGGTTTTTGACAGCAGAAGAATTAACGCTTACTTTATCTGCTCCAGCAGTAATGAGTTTTGAAGCATCCTTTAAAGAGTTAATGCCTCCACCAACGGTAAACGGTATGTTAATTTTCCGTCCAATTTTTTGAACTAAATCAATTAAGGTTGATCTATTCTCAATGGTTGCTGAAATATCTAAAAACACCAATTCGTCAGCACCTTGCTTTACATACCCTTTGGCCAATTCAATTGGATCTCCTGCATCTTGAATATCGATAAAATTGACACCTTTTACGGTTCTCCCATTTTTAATATCCAGACAAGGGATAATTCTTTTCTTTAACATAACTCTTGTAGTTCTTTGAGTGAAATACTCCCTTCATAAATAGCTTTTCCAAGAATGACACCTTCGCAGCCAAGCTCCTTTAGTTGGTGTAAATCATTCATGCATGAGACACCACCACTAGCGATGAGCTGAATCCCAGTTGCTTTCATGATCTCTTGGTACAATTCATTTGAAGCACCTTGCAACATTCCATCCTTGCTAATGTCTGTGCAAATAACGTGTTGTATTCCTTTCTTCTCGAAAGCGTCAATGAAGTCAATCACGTCTAGTTCTGATTCTTTCAGCCAGCCATCCGTCGCAATTTTACGGTTATTACAATCGGCTCCAAGGATAATTTTATCAGGCCCATATTTTGCAATCCACTCACCAAACATTTCTGGATTACTCACTGCAATGCTACCTCCCGTAATTTGTTTCGCACCACAATCAAATGCTAATTGAACAGCTTCATTTGTTTTTATCCCTCCACCGAAATCAATTTGTAGGTTGGTGTTAGACGCGATGGATTCCAAAATTTTATGGTTGACAATGTTTTTTGATTTGGCGCCGTCCAAGTCCACAACGTGTAAATATTGTATTCCGTTAGCCTCAAATTCTTTCGCCACTTCTAATGGGTCCTCGTTGTATATTTTCTTGGTAGAATAATCACCTTTTGTAAGTCTTACACACTTCCCATCGATGATATCTATTGCTGGTATTATTCTCATAATTCTAAAAAGTTTTTAAGTATTTGCTCTCCAATATCTGCTGATTTTTCTGGGTGAAATTGGGTTCCATAAAAGTTGTCCTTTTCCAAAGAAGCACTGAATGGAAGGATGTAATCACATTGAGAGCTTGTCTCATTGCATAGCTCAGCGTAATAACTGTGAACGAAATAAACATCGCTATTCGTTTCTATTTCATTTGCAAGACCTCCTTTTAGTGCATTGATATTATTCCACCCCATGTGGGGCACTTTTTCTTTAGGTGGAAATCGTTTTACCTTAGAATTGAAAATACCGAGACATTTTGTATCACCTTCTTCGCTTGAGTTGCACATCAATTGCATACCCAAACAAATACCTAAAAAGGGTTGCTTTAACCCTTTGATAAAGCCATCTAATTCAAATTCTATTAAATAGTTCATAGCAGTACCAGCTTCACCGACTCCTGGCAGAATAACTCTGTCTGATTTTAGAATTTCTTCTTTATTACGTGTTACAATTGATTCATATCCTAAACGATTGAGTGCATTTTGGACAGAACTAATATTCCCTGCGTTGTAATCGATAATTGCAATCATAATTTTCCTTTTGTACTTGGTATCGTATACGTTTCTGTTTTGCTTACTGCCATTTTTATCGCCTTGGCAAATGCTTTGAATATTGCTTCAATTTTGTGGTGTTCGTTATCTCCTTGTGCTTGAATGTTTACATTACATTTTGAAGCATCTGCGAACGATTTGAAAAAGTGCATGAACATCTCAGTCGGCATTTCTCCAATCATTTCTCGTTTAAAATCAACATCCCAGACTAACCAAGGTCGTCCTCCAAAATCAATGGCAACTTGCGCTAAGCAATCATCCATTGGTAATAAAAAACCATAACGTTCAATCGCCTTCTTTGACCCTAAGGCTTTGATAAAAGCTTCACCTAGTGTAATCGCAACGTCTTCGATAGTGTGGTGTTCATCAATCTCTAAATCACCGTCTACTTTAACCGTCACATCAATGTTTCCGTGTTTGGCAATTTGTTCTAACATGTGATTAAAGAATCCAATTCCTGTAGAAAGTTCATTTTGTCCGTTTCCGTCTAGGTTTATTTCAACGAAAATATTGGTCTCTTTTGTTACTCTAGTAACTTGGCCAACGCGTGGTTTTGCTTTGAGGTAAGCAAAGATCTCATTCCAATTGGTTGTAGAAATTGTGGCGTCTTCATTTGATTCTCCAATAAAGACACTTTTGCAGTTTAAGTTTATCGCCAATTCTATATCAGTTGCTCTGTCGCCTATCACATATGAGTTTTCAAGATCATAGTTACCGTAGATATACTTTTGCAATAAGCCAGTTCTAGGTTTTCGAGTGGGAGCTTTATCTTCTGGAAATGATTTGTCGATTAGTACCTCAGAAAATTCAACGCCTTCATTTATAAATGCTTCAATGATTTTATTCTGAGCTGGCCAGAAGGTGTCCTCAGGAAAAGAACTCGTTCCAAGACCATCTTGATTTGTAACCATGACTAATTCGTAATCGAGTTGTTCTACAATTTTTGATAACCCTTGAAATACACCCGGGTAGAATTCTAATTTCTCGAGACTGTCCAATTGATAATCAACAGGTGGTTCTATCACTAATGTTCCGTCTCTATCGATAAATAATACTTTTTTCATCTTTATATTGCTTTTAATAGTTTGATTAATTGTTCATTTTCAGTCTTCGTTCCAATTGTAATTCGAAGACAGTTTTCAATTTGTGATGCTCTATTTCGAACAACAATTCCATTTTTTAGTAAGTTTTGAAAAACCAATTCTTCGTTTGAAAATTTGACAAGCAAAAAGTTGGTGTCAGAAGGGTAGACTGATTTCACAATTTCTAGCTGAATGAGTTGCTTAATCATCAATTTTCGTTCTTGCTTGATTTTAGAAATTTGCCATTGAATTCTTTCATTCGCTGACAAGACTTCTAAAGCAACATTAATACTTAATGTATTCACATTGTATGGAGGTTTTATCATGTTTAGAATAGCAATGATTTCTGGGTTAGAGAATGCCATTCCAACACGTGCGCCAGCTAATCCATATGCTTTGCTGAAGGTTTGAAGAATGATGATGTTAGAATTTTCATTGAGTAATGATAGTGCGCTTTCTTGTTCTGAGAAATCTATATATGCCTCATCAACAACTACAATTCCATTAAAATTTAGAGCAATTTTATTGATCTCCTCCATGCTCGTTGAATTTCCCGTTGGATTATTCGGAGAGCAAATAAAGAGTAAACCTGGAGCATTGACTTTAGTCTGAATCACTTCGAAAGATGGAAGCTCAAATTTTTCAGTTAAAGGAATCTCAACGATTTCGGTGTTGTTAATTGCTGCTGATACTTTATACATTCCATAGGTTGGTGGGAATATGTAAACTTTGCTTTTCCCTGGTTCACAAAATGCTCTGAAGAGTAAATCGATAATTTCGTCGCTTCCATTACCAATGAATATTCGATCTGTATCAACCTTTCTAAGTGCAGCTATTTCTGTCTTGAGACTCGTTTGAAGAGGGTCAGGGTAACGATTTAAACCTGTTTCATTTGGATTTTCATTCGCATCAAGCCATATGTTAGCGGTTCCTTGATATTCGCTTCTTGCCGAACTGTACGGATTCATCTCAAGTACATTTTTTCGTGTGATGCCTTTTATATTAACCATTTTGTATCTCTTTTAATCGAAGTGTTACTGCATTTTTGTGTGCAAACAATTGCTCTGCTTCCGCCATTACTTCAATCGAAGGACCTATCGTTTGAATTCCAATTTCATTAATTTTTTGAAATGTTATTTTCTTGACAAAACTGTCCAATGACACACCACTGTAGTTTCTCGCAAATCCATTCGTCGGTAAGGTGTGATTTGTTCCACTGGCATAATCACCAGCACTTTCACAGCTGTAATTTCCAAGAAAAACAGAGCCAGCGTTAATTATGTTGTCAACGTATTCTTCCGAATTATCAGAAGCAATGATTAAGTGTTCGGGTGCATATTGATTACTAAATTCTATACAGTCCCTGATGTCATCTAATAGAATTGAACGACTATTTGAAATTGCCTGCTGTGCAATCTCGCTTCTAGTTAATTCAATGACCTGTTTTTCTAATTCTTTATTTACTTGGGCAATAACACCTTCGTTGTTTGAGAGAAGAATCACTTGGCTGTCAGCTCCATGTTCTGCTTGCGATAATAAATCTGAAGCTACAAAAGAAGGGTTGCAGGTTTCATCTGCAATAACCAATACTTCACTTGGTCCAGCTGGCATATCTATCGCAACGCCATTTTGCTGAACCAATTCTTTTGCTTTTGTTACGAATTGATTTCCAGGACCAAATAATTTATAAACCTGAGGAATAGTTTCGGTTCCGTATGCCATTGCTGCAATTGCTTGAGCTCCTCCAACTTTATAAATCTTCGTTACACCAACTAAAGAAGCCGTATAAAGTATTGCAGGATTAATTTCACCATTACTGTCTGGTGGAGTGCAAAGAATGATTTCCGAACACCCTGCAAGTTCAGCAGGAATTGCCAACATTAGAATCGTTGAGAATAGGGGAGCAGACCCACCAGGAATGTAAAGACCAACCTTTTCTATTCCTACACTTTTTCTCCAGCACTTTACTCCAGTTGTTGTCTCAACAATTGATTCTTGGCTCTCTTGTGATTTATGAAAGACTTCAATGTTTCTTTTAGCGACTGCAATCGCATCTTTTAATTCTCCAGAAACGATTGACTTTGCACTTTCAATTTCTTGATTAGATACCAATAATGACGAAAGTTGAGCTTTGTCAAATTTCTCCGTGTATTCATAAATAGCTTGATCACCATTTTCTTTGACATTTGAAATAATATCAGATACAATTTGATTGAGCTGATTTCTTTCTATTTCAGGTCTCTTGGTTAATTCAAACCAATTAGACTTCGAAGGGTTCTTTATTACTTTCATTACATGACCATTTTATCGATAGGTACTATTAGTATATTCTCAGCACCAGCTTCTTTCAGTTGGTTGATGACTTCCCAGAATTCATCTTCTTTTATTACACTGTGTAATGAACTCCAGCCTTCTTCAATCAATGGGAGAATAGTTGGGCTTTTCATAACTGGAAGAATTGAGCTTACTTTTTCGATGTTTTCATTAGGTACATTCATTAAAATGTACTTCGTGTTCTGCGCACTAAGAATAGATTTGATTCTAAATAAAAGTTGTGAGAGTATTTCTTCTTTCTCATAAGAAAGCGTTTTGCTTTTTGCAAGAACAGCTTCGGACTTAAGAATTACTTGTGTTTCTTTCAGTCCGTTTTTGAATAGTGTACTTCCAGAACTTACAATGTCGCATATACCCTCTGCCAATCCTATACTTGGAGCTATCTCAACCGAACCGGAAATAACGTGTACATCAGCTTCAATTCCATTCTTTTTGAAGAATGATTTAACAGTGTTAGGGTAGGAGGTTGCTATTCGTTTCCCTTGAAAATAATTTAATGATTCATCAGTTATGTCTTTACCCACAGCAAGAGAAACGCGACATTTGGAGAACCCCAATTTTTCAATCACTTCAATTTTCTTTTCTTTTTCGATTAGTAAATTCTCTCCAATAATGGCGATGTCTACAACACCATCCTCCAAGTATTGTGGGATGTCAGCATTTCTTAGATATAGAATTTCAATGGGAAAATTGCTTGCTTTAACTTTAAGCTGGTCTTTGCCATTTTCAATGTTAATGCCGCAATTTTTAAGAAGTGTGATTGATTCTTCGTTCAGTCTTCCCTTTTTCTGGATGGCAATTTTAAGTTTTCTCATTTTTTAAATTTGGTGTCTGAGTAAACAAAAGGGAAGCGTATAGAAACAAAAAAACCCGTTTGATTACTCAAACGGGTTTTAGAAATATTTAGATTAATTTATATATATCATTTCCACATCGCTTGAGTGCAAGTATGTAAATGATGATGATGTAAATTACTTTTATACATGTTAACTGTTTCTGCTGCAAATATATGTATTTTTTTTAAAGCTGCAAATTGACAATAATTAGAGGTGTTACCAAATAACAAAACCTCAATCCATTGGAAGATTGAGGTTTTTAATAAAGTGGAGCAGGAGGGAGGCTTCTCGAACTTTTTGGAGGAAGATATTGAGCTGTTGATGATGATGTTTTCCGCTATGCGTTAGAGCTAATTTATTATCGGTTTATCTGATGTCAAAATGGTCCCCCAAACCAAATGTATGGGGGAGGTAGGTAATCTGCAAATCACCTGATATTCGTTATCCTAAAACTTCTCAGGATACGATCAAAATCTGGCTTCCAATAAGTGGTTTCATTGACCCGGTACGAGATGATTAGAATATTCATCATGTCCACATTCTGAAAATAGTATTGATGAACCAAGACCACAGGATTGTTACCCATTTGCCGTTTGTATTTCACATGAATGCAAGACATTCCGTTAATTTTCTCCAGTTTGGTAGGGTACCAGTAAATCAATTTGTGTCCAATTGAATTTAAGTCACTGATTGTTGTTTGTTTGAGCATATTGTTGATCTCTTGCTTTTCTGCTGTGGTCCATGAATAGATATTGAAATTGAGCCTCTCATAATCTCCGTATGGATTATCAATTGTGTGTAGTAAAACACGTCCATATTTCTTGAAGGCTCCGGAGCTATAGGTACTGAGCCCTTTTTGCTGAAAGACGAGTTCAGGTGAAACCACTTCGTATCGATTGTACATATGGTTCATCATTCGACTGTAACTCCCCTTTGGCATTTCCATCGTATTGGGCATGTCAATGTAGCCTACATTGGCTATGTATATTCGTTCCCAACCTGATTTTAAGCTTTGTGCTGACCATGGGAGGTGTTGTGCGTAGCTCATTTGAAAAACGAGACATAATGTGAGTGTGAGGATCGTTTTCATAGTTTAAAAGTTTTTGTTTTTTAATTTTTATTTTTCCTTGAACAAAATTGAATCCTTGCTAAATAATAGTAATGACCCTAACATGAAAAGGAATTTAAAAAATGGATTTTTCCATGAATTACTTTCTTTTCTTTTGTTTTTTTTGTTTTGAGGTATTTTATAATTATAATTATTATATGCTGGTTTTGTAAATCTTGGTTTTTTGAATTCAGGTTTTTTGAATTTGATTGGGTTCCGCAGATTTATAACTTTTGTTCTATTCAAAGTAATTGAATGGTTATGTGGATTTCCATCCAGCAATGGTTTGTTATTTTGACTATAACCAATCGAATTAACGCACAAAAGGAGCAATAAAGTACATATTGTTTTCATCATTTAAAAGTTTTCGTTTTCTGATTCGTCTCCTTTATGGAAGAGTAATGATCCACCACCAATTACGGCGCCACCGATCAAAAGAAAGATGAGCTTGTTTCTAAAGAAATAATAGAAGAAGGATTTTTTTGCGGCTTCATCACCTGCTTCTTCGGCTTTTCTTCGCATTTCGAGTTGCTGCTCTGCTGATGGCCCATTGTTGTATTGGGCTTGCATCGTGAAATTGACGCTCAAAAGGAGCAATAAAGTACATAGTGTTTTCATGGTCATTGTTTTTTAGATTCAATGACTTATAGAGCATTGATAAAAAGGTAACCCAGGTAACTAATATTTTTAGCTACTTCTTTATATCTTAGCCCCTATGAAACCGATGATCCTCCTCATATTCACCCTCCTCATCACAACCCTGAGCTTCCACGCTCAGGATTTGAAGTTGGGGATTCCTGTGGGGCATACGGATATCATAAATTCTGCTATTTATAGCCCCGATGGTAAGCTGGTTTTAACTTCTTCGGATGATAAAACGGCTCGTCTTTGGGATCATGCAACAGGTAAGCTGATTCGAACTTTTAAAGGGCATAAGGAGGCAGTTAGTAAAGCAATTTTTAGTCCAGACGGTTCAAAAATAGTAACATCTGATGACCTTTGGTCCATGATATGGGATGTTGGTTCGGGCCGAGTTATTGACTCTTTAAATGCTCCTGGAATGAAGAATGTAGCATTCAATTCAGATGGGTCTCGGATCATGACAGTGGGTTCTCATGTGGTGAGATTATGGTCAACTTCAACAGGTGAGTTGATTAAAATATTATACAATAATAAAAACCAAAAGATTAGAAATAATTCTTATGTCTATTCATCGCACTTTAGCCCAGACGGAAAAGAGGCGTTGGTGGCATATCGAGATGGTTCAGTTCGATTATTTGAATCCTCAAATGGAGAACTTGTCCGGGTAATAAAGAAGGTCTTTAACAAACGCCGTTTAATTATCCGTGAAAATAGAGCAATGTTCAGTCCTGATGGGCAATTGATTTACACCTCAACAGTAATAAATGTTCCTCTGGGACATATTCCTTCTAAGCTTTCTGGGAAATGGAACAGAAATGTCAAAGTTTGGGACAGGGAAACAGGGGTGCTATTAAATCAATACAATTTAAAAATGCCAGGAAATTATTTGGAAGGGAGTGGTATGCCAAAGTATAAGGAATACCAAAAACCTTCTAGCCGCCTTTTTAACGCCTGGCCATTTTTTTCTATGAATATAAGTTCAGATGGCAATTACATTATTGGACTTCCTAAAGATATTGAATATCCAGTACAAGTATTTGATTCTAAAACAGGCTTAGGAATATCTAGTACCGGTGGTTATGAAGATTTGATTTATGATGTTGCTTTAAAAAGGTATTCGGATACATTACTTACTGTAGGCGAAGAAGGTGTTAGTTTGTGGAAAACATCTACAGGTGACCTTATTAAAAAGATTGAATATCCACCTGCTTTAACAGTAGGTCTAGAGAATCAACGTTACGCGCGTGATTTGATTCACCGACATAAACCCTCAGCGTGTTTCAATCCTGAAGGAACATTCATACTTTCTCATATTGGTAATGAATGTTTTATTTGGGAAATCAAGTCAGGGAAACTTTTGCATGTATTGGGTCCAAGAAACAATACAGTATTCACGGCTAAACTTAATGCCTCCAATACAAATGTATTAACCGTTTCAGATGATATGAATGCACGAATTTGGGATTTTAAAAAGGGTAAAGTAGAGTGGTCTAAACCCGAAATAAGTTCTGCTTCATGGTCTCCAAATGGTCAAAGTATTTTAACTTTTTACACTAGTCCCAAAAATATACAAGATCAATACTCAAATTCTAATAACTATCGTCCCAAACATATACCAGATCAATATCCAAATTGGAATGACTATCGATACTCTAATTATTATTTTAGATACTACTGGAACGAGGATAAAGGTGAATATTCTGGACGTGGCGCATATTCTGGTGTGAATATTTACAATTTCGATGGTACCCTTTCACATTCTCTAAAAGGGTTAACGGAACCCATAAAATCTGCAATATTTACCCCGGACGGGCAAAGGATTCTGACTCATCAATGGAGGAGAAATAATAGCGAGATACATAGTCGGGGGTTTACAAGGGATACTTTAAGTTTATTTGATGCTACTTATGGCAATAAATTAAACATTCTTGGTCGTGATAAACAAATACCCACACTTCAATTTAGTCCGGATGGTAAATTCATAATGGGTGCAAAGAGACGTAATAAATATCCATATGGATATATATGGGATGCGGTTACAGGTAAGAGGTTGCATGAATATGGTCTTAATAATCGTACCTATACCATAAGATCTTTTGCTTTTTCCATGCAGCAAGAGGCCTTTTTAGTCAGCTATGTTAATTCGGGATTAATAACACTGAGAAGTTTAGTTACTTCAGAAATACTTTTTCAGTGGTCTTCTAAATATGTTATACATTCGATCGATGTCAGTGCGGATGGTAAACAGCTATTAGCAACAGATGGTGAAAGTGTTGTTGTTATTGATATTTCGAGTCGAGAGGTGATCCATGAAATTTCAGGTTTGGGTTTTGGAGCTAGAGATATTTTATTTTGTCCGAATGGCAAAAAGTTTCTGACTATTTCTAAATACCATAAGTCACATCTTGTTGATATGGAATCAGGAGAAATACTTAGAGATTTTGACTTTTATACTTCAAGTGCTGATAATGTACAGTTCAACAAAGATGGTACAATACTATTAACCGCAATTGATGGAGTTGTTGAATTATGGGATGTGAATACAGGAGGTAAAATCTTACAACATTTTTTCTTCGATAACGACCCCAATAAATGGGTGCATCTCCATCCTTCAGGATTGTTTGATGCTTCTCCAGAAGCTATGGATTTGATGTACTGGACCAAAGGGCTTGAGGTAATCGAATTCTCTCAGCTCAAGGACCGTTATTGGTTACCCGGGCTATGGGAAAAAGTAATGTCCGGTAAAGAGCTTCCTCGAGTCAAAAACATGCAAGAGCTCAAGCTCTATCCTGAGATAGAGGTCAATACGATTGACGAACATACACTTTCTGTAGATCTTACCAAACGAGATGGGGGCTATGGAGCCGTTAAGGTATTATTGAACGGCAAAGAAATCAGTCAGGATGCACGTGGGGCAAATTTTGACCCATCCAAGGACCAGCAAACCCTGAAAATAGACATCAAGGGCCACCCATACCTAAAAGAAGGTGAAAACAAGATCACAGTCATTGCATCCTCCGAAGGCGGCATCAACAGCCGTGGAGTAGAGCAAACGATATATATTGATCCTTTTGAGGTTGAGCTCCCAAATTTTTATGCGATTGTGATAGGTGTAGGAGAATATGCGAATGACCGACTAAATTTAAAATATGCAACAAAGGATGCAGAAGGAATTGCAAAAGCGCTCAAGCTTGGTGCTGATGGTCTGTTTCCGAATCGAAATTCAATATATGCTTTGACATCAAATTCCAAACTGAAACCTTCCAAAGCAAATATTAAAAAGGTATTTACTGAAATCAGCAAATCAGCAAAAAGTCAGGATGTCATTTTATTGTATATGGCTGGTCACGGACTATCAACGTCTTCAGAAAGTGGCGAATTTTATTTCCTAACAAAAGATGCCATATCAACCTCAAAGGAGGCTTATTTGGATGAGCAAATCCGTGAGGCCAATACGATTTCTACGAATGAATGGGTCGAATGGTTAAAGAAGATCCCTGCCCTTAAGCAGGTAATGATTATTGATGCCTGTGGTTCGGGAAAGGCGGTTGAAAACCTCGTTGCAATGAGAGATATTGACCCTTCACAGATTCGTGCTATAGACCGTATGAAGGATCGTACCGGCATGTATATTATTTCGGGATGCGCTGCAGATGCCGTGAGCTACGAGGCCAGTCAATACGGGCAGGGACTATTGACCTTTTCAATTCTTCAGGGAATGAAAGGTGCAGCACTTAAAGAGGGACAGTTTATTGATGTGGAGAATCTATTGAATCATGCACGAGAGTCAGTCCCCTTATTGGCAGAGGGAATAGGGGGGATTCAAACGCCGCAACTACTGAAACCCAAGAGTGGTTCCTTTGACATCGGAATCCTCACAGAGGCCTCAAAAAGTGCCATTCCCTTGGCCAATCCCAAGACCGTTTTTGTACGTTCAAACTTTGTCAACTCAGAAACTTTTGAAGATGATCTACAATTGTCACAGCTTCTCGATGAGCGATTGATTTTAAGGTCCGCAAGAGGATCTCACTCTGATCTTGTATATTTTGATGTCAGAAACTTCCCAAATGCCTGTAAACTCTCAGGAGGGTATACAAAGTCAGGCGAGCAAATAGCTTTAACACTAAACATTCGTTGTGGAGACGATCTCGTAACACATACCTTGATCGGAGCAACTGTTGATGAACTTTGTAATGAAGTCATTGCCCTCGTTCGAAAAAGTATCATCTCGAATAAATAAAAAAGGCCACTAAATAGCGGCCTTTGAATATTTCAAATTATATTTTACTTCTGAGTCCATCAATTGTCCGATTTTCTTAGCTTTTTCTCAGCTCTTTTTCTCTTTCTCGCCATTTTTTTTGTTTCTTTTTCGTTAGGAGGTTCAGCATCTTGAGTTTCCGGTGCTTCAGTTTTTTCTATGGTTTCAGGTGCATCCAATGTGGGTGAGGAGAGAGGTTCTTCACTCATCTCATAGTTATTTATGAAATCCTCGTAGTCTTGTGATTCTGGAGAAACTAATTCTCCTGGCACTTTCGAATTCATTTGATTATAAAGTTCCTCAATATTCTTGGAATCATCTGATGAGGCAAAACCTTGAATATCCTCGAATGAAACCAATTTACCCATTTTGAAGGCAACATTATAATATTTATTTGTTTTGATGTCGTACATTAGACCCGATCCGTGCTCGTATCCATTCTTCCAACCTCCTACATAAAATGACCCACTTTTGAGATATTTGGTCCCATATATATTTGGATAATTATTTTCAACAATTCCATCGTAATAGTCACCATTGTCGGTGAT
>Ga0115555_1001630_pt1 | contig 15388 bp, 15 predicted proteins | sample COGITO_mtgs_1104_2_FD_87285 | JGI IMG/M metagenome (GOLD analysis project Ga0115555, IMG submission 87285) | Pelagic marine microbial communities from North Sea - COGITO_mtgs_110407 | ecosystem: Environmental > Aquatic > Marine > Epipelagic | place: Germany:Helgoland, sampling site Kabeltonne... | reverse complement strand
TGTGGTGTTGGGTTGGGGGGGGTGGGGAGGGGGGGGGGGGGGGGGGGAAGAAAGAAACGCACGCACACACGGGCACGGATCTATGGACGGGTTTTTATTTATTTATGGAGCGTGTGTGCGGAAGGGGACGTCCGGGGCGGAATCAGAGGAGACACCACCGACATCGCCACAGCCATCATCATCATCATCATCATCATCATTCATCATCATCATCATCATCATCGTACCTTATCGGCTTCCTTGTCCAGTACCTCACGTGCTCCCCCGGGTCGCAGAAGCTCGATATCCCCGCCCTCCTCATCTCGACCATGAGCTCGTCGATCGACCTCTCGTTGTGGTCGATGTCGCCCCAGTGCCGGGGAAACCGGAGCAGTCGACGGCCGTGGTCGTTGAGACGGTAGGTACGCGTCTTTCGACGGGAGTCCAATGACAATGCATCGTCCCCCACAGACCCAGACGTAGACGTAGACCCCAGTCGATCGTCGCGCCTCTCCATTATCACGAATCCGGCGTTGTCGATGTTCTCGCTCCTCTCAAAGTCCGCGACAGTATACTGAAAGAAACGCATCAACATCAACCTCATGGTCAGTCCGTGACAAACAATGACCATATTCATCTCCTCCTCATCTTCACACCCGCCCTCATCCCCCCCCATGATATCCGGGTCCTCAAAGTCCCTCCAAAGCGTATTCAAAAACGACGACACCCTATTAAATACGTCCAGCCCCGACTCCCCCAAAGGAAATCTGTAGTAAAAACGACCGTACCGTATCCGGTCCTCCTTCTGCCTCCTCACCTCGTCCACGTCCTGGAAGTTCCCGAACTGCTGCTCCGTGAGCCTCGGCTCCTCCCGGACGCCGACCGTCTGGGAGCGGACTAGCTGGAGGCACTCGAAGGTCGTCTGCTTCGTGCGGAGGTAAGGCGAAGTGTAGAAATACAGCTTGCCCGAACCTACGATGCTTTTTATTGATTTCGCGAGGGCGCGGGATTGGAGGATACCCTTCGGGGTCAGCGGGATCAGCCAGTCGGGAGTGTTGACGTACGCCGTGTCGGAGAGATTTCCCTTTGATTCACCGTGGCGACATATTATGATCCTCTTCGGGTAATTTATCCTGGATTTCGCGGGAGCGGGAGAGATCGGGGAGGACGCCATTGTGCGGAGAGGAGGAAGGAGGGAAAAGGGATCTGAACGTGCACGGCATTTGCCGGACAGTCTGCGTGACAAAATCATCATCATGACAAAAATTAGGCAGGGGCGAGAGACAACTGCTCTTCGGTTCTGTGACTAAAAAACTACACAGCTGCCAGCTGAGGAGAGAGATGAAACACCCGGCCGTTCGCCGCTTGTCCAAAACTCTTTTGTGTATTGTTTTTTCAATTTGCCCCCCCCAAAATAGAAATCCCCTTCTCTAAAATCGCTCTCTACCGTCATCATCCAAAACGTGTGGTCGACTGTGTCGATCGACGATAGATGACGGGCGGCAAAAATATTCTCACTCTGCTGGGAATCATCGTCATATTCCCTTGGGTGTCTGGATTTCACACCCCAGCGACACTGGCACGGGGGTTTGTCACTCAAGATCATCGACAGATCAGCACCCCCCCGGTGCCCAAACTAGCACGCTCGAGGAGCACGCATTGTGCTGTTGACCCAAGCCAATTTGTAGATGCTGCTGTAGTTTCAGGCACTTTCTGGAGCGTAATTAGAGGTAAAATAATAAGCATCGCAATAGGGAACGCCGCTGCCGGCGTTGTGATAATATTTGTAGCGCGATTTGTTGGTGACATGATCGCGAAATCAAGAGATGAATTGTTTGATAGGGGGAATAAGAAAGGCGCCGCTGCCGTAGAAGCAGCAAAACAGAAGATGAATTGGGAAAAACCTGTTTCTGTTGGTAGTTTATCGGACGCATCACCTAATAGCGACGCATTGGTCCGCTTGGCAATTTGCATCTTCATCGACCTGGCTGGGGATGCAAGCATGGCGATACCATTTCTGGGAGGAGCTAGCGATTTCATCTTAGCCCCCATAGAGGCGCTGACTCTACGGCAATTGTTTGGCAGTAATTCGGTTGCTGGGATTGAGCTCATAAAGGAGCTGCTGCCATTCGATATCATTCCAGCAGCGACAATATGTTGGGTGATCGAGGAGCTCTACCCTCACTCCTTCCTTGCCGAGAAACTGAAATTAGGGAAATGGTCCAAAGTTAGGGGAGAGAATAACGTTACGGGCAAATAACTTAGCCGTAGTAGCAAATTCACAAAGGTAGCCTAGAAAAGCACATTTTTAGGAGTAGCGGCAAATCCTCATCTTTAAAAAGTGGTTTTTATTTTCTGTCGCCCATGCATTTTATAACTTGACCACAGTCTCCCATCATGGCTACTAAAACGAATGATTCATCTTCTCTGAAGTTCATCAAGGATATGGCAATGGGCGGGACTGCTGGTTGTGTGGCAAAGACCACTTGTGCTCCTCTAGAACGTGTGAAGATTGTCCTCCAGACAGCCAAGCAATCCACTGGTCTTGGTATGGTTGGAACAGGACGACAGTTGGTCAGCGAGCAGGGTTTCGCGTCACTATGGCGTGGGAACTTCACGAATTGTAGCCGTTATTTTCCCACCCAGGCCATCAACTTTGCTTGCAAAGAAAAGTACCAGAAACTCTTGGTTCCTCCAAAGGAGAATGGATTTGCTCCCTGGTTTGCCGGGTATTTAGCCGCCGGAGGGGCAGCCGGAGCGACATCTCTCACCGTTGTCTATCCCCTCGAGTTTAGCTACACACGTCTTGCCGCTGACAGTGGGAAGAAGAAGCAGTTCAATGGGCTCACAGACGTCATGCGTCAAATCACCAAGAAGGAGGGAGTGAAGGGGCTGTACAGAGGGTATGGCCCTAGCGTTGCTGGGATCATTGTGTATCGGGCTGGTTATTTCGGATTTTACGATGCCGGTAAGCAGGTGTTTGGGCTAGACGGGAAAAATGCAAATTTCTTTTTAAAGTTTGGATTGGCTATGGTAGTCGATGTTAGTGCAGCGGTCTTTGCCTATCCCATCGACACTATAAGGAGGAGATTGATGATGCAAAGTGGGGCTGCGACCGTCGAGTTCACGACGGCCAGTGGTTGCATTAACCACATCATGAAGAACGAGGGCGTGAAGGGTTTCTACAAAGGGTGTGGTGCAAACAACATCAGGGCTATTAGTTCAGCATTGGTTCTTGTTACCTACGACGAGGTCAAGAAAATATTTGGCTGATTTTACTTGACGATACAATTCGTATTCGTATACGAGCAGCAAGGGCAATGGCAGACAGACATACACGTGTGCGAATGACAACGAGAGTAATAAAAGCTGTAGAGAAATTTTTGAGGAAATGAGCGCACGTAAAAAACTCTCTCACTTCATGTCTCGTGTATTATTACTTAGCGGAGATAGCACCAGAACTCGACTGTTTGCGCACTATCCCTGAACAATCGAACGTAACGTTCCAGGCAGTCAAAGAGAGGGCACCAAAAGCAGTTTTGGGGATTGATCATCGGGTCGGTCGGAGAGACCCTGAACGTTGGAGATGTACTAGAGGACGGGTCGTAAAAACGACGACATGTTTAAAACGTGAAAATGAGAAGGGGGGTTTGGGTTGAGAACAAGTTCTCGAACATTACCAGAACGACAGAACGATCGAACGATTCTTGACCGAAATTTTTGTCCCGAAGTTTTATAACTGAAAATTCTCCCAGCACTTACTCTACGAAAGTAAAGATGAGTGGTGTCGCGCAGAATCTCGAAATCTCCGACGGATCCGAAAGAAGAGTCATTGACACCATCCCTCCAAGAGTGATCCATGACCATCAGAAGCGATCTTTCACAGGTAAGTCACGCTTCTGCTTGGTTGGTTCCATTTCCCCTAATGATTTTTTTTAACCCCTTTAACCCCACTTGCAGACGCCATATGCGCCGGCGCGTTCATCGTAACGATGTTGGCTTTCTTCACCATTGGATTTGTCATCATTGGGTCCGCCCATCCCAAGTGGGAATACAAGGAGATCTCAATCAATGACTCCAAGTATTTTGTCCAACGAGTCAGCACTTACTTCCAGGAGGATGCTAAGGAGTGCTGCGCTTCAGTTGGGACGACCGGAAGCGGCGACGATGCGGCGGGAGTCTGCGCTTTTCTAGACTACCCTTCCGAGGATGGTATGAGAAGGTCCTTGGAGGAGGGAGATGACTACAAGAAAAAGAGTAATTTTGATTATGAGAAAGGAGACATGTTTGAGGCCTTTCTTGCGCATCCCGAAATCCCTTCTGTCTTGATAGCCATGGTGTTGTTTTTGGCTGTTGGTTGGGTAGTTTTGTTGAGGTAAGTTGCAGAGTTTGGAAGGCAAAAATTTGGGTTTTGTGTGTGCATTATTATTGGTTTTAAAAATAAGCTCACACCGTATTTATATTGCAACGCAGAAACTTCGCCACCCCCATTGTGTTTGCCACCGAGTTAGTGAAAGTCGGCGCCATCATTTACATCGCTGTCAAAATTCCTGATGATAACAGCAAAGTTGTCTTCTGTCTCTTGGCGCTGGGTTACATTGGACTCATTGTGTGGAAGAAGGACAAGCTCGAGGTAAGGATTGGCGCCGAAGCTGAATGTTGCTTGCCGAAGGGCCTATGCGAAGCTCAAGTGCGCACGCACACATAACCTTTGCGCTCTTTGCGCTGCACCACCCCCCCCCCCAGCGTTCCTCACCTCACCTCACCTCAACTGAACAAAAAACCTAACTAACCCTTGATACCGAATATTCCTTAGTTTGCTGGCAAGATTATCGAGCATTCCGCTCTTGCCATCAAGAAAAATCCATCGATGTTTTCTGGTTTGATTGTCGTGAAGGGCTTCTATGTCCTCCACGCCTACCTCTTTGTGCAGTTCTTCATCTCTGCCGTCCAGGTTAACACTGTCGCTGTTAAAACCTACGATGCTCTTAAGAGTTTAAGTTGTCCACTTGATGATGGAGAACACTTTTATTATTGCGGCTATAAAAGTGACTCAATGGACCCGTTCTGCAAGTTTATTAGTGACGAAGGGTCTGAGGAATCCACTACCACTATGTGCTTGGAAACTACTTCTCAACCTCCTTCCACCTGTTCTTTCGAGAGCCCCTCGTGGGTAATCGACTGCTACAACTTCATGATGTTCGCCTGGCTTTGGGCCGTACTTTTCTATAGCCAGGTCAGATTGAGTATCATCGCGCAGGTGGTCGGAAGCTGGCACTTTCACCCAGATGACATGCCCTCGGTGCCCACTGCGGTCTTTAACTCAGTCACCAAGAGTCTGGGGACCATCGCTTTTAGTAGCTTTATCACTACAATCATTGAGCGGATAAAAAAGGCCAGCGAGGTTAAGTGGTACTATTACACCGGCCCACAGGTGAGTGGGATATTTGGGCGTCCGGCGTCGGACAGTAGTAGCATCGCAGGGGTGGAGGAAAATGCCAGATTCTTTCATCTTCAGTATTTATGCAGTCCAATCATTAACAACAAATACCCTCACCGCATTTTCACATTTCACATTTCACAGTGCTGTCTCTTTGCGCCTCTGCTATTAGTTAGCTGTGCCGTCAAATTTTGCCTCGAAACCTGTATGAAAATGCTGACAAAGTTCACTTTGATCATCCATGTCTTTACTGGTCTCAACTTCATGGATTCCGCGAAGAAGTGCTTTAACATCATGAGCCGCCACTTCGAGAACGGCTTCATTACCGACTATGCCTCTGTTAGTGTCTTGAAGCTTGGATCATTCGTGTTTTCCATGGCTGTCACTATGAGTTGTTGGGCGTGGCTGGACGATGTTTACCACTGGCAAACTCTCCCCCAGTCTGCCGGTGAAACTTTGGATGTTGTCATCTTCTATCTATGGTTCTTCAACATGCTGTTCAACCTTTGGTACCCTGTTCTGGGTATCTTCCTGATCATTGTCGCCAACAATATCCTCGCTCACTGGCTGCGGGATGAAAATGGACACGTATATGGTCAGAATGTCTGGGTTGCCCCTATGGCCGCCACATTTGTTGGTTGCGTTAGCAAGATGTTCTTCGAGTACATGGCCGGAATCATTCTGGACACCATCGACGTTATGTTCGTCTGCTACGCCGTCGACAAGGACAATAACATGGATGTTTCTTCCAACCAGTTTGCCACCATTGTTTCCCAAATGGATGGACTAGTTAAGGCGAACCCAACAATGGATAACAACACGAACGCACCACTGTTGGTAATCTCAAACAGCGGAACCATGCAGATGGCCATGCCAGTGACCAGCAAAGTGTGAAGAGAGAACCTGCAAACTATTGTACTAACTTATAAAAATAACATTAGAGCGAATTATTGCCAAAAAACACAGAACTTTTGGTTGTGTCGAGGGAGCCGACACAAACATAAGCCAAGAAGAACAGCTTGTACAAGTTACGGCTGAAATTAAATGATGAAAAAATTGGACAATTCTTGTTTATTTGCTGTGATGGAAACTCCACAAAAAACGAAACAACCTACCTGCTGATTGTAGAGAACATATTTGGCGTTTGTCCATTTTCCCATCGGCTCTATAATAACAGACACACCACCTCAGTAAAAAAAATTGGTTATTGTCTGCGAAATTGCTTATTATCTGCCGCTTTTCTGTGTCCAGCGAAATTTTTTGGTGCTCTAGCTAATAAGATGGATAAGGTCGAAGGGGACATCAAATCCACCGTGACATCATCGCTATCGCTTGCTTACAAAGGTGGCGCTACGCTTAAGGTGAAGAAACTCCGGAAAGAGACGTTTCTGAGCTTGCAAATTGATGACGACGAGAAGGCCAACAAGAAGGCATTTAAGAAAGTGATGAAGTCGTTTGAGGAGGAGGGGACGATTAGTGTTGACAGGTAAGAATAGTTTTCCCGAAAGGCAGTTCATTCGGTTGTAGTAGCGTCGTCGGTAATTGGACGTCAATCACTCACTACATGCATGTCTAATTGAAACAAAATCAAAACTGTAGCGACGGAATTATCACTGTGACGAAAGAAATAGGAAAGAAGGAAAAGAAAGAAAAGAAGAAAAAGAAGAAGAAGCGGGAGAACTCCGAGGGGAATATTGGCGAGGACAAGGAAGATGGCGCGAAGAAGCAGAAAACAGGAGAGCCCGAAGACGAAAATTCGAGCGATAATGATGGTCTTGAGGATTATGGCAACAATGTGGCCAATCCAAGCAACCCCCAGAAGAATGCGCCGTGTCCGGGCAATAGGGACGGTGTAACGCGGTTGTTCGTCGGTAACTTACCATTCACAGTAACCGAGGCGAGCCTGCAGGCCCACCTTCCTGGAAATATGACGCATGTAAAATGGATCACCGATAAAGAGAGTGGGAGGTTCTACGGCAGTGCCTTTATTGAAATGGAAGATAGCGTTATGGCGAGGGATTGTGTAAAAATTGCGGGGAGCGAGCTAGAGGGAAGGTAAGAAAGCGGAGGCATGACTTGTGATCAACAAGTCGGACCTGACCTAACCCAATCTCACGCCCAAAATAACCTCACAGGAAGCTGAAAATCAATTTCGCGCCAAGCAGGGAAGGCGACGTTTGGCCTCCTAAACACAGCGAGAGCACGGGGGGAAAACAAACCACTGGGGAGTCCGCGGGAGGAAAAGGAAAGAAGGCAATGAGCGAAAAACCGGCCGATTGCAAGAAGCTATTCATCGGCAACCTGAGCTATGATATTGACGAAGATGCACTTTACAAGTTTTTTGACAATGTGGGGAGCGAGGTTAAGGCAGTGAGATGGCTGTCCCACAAGGATACCGGAGATTTCAAAGGAGTCGGTTTCGTGGAATTTTGGAACACTGAGGCTTGCGATAAGGCAGCCACTCTGAACGGAAAAAATTTATTAGGGCGGCCAATTAGGATCGACTGGACCGAGTAATATATTTTTTAACCAGAGAGAGAGAGAGAGACAAGCGTCTTTAGCCAAAAACCTTCACTATTCTACCGGTGGCGTCTTAACCAAATACCTTAACTATCCTACTAGCAATGTTACCCATAGTCTTCCACATAGCTCTTCCTGAATGCTCTATGGCGTGGAAGGCATCCAAACAAGCGTGTCCGACTGCCGAGACGAAATTATAGATGGGCATTACGACGAATTTATTTGTTGCCTTGGCAACCGGGACGACTATATTATTGCGCGTGCTCTTGTAAAAGAACACGATACCGTTTTTTACAGTCGTTGTGATGAGTACAAACCCGTTCCAAGCAGGCACAATAATAAAATTCTGAATGCTTGTGACTACCCAAACGACGGCATTGTAGCTCGGGGTAAATACGAACTTTCGGATGCTCGTTCCAATCCACACCGCGAGATTTCTCGCGGGGACCAGAACACCGTCTCGAATGCTGCGTCAGCAAGAGCGGTGTGTGTGAGTGATAGATTATAGCAAGAGCGCGAGGTGTAAGCGAAATTATTCATGCTGCTGCGGTTTTTCTTTTGTGGGAGGTTGCTGCGTTCCCAAGACTCACCTTGTGCCAAGAAAGAGTAAAAAGTTGCGGATTGGGATCAAAAGGTAGTCGCGGGTGGACCTGCCAGTAAAGCAAAACCATTCGTAAATCCGCGTAGCAATGTAGACAGCCGTGTTCTTCAACGGAATTAGTATGTAGTCACGGATGGATCTGCCAGTAAAGCAAAACCCTTCGTAAATCCGCGTAGCAATGTAGACAGCCGTGTTTTTCAACGGAATCAAAACGTAGTCGCGAAAGCTCTTGGCTATCCACACAACAGCATTTTTTATTGGGACAAGTACAAAGTCACGAAAAGTTCGATAGACGAAGCTGCAGCATTTGTAAAACATGTCCGCAATGTAGACGAAGGCATTTTTTAACGGTATCAAAATGTAATCGCGAAAGCTTGTCAACAGCCACACAATAGCATTTCTCACTACCGGTACGTCGAGCGTAAAAAGCGAAACGAGAAAACAAACGGAGGAGTAGTAGTAAGTATTGTGTTCAGCAGCGCTGAGACTTTTTGTCGATGGTTCCCTCGCGCTCACCTGGGTATATGAAGTAGTCACGAACAAATCGACCAATTAAACAGAACCCCCCCCAAATTTTATTGCAAACCCAACGAACTCCATCCACAGCCCTCTCAATTGCCCAGAGAATCGTTCTATAAAACCAACAGATACAATCGTAAATGGGAGTTAGAATGTACCTGTAGATTGGGATGCATATATAATCGCGTGAGAAATTGTACATAGTAGTTATCAGCTTTCCAATCTGCCCAAAAACCCACCCAACTCCATTCCAGATAGGCGTCAAAATGTTCTCGCTTATGAACTTGCTGATCAACCCGATAGTATTCCAGAGCTTTCTACAGGCGGTTCTCGTCACTCTCCACGAGACCTTAAGCATTTTAGGGAGGATAAATACACTAAAAATTACCGGGAAGAAAATGGCGTAAAGGATGCACTTCCCCAAGAACCGTAGAGGGTTGTTGTAATCTTCAGGAGTGAAAAGAGGGAAAGTATTGACAACTTCAGCCTCAATCATCTCGTTGCTGTTATTATTGGGATCTTCGTCGCACAGAGTCGCGACAACATGTGCCTCTGCTTCCTCCATCGCACCATAAGAAAGATCAGAGGCGCGACCCCATTGAACAAGTGAGGAAGAGTTGTTCTTCCCAAGAGTCGGGCTTTGTGGTGGAGCGTAACTCTGAGCTCCAGGAACTGGGGGAGGGCGATCAGATGAGCTACAACTAGTAGTGTGAGCTAGCGGTGCATGGTTCTTATCATTTAACATCCTTTATCCTTTCCTTACTCTAGTAAAGTAAGTAGAGGAGACCAATTTATTTTCCAAAATAAATAAATTCAACTAGAAAAGAGAGCAAGGGGCTGAAGTTCAAAAAGACAAAATATGCAGAAGCAAGTGCGCTCGAATCCGAGATCTTGTCAGGCAGAGACGAGAAAAAAGAAGGAAAAAATGAATAGAATAAAAAAGTGAGACTTCGCAGACAAGACCCAATTTTTACCCCCAAGCTAAAATCATCACATCCTTCTTTAGCTCATTAAAAATTGAAAGCAAAACTTGCAACCCGACGGACAATATGCACAATCAAACAATATTTAACCAAATTCAACAGAATCAATGGAATTCCTTGGGGTCTGTCCAAGCCTCACTCTCATCCTCTTCCTTGTAGTAGTCGAAGAGCTTGCGCCCCTCGATACCTGTGAGCTCCCCTTCCTGGTAGAGGTGAGCCGCGTTAGTGAATACCTCAACAATCTGCATATTGGTCATGAGAGGGACATTGAAGTCAACGGCAGTGCGACGCATCAAGTAGTTGTCCTCGAGGCGTTTTGACTTGTGTGTGGGGACGTTTATAGCGAGGTCAATCTTGCCAGCCTTGAGGTAAGTCAACACATCTTCGCCGCCTGCTTCTTCAACCTCGCTGGGGTAAGCCAATAGCACGGTTGGCACCCCCACCTTGTCCATGAATTCCTTGGTGCGCTTGGTGGCGTGAAGCTTGTAGCCCATCTCGTGAAGCTTAAACGCTGAGTGGGTCATTTTCGGGCAGAGCGACTCTTCTACACTCATGAGGATGTTTTTGTTGGGCATTTTGAAGCCTGTCGACAGCAGCGCTTTCAAGAATGCCTCCTCGCGGTTAGCTCCGAAGCAAGCAACTTCCCCGGTAGACGCCATCTCAACGCCCAGCACGGGGTCAGCACCTCGAAGTCTGGTAAAGGAAAACATGGGCGCCTTGACCCCAACGAAGTTTTTGGGCCTGTTGCGGGTTTCCAAAGTCGGGAGATTCATGTGCGACGTGTCCTCGCCGACCATGGCACGCGCAGCTGCCTCGATGAAGTCAACCCCCATCGTCTTACTGACAAATGGGAAGGAGCGAGAAGCGCGGAGATTTGTCTCAATGCACATGACATCAGTTCCCTTCGCTACGAACTGAATGTTGCACGGCCCGGTGACGTCGAGAGCTTGAACGATTTTGGCGCCAGCATCCCGGACTCTGTGGAGCTGATAGTTGGTGAGATCCTGGGGGGGGAGGACAAGCGTCGCATCACCACTATGGACCCCGGCATTCTCAATGTGCTCGTGGATCGCGGCAGCAATGTACTTTCCGTCCTTTGCGACTCCGTCGAGCTCGATCTCGCGAGCGCCCTGGATAAAGTCGCTGATCACGACGGGGTGATCGCCGCTAACTTCGCCGGCCTCGTCAAGACAGGCCTGGAGTTCCTTGTCGCTCCATGCGACGTTCATGGCAGCCCCAGAGAGCACGTAACTCGGGCGAACGAGAACGGGATATCCCACAGAAGCAGCGAACTTGAAGGCCGCATCGGGGCTAGTTAACTCTTCCCAGCGAGGCTGTTGCACGCCGATTTCGTCTAGCATTGCGCTGAACTTGTTGCGATCCTCAGCGTTATCGATGTTCTTCGCTGACGTTCCGAGGATCTTGACTCCGGCCTTGTCGAGAGGGAGAGCAAGTCCATTGGGGATCTGACCGCCCACAGAGATGACCACCCCGTCGGAATTATCGCGGTTGTAGATGTCAAGGACTCGCTCACGGGAGAGCTCCTCAAAGTACAAAGAATCGCACTCATCGTAGTCGGTGGATACTGTCTCGGGGTTGTAGTTGATGACGGTCGTTCGCTTCCCCATATCGCGGAGAGCGCGAACTGCCGAGACACCGCACCAATCAAATTCGATAGAGGATCCGATTCGGTAAGCCCCAGATCCAAGGACAATCACGCCTCCTTCACCCGCGGGGACATCGTCTTCCTCTCCATGGTAGGTCATGTAGAGATAGTTGGTCTCAGCGGGGTACTCGGCGGCGAGTGTATCGATCTGTTTCGTGAAAGGCTTGATGTTGTATCCCAGGCGCGACCCGCGGACATCGTCCTCCGTGTTTGAGCCCTGGACTGCCTCGGCAATCTGCTTGTCGCTGTATCCCATCTGCTTGGCTTCGAGCATGAGGGAATGGCTCAGATTGGAGACACAGTCGACCTGCTCGAGTTTTTTCCAAGTGTTCACCATGCGCTCGCACTTGTAGAGAAACCAGTAGTCGATCTTGCTGATGTCGTGCATCTCGTCAATGGTCAATGAATTCTCGTGGAGAGCCTGAGCTATGGCAAAGACGCGCTTGTCTGTAGGCACTGCAAGCTCGTGACGAAGTTCCTCTACAGTCATCTTGTGCTTCTTCGGTTGAAAGCCAGCCACAGAAGGGTCAACCATGCGGAGTGCTTTTTGGAATGACTCTTCGATGGTGCGCCCTATCCCCATAACCTCCCCGACGGACTTCATCGCGGATCCGATCTCCTGTGATACACCTTCGAACTTGGCAAGGTCCCAACGGGGGACCTTCGTTACAATGTAGTCCAGAGAGGGTTCGAAGCAGGCCTGCGTCTTCTTCGTGATGGCGTTTTGAACATCAGTAAGAGGGATGCCCAGACTGAGCTTTGCAGCCACGAAGGCAAGCGGGTAGCCGGTCGCCTTCGAAGCGAGGGCCGAGGAACGGGAAAGGCGGGCGTTCACCTCGATGATAGCATACTCAAGGCTCTCGGGGTGAAGGGCATACTGGATGTTGCATTCGCCCACGATTCCGAGGTGTCGGACCACCTTCAATGCAGTGGTGCGGAGCATATGGTACTCCTCATTCGACAGCGTCTGAGAGGGTGCCATGACAATCGAGTCTCCGGTGTGAACACCAAGGGGGTCAAAATTTTCCATGTTACAAACAGTGATGCAATTGTCCTGAGAATCTCGGACGACTTCATACTCCACTTCCTTCCAACCCTTCATGGATTTCTCGACGAGGATTTGCTTGCTCGTACTCAGAGCCTTTGCCGCCATGTCCCTGAGCATCGGCTCATCCTCACAGATCCCAGACCCCAGGCCGCCGAGCGCGAACGCCGAGCGGATCATCAAGGGGTAGCCGACCACCTTGGCAGCTTCGACGGCATCCTCGATATTCTCAACCGCAAATGACTGGGCAATTTTCTCGTCGATTTCGTTCAACCTGTCACTGAACAGCTGGCGATCTTCTGTGTGCTCTACAACGTCGATCGGGGTTCCCAGAACCTGGACATTGTACTTCTCGAAAATTCCCTTGTTGTACATCTCCACGGCGCAGTTGAGAGCCGTCTGTCCTCCCATGGAGACGACGATTCCGTCAGGCTTCTCGCGCTTGATTACCTCTTCCACAAACTCGGGCGTTACGGGAAGGAAAAACACGTGATCGGCCTTGTCGGTCGTGTCTTCGGCAACGTTCGTCTGCACACTAGCGATGTTAGGGTTCATGAGGACAACCTCAAGACCCTCCTCCTTGAGCGCCTTGATAGCCTGGGCCCCAGAGTAGTCAAATTCACCCGCCTGACCGATGCTCGTTCCCCCGCTCCCAAGCAGCAGGACCTTCTTCACATTTGGCCTGGGGGGGGGCATTTTTTTGAGAGGTCGGGTAAGGTTTTTGACACCCAGCGCCGTGGTCAGCTTGTCACGACAGGCCGCTAGGAAGGTGTCAAACAAGAACTCAGTGTCAGTGGGACCGCAATGGGCCTCCGGGTGGAACTGAGCGCTAAAGTAGGGGCGTTCACTATGGAGTAGGCCTTCGTTGCTGCCGTCGTTGGCATTCGTGAAGAGGGCCTTCCAGGGGCCGTCCTTGGGAAGTGTGTCCTCAGCGACCTCATAACCATGATTCTGGGGGGTTATGTAGCACTCATTGGTAAGGTTGTTGATGACAGGCTGGTTCTGCCCGCGGTTGCCGAAGGGGAGCTTACGGGTCTGTCCCCCGCAGGCCAAGCCAAGCAGTTGGTTCCCGAGGCAGATCCCAAAAATTGGTTTGATCTTTGCGTCATCCTTCTCGTCGATGATTTTTTTAAGCTCAGAGATGGTCTCGACGCACATTGCTGGGTCACCGGGACCGTTCGAAAGGAAGAGACCGTCGAAATCAGGCAACATAGATGCCAGAGGAGCGTCGAAGGGAACCGCGTGAACCTCCGCACCACGGTCGACAAGCTGGCGAATGATATTGTTCTTCATCCCACAGTCCACAGCGAGGATCTTGATAGGGTTCCCTTTCCCGTAGATCTCAGTAGACGTACGGGAAACCTGCTTGACCAAATGGAGGCTGTTTGGATCCTCGGCGGCGGCGGCGGCAGACACGGACTTGCCATCAATAGAGATATTCGATACAATCGCCCCAGTCTCCCGAATTCGCTTCGTCAGCAGACGTGTGTCAAGGCCGGTGAGACCCACGACGTTCTCCTCTTTCAGCCATTCGCCCAGGGAGCTCCCAGCCCGCCAGTGGCTGTAGGACTCGCCACAGTAGTCCTGGACAACAAGGCCGCGAGCATGGATTCGCGAAGATTCAAAAGACTTGGCTTCCAGACCGTTTGCACCCTTCCCACTGCGGGCAGGTACACCGTAGTTACCAACCATTGGCGAGGTCAGGGTCAAGATCTGGCCCTCATAAGAAGGGTCCGTCAGCGACTCTGAATAACCAACCATTCCCGTGGTAAAAACCAGCTCACCAGATGTGGGGTTGGGAGATCCAAATGATTTGCAGGCAAATTCAGTGCCGTCTGATAGTGTAAGGGTGGCATTCAGAAGCGGCGGCTCGGGCTTCCTGTTACTCAATGTGTTTGCTGCAAAGTATCGGGGGATGCTTGTTCTGAGTGGGTGAATGGGGTAGGTAGGGTGGGGTGGGGTGGGGTGGGGTGGGGTGGTTGGTTAGATATGTGTTGCTGTTGGGTCAGTGGGATCGTATTTATTATTACTGAGCGCAATTAAAATGTCCATGCATGCCTTAACCAGGTCCGATTATGACTTAGGCGAAAAACAGCCATTTACTTACCCAAAAACGCCCCGTTTAAGGGCAGAAAAATCTTTGCCAAAATTAGAAGCAGAAGCACCACCTCGGAGTAGGGGAATGGCCCCTGCCCCTCTGCATACACGCTCTAAGCCACCTGCACGTAGAGTAGCCCGGGCACGCACAGCCCCACCAAGCACACGGCGGCCCGATGATAACATGGCAACGCGAGGGAGAGGAGATGAATTCACCAGGGGGTATCCACCAAAAAATGAGATAAAAAATGTTATAATACAACAAAATTGGAGAGCTTGCGATGTTAGCGACACAATAGCTGAGAGAAATCGGCGGTGGTGAGTAAATTTCGGCGTGATGCACGAGTGCTTTGGTATCTAAGGAGAAATGGGAGACCGCAAAAGCGGATGAAAATGTGTGAAAATCCGAAGAAAATGTGAAAAGTGAAAAGTCGGGCTAAATTGCAGGAGGACCAAACAGAAAGGAAATTAATTTGAAAATACGAGTGCGCCTTATTATGATTACTATTCCTCTGTTCACAATTTTCGTATTATCCTC
>Ga0115555_1001626_pt1 | contig 15398 bp, 8 predicted proteins | sample COGITO_mtgs_1104_2_FD_87285 | JGI IMG/M metagenome (GOLD analysis project Ga0115555, IMG submission 87285) | Pelagic marine microbial communities from North Sea - COGITO_mtgs_110407 | ecosystem: Environmental > Aquatic > Marine > Epipelagic | place: Germany:Helgoland, sampling site Kabeltonne... | reverse complement strand
CAAAGCACATGAACGAGATTGCCAAGAGCAGTTTCTGGGCCAACAAAAAGGCCAAGGACGAAACCATCACGCAGAGGGAGATGGAATTGCTGCTCAGTTGCCCTCGCGCTTCCGTCCTTACAAAAACGCAGTTCTGGTCGCCTGTCTCAAGTCCCCACCAGCTTGTTCAAGCGGACGATAGGTTCAGCAGCTATGCTATCCCCGGGAGTAGCAGTATGATCAGGTCTGATATTTCACTGGGGCATACACCTCACTGTACTCAGCGGCTTATTCAGCTCAGAGATCGCGGAATCGAGGTGCGAGAAATGATGTTACTGAATAGCGCCGACGAACAGATGGACGAGTGGTGTGCATTCGTCGTTAAGGCTTTTAATTGGTACCAGCTTCCCAGCGCGGCAAATAGAGCCATGAGCAAAAATGAGAGAGAAGAACAGGAAGCGAAGGAGAAGGCATTGATGAAAAGTCAACAGACACAGCACCACATCATGCGGGATAGCGCCACCGGGAATCACGCAGAAAGCAAGAAGAAGCCTGCTCCTCCTCCAGGGCCACCCCCTCACAAGATGCAGGAAATATTCTACCTCAACAAGAGAAATCTCATTTGTCAGTCCTCGATTCCCAGCAGCTTGTCTTCGGAGCGCTTATATAGAGGTGCGTCTAAGACGAATCTTGTCGCTCGCACTGGGTACGGGCACAGCGTACAGGACTGGGACCAGTATTTTTGCAATACTAGCAAATGTTTTGTCTATAGAAACAAGAGGGGGCAAGAGGGAGAGGACGACGAGTCGAACTTTGCACACAGCTACGACTTTGACGAGGAAAACAGTCGGAACTGGTGCAATAATTTGGCCTACATTGACTCCGACGCGCGCGTTCTGATTGACGAAAAGCTGGAAGAGGATCTCAGAGACTGCTTCCGTTTCGTCTTGGACAGCAAAAATGTGCAGGATACAGGGGGAATGGTGTTGGGTGCCGCAAATTTGGCAGGGAAGATGCAATTTGTTCACGCGGGAAAGACACTCCGACATGTGGCCGAATTAATGAATCTGAGTTTGGAAGACGAGCCGCGCGAATTATCGACGGTCGAAGAAGTGACAATCGACCGAGACGAAATAAAATTAGCGGCCGTATTGACGCTGCAGGCCGTTGCAAGGAGCTTTCTCTCGAGAAGATCAGGGAAGAAGAACAATTTGTTGAATAAGGCCCAGACGACTGTATTTTCTCCCGGCATTACGGACAGTGGGAGCAAAGTGTGGCGAATGCGTGAGCGTGGGGGGACGAAAGATGCACAACAGGCGGAAGATAACGCCGATACCAGCACCAGCACCAAAACCAATACTAACCTCGCTCAACTGGACATCATGAACGAGCAGAAAACACCCACAAAGGTTTCTTCTCCACTCGACCCAGAAAAGAGAAAGACGATCGAAGATGCCTTCGAAACACTGCTACAAGATGAAAATACGAACAGTGAGTCGCTTTCACAGCTCAAGATAATTTCAACTGTCAATACCCTCGCGTCCACCAGGATGAAGGAAAGGGAGGCGCTGAAAGAATTTGCATCTCTCCTCCCAGAAGTGAACAGCGATGAAATGGCTGAGTTGTTCCGCATGTGCGACGAGAAATCGCGCTACGACCGTAATGACTTTTGCGAGCTATTCGCTCATCTCGCGAGGAAGGCGACCCCGACAACGGCGACAAGGAATACGGCAAAGCCCACCATTCGAAAATCAAGCAGCCACATCGATTTGGCCATCAGCTCTAGGGTGGCAATCGCTCGAGGGTGGGCGTATGTCGGAGCGAACGATGTCGTCGCGGCAGAGAACGCCGCAACGACAGCTCTTCACGACATTGTAAACAGCAGCAAGTCAGCCACAACACAATCTTGCTATGACGTGGATGCACTTATAAAGGTTGCCGAGCTAATTGGGCTGGGACTGAACGACATGACCAACTATTCCGCGATCTTGAATCTGTGTCTGAAGGATTACCCGTCAAATCCAGCGGTTATGAGAAGTTGTTCTAACCTCGTAAAGAAATTGAACAGCGACGGTGGGATTTTATCGGCGTCTGCTCGACGTTTTGCAAACGCATTCTTGAATGATGCCGTCACAAAATGTAGGAATTTCCCTCCCTTGGACAAGGCAGAGATACTCTTCAATCTTGCGGACTTCGAGCTTAGCAACAACAGGGCGAATTTTGTAGGCAGTGATGACATCACCAATGGAAAAATTGAGAAGTTTCCGCTAATTAGTATCGAACGGAAGCTTAGACAGGCCATGAGCCTACTCGCGCCGTTGCTTAGCAGAAAAGATTGCTCGAGCAGCGTCTTTTCTCTGAGCAGCAACATATGCTATTGCCTTGCTAAGCTGCTACACTGTCACAAGGGCGTTGTCAGTATTTTGGGTGTAGCCGGCGATGACGACGGCGTTCATAGCTGCAGCGAAGCGCTGAAACTCTATGAGCGAGCTCGCGAGTACGGGAATTTGAGTGGCGGCGAATTCTATCGCGCGGGAATCGATATTCACCAAGCCACGTTGCTGAGTAATCTCGGGAATAACTCTATCGCCAACGAGCGTTTCAGGATGGCTCTCTTTCCTCGGCAGTTTGAAGTCTGTCTAGGGAGTGCGAAGGCTTGGCTGCTGTACGGAGCATACCTTGAGGGTGTGTTACTAGACATCGACGGCGCAAAACATGCCTATGAATTTGCGCTTGAGAAGTCGGAATTCGCAAACGAGGTCGTAGCTCTGCTCGCGTTAGCGCAGCTTCACGAGATTCAGATAGGGGATGCGACAGAGGGAGGAAGGTATTTGCAGAAGGCTATTGCCACCAAAGCCGGGAAGAAGCAAAGACTTAATGTTGCAGCAGCAAGCGTTGCGGCAGCTCAGTTCAGCTCAGAAGTGGACGCGGATGCTGTCTCAAGCACTCAATTGTTGGAAACTGCGCTGGTGGATAATGACGGATTCGGACCCGCTCTCAGGTGGCAGGGGCTACTGCTCGCAAGGGTAGGCCTGTACGAAGATTGCCTAAAGAAATTGAAGGAGTGCTGTAAGTGGGGGAGCTTGTACGCGTCCGGATACAAAACTTATGCGCTAATGGCCTTGTCGGTTGCAGCTGACAAAGACTGTAAAGAATACGTATGTAATGTGGACGGGAGAAACGGGGACTTCAGATTGTTGAAGAATGTCAAGGATGCTGCTGCTGGGGCCAAGAAGCTCCTCAGCCGAGCCAACAGTGCAGACCCGAGGTGCAAGTGGACGTGCCTGGCGTATGGCCTGCTGCAATTAAGTGTATACGACAACGTAACTAAGGGGGAAATTCTTTTGCTCAGCGCTTGCGGGATGGAAAATAGAGCAGGAAGAGGGGGAGAGGACAACAGTTCAGTTGGAAGCGATTTATGGCTGGAGAGGCTCGGCATTGGATTTGGTTTCGTTAGTGGTGAAGGAAAGCGGAAGAAACTTGGTAGTGAGAACATTAGCCTGGGCGACAAGGTTCCAGCCGAGGCATTAAGGGTGCTGGCAAGGCTACACGATACTAAGGGAGATATAATGAGTAGTGTTGAGCTATGGAAGAGGTGCCTACGCTTATTTCCAGGAGATCGGCTTGCTATGGCTGGGCTCGCGACTACCTTGTGGAAAGTTGTCAAGGAGAATGCCAGTGATAACGAGGGTTGGAGGGAGGACCTCTTATTGGAAAGCCGGCTCCTATTTGAGGGCAGTGTGAACGATATCACAGTGAATGAGATCAAGAAAATCGAGGCGGCAGGCGAAGACGAAGACGGCGAAGATCCCGGTAAAAATGATACCAGCAATAGCAAGAATGCATTGAAAGCGCACAAGCCATATCTATGTGAAGGACCTGTTCCGGCCGAGGCGCATGCGCTATACGCCGCATTCGTCCAGGATGAACTAAAGGACAATGAACTCGCTAGAATTCAGCTTAGCTTGGCGTGCAAAAAGTACAAGATGCTCAACGAGACTCGCGATGGCGAAATGGCAACCACGAAGAATAAGTCTTCCGGAGTGGGAGGAGGAGGTCTCATGTTTTGCGGGAGCAATTTGATCCCAGCAACTATATTGTACAGACTAGGAAAGTGCGCTGAAAATGCGAGTGATCTTGCGGCTGCAGAGAAGTTCTTCATGTGGTCCCTTGAGGTAAATCTGGGGAGCGCCAGCAGCATCGCAAATCTTAAACATGTAATTAAGTGGGTCAACAGAGACAACAGGAGAGCAAAGGTGGATTACATGCGTTGTAAGAAAAGGCGCAGGAGGTGGTTGAAGGAGATCGGAGATGGAGAGGTTGACAACGATGTCGAAACAATGATGGAGGAGGAGTTGGCTTTTAACGCAAGGTGTCTGATGCTCCACAGTCGACTTCAAAAGTTTGCCAAGCTGAAAAGTGCTGTCCTAGAACAGTCTGGGGTCGATGTCAGCGATTGGATAAGCGTCTGTGAGAGAGGGTGGGAAGGAAGGCTACTCTGTAAATTCAGCGGTCGAGACAGTTGGCAGGTGCTAACGCAAACGCAAACGTAGTTGCGAGACGAATCAAACCACGCTTGGACAAATAAAGGAGGATTGGGAAAATTGAGGCATAAGTTAGAATTATCTGTAGCAATACTGAATAAATTTCCGGCAGCGACAGAATCTCTTCTCTTTCCTCATTCACTGGGTGTTTGTTGTTGATCTTTCTTTTTTTCGTTCGGGTCAGCAAATAATTTTGAGCTAACGATTTCATTCAGCACGTCCATCGAGTACATCGTCGTCTCGAGGACCTCAGCGGACGACTGCATCAGCTGGTTGCTCCGAAGCTCAAAATTCTGACTCCTGAAGCTGCTCATTGTGTCGTCATCAAGTCCGTTGAGACTACCAAAATCGTCAATGTCATCGAGCTCGTTCATTTGATGACATTTCTGGTCGATTTCAACTTTTTTCTCTCGAATGTTGGCCACAGCCTTTGAGAGAGCGATGGCAAGATTATTCCTCTCCTCCATGTGCGACAAGCGAAGGTCCTTGTTCTGTGCCTTCAGCTCCTTCAGTGACTTGTTATAAGCCTCGGATTGACGCTCAATGGCATCATTCGCAGCGTCAGTGAATTGTTCCTGAAGGCTCGACTTCATGGCGTCCATGTCAGCGGAGAAGCGAGAGCGCATTGCCCCAATTTCGCCGTCGACAATTATTTCGAATTCTTTCTGTTGCTCGACAATCTTCAGATTTTCCTTACGGGCATCGTCGAGGGAGCGATGGACGAAGGAGTTTTCCTCCTTTGATATTTTGAGCTGCTCCTCGAGGGACGATATTTTAGCCGATGATTCTGACTTGGTAAGTTGAACCACATCGAGCTTCGTCTTTAGGCTTGCCGTTTCATTCGTGAGAGACTTGACGGTGTCACTCTGAGCGGAAAGGGCATCTTCGAGACTTTTCGTGTGCCTACGGAGCTGCGCAAGGTTATTTTCAGCCGATTGGGCCTGTGTCCGTACCTTGTTTTCTTCAACTGATAACCTTTCGGAGAGATTCGCCAGGATCACCTCGTTTTCATCGACAATGAACCGCACATTTTTTTCGTGCTCGCACCGGCTCGATTTGACCGTGGCACGTAGGTCCTTGACAGTATCACGTGACGATTGCAAGTCGGCCTCGAGCGCCTCGATACGCTTGCTGTGATTCTGCTCGGCGACTTTCAACTGCGTACCAGTGGCGTCGGCTTGCTCTCGTGCTGCGAGGAGCAGACTTTTGCAATTATTGAGCTCGAACTCGAGGTTTGAGAGAGCCATATCGTTATCGTTGACAAGGGTAGCGATTTTATTCTCACAGTCCGATTTCGTTGCGGAAAGCAGGCGCTCAGTTTTTTGGTTATGCTCGTACATTTGGGTCTCAAAATTCGCTTGTTCGTTCTGCAGCACGATTCGTTCCGTCGACTCCAAGATCTTGTACTGCACTTCGTGGCGCTGGTTGGTCTTTTCGAGGGTATTTTGGAAAGTCTTTTCGAGATCTTGTAACTGAGTCGCGCTCTTAGTTTCCAGGTTGTCGTACTGTTTTCGGAGGGCATCGAAGTTGCTTGTTAAGGTGGTGCACTCGGAGGCTGATGCCTCTAAGTCCTCTGTAAGGGCAGCGTTTCTTTTCTCCAGCTCAACTCGCTCAATCTCGAGAGTATCTTTGCCACCCTTCACGTTGTCGTATTGAATCTGAAGCTGACGAAGATCCTCCTTTAGTATCTCCGATTGAGTACATGCAGCCGCAAGGGCGGCACTATGTTCCTGTTTCGTGTTCTCGAGGGTCATTTGGTGATCCTGCTTGGATTTGCGCGACGCGAGGATCATTTCCGATTCCAATTTTCTGTAAGCGTTGACGTGGTTGCTGATGCTCTTGTCATGCTCACGGCGTAAGGCAGCCAGGTTCTCGTTTGACTCGATAAGCAGCTGGGATAACTTAGACTGGAATCCAGATGCCGTCTTTTCCTTTTCGTCGATAGCGCTCGAGAGTTGGTTCCGCAGATCAGTAATTTGCTGCTTGTCGTCGGCGACTGTCGTTCGAAGTTCGGCAGTTGTCAAAGTCAGTTCTTCATTGTGATTTTGTGCAGTTTGGAGTGAAAACGTGACGGTGTCCACGTTTTGAATCGCTTTGTTGTGCTTAGTTGTCAGCTCTTCGTAGTTTTTCTGGGCCAATTCAGCCTGCTCTATCAGCTGACTGATTGTTTCATTTTGATTGGCGTGCATTTGGATGTGCTGACCATAGCGAGGACGATAAAGGACAAGGGGTGAGGAGAGGAAAAGAGGAGATTACTCATAGGGACGAGAGTGTTCACTCACCTTCGCGATTTCGCCATCCCTCTCCCCAATTTTGGACTGTAGATTGGCTTTCTGCTTCTTGTTAAGGCTCTTGAGAGATCTCAATTGTTGATGATAATCGCGCTGCTGGTTCTTCAAGTCCCCAAACTCTGTCAATATTAACGTAACATCGTTCAGCAGGACATCATGGTTCGGAGTTTGAGCTGTCGCGCTGTTATGGCCCTGCGATGACGAAGGGGTAGTATGTCCAGCAGCACCGTCGGTGACCTCGGAATTTGAATCGGAATCATCCTCGATATAAGGATTAAATTTTAGCGCAAGACCCTGAAACGAGTCGTCAACGTTCTTGATACTCTGCGCCGTCGCTCTCAAGTTCTGTAGCAGCGTATCCCCAGGCTTGTTCGAAGTGGGGCTGGGGTTGATGACAGTGACGCTGGCGTTGGCGTTGGCGTTGGCGTTGGCGTTGGCGTTAGTATTGGGAGAAAAGGAGGAAACATTCACGTCTGAGAGGTTGGTGAGAAGTGAATTGTTGTTCATGTTGATCATCGAGCGCTGGGGGGATCCAAACAGAGCTGATTGTGGCTCGACAATTTTGTTGTCATCGATGGTAGAATTCAAGCGTAGCTCCCTGGCTCTGCTCTTCAAGTAGCTCATGTTACCCTCAATTGCGTTCTTTTGCAGCGCGAGCAGCTTTTGCGAAGACTCAGCTTCAGTCGCCAGCCGGCTTGCGGCTGAGGAGGCTCTGAGAACCTGCTTTTTGGTAGCTAGCTGGGCTGCCTCAAAACGTTCCATCTCAAGGAGGGCAGATTGCTTCAACTTGTCTGTGTTGTTCTCGTGCCTTTTAAGTAGCTTCATAAATTGGTCGCGCTCGCTGCGTAAGCGTGCGGCGGCGGCGGTGGTGGAGGGATGGTTGGTTAATGAAGGGGGTTGTTGTGGGGGTAGAGTTGTTAGTATTGTGATTTGGGAGTCCCTTAACTCTAAAAAAAACCGCTTGTGGAGGGCATGGCAACAAATACACCTTACCTAGTCACAGCAGCCTCCACCGCATTATCAATCTCTTTGTCCATCGTTTGTCGGACTCTTCTCTCATTTTCACTCAGCATCGTCCCATACTCGTCATGGCGGAATTCCATCCTGTGAAGCTCCTGGTTGAGGCGTGCTATTTCTCCTTCGTAATACTTCCTTTGCTCTGGCATCGAGACCGCGGTCGCCGGCGCAGGGTGAGGCGACTGCATCCAAACGTACACGGAGCGAAAAGGGGGGAGGATCAGGTCAAGCAAGAGCAAATGAGAGAGAAAGTGAGCCGAATTCGGTGTCCGAGCTCGGGAGCCGAAGAAAATCGGTTAGTAGAAAGCCGGTCGCCAAGTTTTGGAGTGGGTCGGAAGAGATGTCAATTTGGTAAAATAGAGAGGGGCATTTTCATTTTTCATGATCCACCAAAAACGTTGCTCTTGTGCCCTTTAACGTTCCAAAGCAAAAAAACTGCTGCAGAACAATGGACAGGGAGAATGAGAAGCTAAGCTCCAAAAAATCACCAGGGAATGACTCGAAAAAGGTCCAACAAAATTTGCCATCGCCTACAGCAATTAGGTACTCCCAGTTTGCGGTAGAGGGGAATGATTTGATTGAGACAACGCCAAAGGCGTTCGAAGAGGTAGACTTCACTGGCGGTGGGATATCTTATCTGGAAATCATCAAACCCTTGAATCTCTCACGGTCTTTTGATTCAGCCACTGTTGGCAGTGTGGAGGATAGGAATCGAGGGGATACTAGCGCTGGAAACGCACGTAAGTACAGCAGCAGAAACTGCAGTGATAGCAGTAATAGCAGTTATGCGACACCAGACAGTGGTAGCATGCCTGGTGCAGTCTCTACGTGTGCAGACGAGAGTAACCCTTCGACAGTCTCCATGCCTCTCCCCTCCTCCACACACAATAAGAAATCGACGACCCCTCAACCCCCTCGAACACCAGGCTCCACTAAGAAAAGATCAAAGAGCTTGGGCGGCGAAGGGACAAAAAACAACTTTGGTACGTCATCGGAAAAAATGATCAATAAGTGGGGGAGTTTTATCGGCAAAAAGGGCCACCGCCCTCGACTTGACTCTGGGAGCAGCGCAGTTGGCCGGTCTCCGCTGCTCGTTAATTCCCAGAAAAACTCCTCGACATTGATCTCAAATGAAATCAGCGGATACTTGTCCAAGCTTGCCGCCGGAAATGTCTGGCAAAATCGATGGTTTGAGACGAACGGCAAATACCTTACTTACTACAAAACCAGGAGCAAGAAGGAATGCCTCGCTGTTTTGAACCTGACAAAGAGCGGGCGGATCTACGTCGACATCGAAGACGGTGAGATGAGGACCTTCATCATCGAAGTTAAAAACAAGCCCTACCGCTGTGTCGCCGCCTCGGAAGCAGAGTGTGCAGACTGGGTAATTATGCTCAACCGGATCAAGGACGAACGTTCAGAGACCATGACAAGGTCATTAACGACCAAGGTTGGTATTGTGGCAAAGAACTTGGAGCTGACACCAACCCGATCTCGGAGCAAAACATTCCGTCCGGCGGACAACACCCCCATTTGCCCTAGCCGTAACGTAGTAAACTTCGAAGAGGGGGGCATTCACAAGACACCGTCAAACATAAGTGGCATGACAGAAGATGATGACAACCATCTCGGCGAAGGCAATAATGGCATCGACGGCGAGAATGTCGACAAGACTCCACTGGCTTTCTGGCTCAAAAGGAGGCGCACCAAAATGGCGGGACTGCACAGCCTCGGTTGCTGTCATAAGTCTCGGAAGAGTGATGTCGTCGACTTTGTTGACGAGAATAAGCACCACAATAATGTCAGAGTCGCGGGGGGGCTCATCAGAAACTCTCCCACTTCATCACCGTACAAGAACAAGGCGAAGTGGTGGAGGTCCGCAGAAGGACAGTTGGTGGATATAATTGCGGAGAGAGCTCGGGAAGAGTTTGTTGATGATGACCAAGAGTTCAGAAGCATAAGGAAGAAGAACACTGCCGACAGTGTTGAGCTTGAGTTCGAAGACGAGGAAGTCGAAGACAACGAAGGTGACATCGACGAAGATTCACGCGAGAGTCGGATCGACAAAGGCGGATGCGATCCATTGAATACGAGCTTAGTGGTGTAGTTGGTGATAACATTAGGAGAATCTTTACGTTCAAAATTATCGTATATATATTCCCGCGCGCGATCATAAATAACCCAAGGAAAATAGCTATTAGTGCGGAAAACCCCCTGTTCAGTGCAATACAGAAACCCGTAAATAAAAGTTTCCTGCTGAGATTATTTTTGGAAACAACACCCTTCTGAAGCGTAAAAATTACAAACTTTTTTGCTCACACCTATCGAGTGAATATAACAAGACTGGGGGGCGGGGGCATTTTTGATAATTTGTCCACACCTTGCTGATTCAGTGTGTGTGTGTTTCTGAATGGGTTGGCAGGCAGACGTTAACAAGACAAAAAAGCGACATCGTCCGTATCTTGGAACAGCCTGGGGCGATGAGAACTTCTCATCGCGTTTTCCTCGCTATTTATCGTCCCTAACGTCAAGCGAATCAGTGTATTCTCCTCCTTCAGCTTGCAAAGTTGTAACAAATGGGGCTTCCGAGGGGGAGGCCCTCCCCTTTTTCATCGATAGTCGATCGGTTGGTGTTCAAGAATTTGGGGAAAGGTTCGAGAGGAGGGGAATACCGTGCGTGATAAGAGGGGTGCCTGAAGAGGAGGAATGGGGAGCAAGGGTGAGATGGAAGGATGTGTACCGGTGGGGGAGCGAAGATGGAGAGGAGGAGGATAGTGAGGATGACCCTGATGGTGAGACGGGGAAAAAAGCTACCATTGCGACTGAGAGCGCCAACATAACAGCAAGCATCGCAACGAACGTAAAGAACATTGACATTCAAAGCACCCAGGCAGACAACACAAGCATGAAGACCCACTTGCCATCAGCTGCATCATCAGCGTCAGCTTCTTCTTCTTCCAAACCAGTACCAACATCATCATCAACATCAATATCAATATCAATATCACCATCACCGTCACCGTCACCATCATCGGAAAAAAGAGAGGCAACTTCTTTCACAGAGTACAAGCGTGCACTCCTCTCCCGATCCTTCAAATGTGGCGAGTCTGATAGTGGCAAGACTCTCCGATTGAAACTCTCTCACTTCCTCAAGTACTGCCGTTCCAATACAGACGACTCCCCCCTCTATGTTTTTGAGGGTTCTTTTGACGACGATTCCGTTGCCAAGAAGCTCCTCGAGGACTACACTGTCCCGAAGTATTTCAGGGAGGATCTCTTTAGACTGGTGGGAGAGGAGCGCAGGCCCCCATACCGCTGGTGGCTCATTGGGCCCCAGAGAAGCGGCACAACAGTACACATTGACCCTCTCGGCACCTCTGCTTGGAACACTCTGATTGTCGGTCAAAAGAGGTGGGTCTTGTTCCCTCCCTCCACTCCGAAGAGCATCGCCAAGAGCAAGGAGCTCTACCGGAAGGGGGAGGACACGGAGGCTATCAATTACTTTGTCGATGTGCTGCCCCGGATTAAAGATAAGCACAAATCTCTGACTATATATGAGTTCACACAAAACGCGGGGGAGACACTATACGTCCCCACTGGTTGGTGGCACGCTGTCTTGAATTTGACTGACACCGTAGCTGTCACACAGAATTTTTGTGATAGGTGGAACTTCGAGGATGTTTGGAAGGAGACAAGGGGAGGCAGGAAGAAGATGGCGGCCAAGTTGTTGAGGAAGCTAGAAGAAGGTTCGGCTGGGGATGTGGGAAGGGGGCTTGGAGAGAAAGCTAGGAGGTGGAATGTGGATGACGGATTTGTCATGTACGAGAAAGAAAAGAGAGAAAAAAGCGACGATAGAAAGAAAGAGTCCAAGAATGAGTCCAAGAATGAGTCCAAGAAGGAGTCCAAGAAGGAGTCCAAGAAGGAGTCCAAGAAGGAGTCCAAGAAGGAGTCCAAGAATGAGTCCAAGAATGAGTCCAAGAAGTCAAAAAAGGACGGCAAAAAGAAGAAGGAGGAAGAGAAAAAAAGGAAGGGGGTTATTACCGGAGCGGACGTGGCTTGTACTGGATTACAGGAGATGAACAGCGACAACAAAAAGCTAAAGACAAATTAAGCGGGCGCAGTCGTTCTTCGTATATAACAATAAGTAGCTAAGGCCTGTGTGTGTTTTTGCCTTGAAAAACCTGTAAAAAAAACACTTCAACTACCGTTTTTTTTCTTTCTAATTTCTAATTCTATGTTCATATTCTCTAAAAATTCTTGAAATCCAGCAGCAAATACTCAAATACGTCCTCATCATTGATGTCTTCTGTTGCGAGTATATTCTTGCTGATCCCACTGACCTGCTCCTCGAGGAGTCTGAGCTGCCGGAGAATCTCTAGCTTCCGACACGAATCCCCATTGTGCAAACCGTCCAGGTAACGCATCAAGCGGGGATAACGGGAAATATGCGTCATAATTCCTTGACTGCCTCGTTTTTTCAGCTTGGCGGACTCGTCGGATATAGAATGATCGCTGTCGCCATAGTTGTCATCAGCTTGCTGTTGCTGCTGTCGAGAGTTGTTAACCCCCTGTGGTATGTCTAAATGGTAACCAATATCAACACTGTCTTCTCCACTACCTTGCATGATTGCGCCAACCCCTCCATTGGAACCCACTCCGTCATCAGCTCCATAGTTATCCAATGCGTCAGTCATCAACTCGCTTACGTCCATCTCGCCGCGTCCAACCATTAACTCGCGTTGGTTGTTTGTGTCGCCACCATTACATTTATCTAACTGGTAGCCATTGTCCATGACTGTTGGGGCCGTGCTCCTCCTCTTTTTGCCCCTTGCCTTGTCCTTGTCATTCCCCCTGTTAACGCTGACGTTGGCGTTTGTACTCGGGTCGTCGATAAGATCCTGTAGCCTGCGCTGACTGCTCGCCTTGACCAGCCCAAGCCCGCGAGACAAAGGCTGCGGCGGCTGCATTGCTTTATTATGGAAACTGACGCTGTTGCTCCTGCTATTGTTCTTGCTGCTGTTGTTGCTAATGCTTGGGCTGAGGCTCGGGCTGGCACTATTCACTGATAGCTGGGCGTTCGAGGGGTGACCGCTTGAGAGGTGACCAGTTGACTGCTGGCCAATAGACTGTAGGCTGGTCGACAGCTGGCCGCTCGAGAGGGTGCTCGCATTGCTGCCACTGCGTTCTCGAAAACCAGTCATATCAACCCCAACCTCATCAGCTCGGTGTTGGGGAGGAAGAGGGGAAGCTTCAACATCAACAGGGCTATAATAATACTGGTGTAGCCGCCACAGCTCTCGGGAGCTGAAATTCCCTAAGCAGCCTGCTAGCAGGCTTTGAAGTTGTGGCCACATGGGCAGTTTCGTTATCTGTTGATTGAGATCGATAATTGTCTTCGTGCGAACTGAGGAAGGCGAGGGAACTGAGCAGGCAGAGAGATTATTATTGCTGTTGTTGTTGCTGTTGCTGTTACTGTTGTTGGAACTATTGCTGTTGCTGTACAAATGTCCGTAGGGGAATTGAGGTGGTGGTGGCGGCATCATTACAGCCGGATTCTCAGCTCCAAACACCATAAAGCGCAAACTCTGATCGATCCCCATACGCTCGAACGCCTTAGTTGCTTGCCTCAGCACCTCCTCTGGCTCCGCTATATCTGTCTTTTCATGACTACTTTTCGTGGCCGTAGGTTTCTGCTCCACCTCAGTCCCTGTCACCTCACTTGTCTCCTCCCTCCCCAGCCTCCACATCATTCTAAGAAAATTGAGCACCCAATCATTGCTCCAGCTTTCCACGATGGACGCAAAACCTAGCCTGACAGCCAACACGCCCAAACGGAATCCAGTGAGGGTGCGGAGGGCGCTGCGTGTATTGCTCACGACACCACTGCAGACGTGAAGAGACTGAGTGGCAGTGATTCTTGTGTCGAGATAGAGTGTGTGGAGGTGCTTGTTTGTAACAAGGGCATAGGCGATCGACTTGCTCGCAAGGTCTGAAAGGGAGATTCCCGATAAGGTCAAGCTCGTGAGTGATTCATTGGAGCTTAAGGCAGACATTAAATGCTGTATCCCGGACGTCGAGAAACGATTGAATGGCACCGCGAGATTCTGGACCCTCATATCATCGATGGCACCAGCGATTGCTATCACCCCTGAGTCACCAATGGAGTTGTTTCCGAGGGATAGCTTCTGGATTTGTCGTGTATGGACGTCCGACATGCTATCATCACCGTCGTCGTAATTGCAATTTTTAGTGGAAGCCACGAGACTACGCGCGAGGCGAGAGGCCCCAAGATCGCCAATGTTATTGTGGGACAGTTCCAGGTTCTCAAGCTCCAACGATGTGTTGCTGTCCATTGCATCAGAGATCAAAACGCAGTCCGAGTCCTGAAGAGAATTGTTATCGCATCGAAAGTCCTTGAAGCGGGAGGGCACCAAGCTGAACATTTTAGCCAAGTGGTGGGAGTTATTGGAGTTGATTCCTGTCCCGTCAAGGTGAAGAGTGGTCAAAACTGAATGAGGTACCGCATCACATATCGCCTCAATACCAGCATCGCCAAGTGGATTGGCGGTCAAGTGGAGATTCTCGATCTTCGCGTCAGTTTTTAAAGCCAAGGCTAAGGCAGTTGCACCTTCAGGACCGACGCGATTTCCCGAAAAGTAAAGAGTCCTGATTTTGGAATTGAGTGTGTTGAGAGTTTTTGCAACAGCCTTCATTCCATGGCATGAAATGTCATTGAATCCAAAGTCTACGTCCCGCAATGATGGATGAGGAGAAACGCCCTCACAGATTTTCTCACAGCCTTCGTCTTTAAGGTCGTTATACCCCAGCTTTAGCGTGCGAAGGGAGAGGTTGTTTTGCAGTGTGAGGGAGATCAGAGAGGCATGAACAGATGAAAGAGAACGGTGGCTCAAATTTAGGTCGGTGAGTGATTTTTGAAGGAGTAGAGGGCCAAGGGGAGGAAGGGAGCTTGACATTTGTGCTTGTGGGTGTTGCAATTGTTGTTGTGGATGCTGCAGTTGGGGCACTTCTTGATTCGGGAGTTGAGATTCGACATTTTGGCTTGATATGCTTGACAAGCTATTGTTGCTTACTGTGGTAAAGTGGTTGTATGTCGTGGGAGAGGTAGGTAGGTATGGGTAACTCGCCGGAGCGGAAAAGCTTATTAAGGAGATGCAAGGAGCAGCAAATTGCTCGGAGGAAAATGAGGAGGGGAAGGGTCTCTTGTCACCATCCTGATTCCGCTTGCACTCCATTTTAAAGGCTCAGCGCATTCTCTGAAAAGTTATGATGCTCTGCACACATTTAAAAAAATGAATCATTCCAGTGTTATGAAGGAAGTTCTAAAATTTTCATGAGCTGTGTCATTTTGCCTCCCCGGTTCGGACTTAGTTACCTGTGAATCAGAAATACTCTTTCCAATAACAATTTCTCTCTCTTTTTCGTGACATATATGATGGTCCATTTCTGTCCCATCACCAACAACATGTGTGATTCACCATACGCATATTTAACACTCCCCTGATGGCTCAGAAGTGGGCCACTCACGTCGTCCCTTAACCTTTGACTT
>Ga0115555_1001619_pt1 | contig 15428 bp, 22 predicted proteins | sample COGITO_mtgs_1104_2_FD_87285 | JGI IMG/M metagenome (GOLD analysis project Ga0115555, IMG submission 87285) | Pelagic marine microbial communities from North Sea - COGITO_mtgs_110407 | ecosystem: Environmental > Aquatic > Marine > Epipelagic | place: Germany:Helgoland, sampling site Kabeltonne... | reverse complement strand
GCAACTACGATCAACGGTAGACGTTATAGCTGGGAACGTTTTACGTTGGAATTGTTTGACAACTGAAGAACAAGCCCTGTGGACAACTTATCGTTTAGAACTTTTAGATGTACCACAACAAGCTGGATTTCCAAACTCTGTTACTTGGCCTACAGAACCTAGCTAATGGCAGATATGAATGAGCGTGGTTTTGTGGTAAATAGGTGTAAATATGGATAAGCGCACAGTGGCCTCTGCACACAGCAGAATTGATGATCTAAATGTCACTTTTGCATCTCTACGCACAGAGGTGACCATACAGCACAAAGAGCTATTTACGAGGGTGAAGCGTTTAGAGGCGATTATGATCGGTGCCAGTGCGGCGATAATCGTTATGCTGATGACTGTACTAACAAAAATGGGATAAAACTATGACACCAGAGACGTTTGATAAATTTAAAGTTTTGCCGCGAATAATGATGCTGGCTGTTACAGTGCTGACGTATCAAAGTGTTCACTGGTTTATGTCTATCCCCCCAGATCAAGTAACAAATGCCCAAGCGGGTTTGGTTAGCGTCTGTATGGGCGCACTCACTGGTTGCTTTGGCATCTTCATAAATGGTGAAAAAGCATGATGGCTCTTCTGGGTAGCCTGCTAGGCTTCGGATCATCGTTTTTGCCGTCAGTGCTTGATTACTTTAAGGCCAATCAGCAGCAAAAGCACCGCATTGAAATGATGCAAATCGAAACAGAGCTTGCACAAAAGCGGTCTGAAATGAAGCTGGTCGAGCTAGATAAAAAGGCAGACATCGAAGAAACAAGGGGCTTGTATGAGCATGATCGATCTATCGACGCTGGAGGATTTATCAACGCTCTTCGGGGTTCTGTTCGTCCTGTTATTACTTATGCCTTTTTCGGATTGTTCGTAGCCACCAAAGTGGTCATCATGGTTAAGGTCGGGCAGTCTGGTGGAGAGTGGACAGAGGCTGTTGAGCTTATGTGGGATCAAGAAACGGCTGGGCTTATGAGCGCAGTTTTAGCATTCTGGTTCGGAAATCGGGCAATCAGTAAATATGCAGGACAGAAATGATATTATCGTCGGGGCAAATTGAACAGCTACTTCATGGCAACAAAGACTGGAAATCTTGGGAGCAACCTCTCAAAGATATTCTTGCTAAGTACCAAATCAACACGCCCCAACGCATTGCAATGTTTATCGCCCAGTGTGGGCATGAGAGCTTGAACTTTACGGTACTAGAAGAAAATCTAAATTACTCTGCGAAGGGCTTAAATGCAGTATTCGGAAAATACTTCCAGAGGGCAGGGCGAGACGCAAATGCATTTCACCGTCAACCAGAACGTATAGCCAATGTGGTTTATGCTGACCGTATGGGCAACAGCAATGCAGCGTCAGGAGACGGATGGAAGTACCGTGGCCGTGGGGTCATACAATTAACTGGGGCGCATAACTATGCGATGTTCGCGGATGCAATTGGAAAAAAACTGTCCCAAATAATTGAATATGTCAGCACCAAAGACGGCGCACTGGAAAGCGCCTGCTGGTTCTGGAATAGAAATGACCTTAATAGATATGCCGACAACGGCGACATTAAAAGCGCAACTAAACGAATTAACGGCGGCTATAACGGCCTGTCTGATCGGGAGCATCACTACCACCGCGCAATGTCTGTACTAGATGGCTCATACAAGCCTCAAGCGGCCCCTGTGCTGCTCAAGGTTGGCTCTAGAGGCCCAGAGGTCATAAAAGTGCAGGAGACGCTTAATCTGGACGTTGACGGCGTATATGGCTTAATGACCAAAGAGGCTGTCATGTATTGGCAAAGAAAAAATGACTTGACTGAAGACGGGATAGTTGGCCCTAAGACTTATGCTGCCTTGATCGGAGAATAAGATGTCACTGCAATTGCTGAAATACAACGCTGGCATCGTCAAAGATACCACAGAATATTCTGCTGGGAAGAACGGCCCGTTTTGGGTGGACAGCCAACTGGTGAGATTTGTAAACGGATACCCAGAAAAATTTGGCGGCTGGCAAAAGAGCGCAATTTATTCGATTAATCCAGACGGCGATCCTAACAGCACTGAGACATCGATATCTGGCATATGCAGGCAAATGTCATCGTGGCGCGGCGTAACGGATGGCGTTGATAGGATCGCGGTTGGCACAAGCAATCATTTGTATATCATTGAGAATAACGCGCTGTACGACATCACGCCGCTGCGGAAAACAACTTCAAACCTTACTAACCCGATCACCACAGCAAACGGCAGCACAGAAATTACTGTCACGGATAACGGTCACGGCGTAAAAACAGGCGACTTTGTTGTAATTAATTCTGCAACGGCGACAGGCGGCATTCCAGCCGACACGCTCAACAGAATGTCTGGCTATCAAGTAGAGCTTGTTAGTGCCAACACATACACAATTGTATCTCCGACTGCGGCAAGCAGCACGGCGACAGGCGGCGGCACCACAATTGATATAAAATATTTAATTGGAGAGGCCGAAAACCTTGGAATACAAAGCTCTGTGTCTGCCCTTGGCTGGGGCGTTGGCGGTTGGGGAGGAAATGGTATTGGTGGCGAGGCTGGAACTACAAATAATGGCGAAATTATTATTGGAACAGAAATAATAAAATACACTGGAATAACATCGAATACACTGACGGGCTGCACTCGCGGATTTGATAATGATCCGGGGCCGGGAGGCCCAGCTACAACGCATAATAATGGTGCCACAGTAACTCTAAGACATTTCGGCCTTACAACAACATTAGCTGAAGCACTGGATGCAACTGAAGAAGAAATTGATCTTACAAGCGCATCAAATTTCTTAGGAACAAATCTTAGTGGATTTAACAGCCCAGCAACCGTGGCTGACTCAACAATACACCTTGATAACTCTTCGTGGAGCATAAATATTTGGGACAATGATGTTATTGCCACTTTGAGAAATGGAAAAATTTATTATTGGGACACGTCTGCTGGCGTGGCAACGAGGGCCGTATTGGTTTCCAGCATAGCCAACGCTGCAAGCGTCCCAGAAGTAGCTGGAATAAGCACAGTATCGTTTCCAGACCGACACTTTATTGTGGCTGGGGCAAGCAAATATGAAACTGATGGTAGCTCTGGGCCGTTTGACCCCATGCTGGTTCGCTGGTCATCTCAAGAAGAATTTGCCAAGTTTGCCCCCACCACACTAAATACTGCTGGCGATCAAAGATTAGAGGTTGGCACAAAAATTGTTGCAATGATCAACAGCCGCGAAGAGACAATCATCAGTACGGATGAGGCTGTCTATGGAATGACATTTGTGGGTGATCCGTTTATATTTTCGTTTAGATTACTTGCGACTGGAGTTGGAGCCGTGGGAATAAACTCCATGATTGCAATCGATGGCAATGCGTTCTGGATGGGTCCAAAGTCGTTTTACGTTTATGACGGTGTGGTTAAAGAAATTCCATGTCCACTAAAACATTTTGTCTTTGACCGTATGCAGACGGCCTTTATCGGTAAAACTGTGGTCGGACATAATGTAGAGTTTAGCGAAATTATTTGGTTTTATGTGTCAGATCAAAACACAGCGACAGATACAGACAATCCAGAGCCAGATGCATACGTCACATACAACTACAATGAGCAGGCGTGGGCGGTTGGAGAAATGGATCGAACTGTGTGGAACGATGCGTTTGGGGCGCGGGAAAAGCCATTTGCATTTTCTTCAGAGGGCTTCCTATACAATCAAGAGACAGGCACAAGTGACGATGGCGCGGCCATGAATTGTTTCATTGAGGCATCGCCCCGTGAAATTACAGCCGAAGGCGAAAATCTGTACATGGTGGATCGCGTTATTCCTGACGCAACAATGGGCGCGAACAGCAATTTATCTCTGTTTATGAACACACGAAAATACCCCAATGGCGCTGAAACTGTGAAGGGGCCGTTTAACATTACATCGACAACAGAAAAAATCAGCACTCGCGTCAAGGGTCGCCAGATTGCGTTGAAGTTCCAAAGCACAGGCACTCAGGATGAGTGGCAGCTTGGCGACTTGCGGATTGATACAAAAATGGCTGGCCTGAGATGAGTGGAACCGCACCCCTCGCAGCATTGCGTTTGCCAAGCCCACCCTCGCAATATCAACAGGGCTACATGGCGCGTCTTACCAGCACTCTAGAGCTTGAAAAACAGGCGACATATTTTGCCAATTCTTCCAGCTTAAACACGGCGGTACAACAGGCCGAAGCAACAGCGTGGTTTATTTCTTAGATGTCTAATAAATATAAAAATGCAAAAGTTGATCTGACAACGGCAAATGTCACAACGCTGTACACCGCGCCCAGCGCAACAACTGCCTTGGTGAAGTCGATCTTAGTATCGGAGTACAGCGGCAATGCAGATACGCTCACGGTAACGCTGACAGACGCCGCCGCATCGCCTGCTATTTTTAGCCTCTTCAAAACGAAAGCAATAGGTGCTAATGCTACGTTAGAGCTTTTAACGCAGCCCCTCACTGTGCAGGAGGGCGAAATACTTAAAGTCACGGCGGCAAATGGAAATCGGCTCCACGTTGTGGCCTCACTATTGGAGATAACCTGATGGCAGTTCAGTATGACGCAAACGGCGTGGCGATAACAGATGAGAACGGCGTTGCTCTTGCAGACCCTCTTGGTAGCCTTGGTGGATTAACTACTGAGGACGGCATGAATGCGTTGCAGCTTTATCAGCTTGAGCAGTCAGAGCTTCCAGAGCTTGAAGCTGGAGTGCGATTGCAGGACGTTTACGGTACTGGCGCAGCGCCAATGTATGATTTCTTTAATCGTGTGCCAACGCGCACCGTCACATTCCCCGACAAAACAGATTTTGGTGGCGTGACATTTGAAGGTGAAGAGGCTCCCTTTGGAACCGCAGGAAACACTGATTTTAATACGTCAAGCCAAAAAGCAATTGCCGAAAGACTACAACAGCAGGCGGCTGGTGAGTTGGGAATGATGGTCGGCGGTAATATTGGTCGGCAGTATTTGTTTGGTGGTAAAGGCATCGCAGATAATTTTGGGAAGGCGACAAGCGAAGGCTTGAAGTCATCTTTTAGTTTTGGAAACAAAGCGCCGACTTTTGAAGGATTTCAACCAAAAGTTGGCGTTGGCTACGGCGTAGGTCGTTTTGCTGGAGGATTATTGGCAGGAGAAGATTTTAAAGACGCAGCAAAGTCTGGCGTTAAATCAGGCGTTGGCGCGGCAGTCGGAAGCGTATTTGGCCCTGCTGGAGCTTTTATCGGTGCAAGTTTATTGGGCCGTGTGATCTGCAACGAACTACAGCGGCAGGGCGTAATGAGCAGGCAGAACGTACTGCTGGACTATCGCTTCACCAGAGATTACCTGACGCCACAACACGTCAATGGATATCATGTATGGGCCGTACACGTTGTAAAACAAATGCGTAAAGGTAGAGGCGTCAAACTCTGGCGTCACCTAGCCCAACACAGAGCCAACGAAATTGCTTATATCTACGGCAAGCGCGACAAGCCCGACTATCTGGGCAAGATTTATCGAAAAATTCTGGAACCAATCTGCTGGTCGGTTGGCTTCTTCTGCGAAAAAACTGACTGGTCTGTTTTATACAAAACAAAGGAAATATAATGGAACCCGATCAAATGCCCGAAATGCCCGAAATGCGTGGCGCTAATATGCGGCAGGAAAAACGCCCACAAAAAGATATGGGCAAGGCATCGCCAGAAATCGCGGCTGCTCTTGTTCAGCGTCTTGGATCAATGTCTGAGCAGGAACTTGCAATGCTCGACAGCGTTATCAGCCCAGAGGTGGCGCAAGTGCTTATGAAGCTGCTTCCAGAGCTTGCGGAACTCATCGCGGCGATAGAGGGTAGCGCAGGCGGTGGTCAACAGGCTCCAGCCCCCCGACAGATGGCTCAGAGGGCTGCTCCAGAGCAGATGGGCGCACTGGGCGGCATGGGCTAAAACTGAAAGGCTGAACAAATGGTCGATATCTTTACACCGACATATTCCACGCTACCGTCAACGTCTGACACGTACAGCGCAAACGAAATACCAACGTGGATATCCACCGCTGGGCGAGATATCTTTGAAAATGTGTCTGAACTGTCAAAAACTCCATACCCAGTGTATGAGGGTGACAGGATTGCAAGCTACGATACGTTCAATCCTGCCGTGGGCGAAGATGGATCATTTATCACGGACGGCAACAACAAGCTGACCACCTCCGAGCAGGAGGGCTTGGGAATACTCAGCAGTCTTGATGACACATTTCAGCCTTACTTGGATGACTACAATACTGCGCGAGAGGGGTTGGGCCTTGGTTATGGGGCTTCAACCCGTGAAGAGCTTCTGGGCGATCCGTTTAGTATGGAAACGGCGCAGCCGTTTATGGACATCTACCAAGGTGCGATGGACCCTGCCGTGCGTGAAATCCAAGAGCAGACAATACGATCTCAAATGGATGCGCGGGAACGCGCTGCTATGGGGGGTGGTTCGTTTGGGTCACGTCTGGGCATTATGGAAGGTGTGGCCTCTGGGGAGGGCGCAAAGGCCGCTGGAGACCTTAGAGCCACGGCAGGACGCGAAGGATTAGACTTTGCTGCTGGTCGCTACGACACAGACCGCACTGCGCGGTTTCTTGCTGAAGATAAATTGCGAATGGGCTACGAGACCGACGAGGCTTCGCGACTTGGAAAAATGGATGCCATTCAGGCGGCTGGAAACCTAGCGACAGACCTACAGGCGCAAACGGCGCAGGGTCTTATTACTGCTGGCGAGGCCGAAAGATTGCTGGATCAACGGGCGCTTGACTTGGCATACGCTGATTTTCTTGATCAGCGTGATTATCCTATGGAGCAACTTAACGCTGCATCCGCAGCACTAAGCCAGACCCCGTATTCCACAACCAGTCGCGGCTATGATTTATCCACGGAAATGGCGGCAAACCCATCCGTATATGGGCAGGCACTGTCTGCACTTGGGACTGGCGTGAGCGCGTATAATTTGTTGAAACCAAAAGGTACAAGTGAATAGGTGAAAAATGGCCGTTGAATTTGACAAAATGATGGGTGCATTGGGAATGCTTTCAGGCAGTAAGGCTGGAGCGCAGAAAGCCTTTGACGCAGCCAGCGCCATGTACGCCCCCGTCGAGGAAGTCAATCCTTGGGAGGCTTCCCTGCGGTTCTTTTTGGAAATGGGCAAGCAGGCATCACAGCCCGGCGCTACAGTATTTGGGTCGGCTGTTGGGGCTGGCCTTGTGCCGCTCGACTATCTTGCCGCCAAAAAGAAAGAGAAGCGCGACAGGGACCAGAAAGTGGCCTCCACGGCGTTTAGCCTTGCGCCAACGCTAAAGCCGAAGGTCACTAAAGCAACTTATGGTAAACCTGATTTTTATATGGTTTCTAAATCAGATGGAAAGGGTGGTTTCACTACTCCAGTCGAGACGGCACTGACGCCAAAACAATATTCTGAATTGCCAACTGACGGAAGCGTTAGAGTTACCAGTTTGCCGAAGACTGGCACTAAATTTACAAAACGAACTTTGTATAAACCTGACGGCTCCACAATAGATGTGTATAGTGCTGAACAGGAGCAGACTGCAATCAGTGCTGGCTATGGACGTGTCAAGGCAGATGATTTTGATAACGTGACGGTGTATAAAGATGATGGTAGCTCAAGAGTGGCGCGATCACAGGCGGAGCTTGATACGCTTATTGGAGAGGGCGGTGGTGGCTGGTCAAGAACAAAACCAGCGGCAGGATCGACTGCTCAGTTCAAAAGAACTGTCTACAAAGATGGTCGAGAATTAACAGTTTATAGTGAAGAAGATTACAACACTGCGATAGGCGAAACAGGTGGTTGGTCGCCCGAAAAGCCTGCTGATGCGGGGCCACAGGGTTCAGCGTCAGAGCGCATGACAAGTAGAGTTTTTGACTTTGTAGATACTTTTATTGGAAGCGATGGGACCGTCGATAGTAGACAGCTTGCACAGTTTATTAGTGATGTAAAAGACATGGCTAAAACTGAAACCCTTACTTTTGTTGAAGATGGAGTTTCAAAAACTGCGACTAATCCGGGTAAAGACGCATATGACATTATTGAACGGGCATATGGCGAAACCGTTGCCGATGCAATTAGAGGCATTGCAATACAAACTGTTGCTAGTGATGGTGGTGATGGTGATGGTGATGGTGATGGTGATGATGATGATGGAAAACCTTTACTCCAAACTGTTGTCATAGCTGGTAAGGAATACACAGTATTTAGTGAAAAAGACCCATCCATTCCAAAGGAAGCAGTTCAAGGTATTGTTGATTCCAATGGGGGTATGATTGATGTTAAAATCGCTTCTGATGTTCTTTTTAAAGATGGAAAATACAATAGGCTTGCTGCAATAGCATCAAATTTGTTGCCCGGTGGTGGTGCAGGGCCGTCAGGTAGTTTAACTGGAGATTCGAGAACTGCATACCAAGCCATGAAACGATCTATTGAGCTTTTACTTAGAGCAAGATCAGGTGCGGCTGTGCCGCCAGCAGAAGTTGATAATTACATGGCATTATATTACCCATCAACTCTTGATAACGATGAGCAGGCAAGAAACAAGCTAAACGTATTGGCGCAATATTTTTCAGATACAAATAGATTGTTGTCTCAAGGTAAGCTAAACGAAGGTAGAGGTACATATGACAGAGCCAAGCACGGTATTCCACTGGATAGCTCAGTCTCCAACCAAGTCGATACTGCCCCCGAAGCTGTAACTGTTGTTGAAGAATTTGTGTTAAATGGTGTTAGATTTAAACAGCTATCAGATGGTCGTACAATTGAGGAGGTAGAATAAATGGCAGGCTCTACATTTAAAACTATTGATACAACATCTGGCGCACCAAAAAAAGTTCGTGCAATTGTCGGGAATTTTGATGACCCAGATCGAAGACTAGAAGCAATAAAACAATTTTATCCAGACGCAGTTTCAACTGCTGGAAGCCCAATGGGCGAAGATAATTTTATTTATACAAACCCATCAACAGGTCAAAAAACTCTTTATAACCCCAAAGGATTAGATTTTGGAGATGTTATTTCTGTTGGCAGGGATATTGTATCAACAATATCTGGCGGCATAGGCGGGACATCAGCATTGGTTGCTGGTCAAATGGGGCCGCAGATCGCAACACCAGAAGAAGCGGTCACAGTACCAGCAGCGGCTGCACTTGCGTCTGAAGCTGGAGGTCAATTATACGACAGGGCTGTGGATGCGTTTTTACCTGACCCATTTTCGGTAAGTCGTGGTGGGCCTGTCGAGCAAACGTCTAAAGCCGCGACAAATGTTGGGATGGAAATTGTTGGCGGTAAAATTGCTGAAAAAACAATTGATGCTGTAAAAGGTATTCCCGGTGCGGTTACCCGTACTGTTGCTGGTATTGGAAAAAAACGCCAATCCACTGCACAAGAAAGATTGGCAGAAGCGGCGAGATTTGGTATAACATTGCCCTCTGCTGGAACTACGTCACAGTCTCCAGTTTTAATGTTTTTGGAGCAAAGGCTAAACGACTTTCCCACAAGCGCCCCAATGATATTTGAAAAATTTGATATATTTAGAACACAAGCGGGGCAGGCTGCACAAGATGTTGCATCTAGATATGGGCGTCCTGTTCAAGAGGGTGGAGAGATTGGAAGCATTTTGCAAACAGGCGCTGAAAAGGGGCTTGCAAAATTCAAAAGAGATCAAACTAAATTATATGATGCTGCATATGATTTAGCTCCGAATGCAACTGGTCGATTAAACAATGTTATGGAATTACGCGCTAAACTTCTGGAAGATTTATCTAAAGCCCCAGAATCTTTATTGCCGTCTATGAAGGCAGCTTTAGATGAAGTCGAAAGATTGATCGCAGATTCGCAAAGTCGTGGTGGTGTTGACCTTTCAACACTCAGGCAATTAAGAACAAATCTTCGTCGTAAAACGGATGGCATGACACAGCAAGGCGGTGGCGATGCTGTCAGCTATTTAAAAACTGTGTATAAGTCTTTGACTAACGATATGAATGAAGCCGTTGTAAATTATGGCGGTGAAGACGCAGTAAAAGCATTAAGCAAGGCAGACACATACACTAAGAACAGACAGAAATTTGATGTTGAACCAGTATATGACCAACTTCACAGAGACAAAAAAAATGAAGTGCAAGCGTTTACGTTTTTGATGCAAGGCACAAAGGAAGGTGGCGCAAAATTAAAGAAAATATTGCGAAATATTCCTGCCGCAGAAAGAGGTGATATACAAGCATCAATATTAAGCAGGCTAGGTATGACAAATCCTGCTGGACAAGATGCCATTGAAGATTTCTCAACTGCTAAGTTTATTACCAATTATTCAAAATTATCTGACAGTGCAAAAGATGCTTTGTTTGGCAAAAGCTCTAACAGAAAAGACTTGGATGATTTGGTTGCAATGTTTGATGATATAAAATCAGCAGATGCATTTGCAAATAATAGCCGCACTGGTCAAAGCATTGGGACAGTAGCAACTGTTAGCCCCTTAATTGGCGGTTTGTATATGATTGGTACAGACCCATCAAATATTGCAGGGGCAGCTTCTACAGCGGCATCTGGAATGGTGGGGGCGCTACTTACGCCATATGTCTCAGCCAGACTTTTAACAAAACCTGAGTTTATTAAATGGCTTGTCAAAGCTGGGCCTCAAATGGGGAAAAATCCAAATAGTGCCAAATTTCATTTGGGCAGATTAATGGAGATTTCATCAAGAGACTCGCAATTTAGAGAAGACGCAATGGAATATGTTGATGCGTTTGGATCAGCATTAGTAGAAATTCATAATAGGGCAGTGGAAGCTAACAATCCAGATGAAGCACCACAGGTCGAAATTAACCAGTCTCCTGCGGCTAATTCAATTATACAGAGCTTAACGCCTGACGCAGCGGCACAGGTACGACAGGCCGCTCAATAGATCAGAAGCCGCCCCTTAACCCATCCAATATCTCGTTTAGCGTGGGCCGTTTGTCTTTCTTCTCATAAACGCAGGAAAAGACTTTGGGACACTCTTTGAAGCTGCGAGTTGGGTAATGATAGGCCAGACCTCCATATCCTGCTGTAAAGCGATAGACGCAAATTTTCTGACCAGTATTTTTGTCGGTAAGCCTTTTCCACAGGTGGCACTGCACATGGGTCGGATTGGCAACGCCTGCAAGCGTTACGGACATCAATAAAACTTTAAGCATTCTGCCCTGCCCTCTGACATGAAAAACTGCCCCTCACAGGGACGCCAAAAATATGTGAAGTTTTCTCTAAAAGATGCGGCCCCTTTATCATGCCTGCGGCCCAGCAATGGCCTTCTGTTTTAAATCTTTCATCATTTTCCAACACAATTGTCTCACCATTTACAAAGAATATAATAATGTACAGCACCCAAGAGCCTGTCATAGAGCAAGCGTCAGCAAATAAATGCCGCCCCCTAAAACAGAAATTATGCCCACAGCCAATCCCGTGATTGCAAGATTGTTTGCCATTTGGCGCTTGCTTTCCATTGCGGCATATACTGTGCGCTCTCGCTCTGCTCTAATTTTTCGGCGCATATCAAGCATACCTTCATAAGTGCCTAAACCAAATCTATAGTCCAACATTACGCGAATTTCATATTCAAACTCTTTTAATTTTTTGGCGCGGATCGTGATGTCCATCGCCTCTTGTTCAATCGATGCCTCGCCGTGCTGTTTCTTTTCCAGCCACGTTGTATTTTTGCGCTGTGATTCGGCGCGAGTAATATCAGCCACTGCGCTATACCAAGACCCAAGCTGCTTTGAAACGTCTTCGATTTCACGGCCAGCCTGCAGCAGCATTTTAACGCCTTTATAGGCGGTTGTGGCGGCAGCGTAGGCGCTCACAGGATCGATCATGGGTCATCACCCCCTAAATGGAATAGGGGCATTATAGCGGCTATTTGGGCTTGTGAACAGCAGCAAGCTGTCGCGCTTGCTCCCTGATCAATTCACGCTGCCTTTCAAGGTCAAGAAACTGCCGATCCAGATCGGACAGAGGCTCAGGAAATTTAACTACTTTCTCATCGCTCATCTTCATCCTCCTCAACTTCGCCACTGCCATCACAGTAATCGCAATCGACCCATTCTCCAACAGGCTCCAGTGTGCCACCAAATCTCTGGTGGACTTCCTTTTCGACTTTGCCGTGATAATCGGTGTGGTCGCACACTGGGCAGAAGATAGTCATGCTGTCTTCCTTCCAGTTTTCAAATTGTATTCAAAGCGCAAGCCGCCCAAGCAATCGCGGCAACGGATGTGATCGTAATGCCCTTCTGTCTTCATTGCCTCATGTGCGGCTTTTCCCGCTTTGGGGCTGCTGACAGTATCGACCCATTCTTCCGATCCACCGTCTTTAATTCCAAAAATTTTAAAACTTCTACGTGCCATTTTTCTCTCCTTGGTTGGTGGGGGCGCGATGGCCCCCGTTGGGTTAGGCGCAGGGGCGATAACAATACCACCCCCCGACTTTGCCTAAATGTAATGCCACTACTCTATCGCCGTAAGAGTTTTTGCTAGATTTGATTGCAAACAATTTGGAAGAGGGTGAGTGGATAAGCGATAACGTGTGCTGCCCAAATTTAAAGATTTTGCTGGTCATATTTTCTCTCCTGATTGGTGGGGGCCGTAGCCCCCGTTGGGTTAAATTTTGGTGGCTTTAAGAATACCTGACTTGCAGGCTTCGCGGTTCCAATCGTTTGTGCCGACAACTGTCCACCACCACTCTGTTTGCACTTCTGGATGACCCGCATACCAAGCAACGTAATATTCACCTGTGCAGAAACAGATTGCGCCAACGCCAAAATCTTCGGCGGTGATGTCTTTAGTTTCTCCATCGACACGATGCTCTACAGCGTGGTGCCATGTCCATTCAGCACCAGATTTTCCACCAGCAACAGGCTTTACGTTTGCAGGGTTTGCCAACTCAACTTTATAGTTGACGCCATTTTTTTCAACATGGCCCCCAGAATGTGCGCTGGCAACTTTGATGTCTCCCAAAAGTTCACCCTTAACGCCGTCTGTAAAATTGAATACTTTCATTTTTTGATCTCCTGATTTTTGAATTTTTGATCTTACCTAGTACATATAGTGATACCCCAAGATATATCAAGGGGTATCTTTAAATAATTTATTAGTGGGGTGCTTTTATTTCCCAAGCGTAGGCTACGCGCTTGCGGCGGTGCTTGGATTTACGGACGCTGTGCCACTCGCCAGACTGGTTGTCGATGGTCTTGTCGCCCGACACCACAATGTAGTGGCCCGTGATGTTGACCAGATAGGTCTTCTTACGGTCACGGGTCTTGAGCCAAGCCGCCAGCGTGGCATTGTCTCTGGCATACGATCCGATCTCGCGCTTGTAGTGAAACGTCATCTCGACGTTGTTAGCACCCATAACAACTTTCATCAGGCTGTTGCTCATGCCCGTGATCTTGCCGCGATATGTGAATTGCAGGCAGGCGTCATAGGCGGCGTCATAGTTCTGACGCAGAAACACAGCAACGGCGTATGGGCCACACCATGTGTGGCGGCTCTTGCTGGTGCGGAGGGGGGTGTGGGCTTGGGCAGTTCTTGGTAGCATTGGATGGTCTCCTGATTGGATGGTGGGTGGGTGGGGCGGTGGCCCCTGTCAAACTAAATAACGTGCAGCCGTCCATCTAGCAGCGATGGCGTTTTCAAGCCATTCGATGCAGCGATCCCATTGATCGGGGCGGTCAGTCAGGCTGATGTCAAAGCCAGCCAAAACAATGATTTCTTCCAGATACAAAGCCTTGTCAGTCTCACGGGCATATTGAGCTTTGACCGATTGGGTGGCGAGGGCTTGGATGGCTGCTTTAGTGATTTTCATTTTTTGTCTCCTGATTGGATAGTGGGTGGATGGGGCCGAAGCCCCGTTGATTAAACGATTAACAGTTTGAAGCATTTGACTGCGCTGTTGGCGCGAATTGATTGGTCACCGTATCCAACAGGATATTCTAGGAACCATTCGTTGCGGCCACCACCAGAAGCAAAACCGCCGATAATGCGAAAGGTATCGCCTCTGCTTGTTTCGCCAGCCCATACGCCGCCAGATACTTTTTCAATATTATCAACGCGCACCGTGTCATAGACTGTGCGGCCATTAACTTTAATTTCATTTTGGTTTAATGTAATAGTTGTCATCGTCTCTCTCCTGATTTTTGATTTTCTCTCTTACCTAATACATATAAGAAATATATCTGGGAATACAATACTCCCAGATACATTTAATTAATATTTTTATTGATCGTCCAGCAATTCATCAACACGGTTCATGTAGATCGCCAGAGCGTGGCCCAAGTCTTTGAGCGATGCTTTCTCAGCGCACTCGCGGATAGTCACCCAAGGGTGTGGTCGGCCCTGTGGGTGGCTTGTCACCCTCTCAGTGACCACTGGGGCTGGCACTGGGTCCACTGGCAGGCCAAGGGCATTTGCAGCCTCTGTCCTGTTGTTGAGCCACGCCAGCAAGCTGGGCTTGTCGGTGGGAACTTCAGTCTGCTCCGCGCCAATTGTTTTGGCTTCGGCTTGCGTTCCGACCCACTGGCCTTTTGCGTTGGTGTAGAGTTTCATTTTTTGATCCTTTCTAGATCGTTGGATGAGGGGCCGAAGCCCCCCGTTGATTAAGCGGCTATTGGGTTTACCTCAAAAGCATAAAGTTTTTCGTTTGAACTTGGCAAATTTTCCAAGCTGTCTGTGTGAATTGCAATTGTGCTTTGGATGTAAACTTTTTCGTCTGGGTGAAATCCAGCGGGGCTGATAAGGTCTTTGTTGTTGATGACAACGTAGCGCGTAGAAACAACCATCAGATCAGCAGCCATTGTTTCTTTAAAGTTTTTCAACTCATGAAATGCGTTGTTCAAGGTAAGGTCCAACGTCTTAAATTCTTCAACCAATGTATCTTTTTGACCGCTCTCATCTTTCAATTCATCAAGAATTTCAGACAGGCGAACACTGTCGGATTTAGATTTTGCAATTTGCTCTGGAGTGGCGTCAGCCAACATTACTTCAAGCTCTTCAATACGCGCTTTGATTTGTGATTTATTCGGTTTCATTGGGTCTCTCCATTTTTTGAGTTTTTGATCTTACCTAATACATATAGGCATTCTGATCGGAGATACAATAGCAGAATACAAATTAAATATATTTAATTAATATGGGGGAAGCCAAAATGGGCGACTTTCCCCCGATGCAGCCTATGCTGCGATCTGATACAGCCAGCAATTCATGTGGCCTTTGCCCCCGTTCCTTGATCGGACGTGAGCTTTTTTAACAACTAAGCCAGCATCAACAGCGTGACGAATTGTTCCACAAACATTGTGAGAGTTCTTCTTCAGCAGCCTTGCAATGTCTTTGC
>Ga0115555_1001616_pt1 | contig 15437 bp, 10 predicted proteins | sample COGITO_mtgs_1104_2_FD_87285 | JGI IMG/M metagenome (GOLD analysis project Ga0115555, IMG submission 87285) | Pelagic marine microbial communities from North Sea - COGITO_mtgs_110407 | ecosystem: Environmental > Aquatic > Marine > Epipelagic | place: Germany:Helgoland, sampling site Kabeltonne... | reverse complement strand
GCTCGAGAAAGAAGAAAAATTCAAAAACAACAGAGAAAAAAAAAAGAGATTTAGGCGTTTTTTGGGTGCTCAGATTTTTGTTTTTTTCTCTCTTTTTTCTCTTTTCTCTCTCTCTCGAGAAAAATCATCTCTTCGTTTACTCTTCACAAGTCACCACTCTTTTAGTGACTCTCTTTTAAATTAACTCTCTCTCTCTCTCTTTTATTACATCATCATCGAGTAGTATCGCTTTGAAAATGATGATGGAGAAGAAGAAGATAAAGGAGGTTTCGAAGAAGGAGAAGAAGAGCGATGACGACGAGTATCATCATCATCATCGAGAGCGGATCGAGAGTTGGCGGAGAAATTTGGTATTCGTATCTTTCGATGATGATGTTGAAGATGATGATGATTTAAAAGGAGAAGGGGAAATCACGAAAATGATAACACAAAGAAAGAGAAGAGCGTACGCAAAGTTACGAGGGGAGTTTTTCTCCTCCTCTTCCTCCTCCTCCGAGAATAATAATAACGCGTGTGATTCATCATCATCTTCTTCTTCTTCGCCAAAACTTTCGGCGATGAAGACGCAAAATTTTTCTCACATGTTTCAGAAAAAAGAGTTGGTGAGAGTTGTCACGCAGGACGTGCGACGAATCGTGTTCGCGGAAAAGAAAGGATTTGGAGGGAAGAAGTTTTGGCAATCTCCGGACGTGCGAGCGGCGTTGATTCGAATGTTGACGGTATTCGTTCTGGAAAAAGAAATGGAGAGCAGTAGGAAGAGTAGTGGTGACGTGAAAATAGAATATAAACAAGGGATGCACGAGATAGTAGCGATGGTGTATTTGGCAACGTGTCGAGCGGCGGGTGGGAGAAGATTTGATGACGACGACGACGAAAACGAAGACGATAACAACGACGACGATGATGATGATGATGATGACGAGGAGAATTACGATGCTTTATTAGACGCCTCTCTGGTAGTAGCGCGCGACGACGACGATGATGATGATGATGACTTTTACAGCCAAAAGTTTGTCGAGCACGATTGCTACGCTCTTTTCAGCGCGTTTGTGAATAGCACAAAGTCGTCGTTACGACTGCTAGATTATTTTCAATCTCAAAACGAGTCTTTCATCGACGAGTATTGCTTGAGGTTTTTTAACAAGATGCACGCGGTGGATGAGGAAACCGCACGCATCTTTTTCAGCAAAATGTCACTCACGCGCTTGTATTTGCCGAGATTCTTAAAGCTGGCGTACGTTCGAGAGTGTAAACGAGGTGAGTTTCTTTTGATGATTTGGGATTCAATCATTGCAGAGATGGGCAGAGAAGGAAGAAAACAAGAATCGGGAGAGGCGGTTCAACATCATCATCAACAATCCTCCTACGGGTCGGCTCGGGAATTTTTTGAATCCTTGAGCGTCGCCGCCGTGCTGCGTTGTTGCAAGGACACCATAACGCGCGACGAAAGCTTGCATCAATCGAACGACGAAAGCATTGGAAACATCATAAACAAAATCAACGCGCATTCTTTTGAATTTTCAAAACCATCCGACGTGGACATTTTCATCCAAACGGCCAAGCGCGTGGCGTTCGAGAAGAAGATTGAAGAGAACGAAGAAGAAGATGAAGATGAAGAAGAACGGTATTTATTCGATGAATCCGTCTTCAAAAGTAACCTGTTCTCCGCGATGGAAATCAGGGACGATTACGTATCCTCCTCGCTTCAGTAGGAATAGTAGTAGGAATAGTAGTAGTAGAATCCCCTAATAATACGTACAAAGAATCCTCAAAACATTTATACACACACTTGCGACGACGACGATGACACCACCACCACTCGACAAAACCATCGATAACAACAACAAAAGAAGAAGAAGAAAACCTCTCCCTCACGCGCAAGTCCGCACGTGCCGGTTACAAGCCGCGCGTGTGCTCTCCAAACTCCTCAAATCCGCTCGGGAGAAAAAACACGGCCAATCCATAAAACGGTTGACGCTGGATGAAAACAAAATAGATTTCCCATCCGCGACGCACGCGATCGTCTGCGAAACCGTGAAAGTTCTCCCGCTTTTAAAACTGCTCATCGAGGACGTAAAAATGACAAAAAGCGTGGTTTTTGACGATGATTTTAAGGAAGATGATGATGAACAAGAAGAACAAGAAGAGAAGGATGATGAGAAAAAAGACGAGCCGCCAGGAGGAGAAAAATCGACAAAAATCAAAGCGTCGTTGGCGTACGTGTTGCTGTACGAGTTACTACTCTCTCCGGGAAAGAGCATTAAACCACCACCATTACCACCAGGCATGGAGGATGAAGAGCAAAAGAAGAAGAAGAAACAGAGTGACGTAACGACGACGACGTTAACATCGGCGGAAAAATTAATCGTGAGCAAAACAGGGGAATTGAAGAACCAGTTAGCGCGGAGATTGAAGAAAGCGAACGCGCAAACGGCGTTGGAATTTGTCGAGAGAAGGTTGCCGGAAAAAGTTAGGAAGATTGTGAACGACGATCCGATGAGTAGATTTGCGAGAGTGAACGCGATGAAAGTGAAAGATGTGGGCGTTCTCGTGAGAGAATTGAGAGAGAGAGGCTTTACGTTTGAGGAGGAAGACGCGCATTTAGGAAGGGGAGAAAAAGAACGCGGAAACGATTGTCGATACATTTTATTCGCGAAGGATTGCAATCGGAAGAAACTGAGCGGGATGAAAATGGTCAAGAATGGAGAATTGATTTTGCAAGGGAAATCGTCGTGTATGCCCGCGCATTGTTTGTTGGTGAATGAAGATGAGAGAGATGGAAGAGATGATATGAGCGCAATTTTTGAGCGCATTCGTCAATCCGACGTTATCGACGCGTGCGCGGCGCCAGGAAACAAAACGACTCACCTCGCCGCGTTGTTGGACAAAAAGAATAATACGTATAATCGAGGAGGGAAAGTATTTGCGTTCGAGAAAGACCACAGACGAGCGCAAAGGTTACGAGATACGGTCGATTTATACGGGTGCTCGAAGACAGTCGTCGTAGCGAAGAAGAATTTTTTAGAGGTGGACGTGAACGACGCCAAATATCGAAACGTGCGCTCGATTTTGCTCGATCCAAGTTGTTCTGGTTCCGGGACGGTGCAAAACAGAGGAGATGCGTTGATGGAGTACGCTTTGAAAGACGGATACGACGACGATGATGATGACGACGACGGTGACGACAATCGCAGTGATAAAATCAAACGCGAGGAAGAGGAAGAAAACGAAGAAGAACAAACGCGAAAGAAACGCGTGATGAGTTTACAAAAGTTCCAACTCGAGGCGCTTTCGCACGCCATGCGATTCCCAGGCGTTCTTCGAATCTCATACTCCACGTGTTCAATCTATCGCGAAGAAAACGAAGACGTGGTACAAAAAGTCATGCCGTTAGCGGAAGAGTTGGGATTTGAACTCGCGAAATGTTTACCGAAATGGCCTCGTCGAGGATTCGCGGAGGTTTTGGGCACGACAGAGGCGGCAAAAGTCGTTCGCGTAAACCCGTTCGAAGGCGACGATTGCGAAGGTTTCTTCGTGGCTGTGTTTCAGAGGAAGAAAGAGACGTGCGAAAAAATCATCGCGGCGTTTGAAAAAGAAGAAGAAGAAGAGAAATCGAAGCGGAGGAACAAAAACAAACGAGATTTGGAGTCCGAGGTTGTCGTCGTTCCGGTGCTCGACACCGGAAACGCGAAGAAGAAGAAGAAGAAAAACGGCGGTTCAAAGACGCCTTTGTTTCGCTGAACGCTTAGTACATTTTTGGTAGATAGATGTAGACGGATAGATTTAATAAATAATAGAGCTTTTCAGGCGAGGTGTTCATCTCTCTCTCCTTCTCTCTCTCTCTCTCTCCCATTTTAATCTTCGCTCCACGTTAACGCTTCCTTCACGTACTTGAACCCGAGTCCGGCCGAGGCGAGCGCCACCGGCGCCGCGCCTAAGTGCCAATCCATCTCTTGTTGAAACAAAATCCCTCTACTCATAGTCGTCGCAGCTAACGGAATCGCCAACACCGCCAACAACTCCCCGTTTAACACCTTCCCCATCCTCGTCGCCAACTTTTCGCTAATGTACGTCTCGTTTTCGTCCGTGCTCTTTTGCTTCTCCGCGAACGTCGTGATCGTCTTTATCGTCACGAACAAACTCGACGACCCCATCACCGCGAACAAGAACATCTTGAACCAAAATATCGGTTCGTGCGAATAAAACTCCCACCCTTTTCCGTATTGCGTCACGCGTAAATACCCCGTGTACAAAACGAGCACGCCGGCGATGCCGTACACCGAATCCGCAATCACCAGTTTCATCAGCTCGTCTCCGGACATGTTTGGCTTCAAAATCGCTTTCTCCGTCGCCAACGAACCGACGATAAGGAGTAAACCGAGATAGTGTCCGTAGGCAGCAAAGGCGGACGGGACCGCATTCTCAGCCGCGGCGGCGAAAGCTGCCGGTGCGTGAAAAAGTGCGGCAGCGGCTAACCCCAAGCACCCAGTTGTTGTCGTCGCTTTTTTATTCGTCGTCGGGGTGATGACGTTTTCGACGCGTAATCTTCTCACTGGTGTTCCTCTTCCGGATGCTTTTAAAACTGCTGCTCCGTGTCTCCCTCGACGACGAAGACCAAGGGGACGAAGAGAAGACGATGCATTCGTTCTTCCGTTCGTCTGAATCGTCGTCTGAATCGTCTGAACGGGATGGGAGAGATGTTGTGCAAGCATTGGTATGATGATGTTTTCTTTCGAAGGATAACTTTGTGCAGACAGAGGAGCTTCGTTCTGACGTTTTTTGGTACGTTAAAAATTGTTGTGTTTCTTCTGCACGCTATGAGTAATAGTATACATTTTGCTGCGTTAAAATCTCTCTCAAATCTCTCTCCATGTTTACGAGCGTTTACCTCTGCTCGCTGTAGTCCCTTGCTTCCTTTTCACCGACGCGTTCGGTTTCGTCGTCGAAAAATCCTCGAACAAGTCTTCGGCCATTTTCTCTTTCAACCGTCGCGCGGCTTTTTCCTCGCGATCGAGAGCGGTTTCGAATTGCGCCAACGTTTCGTAGCCGTCCGTCTCGTACGGCCACGGAACTTTTTGCTTCTTATTCTTTACCTTTATAGCGCTCGGAGAAAACGATTCCACGCCGCCGCCATTTCGAGCGGCTTTTGTGGGTTTACCGTTTATCGTAATCGACTGCTTCTGGAATCGTTTTTTATTATTAGTGTTGTTGTCGTTGCTGCTAGTGTTTGCCACTCGTCGAAGTCGGTTTTCGTCGTCGTTTTCCTCCTCCTCGATCGTGGAAACCAATCTCGATGGTGGTGGCGACGAATTCAAAGGCGAGAGTATTTGCTCTCGAAACAACGACGCGTCTACGACCGTTTCCACTTCCACCTCCTCTCGATCTACGTTTACTCGCCCTCTGTTATTACCGTCCGTTTTCTTCTTCTCCTTTTTCGTTTTCGCGCGTTTCCACCCGACTCCCGCGTCACCGTCCTCCTCCTCGTGCACTCCTCCATCGCTTCCATCATCATCGTCGTCATCATCATCATCATCGCTTTCCGTCGCTTCTCCTTCCTCCTCCTCGTTTTCATCCGCCGCGTCGAGACCGTTAGTATTCGTCGCGGCGTTGTCCTCCTCGATGCATCTCACCGTCGCGGCTATTTTGCCAAACTTTAATAACCACACCTTTTTACCTCCTCGATCTCCTCCTCCTCCTCTTCCTCCACCTGATGCCGACGACGACGACGGCGTCCATATTAATGGCACTCTTCGCGTAGAATTTTTGTCTAATCTTTCGAGTTTATTCTTCTCTTCTTCGTCTCCTTCTTCTCTGCTGGTTGAAACGACGCTGGAAACCCGAGTGCCGAGTTTACTCCCGCAATCAGTCACTTCCAAAAAAGTAGTAGTATCACCCTCCTCTCCCTCCTCTTTTGCCATCGATTTCGCGTGTACACCGGCAGAAGAAGTAGCGAAGACGACGGTCAAAATCGCGTGTTTTCTCGACACAGAATTCTCATTCTCGATGGGAACGTGCGCGATGGAAGGGTCCCGTCCTACGATTGTCGGCACGTTCGGGTGCAACGCGTAGGAAGAAAAGGAAGAGGAAGAATTGCTGTTGTTAATCTCCAGTCTGAACAACATGTTAACGTTGTTGTTGTTCGTATTATTCGTACGCGCAAAAACTTGTTTGCTTTCTGAGGGATTTTCAAAATTCGAGTGTCTTGCTCTAAATTTGTGCACGCGCGCGTTAGTACATAAATAATAGTATTCAAAGAAGAAGTCTAATTCTAATTCCGAATGGTCTGATCCCGAATGGTCTGATACGTGGAACTCTCTTATTGCACGTGCGACCAGCAAAAAACTCTCACATCATCGTCATCATCATCACCATCCTCACCGTCGTCATAAAAATCAAACGCGTCCGTCTTTCTTCTTGACGATGTGTCCGCCTTTGAGCAAAATAGATCCTAAGTTGATTAAATCACCGAGAACGCCTCCAACGTTCGTATCTTTTTGCCGGACGGCTTCCTCGCTCATGCGACTGCCTTTCGCAAGTTCCGAGAGGTTTAGTTTTTTTACATCATCCTCACCTTCATTTCCGTCGTCGTTCGAGCTCGTGTTTATCAAATCTGCAAAGGCAGCCTCGGCGGATTCTTCCGCGGAGAACAAAGAGGAGGAAACGGAGGAGGACACACCACCACCACCACCACCCACTCCTTTTACGTAGCCCGGGGAAAAGCCTAACTTTTCGTTCTGTCTCGCGGTTGCCATCGCGCGGGAGAGTTTACTCGTCTCTTCTTCTTTGTCTTCTTCTTCTTTGTCTTTATCCTCTGCATCGTCGTCCTTCCCTAAAGCCATTACCCCGGTGCGTCGCGCTTCTCTTCTTTCTCCTCTTCTTTTCATATTAAAACCACTGAAACTCCTATTACTCGTATTCCTCCTGTTCCTATTCCTCCCGCTCAAAAGCAACGCCTCGGTGTTGCTGAGCGTGCGAGAAGAAGAAAACGTGCGAGTCAACATGTTCGTTTTTGTCGTCCTCGTTGTGATGCAACACTCCTATTTTGGAGACTTTTTTAGGGGAAGAGAGTTTCGTCATTGACGCAAAGGTCTCCAGAGAGAGATATTATGATGCGGAGGCAAACGAGCGGCGATTTTTACGACGCGGATGCGGAACCCGAGAACGACAACTCGAACAACAACAGAAACGTGAACGACAACAAAATGCGTACTTTTGCTATGGATGATGATGACGACGATAATGCGTTTTACTTTGATGATGGTGAAGAACAAAATCGACATCGTCGTCCAGAAGTGATGATGATGATGACGACGACCGGGAACAACACCCCTTTTAAAATAGAGGAGGAGGAGGACCACCGGGAGCAGACGAAGAATAACGCGCAACAACAAAGAGTGTTGGGGACAACAGCAGCGGCAGAAAAACGATTCGTAGCGTTAAAACCATCGAAGAGGAGTGGACGAATAATAGATAAAAAGATGAGTAAAAAGAGAACGGCGGGAGTGGGTTTGAGGTCGCACGCCAGACTAGGTGTGTCGCCAGTGCGAGGAGGAGGAGGAGGAGGAGGAGGAGGAGCAGGAGGAACGACTACTACTACGACTGCTACTACTACTACTGCTGCGCTGTTGTTATCGAGGAAGAAAGAGAAGAAGAAACGGTCGATGCAGCAGAGGCGGGAGAGGACGAGTAAGCGGGAAAGGTATAGTCTCGGCGGCGCGGCGGCGTCGTCCGACGGAGGAGGTACGGACGACGAGGAGAACGGGAGGAGAGTTATCGGTGGCGTTTACTCGACGGCGATGGAACGCGAAGACGCCAAGAGGAGACAGATGCTTTATAAACGTCTGGATAGATTGAAACAGTTGCCATCGCAGAGCCAGTTTGCGAAAACGCAAATCGCGTTGGTGAATAAATGTTTGGAGATGTTGATGAAAGTGACGGTGAGAACGAACGAGGAGGAGGACGAGTTGGCGAAGTTGTTGAGCAGCGTGAAGATTTGAGGAGAGATAGGCATAGTAGTAAGTAAAAACAAAGTAGCATAGTCTTGTACAATACCAAAATTACCTTAATATAATAATAAAACATACTACTACACCGAATATCTTTTCACCGCGTCGGAGAGAATCTTCTTCTTACGCATGCGATACAAAATCGCCTGTCGCATTTTCCAATTCTCCCCGCCTTTCTCTTTCAACAAGCCTTGGTCTTGGTTATACGTCGTTTCCATCTCTTGTAATCTATATTCACACGCCATTTTCAACGCTAGCGCGGCTTTCTTTTCCGTTTGTCCGCCGCCTAATCGAAACCCGTCGCAGGATCCGCCAGCGTTAATCCATTCCGATTCGGTGGCGTAGAGACATCGCAAAGCCCAAGATAAGTTGGGTTCCGCGGTGCCATCGCTGACAAACGCGCCTCGCCACGCGGAATCTTCCAAAGTCAAATCTTCTAAGGACCCTTCGGGAATAAAGCGCAAAGCTTCGATGCGTTTCGGATTCTTCTCCAGATTTTCCTTCAGCGTAGGATCGTTTTGCGTCAAGTACGGGAGCAACCCTTCGAATTGGTACGTGTCCGCTACGTTTTGATCGTCCACGAATCCGTACCGCAAAAGCAACTCGTCGTTCGGCATCAAACCGTAACTAATCAACACTTCCTCGCCCTTTTTGTAACTCTTCGGCGATTTTAACGCAAACTCAGAATTCGTAAACTCAAACTCCGTTTTTAACATCGTCTGGTGATTGAACGCGTCGATTAACGGCATCAACACATACGCCGTGTCCGTCTTCACGTCGTTCTCCTTCGTCGAATCGAAAACAACTAAAGCTAACAACGCAAACACGCACAACCATTTCAACTCGGTCGTCTGTGCAGTCAAAAATGACGCGAACACCGTCCCAACCGATAAAGCTCGAGGTAACAATTTCCTCTGCAAAGCCTCCTGGTCTGCAATCTTTCCGGAAAAAACGCGCGACCGCACTACGTCCAACGCCCAAATGACTTCTTCCCTCTCAATCGTCTTCAAGCCGCCATCTCGCGCGTACTCCTGAATCAACTCGCACGCTTTTTCGTTCTCCAACCTCTGCTCTTTCGCGAACTTCTCTCCCACAGAGTATTGCAATTCTCTCACTTCCTCCTCCGTCCACGTGCCTAAATTCTCGAACGACTTTGGCAGTTGCTCGATGTACTCGTAAAACTTCGATCGAAAACCCAAGGATTTCTCGTACAAGAGTACCAACGCCACTCGCAACGCCCACCGTTCGTCCCCAGCCTTCGCCCATAACTCGTTCGATATATACTCTTCGTGTGGATTCTCCTGACCTTCGACGACGAGCATGGTTGCTTCTCTGGGCAGGCGGACTAAATCGTCCTCGCTCGCGATATCGCTCGTCGCTTTCACACCTCGGTACAAATCGTCCCCTCCTTTCTCTTTCTCACTACCACCGACGTACGCGACTTCCACGTTTGGCGCGAGAATGTTGTTTTTCACGCGCCAGGCGGTGTACTCGCTTTGGAGGCGCTTCCATGCAAAAATCTCCTCGTCTTTGGCGCCGTCGGCGAAACAACAAACCCCTCCTGTTGTTCTCCCTGCGCTGCGACGGGTTATTCTCAAATGGGCGTACGAGGTCGAGGCGAGGGTGGTGGTGGTTCTGGTGGTAGCGTTGGAGGATGCCCCCGCGACGGCGACGCAACATCGTGTCGACAGAGTCGCGTGATGGAGCATTTTTTCTTGTGTGTGCAAATCTATGAGGGTATTCGTCTTTGTGTGTGCGCGTTTTCCCTATGTAAACACATGACGATTCAATATTTACAACTTCTCGCTATTTATCTCTCTCTCTCTATTTCCAAGCTTTAATCACACCGTCTCTACTGGCCGATAAGAGCATTCGACCACCTCTGAACGCGTCGCCGGCGGAAGAGGAAGAGGAGGAGTAGGACGGGACCGTCGCCAACGCGGTGATGGCGTCGTGGTGGCCCTCGTTTCTGCTCGCGATGGAGTTTTCGCGAGCAGCCGCGCTGGAGCCGTCGTTGTTGTCGTTATCAGTACCAGCAAAACCACCACCACCGCGTCTTTGTCTCCCGGAGGAGGATGTCGATGATGATTGGTACGGAGAGGTTTCTTGCTGAATGCGAATGAACGTGGGACGTTGTTTCGCTTCGCCGACGCGGACCAGACGAGAGGTGGATTCTAGACGGGTTTCCACGTATCGAGGTCGACTAGAACCGTGACGAGGCGGGCCGGAGAGAATGCGGGACTTTGAACTATCTCCAGGAAACCACGCGCGTATGGTACAATCGGAGCCTCCCGAGATTAACACACCGGACGGCAAGGAGAGGAGCGATCGGAAACTGTCGTTGTCGAATCCCGATTCTTCGTTGCCTTCGTTTATTTCGACGTCGCTCCAATTAGAATCCTCCTCGCTTTCAACAGAATTCTCCTCTCTTTTTTCTCTTTCGCTGCTTGTTGTTGTCGCAGTAAAGTCGGCTTGACTGTATTTATTCGTTTGAGAGCGTAAAAAAGGGTCGCTCAAGCGCCAATCAGAGTCGAGTTTACGTAAACTCGTACCAGATGCCAACACGTTCGGCCGGGCTCTGCTCGCTGCTTCTAACTCAACGCCAATTAAACTAGAGTCCAAAGTTCGTAAAACTTCTCTACATTCGCCAGTGGATGCATCCCACAAGGCAATCTCGTTCCTTTTGTGTGAACACCAAACCAGAGGTTTCATCATTTTCATGGCGTCAGAAGACGGAGGTAAGAACGCACGAACACTCATGCATGAAATCGAGTCGGAGAATGTGCGCAAATTCCTACGTGGCTGCGTTGCTGCGGATGATGCATTTCTCGCGCTTGTTCGAGTCGGAGCTTTCCATCGGGCAACAGATGTCATAAATCTCGAGTCGATGAGCTCGACTTCACCCGTCGACGTCGATAAAACAAACCATGGCGAGGTTGAGAAGCCTTCTTCGTTAACATTCCCACTGTTTACGAAGGGAATAGAGCTAAAATCAGATGTCAATACTTCACCGTTTGCGTTTGCAAGAGAAGTAATCACGCCTCTTTTCGGATGCCAAGGTAAGGAGACAATCGCGCTTCTCCCGTCACCTCGGGTGGACTGCCGTAAATCCCAAACTTTACATCCGCCACGCTGCGTTGCAAAGGCAACAACGCTTGGCGAAATCGCCAGGGTGGAAACGACCGCACCTTCCGAAATATCATACGTGTATATTTGAGCCGCACCAGTGTACTTTTCAGCCGCACCGGTGTACATTCTTTTTCTGCCCTCTGGACCGTCTTCTCCGGTGCTCTTTGATGTTTTCGTTGCTTTTACATATTCCACGCGCCACACGTGCACCGACCCACAATCGGAGCCTGAACAGACTCTATTTTCAGATAACACGCACGCGCTTTTAATCTTGCCGCTCTGAGAAGCGTACGTCAGGCGCGAACGAAACGATACATCTCGTTCCAATCGTCTGGAATCCCAAATCTTACACGACCCGTCATCAGAGCACGATACAAAATACGGCACGTTTGCATTCGTAGGCGCCGTGGCGAGATGATTCACGGCACTTCTGTGCTCCTTCAAATGAGCCCAGAGCACACCGCGAGGAACCCACGATGCGGACGATGATATATTCCTTGCCGCAGTTGAAATCGCGGGGAGAGATTTGGAAGCGACAGAATTCTCAAAACCATCGTTCGTTTGCACAACGTCCACCACAGGTATAGACTTGCTCGGCACAACGAGGGGTTTGCGGAAAGTAGAGAGAATGGCAGACGCAGAAGTATGCTTTGATGCTGCGGGGGTTCCTGGTGCAATAGCTACTCCCTCGCGTGATTCAAGAACCCGGGCGTTTTGTCTTCGTCGCGCCTCTAACGTTGCCAGAATGTAAGGTACTAGAGGCTGCACAGACTCCTCAATCGCTAAAGATTCTAAGATGACCGTATTTGCAAAGTTATTCAAATCATCAGCAGAAGCAAAATTACTCTGCAATAAAGAAGCAACAGCTCGGTCGTACGACTCGCTCAATGGTGGATCCCTCAAAGCGGCTCGTAAACTTTGAGCGTCTTGAAACGCATCCGGGCACGTTGCCCACAACAATACGGAATCTTTACTCTTATTATGTTCATTCGAAGACGAAAGAGAGGGCGACGATGATGGCAACGGCGCCAGTGTTTTTCTTTGAAATGGTTCAACTATTGGCGCGAGAAATGCGAAAGTATCGACTGGTCCAAGTTTCTTTGCAGCCGAGGCGAAGAAATCAATCGCTGCGTCTCGTATAGATTGGATCGGATGACACATCAACGGCGCAGATTTTGAGCACGCGTTAACAATGACAGATGTCTGCAAATCAAGCGAAACGGCGCTTGCGATTACATCATCTGAATCCGTATTCTCATCACTTTCATCATCAGCAGAGACGATGTTATGGAGACATTGTAATGCTGCCTGAACCACGTCATCATTTATATCTGTCAAGCACCTCTCCGCGCAGGGAATGACAAACGATTCTGTGACAGATGCCCCACATTCCATGGCAACATCTGAAATGTTTGATAAGAACGCACGCTTCGTCCGCCAATCGGATGCATTTAAGCACGTCACTAAGAGCGGCAATAAAAAACTCGTCGTCTCTTTGCGGCCGAAAAACTTTGCGATCCCCCCCATATTTTCCAACAAAGCCACCGTGGCATTTGGATGCGTGTTCAAGCTCGCAAAAATCTCCAATATAATTTGTCGCGCTTCGTTTCTGTGCGCTTGAATAGATATGTCGAATGAGTCACTCGCCGATGTTTTCTTTCCACCAAAAGTAGTATTCGTGTTCGCGCTTTCACCAAAATCACCTCCATTAGCGGTATTGTTTGGGTTCATTGAATTATTTTGATTGTTGTCCACATCATCGAAAGCGGTATACGTAGATGCATCTCCCCCTCCAATCTCATCCGAGTAAATCGTCCCAGACTTTACCGTCGTCAACTTTGCGAAATCTTCAGCTAAGCTCGCTTGGTCTTCATCGAGAACTTCTTTGCATCCTAGGGCTGAGCGCTGCGCGGAAAACCGAAACGCGTTTTGACAAAAGCGGGAGAGCGTTTCAGCTAACGTAACTTTCGCGTATTCGTTCCGACTTTCGTTGGCTTGTGCAGCACTGGACGATAAAGCTGCGAGTTGACGCAAAGCTGGCCAGACGTAGTCTTGGAATAACTTTGAATCTGATTTCTGCAAATCACACGCTCGAGAAAGCGTCGCCTCTAAAGTCCTAATCGCCGCAGCTTTCACTCGAGACGTCGATGGTGCGCTACTGTTACTATTCGTACTACTGCTGTTGATGTTATTCACAATAACGACAGTATCGTTATCGTCGTCGTTTTCAGAGTCTTTTTCTTTTATCGTTTCGACGCATCTTGGGACAATGAGATCGATTCTTGTCTGATCGTCGCAATATTTGCCGATGTACTTTTCAAGCAAATAAAATCCGTCTACCCGGACACTTTGTACATTGCACGCGCGTATAGCTAGACACAGATATTGCGCAAGAATACGCATACCAGGCGATCCGCCTTTCGCTTTCGATGACGGTAGCCTTTCCTCCACTTTCCGAATCTTCTTGACGAGATCGGGAACTTCCTTTTTCAAATATTCAATCGTGACGTCTAAACTTGCGTTGGCGTTAATTATGTCACTTCCCATCGCGTGTAATGCGTCAAAATACGCAGGAAAAAACCCAGACGCAACACACGAGTTGAATATTTCCTCCGCCGACGGTCTTTCGTACGGAACGCGTTGAATCATAGCTAAAATCAAGTTCAAAATTTCATCTCGGGCTTTCTTGTCGTTTGGAACTGATTTCGAGAGATTATTCGCGATGAAATGGTCCGGTTCGTATCCTTCGTTTTTGTCTCTGTACGCGAGCGCTTGCGCTAAATCAAACGTCGCCGTACCATCTGTGAACAGTTCACCGATAACACAACCTAAAGCGAACACATCCATCTCTCTCGTGATCGCATACTCGCTATCAAATTCGTCGTCCTCTTCTCCGTCCGAAGTATATCCTTTACTCCCTCTTCGCGCGCCTCTTTGTATTCTTTTTTCCTTCTCCATCTCCAACTCCTGAAGATTACTACTGGTATCGTTATTAATATTACTGCTGTTCGCGTTACTATCTACAAACCTTTCCGGTGCTAAATAACACCTTCTCCTCCCTCCAGCGTCGAAGTAAAAAGTAAAATCGGCTGGATTATCCACCGGCACCGACTTTGGTTTGAAACTCGCAAAATCTGACAAAAACACCCAATTCGTCGATGTCATCAGCACGTTCTCGCACTTGACGTCCCCGTGCGTGACGTTCCTCTCGTGCGTAAACTTCATCGCGTGTAGCAACTGATAACAAATCCATTTCTTTTCCAAAAACGACAAAAACGGTCGTTGATTTAATCGATCGTACAGCGTCGAAAACGAATACTGTCGCATCAAATACACCGCCCTTTCCGTTTCCTTCACCTTCTGAAACGGCCACACGTGCACGATATCTTTCGAGTTTGGATATTTCAACAGGGTCTTACCGATATCTCTCACTCGTTTCTCGTGTTTCTGTAAATCTGGAACCTGTCCTCGTTTCACGTACACTTTAATCACCACGTCCCCTACTTCGTTAAAATTCCCCCCCCTCGTCGTCGTCGTCTTCTTCCTTTTCTTGAGGATGACTTTTGAACGCGTCTTGTTGGTGGATTTTTCTTTCGCCTCTTCTTCTTCTTCTTCTTCTTCTTCTTCTTCTTCTTCTTCTTCCTCTTCGTTTGTATTTTTATTGGTGGCTTTTCTTCTCGTCGTCGTTCCTTTGTCTTCTTCTTCTCTTCCTCTTTTTACATCTTCTTCTTCTTCTCCTTCTTCTTCTTCTGCGGAAGGTATCGACGACGTAAACGACTTCGTTTCGCACCGATGGGTCTTGAAAAACCGTCCACCACCTAACGCGTCTTTATATTTCAACTCTGGAACGTCCGTTTGCACTAAATCCGATACCTACGTTTGATTTGAGTTTAAGAGTTTAAGAGTTCTCCCGTGTTAGTTATGGATGCGACGACGACGACGAAGAAGAAGAAGAAGAAGAAGAGAAAACGAGAGAGAATAAAAAAAGTGTGCGTTGTTGTTGCTCACCTGCACTCTCGGCGCGTTCGTGGATATTTGGTTGCCCATCCTTCTTCTTCTTCTCTGACGGAAGAAGAGAAAAGGATGATTATGATGATTTTTGTGTCGCTTGACGAGTGAAAGAAACAGTTGAAAAGAGAGTTCGTCACAAACAACTCACTCTCCTTCTCATATCGCGGAAGAATGTCTTCGTCGTCGTCTGCGAACAACAATTTCAACAACAACGAAAGAACGACGACGATAGAGATTTCACCGAACGTGTTCATGCCTCGCTTGGCGTTTGGAACGTATAAACTCAAAGGC
>Ga0115555_1001612_pt1 | contig 15459 bp, 8 predicted proteins | sample COGITO_mtgs_1104_2_FD_87285 | JGI IMG/M metagenome (GOLD analysis project Ga0115555, IMG submission 87285) | Pelagic marine microbial communities from North Sea - COGITO_mtgs_110407 | ecosystem: Environmental > Aquatic > Marine > Epipelagic | place: Germany:Helgoland, sampling site Kabeltonne... | reverse complement strand
TTTTTTTTGCCAATTTTTCAGCAACCAGAAAGGGTCGCGAGTAAACAAAAACCGCAGCCCCAGTGACAATGGTGGCTCTATCGATGACAATCTTGGCCGTTTCTATGTTAATCTTTTCTGTTTTGGCTGCAAACTCTCCCCCCACTCCCAGTATAATTCGTGTCCGAAAGGCGACAGGAGAGATGATGAGGATAAAGTGCGATGAAAGTACGACCATCCAATCGATCGCTGGTGGTGATAGACTTTACAGTTCTCCCGATTTCTCTGGGCCAGCTCTGAGTGGAAATATTGCTGAGTTGGCGCTGAAGAATGGGACAATACTTTATGCTGCTGCTACTACCCCCAGAGGCACTCCCCCCCCCAAAGGCGCACCCCCAACTACCGCAACCTCCAGTGCAACTGGCAATTCTCCCTTTTCTATAAGTACTCCTCCTTCCACCACCGCTGACTACTTTGAGCCCTTTCCAGAGAAGAGCAAAAAGGGTCACGAAAAAATGCTGCAATGGGCGCGAAGGAATAGCCGCCGCAAGGGACAGAACAGCTTTGACTCCTTGTCCAAAATTACTAGCAACTTGCATAAAGTCGAGGTAGAGGAGCCGACTAAACGAAATACGAAGAGAATAATGATGTGCGAGGTGTGCGCGGGTCGGTTTTCACATGGCGGGAGCAAGGGGCGGTGTGCCCTCCTTTTTGGCCGTTTGTTAGAAGAGAATGAGAGGGCAATGGGGGGGGAGAAAAGGAAGGACCAGTTTGCCGCGGTTGATTGCGTCTACGAGCCGAGCTCCAGTGGCGACGATTTCTACGATCCCTCAGGAATCGACTTAGCAGAGGATTATGGCGAGGGCAAAGGGGAGCTGGCCAGGGTGCTTGAATTGGCGGATTCTCTAGAAATAGTTCCTGTTGGGTGGATCTACGCTTACGAACAGAACGAGGCGCGTGCGAAGGCGAAATTACCCATGATGGCCAGAGATGTCTTGACCGCGAGTAGATTGCAGAGCAATTTTATGCGAAGAGCGAGGGGCTCCTCTGCTTGTGCTGGTGCTCGCACCACTACAGCCTCCTCCATGGCCGAGAAGGCTGCCAAGGAGTTTGTGACGATCGCGGTCAACAGCGAAACCTCGAGTTCCGAACCATTTCAAGTGAGTGATCAGGGCGTTCAGATGGTGTTCGAGGGGGTAGTCTGTGGCGGCGACGTAAATGCGATAAGCGATGAGCTGGTCCTGAAGACAAGTGCTCCTGTGATAGTCGATGGAGTCGAAAAAGAGGAGGTAGACAGCGATCTTTTCCTGGTGCCCACAGGTATCCTTGGCGGAAAGGGGGGAAAATTTGTAGGCCTGTCCATTAAAGGAGGGGGAAAAAAGTTCGCGCTCAAGAAGAAGGAGAGGATGTTCCTCAAGAAGTTGATAGCAGCGGATGGCACCAGCGACGAACAAGTACTCGATTTCTTGCGTGACTTCCGTGTGCTTTTCTTTTTCTGGGATAAACTCGACAAGAAAGGGAAGACAAAAATCATCAAGAGCGTAAAGAAAAAGAGAGGAGAATTGGGAGAAGAATTCAGAGATAAACTTGCTGCCCTCTGTTCGAAGAAGCATTAAAAAAGTAGCCTAGCTCGGAATTTCGATGTTTAGTTGTAGAAACTCTGTCCCTGCCGTTTTGTTGCAAACAGATTCCTTGCAAGGAGAAGGTGCAACTTTCACAGCGATGGAAGCCATTTGCGCAAAACTTAGCGGAGACATTTGCACGAAAACTAGCTAGCACAGTAGCCCCTCCCTGTGCGATGCGATTTTCGAAAAGTTGCAAGTTGCAAGCAGAGCAGGGAACAAAAAATCTCAATGAAGCCATTGAGATTTTTCAAATCGTCCCGCCGCTAGAGTGTGTTGTCCTCCAATAATTGAAGGGTAACCAAAGGCTCATCACATCATCAACCTTTTCTCAACCTTCCTTTCTCATGAAAGCTGTCGCAGCCAATTTCAACCTCGTGCCTGTGTCAAATCCAAAATTAAACATTCCGCATCCTGCAATCACAACCAATGAGGCGAAAAGGCGCGTTCTAGCTGGGACTATCTGCTTCGGTAAACGCCTTCGCACTATCGGCACAGCGTACGCAGAAGCAGCTGCCGAAGTCAAAACGTTGAAGAAGGAACTGCTGTTGTCTTCGCTTTCATTACTCCCTCGTATGGTTCCATGCACTCCAGTCCGGGAAGGCGTAATCTCAGCCAAACCATTGCGTTCTTCTTTACGCCGGGCAAATCTGTCAGCCCTAGCGCGGTTCCTTTCCCCGATTCCCATCCTTTATGAAGGTTTGTTCGGGGGTAAGTTTTTGACAGATTTTTAATGTCCCTGCGACTTCGTCTTGAATAAAAACCAAATTTTTAGGTAACCAGCTCACGCTGCAAGGACTAAAAATTCTGAGAGAGGTTAATTCTCCTCAAATGAAGAGGTATCTTCAAAAACATCGACCATCGACCGATACTGACAGAAAATATGCCCCGAGCGAACGATCTAACTATCTGATTTTTGTGTGTGTGTGTGTGTGTGTGTGTGTGTCAATTAGCCTTATCATCACACCAGTGTTCGCTTTTGAAAAACTCGTGGTAACACGTGGTAAAAAAAGGATGCCGCCAAAAAAGGCGTATGGGCGTTCTCGTGCGCTGCCCTCAAAAAATAAGCGACCTAAGGCGGGCAAGACTTCTGATGATACTGAAAACAGCGGACTTGCCAGATGGGGAAACTCAATCATGTCTTTTTTTTCTCGGAGTGCAGATGGCTCACCCCTGGAGAGCGGCAAGACGACAAAGAAGGACAGAAGGGACAGGGACAAGAAGGATCCCTCCAATGACTCGAATGACGATTGTGTGCTTATCGAAGCTACGCCCAATAACGGGAATACGATGAGCCAGCTGTCTGAACTCAGTGCGATTGACAGTAGTGACGATGAGAAGAAAACAAGCTCTGAAGAAATGAGGTCAGCAAAACTGATCCAATCGACATCTTCGACAAAGCTTCCTCGCAAGGACGAATTTTCTTTGCCTTCAGTCCCCCCGATGGTCAAATTGAGCGAGGCTGCAACATTTAGTTCCATAAAATCGAAGAAAACGACGGAGCTCCAACAAGCACAAGGACAGCAAGGTCAATCAGTAGGCCAACGTAGACAATCACAGAGACAAAAGAAAAGTCGTCAGTACCTTCCACTCGGGCTGACCCTCCGCCCACTGGTCTATTCCAACGGTGAGAATGGCGAAGGCGGGGAAATCCGGACTGGTCCTAGTTCCCACAACATTGGAGAGGACTCCATAGGCAAGACGATGGGTCGCTGCCCTACTTCTGGTCCTCCGCCTGAGAGTGCCATCGATCTCCCTATCTTCCCCAAAATTAAGCTTACGGACGGGATAAGCAGGAAACAACTTGTAGTCGTCGCAGTTGGAGGTGGATGGGTAGAGGTCCGGTTAGGGGAAGGGGTGAGAAATGCAAGTAAGGTAATCCGTGGGTGGTGCTGGAGAGGAGAGGGGAAAGACGAGAAGAACGGAGGCGTAGTGAGCATCCGAGTCAGCCGTTTGTGCGTCAAACCGGGACCGGGGGTCGACACAAAGACCCCAGAAACGGAGGAGGAGCTCAAGAAAAGGACGGTCCGGATTCACCCTGGCGATGTCCTTCTCTTCAACGGATACCTAAAATGGCCAGGGTTGGCCAAGGTTAAGAACGGCATAGAGGAAGACGCGAAAGGTGTATGTTTCATGGCGGTTGGGAGGGATGTCGAGGAGGTCGTTGTTGACGACAGCCCTTCGACCTCAGTGACATCAACCAAATATTCTGAGTCCCAAATGAATTCCTTGTCTGAAATGGAATCTTTGAGTACAGACTTCAGGATCGGCGACCTAATTGTTGTAAACCCGGAAGAGAACTCTCAACGCCTTCTTTTGAACAATTCAGCTTGCGATAATTTGGCTAGCAACGGCGCCAACTGGGTGGACGAAAACATCAAAATTGCAGCCAATGAGCTCGAACAGAGCAAGGTCGATTCTTCTTCTTCCGAAGCACTCCTGAATTTCCCCTTGTTCGGCTTGGTAACAGCCATCTCGGGGGATAGCAATTCTGTCGAGGTGACGTTTGACTCGACTTACTCCGCCGGAAATAACGGAAAGAATGTTAGATCTTTTCCGTGTCCAAACAACATACTGAGGAAAATCATCGAGGGGAAGGAAGAGATCACTGGAAGGGTGTGGTTCGAGCAGTTGAAGCCCGTTTCATTTGTAAACAATGGGGACAGTAAGAGAAGAAAACTTAATGGGAGTGGGAGCAGTGACAAAGACGGCAAGTCCAAAGCTGTCCCTGCTGGTGTGGGTTGCATTGTGGACGTTTTTCATGACCATGGTGTTGATCTTGACGCGAGTGCGAAGACATCCGGTCGATCTGTGACGAGAGGCCGAATCGCTCGGTGCTCTCCGATCGAGGGGAGCACAGCTTACTCGATCGATGTCTCCCCACTGTTACCGAACCTCCCCTACTTGCGAAACATTATCGTTAGCAACACGGGGGGCAGCAGCGGCGACGACGTTTCTCTTGTCTACTTTGATTCCGAAAAGAAGAATTGCACTGGCCCAGGGCTGGTAGGTTTACGTTACTTTGAAAAGATTGAAGGCTTCGGTTATTCAGAGGGGGTTGTAACTGGACTCGTCAACTCTGACGATGACGTCAACTTGGATGACGTTTCCAGCGGTGTCGGCACAGACGACGAAAAATACGAGGTTTACTGGACCGAAAGCCGCAAGTCATCGGTAAAATCCAAGCGGTCCATTCTTCTCTGGGTCATGAAGGCCGTTAGGGGGTACATGAGGGTGCATGATATTGTTGGCCCTGTGGAAGATGCTAGCGCTGACATAATGACGCAGGGAGGGCCAAGCTGGGAGCAGAGTGATGGAATGGAGAACGAAAATACCCCTGACGGCCTGACAATGATCGACGAGGAGAGCGAGGGCGAAGTGGACGGTGATCGAAAGCGAACTCGTACCCCGACTGGTGGAGCTCTGACTGGAGACGATGACAATGACGATGATGATTATTATAAGCGCGTCGTTTCCATTGCTCTCCCTTCTCCGTTGAAGGCAATCCGACCGAGTACTATCCAGCGTCAGAATATCATTGGTGGCAAGCTTTTCCAACCAGGAAGTGATTTAAGAAACTTGCGAAACGAATTAGTTAGGCGAGCAAGAGAAGATGCAAGGCTCTTATTAGACCAGCAGGGGGAGCATTGCGAGGATACTGACGAGATTAGCGAAGGTTCCGACACAGGAGATGAGGGAATTGACAATATCGATGGGAACAAAAACAGCGTCGATGATAAAAAAAGCAAAGCAATCCCTAAACGCCGGAGTGTCGCTCAAGAGATCCGCTTTGCCCAGCCAATTTTTGCTCTCCTGAATTCTGCAGATAGCTGCTCACTGGGTTGCGATATTTTGTCCCAGCAGGTCAGCGTGCACGGGAATGCCATGCCACTCATTGCCGCGAGCGGGGGAGACGAGAGAGGTCTCCTCTCTATTGTAGAGGGAACGGAGGCAAGAGTAATCGACCCATCTCGTATGGAGATAACGCTGAACGCCGCCAATATGCTTCACTCAATCTTTCCGCCCCGTGAGTTTGTCAATGGCGGGGCGCTCGGTTCGGCGGGATTCGCCGTATGGGAGGATATCGAACATGTCATTTTAGGCTTATTCGAGAAGAGCTGGAAGGAGCTCATCATTAAGTTGAAGGAAGGACATGAAGTCAACACGGACGTAATTCGATGCATTGGCGCCGAACAGACTACAAATATAAATGGGTTACGCTCTATTTGCGACTTGTTGGAGAACACCATTTCCGAGTCAAGGGAAGATTATTGCAGAATTGTCGAGCTAAGACGGCAGGAGAATGAGGGAGTGTTCGTTTCCAAGCTCGATCCGCTCCCTCCAACCTCCACAATAATCGCTCACCCACGTGACGCCGTCAAACTTCTGGCGAAAGAAGCGGTCAAGCTGTTTCGCACCTTTGCGAGAGATGTCTTCGTTGGAAAAGAGGTAAAAATAAATGCGAAGAAGGGAAAGATGGGCATCGGTCTCATTGATCGCAAAAGTCAGGAAGCTAGAGAGGCAACCATGAATCTCCTAAAACGGGTCGGAAGTTTGCTCAGTGAAATTGAGCGGACCAGACGTGTTGAAGAGAACAAGGAGGCTAACGACAGCTGCTTCATACTCAAGGAGGAAATCACGAAGGAAATAAAGGACAAGCGCGTCAGGGACTTGCTACTCTGTTACTTGACTGACGAAGCGTTGCAGACAGCCACGAGGAAAAAGATGGGAAGAGGCACCGATTTTAACGTCGACATTTACGAACAAATGCTGTAATTTAATTGTTGGGAAATGTTATATAGCGCGCAACCCCAGAAGTAGTTGAAATTGAAATTATTATGACCTGATATTTAGCTTGCTTGGAGCCGAGCGATACCGCTAGTTACTCGGCAATTAAGCCCATTTCGGGACGCAATGCTGGAAGCATTAGATATTTACATCGAGGTCCAGGAGAATAGTGGAAATCATACAAATCAACACAATGATCTGGTCAAACAGGGACTCGTACAAATGAGAAAGGGCGTGAGTACAATTTTCCACATGAGCATGTATTTGACAAATCCAAAATTATATATTCAGGAATGGTTCGAAAAAAATCTCAAGCCACATATTGATAGCGCACTATTGGTTCTGGTTGATCAACACAGTATGGTCGGTCAGCTCCATCGCCAAGACATAATAATTAACAATTTTGAGAGTCAACTCCGAACGAAAATCAATCAACTAGAGCTTTGTATCGAAAATGAGAAAAACAAAAAAAAAATAGCCTATTATGAGAGATTGGTACGAAACAAACTAAATAATGGCAAGAAACCACGCTTGCTGCCCCCAGGTATGTTGTTTGGAATAATGTGGGGAACAATATACGGATGCCAGGCTTTGTATTTGTTGATACATAGTATTATTGGAAAGGTACCCAATATTTGGTTTGTAACAACGTGTCTGTTGAACATGACGTGGTTAGTTGTTGTTGCAATGTGGTACTATTCATCTGGAAAAAAGAAATGGTATGCTTTTCTCCCATGGGTAAAAGATCAAACAGATACATCAAGATTCAAAAAATATGAATGTTCGGGTATCTTTTTAGTGTTTCCATGCTGCTTTTGTTGTTGTACACAATACGAGCTTAGGGGAATTTTTTTTCAATTTTTTGCATTGTCATAAACGTCGAATCCAAGCAAATGACATTCGTTTGTTTTAGGCGATTCGCCAATGATTCGTGGAACCCTTGGCCGAATAGCACTGCTCCGGGTCCGTGTGCATCAGAGTAGCGGGCGGCTTGTGCGGGTACCTTGCCAATCGGAAGCTTTCGAGAGGTCAGTGATCCGCATCCATAGTAGGTTTTGACCTCTATCCAATTGACCGGATTGCCATTGATTTGAATCGGACTCGTGAATAGAAAATCTGGTGTATTTTGACTATTTTGATTGGTTTCAGGAATCATTATTTCCTTTAACCGGGGGCACAAATCGATCAAGGCTTTACCGACGCTTGCTTCGAATTCTCTGGCGTATTCGCCCGCACCTTGATCCGAACCACCGGGTCCCGCGTTACGATAATTCTGTTTCATATTCTGTTTTCGGATCAATTGCCTTCGATAGGAAAGCGCCTGAGGCAATCGCATTCCTATCTCTGTCGCAGCCCGAGTGATTTCATTTTGGCGATCCGATCGGAGGTCTCGTCCTCGAGTGTTTTCCTCACCACGTCGAATCAGAACACCCTTTAGTATAGTCTCTGCGGAGGGGTCTCCGACGATAACGTCGTCAACAGGTAGGGTCAATGATATGTTCATAGTGTGAATTTTGGTATTTTTCATGTCAATCCTGTATTTTATCAAACCAAAAAATTAAAAATTAATGTTTTTTTTGCCAATGATATCAAAGACCTAGAAGGTGCTCACTTTTTGCATAACTACCCGTCATAATCTCACGCACAAATTCACCTTCTACCATCCTCGGATATTTTAGTTGGAGACACATTCAGCGTGACAGTCAGCGATGTCGTCATTACCAGCCGCAATTTCACTGCTCTCATCCCAGCTAACTGACCGTACATGCTACGTTCCCTGCACCCCTTCCACAACGAAAGCCTACTTTCGTGGTAGACTCCAGCCACAGAAAATCAAGAATGTTGCCACCGGTAGAATTGGGGAGAAGGTGGAGTGGAGAGATAGTGTCGGGGAGGAGTGGGTGAGTGGGGAGAGAGAGGCAGTGCTGTCGGCGATCAACACAGTTAGGGAGAGGAAGGCGAAAAATAATAGGAATGATGGTCAGATTGCCGGCACAGCCAAAAGCGGGACAATGGGCGGAATATTTGAGATAAGAGAGGTAGAAGATTCTGATGGGAAGACTTTGAAGGGGGAGAAAATAGGTATTAATGACGCAATCAATGAGGCAACAAAATCGCTGGAGGGATTAGTGGACGAAAGCGAGGGAGGAGAATTGGTTAAGGAACTTCTCGCGAGAATGAATCTGGGCGATAATGCCGACACTGCCAACACTGCCCTCACTGCCAACACTGCCAACACTGCCAACACTGCCATCGATTCTGGTGTCGACAGAGAGAACACTGACATTCCTTCATCAGTTATTATGACAGAGGAGAACAAGGAGGAGCTTCGTCGGAACGCGCAGGCAATTTTTGATGCAGCTCTCTTTGAAGAGCAGGAAATGGAAAGACAAGAGGAGGAACGTCTCAGGGGGAGAAGGAGTAAGAAGGGGCCAAAAAAAGAGGCCAAGAAGAGTTCGGGGGGAGGGTGGGGAAAGGGCTTCCTGGGAAATAAGGAGCCAAAGAAAAAGAGGGTTGGTGAAAAGAAACTGGAAACGAAGACACACAGCGTGACGTGGGGAGAAAACACAACGCACGAGCTGCAACCTCAGTCGTCAACGCCACTGCAGCCGTCGCCCCCTCCGCCGCCTCCGCCGCCTCAGCAACATGAGCAAGAGAAGACGAGATCAGATGGAGTGGAAGAAGCGTTTACAGGCATGATAAGGGAGACGGAACCGAAATCACAACCGCAACAGCAGCAGCAGCAGCAGCAGCAGCAAACGCAACAAATAGGAAAGCCAGAGAGCAAACCCCTCAAGAGGAAAAGCAAGTTCGCGATCGAACGGGAGCGAATGAGGCAGGGATTGCTTTGAAAACCGTAGAGGATAAATAGAACGAACCGAACGAACGAAGACGCTAGCTATTGCAACACCACCACACAGTTTATAATAATTATTGAAATTATTCAGCCATATCGTCGCCCTCTCCATCCTCCTCCTCAACCATAATACCAAAAAGATCTCTACAGACGTCCTTCCTACATCCGAAGAATTCGTCAAGGTCACCCATCATCCAAAGGTTATACTCTCTCTCATTAGCGATCTTAAATCGCTGCAGGATCATGACGACCACTGTATCACCTAAATTCTTCAGTTCTCCCTTAATTAACCCCCCATCGATCCCCTTCATGACAACAAACAGCCTCAAATACATATCTAGCACCTCCCCCGTCAAGTTGCTGCTAATTTTATTCATGAATAGAATATCTTTGGGCATGCACATGAGCGATTTGATGACTGTGTACCATACACCTTCGCAAAAACAGTATCCCCAGTGCTTTGCGCTCACCACCACCTCCCCACGCTTCTTGTCTTTCCTGAACCTGGCGTGCGTAAACTCGTCCTTCTTCAATTCTCGTCTCTTCCAAACCGTCACGTCATTGACGCTCCTATTTCGTTGTGTTTCGTCGCTACTTCCGTCCTTCTCCAATATCTTGACCAAGTCGGACAGTTGCCGTAGGAATATGAGCGGGTGAGACTTTGCAACACTCTCCAATATGCTCGCGCCAAACTCAATCTCGCGTGCGGTGTTAGCCAAACCAGCGTCTAGCCGGGTGGCAAACTCGTCCGTAAGGAAACGCGAAAAATTAGCATTCACGCTATCAAGTAAAACCTTTCGCAATTTGTCGCTAGACAGCTCAAGCTGCTGCGGGTGTTTGCAGTATATTTTAAGGATGGTCAGGTCTACATTCTCTTTTCCATCAACCATGCCCAACAGTGCCTTGGAAACACCTCCGAGGGCCGCCTTAGACAGCTCACAAATCTTGAAAATCAAGTCATCGTTGTGCATGTCGACTAGCATACCGATTATTTCCTGCAAATTCGCTAGTACGAGCTCGAGGGGAAACGTCCTGATGACGATTGAGTCCAAAAATGCTATCACCAAGCTCTTTTTTAGCTTGATACAAGGACCCTCCTTCGGGGACGAGCCCTGGCGGCACAGGAAAGTAAAAACTTCCACCAGCTGCCTAGTCCCGGCCTTTTCGAAGAAGCTTGCTGCTAGACACGATGTAAAGCCGTTGATTTCCTCGTCGTCAAATCGCAAGAATAGCAGATTGAAGACTTCAGCTGTCAGGTTTTTGTTTGTCACGAGGATAAGCGAGCGGGTAAGATTACCCATCTGAAACCTTGACCCGAGAGATACTATTTTTTTCAGTTTCCCCTCATCGTTCTTGCAACCCAACAAGGAATCCAGAGTTACTGCTGCCGCTGCCGATTCCAAATCTGTCGTCGTTACGGTAGTTGTCGTGTCACAAACTCTGAAATCATCCTCAATCTCGATATCAACATCACTGCCACCACTCTCCCCCTCGCCGCCACAAACCTCCGCCACGGCTTTCCTAATGGCCCCCTTGACCCCATTCCAGCTCCGAAAGTAACTGTACTCTGGGAACTGATTGAGTGAGTCGCAGTCCATATCTGAGACGCGATTGCTCTTCCGTGCCTGGCTCTGAGCGACCTTGTCTCTGTACTTGTACGAATTCATGTATTCGACGTTCTTGTTCTGCAAGAATCGGACAAAGGTGAAATTTTTGACGATTGTTGATTCCTCTATCTTGTGAATTCGGCTATAGGCGTTGATGCGATCCAAGAGCGACGTCTCCACCTCTCTCTGGTTCTCATATTCGATTCCCCAGCTGTTTTTGATCCTGCTTGTCAGCGCCTCGAGCTCTTTTACGCTCCCCACCGCCGAAATTCTTCGCAGAAGTTCGCAGACACAAGCTTTGCTCAGACCGCTGCAGAGCAACAACCTGGGAATAAGGTTTAGGGGAGATCCCCGACAAGCCCTAAAAGCGACCTCATTGTGCGATGACTTAATTAGCATGATCCAATCACTTTGACTGATGGCTGAGATCCTTGTCTGGGCGACCGCATTGAAAATTGTGGCGCTGCAGATTCCGAAATTTTGATCAGCTTCCTTAGGGAGTAGATCGTCCACAATGGAGCGACTGTCGTTGTTATTGTCACCGATATCGCTGTTATCGCCATTGCTATGTGCGATTATGATAAGCGCGGAGCGCAGCAAGGCAAGCGGAATTGCCGAACTAGTTTGTTTCGAACTTGCAGCGGTGAACGCGACGTAATCTTTCCCGGTCTCTACACCATTGCTGGTATCGCCACTTGTTAGCAAGGCGTTAAATCTGGCAGAAATTTTTTCCAGACAGAATCTAAAAAGCTCCTTCGAGGTGCTCATGGCATCGATCATGACGTTCATTCGAAAGGTGAAGGCCTCCATCAAAACATCTACAATGGTCACATCGTCTTTGGTACTATCGTCATCGCTGTAATCGTCGTTACCGATGGCGAGCAAGTAATATTTCATGACCTCACCACGCTCAAACCTCAGCCCGTTGCGGAGAGAAGCCCTGGCGCCTTTCACCAAAAGAGGGTTGAATTCCTTCAGTTTCTTCAGCCAGCCGCAACAGTAGGTGGCGCTCTCGCCATCGCCACCAATGACTTCTTGCAGTACTTGCCTAGCACAGTTTCTGCTCTCGGGGTTCTCGCTCTCTAAGTTCGCGAAAAGTAGATTGGCAGCAGAGTCAACATCTGGCCCGTCATCAGAAGTGGTATTCTTCAAACAGTCGATGGTGTGGGTGGTCAGGCTGCTAATGATGCTGATCAAATTGTTTGAAGTCCCGCTATTGTTGGATTGCTGCTGAAATGTGAGCAACAGAAGTTGGGTGGTGGCGGAAGGGGGTAACCGAGTGATAAGCTTTGGAGCGGCCTGGATGATTGGGATGATCCAGTTAAAACCGCTCTGAATCTTCTGAAGTGACAAAGTGAGCATCAGAAAGTCGGGATCCTGAAAGTTGAGCAATTTATCGAAAACACAGTGAGTTTTTTTCAGAGCAGTAACGAAGGGCTGAAACTGCGGAGGGACAGCTAAAGGAGCTGTCGAAATGGAGTCAAACAGCACCAAGGAGTTGAATTTGGTCTCAAGAGCTTTGTTGATACGCCGAGTGTTGTGTGACAGGCGAAGCTTCACATGGCCCATATCCCTTCGCGTCTTCTCCTGAAAATTCTTGTTCGCGCGATGCGACAACCTCAGTCCGTCCGGATTAATCTGCTTGGTTTCGCTGTTTGTCAAGTTTTCCCGTAAGGTATTGAGCTCTTCCGTGAGATTGACTCCCCTCTCGTGCAGGTCCGCAGGCGTAAAGAGCGATTTCAATGTGTCCGTCAGCAGCCTCTGGTAATTTTGGTACTCCTCGGTGCTCAAGTTGTGACTTGGGCTCTCGCTTGTACTAGCATCTGTAAATACGTTCATCATGAGTAGCTTGACAGTTGGCACGTGTTCCCAGCAATACCGGGCTGTCGTCTCATCCTCGCTCGCTAACAGCAAAGAGAGCCCGCAGATGCGCCAAAAAACTTCCAAATCGCCTAGATTAGGTAGGGAGAGAAGATTTACACCATCCACTAGTATTGACTTGCGGGTAGGTACTGTCAGTGTTAGGTTAAACATGTTTGTGATGACCGAAGGGTTTTCCAGAGCTATTTTTGTGCCGGTACTGAGTGCCGTCTTTACTAGCTTTTCGATCAAGACTAGGGCTGTCAAACCATCAAGGGCGAGATTTTGGCTGCGACCTCGTAGCTTGCTCTCATTTTTAATATCAGTACATAGAGGGCAGAACCAGGCATTTTCGGGAAGCTTCGATATCGGGGGATCGAGGCATTCGAAGTGAAACTCCTGGTCGCAGCCGTCGCAAAGAATTGTCGTTGACTCGAAATCCTCCCCAAGGGTCGATCCGCAGCAGATCGCGCATTTGTCACGGAGGATTTTTAGTTGCTGCTTCTGGTTCCGTGGCTTGATGCATTTGGCCGGGACTTCCTCCTCCTTGTCACCATCGTCAAAGTGTATGTTGTATTCCTCGTTTGGCAGCACCTCAACAATTTTTCCTGGATAGTATTTGCCTTTCTGCTTGAATTGCGCAATGATGTTTTGGTGCTTCTTGAATTGTGACCCTCCCCTCCTCTTACCAGCACTGTCACTGTCGTCGTCTTCTGATAGAAACTTTTGTCGAGTGTGGTTAGAAAAGAGTTGCGGAGGAGAGACATTCTTGATAAGGGACGAGAGAACAGTGTCGTCGAGAGGGATTTTTTTGCGAGAGAGGGATACTAACAGCTTGACAATAGGGTTATTGTGGTGCTTGTTCTTGGTGCTATGCGTATGGCTGTGCTGGTGGTTTAAGGAGAGCTTCTGGCCAATAACCCCAACTGCCGTTAGAGTAGGGGCGGCGGAGGTTTGGAAACCCAAGAAGGAAACCACCGACTGAGGAGTCTGCGGAAGGAACAAAAATATCGAGAGTATCTGGTAAAGATCATTGTTGAGGGCGGATGCTGGCAAGGGAGTGGCGGTAAGAGAGTCGGAGATCAATAGGAACCTCTCAAGGGAGTTTGCAATTTTGTCTCTGTCATCTTTATCTTCACATTCGTCTTTGTTGCCACTACCGTCGTCACTAGGGCTGTTGTTACTGGGATTGTCCGGATTTTGGCTCTCGTTCCCGTCATTTTTGTCGATGATAAAATTTTCGTCAACGCTGTAGGCGTCGAAGCACCAATCGACAGCAGCCGATCTTATCTGCCTCAATTCAACTTCAAAAGATTCCCCTCCCCCAAAAAAGTAACCACAAGCAACCGCAGTGATCCGGGCGAGGTTGATCCGAAAAAGCTTGTTAGTATGCCTGCGCAAATTGTTGGATTTGGAAAGAAGGTTCATAATGAAAGTTGGCGAGTCAAACTTGGAGGCAGACGCTTGTGAAGAGTTGATCACGTGCAGGACGCGTCGCATCAGAGTCTGTATCTTGGTTGAGTTCGTGTTGTCGACGTCTTTTAGATTCAAGACGGTTACAAAACCGATGGCCAAGGCCTTCATCGCCACACCGTTGTCCTCGAGGGATGAAATAATCCTCTCAACCAAACGCAAATTCAGACGAACCTCACTGCTTGCAGAGTTAGTGGCGTTGAGCGGTGCGATTGTGGGTCACAGGAAACACAGATCACTCACCTCTTCTTTTTCCCATCACCGGCATTATTCGGGCCATCGTCAGGCTCATCTTCCTCCTCCTCGTCGATTTTGTTGAGGTGCTTCAGCTCCTGACCCAAAAGTGTCGTCATCATAGTAGTTACCAGCGGAGCATTGTCAGGAGTAAGTCGCTTGGACAGATTCACAAAATTGTCAATCACGACGTGGTTCTGGTTTGCTTTAGGTTGGAGGGAAAGGAGGTTGATAATAGTTGTGTCTTCGGAAGTGGAAGAAATATCAGCGTTATCGAGGGTCATCTGGAAGAGCTGCCGGGCAATCTTGGCCAATGCAGGCGACTTTAACCAGTGGTCCAAATGCTCGCTTGCAAACAACCGCATCGTGGCATCTCTCTCTGTAAATTCTACGAGGGTTTTGAGGAGATTCGTATTGTTGATATTTGATGATTGTTTCATCTTCATTTTGAGGAGATCAATAACAGCGGCACCCGAAAAAGAGGATAGCAAGATCGCGTGGAGAGAGTCCTTTGAGGAATCCTCAGGCCAGACGCGCAAGTTGATGCGGTCTCCAATCCAGTACTCAAACACAATTAGAGGGTAGTTTCGGGGAGCAAAGTGCGCCAACAAGTCGCGCAACATTTTCGACGACATCTCACGATGTAGCTGTGGGGCGATAGGAGCTGAGAGAACAGAAAGCAAGGCTGGCAATAGGGTCGAAGGAAGGAGGGAGAGCTTCTTTTTCTCATCGTCATCACCATCACCACCACCACCATCACCATCACCATCACCATCACCATCACCATCACCATCACCATCACCATCACCATCATCCATTGTCAGTGCTGGCGATTCGCGAAGAGATTTAATCGTCGTTAAGGTGGTCTGGAACAGCGTGATCAAAGTAGACCCCAGATTTGCGGCTGCAGCCGCCTGACCCTGCTTCTGATCAATTGAGGCAGCCCTAGACCGCTTCATCTTCGTCTCCTTGGCAGGTGGAAAATTCATTGGAAAGTCACGATAGTGATCGAATCCGATCCGCTAAGAGCAATAATATC
>Ga0115555_1001609_pt1 | contig 15475 bp, 10 predicted proteins | sample COGITO_mtgs_1104_2_FD_87285 | JGI IMG/M metagenome (GOLD analysis project Ga0115555, IMG submission 87285) | Pelagic marine microbial communities from North Sea - COGITO_mtgs_110407 | ecosystem: Environmental > Aquatic > Marine > Epipelagic | place: Germany:Helgoland, sampling site Kabeltonne... | reverse complement strand
TCAAGCAAATGAAAAGACACCGAGCAAAATTATTGCCAAAAGCAGCTAGCATTTCCTTTTTTTTACTTTTTTATTACAGCTTTACACACGGAGGGCGTATTTACGCTGGGGAAAGTGGGTAACCTTCTTGGCAGCCCGGGTAGTCATCTTTGTCTTCTCCTTGGTGGTAAGGGCCCTTCGCATGGCACGGGTCTGCTTGGCACGGATAGCCTTGGGCTTGTACTTCTTGTCAGCGAAAGTTTCGCGGATCGCATCCTTCTCCTTCTGGTTGAAAACAGTGAGGACACGAGCAATTGACTTCCGCACGACCTTGATCTTGGCAAGCTTGTTGGCAGCTCCTCCCGTCACCTTGGCGACACGGAGCTGACCAAGCTCCTCCTTGAGCTCAGTGAGCTGCGACAGGAGCTCATCCTTGGTCTTAGACCGGAGTTCGTGGGCCTTAACAGTCATTATGAAGGATATTGGGAAGGGGTTTGTATTTGTCTACGAAGAAGGGTTTTGTTAGTAGGCCGTAGTTGGGTGATTTGTTAGATTCAAGGTTAAATAATCGCGCCGAGACCAGTGTATCTGGTATATTCTACCCGAAGATGCAGTTTTATTACGATTCACTGACCACAAGACCACCCCAAGCCCCCACTATCCAGGTTCGCGAAATAGTGGGCTCACCAAAAGGGGCCTTATGCTGGTCCCATATACAACAACCCCACACAAGAGAACACGAGCGGCTGTAAAACACCACAAAACGACGCGAACCGGGGTTTAAAACCCATACCGATAAATTTGGTGCAGCTACCCCACCCCAACGAAAGGCTCATCTGATGAGCTTGTCGAGGCCAAGCACGCCAAGGATTTAAGGTTTTGGAATTAAAAGCAGGACGGAGGGCACCAAAATTAAACAAGATAGCCATACGCAAGTTTTCAAAGCGCAATATTATTCTACATACCTTGATCGTTTGATGGAAAATTGGGGGTGATCGGAGAAGTGCCAGAGAGGCTGAAAAATGCTGATTTCACCAATTTTGGTACGAAAACCGCGAATAAGTGTATAAGCGTACACAAACACAAACACATGCCACGTCCCCCATTAAAAAAGGCTCCTCTTCATTCAGAAAAGGCACACTCAGAACTGGCACACTCAAACTTGTTTGTAGCTTGTCTGAACCCCAGCGTGACAGCAACTATATTGGAAGCAATTTTCTCAAAGCATGGGCGTGTTTTGACGGTTAGGGGAAATATGGCATCACCGTTCATGTTTGTGGAGATGGCAAGTACATCTGAAGCTCAAAACGCCATGAATAAACTTCACGGCCGTAAATTAATGGGAAGGCGTATTGTTGTTAGAGCAGCAGAACGGCGCTGTGGGGATGTAGAAGAAAAGGAAGGGGGTGGCGAGAAGCAGGAAAACGAGGAGGGGACAAAAATCAAACTTGATGAGAAAATTGAGAGAATAAAGGCCGCCCTCTTGGAAAAATGATGGGAATTTGGTTTGTAGAGAACTCTAAGTGTGTGTAGAGAGAATGTACAGGACAGCGAGAAGTGAAAAGAACTTGACTTTGTTTTAGCGCATAAACTTTCAACATTTCAAAATACAATTATTATTACCCTCCAAGACAAGATTCCCCTCCCCCCCTCACTACTCCTCGACCAAATCGTCGGCGAATCCCTCCGGGGGATCCCATTGGGTCTCATCAGTTTCTTCATTATAGTAATAAGTCCCCTGAGTTTCATCGTTGAATTTAGTCCAGTTCCCTCTTCTTTCTATTTCTCCGAAGGCCTCCTCACCCTCGACATTTGTGAGCGTCTCGCCAGGTGTCTGCTTGAATGCACTGCGGGGGCTTAAACTCCACTTCAAATCTCCTGTGGCACTATTTGCATAAAAAATCTCTCCCGTGTCTCCCTCTCTCATTTCTCTCCACTCGAATCCGATTTCCTTGCCCGTAGCACTCGAGCTCTTCATGAGCTCACTGCTATCTTGACCATCGAACCAATCACTATTGGTCTCGGCGCTCTTGTCTACAAATTCTTCTGGCTGTGTCCAGCGATATACATTGCTGGAGTTGTTGAACCAGTATACAACACCCTTTTTTTTGTCGTTCATTTCAACCCAGCCGCCAACACTAACGAGGCCCTCTTCGTTGCCACCCTGCTGCGCATTCAGATTGAACTCCTCATTCAGTATCATGCTAAGAGGTTTTCTCCATCTTGTTTCTTGACTCCAGGTATTGAAATATAGGTTCTGGCCGGTCGTCGTGTCGTAGTCTTCGATCCAGTAGTCCCTATCTTCAGCGTAAATGGAACTTCTCACGTGGTGTCCCCTGAAAATCTTTTGGATGTAAGTAGATCCGTGGAGCTGCGCCCTTACCGTCTCTCGCAGTCTCTGTGTACGCTCAATTTTCGTCCGCTCTATCGTACCCGTGGTGAGCGGAACCAGCTCTCTTTTGACATGCCGGATGTGTCTGTGCTTTTCTCTCTCCTTGATCTCCATCTCAGCAAGTTGGTCCTGTAATTCTTCTACCCTGTCGGCGTTCTTCTCGAGTTTTTCCTTCAGTCGGACTTTAAGCCATTCTGTGACAAACCTTTGCGGCGCTCCACTTATTCTATCACTGTCCCAGTACTTTGCCTTGCTCCTGAGAATGAGCATTATCTCCTTCTCCAGCTCCTTCTTGTCTCTCTCAAGTGGCTCCAAGACCTCCTTGAGAATCTTGATCTTATCCAAAACAACGTTCAAATCACTTTCTTCGTTCTTGAGCTTCACGTAGAGCGGCTTTGCTCTGTGCTCAAGTTTTTTCAGTGCGCCCTTCACGGCGAAGGCTGTCCGTCCCTTATGTCCTCTAAAGACCCTCTGGACGATAAGCACAGCCCTCATCCGTTTCAGCGTTTCCTCCATTGCCGCCGCCTTGTCCTTGGCCTTAATTCTACCAATCCTAGCCCTCCAACTGCTCTGGATCTTGCAGGCCGCGGTCTGTTCCAATTTACGTAACCCCGCTAGACTTGCGGCCACCTTTCCAATATACTTTCCTCGGAAGGCTCTCCACGCGCTCTGAATCTTCGTAGCTGCGTTGACAGCCTTCTGATAATCGCGGAATTCGCGTAACAACCTCGCCTTGTCTCTCCCCAATTTTCCGCGCCAGCAGCACTGGATTTTGCGCGAACATCTCCACTTGTACTCCTCAAGCTCCTTGGCCGCCCTTGCCAGCTTGGCAACAGTACGACCGAACATTCCGCGCACGACACGCTGTAAGATGCGAGCCATCTTAATATGGAGAAGTTCCAAAGCGCGAAGCCTGTCCCTTTCCTTTCGCATTTCCTCTGTGACGAGGCGAGATGCATGCCCGCGGTGGACACGCTGGATGATGGTTGCGTTTTGCTCTAGACGGGCCTGTTTTTGTGCCTCTATAAGCGCAATACGAGCGTACTTGTTTCGGATCTTTTGCATCAATAGTCGACCAAGATGGCCCTGGTAAACGCGTTGGATGTTGAGGGCCATCCCATCGCGGAGGTCAAACTCGCCTTTGATGTTCTTCATGCGTCTGACAGTGCGACGGTCAAGCATTCCGCACCAGGCTGCGCGGATTGTTGTCGCCGCCCACTCCTGGAGGCGCCCTCGGAGCACGCTTCTCCACTTCTTAAGCTGCAAAAATCCTCGGATGTGGGCCTGGGCGCGGGGGAGTTGGTGCTTTATGATGTAAGCTTGCCGAATCTCCTTCACACCGCCTCTCGCCAGCGTACCCCGAATTAGCCGCTGAATCTCAATCGCGCACAAGTTTTTAATCTGAAGCTCTTTCGCCTTGATTCGGAGCTCATCTGCATTGGCTTTGGGCTGGTAGCCAAAGTATGTGTGGGCGGGGTCACTGAATTGTAGGTCTGTGATCAGGTGCATCAAGAACCTCCTTGTGACGTTCTTACAGTTTGTCACATTAAGATAGCCGATTCCCGTGCAGCCGTGCGCAATATCTTTGATTCCTTTCTCGGATACCGATTGGCATCCCGCCAAATTCAAGTTCCGAAGACCCACGCATCCGCTTGACAGGACATTGAGAGCCTTGTCATCAACAGATATGCACTTGGACAAATTTAGAGTCTCCAAGTTCTCACAAGCTTGGGAAAGCACCTCTAGTCCCTTGCTCGTGATATTCTTACACTCACTGATGTCCAATTTCTCCAGCTTAGTACAGTGCCGAGCTAGACGAATCAAATCCTTATTTTCAATACGCTGGCAGCTAGCAATGGAGAGGTTCTTCAAAAGCGGACAGTGAGTCGCCAGCGCTTTGACGGCACTGCCCGACAACTCGCTACAACCGGTCAGCTGAAGCTCCTTTAAAACTGGACAACCGAGAGCAATCGCCCGGATACCAGCGTCGGCCACATGTTTGCAGCCAAACATGTTCAATATTTCAAGCTTATGGCAGTACTTGCCTACCTCAATGAGGGCCTTATCGCCGTATTCTCCGATTTTCTCACAGTCGCTTACATCCAATACACGAAGCTTATGACAACAGCGCGCAATCTCTGCCACACCACTGTCTGTTATGTTGCTGCACGAAGTCAGAATAAATACCTCCATATTCCACATTCCGGCTGCTATCACCCTCAATGCCCCGTCATCCAAATTCTGGCAGCGCGAGAAGTCCAGGTATTCAATACCAGTACATTTCATGGCCAGCGAACGCAAACCAACGGTAGAAACCCCACTGCAGCCAGATAGCCGGAGGTCGACCAGCTTATCGCAGCAGCGCGCAATAGCCCACAGCCCTACATCTGTGACCTCAGTGCAGTTGGTGAGGTTAAGTTTTCGTAGCGATGGACACATCGTGCATACTTCCTGTACAAGCACATTAGTAATCGCAGTGCCGGTGTCAAGCGCATGCTGATACAGATCGATGCTGTCCTTTATCTTCCACGTGACATCGTCGGTGAAATTCAGGAGGAAGGATCGGAGTGCTTTCTTGGCATTGGGAGAATTTCGTTGAAAAACATTGCCGTGGGGTTCTTTTTTTGTGCTCGACTTCTTCTTGGTTAGAGGAGGAGAAGAAAAAGGGTCAGTAGAGTCATGGGCCCGCTTGTTGGAGCTTAGTACAGACCTAAGTTGCTGAGGGTTGAGCGAACTGCCAGAACTATTGAATAGAGGGGTCCCATTCAATGGAAGGGAGTGAGGGGATAAGCCTTCTGGTCGAGTACTCCGTAACTTTCTTATGTTGTCATTGACCATATCTGTGTCAACTGTCAAGGAGATCTCATTATCGCGGTTGCTGTTCTTGTCTTTGTCTGCAGTCTTCCGCCGCTTTTTCTTCTTTTTTGCTTGCTGAGAGGAGGAGGTAAGACTCGAAGTTAGAGACGCGTCCAAGTTAACTGAGGGGCCGGCGAGAAAGTTTGCTTCCCCACTGTCGCTTCTAATGGTGTCATTGAACATATTGCCACCTTTGTACTTGTCGGGGGGGGAATGTTGTTCATTCCCATAGTCGCTCGTAGCAGGTGAGGTCGTCATGGGATTGGAAGGGTCAAATGAGCCTTCGAACACCCCGCTATCGTCTAGAGAGCCAACAATCTGATCGGGAGGCGGACCTGACGGCCTGGTTGCGTTCAGAGGGGCCGTGGAGGGCTTACTGTTGGACATGACAACGAAGGAAGTTGGAGTTGGGGAAGGGGGTCAAGAAGAGTGAATGGGAAAATTAGTGTTATTTTTGCAAGAGAGGAGGTTTGGACATGCTAGACGACTGTTTTTTAGGGAGGGAAGGAATGGTTAGGGATAGAAATTGTCTCAGTGTGGGAGGCTCAAAAATCCGTTCGAGACTTTTTTGCGATTCTTCTTCTAAACCTCTTCTACAAAAATTAGCACAAAGGAAACATGACCAGAGCAAAAATTGACATCGAGGCTGCTTTGTCGCCGATAAATGTTCTCCTGAACCGTTATCGATCTCCAACGGCGGGTTTCATGTCCACTAGCAATTGGAATTTCGTGGCATCGGCGACTTCACTTTCTGAACCATTAAACTCGGATAATAATAGCCTGAAGGAAGTTGCGACGAGAAATGTTGCCGAATTTGGCTATGAAGTGGGAGGGAAACCGTCATTCAGCCTTCTTAGCCTTCCTCCATCTCCTCCAAGTTTCTCCCTGAAGTTACCTCCTGGGATGTGTGTTGCCAGTCTGGGAATATCTGAGAACAACATAATTGTCTCAGGCACGACTGGTGTAGGTAGCGGTATTTTTCGGGCTAAATTAGGCGACTTAATGGATCTGTACCCCGAAAGAAACGCCGCAAATGCAGGTAAAATTCCCATCTCCAGGACTGAGGCAGAAATTACTTACTTGAAGAAACTACCCCATGGGAGGTTCTTTTCCTGCTCTGGGTCGGAGGGGTCGTTTTCGATATGGAACGAGGAAGTAATTGGGACCGGAGATTACCAGAGCGGTGGAGGAAAGTCTTTGGGGTGGGAATGTTGCGGAGAGTTGTTGGATTTTCGAGGGTCAGTCGAGGCATTGAGTGAGCGAGTCCTTTGGGCTTCAAAGATGGCAGAGTCTGCCACAACCACGGATACAACAGCGCGCATGGTCACCCGTAGGAAAAAAAAGACCACCATTCGCAAGGAGAATCTCCCTCCCAACCAAGTCTCCATTCCTAATATTGTGAGAAAAAAAAATTTCCTCTCGGGGAGGAAATACGATGACAATATTGTCACAACCAAGGTTGAGGTCGAAGCAGCAATCACATCCATTCATAATCGCGATTTCAACGTGTCAACTGTCACGGTAGATAACGGCTCTCTTCACGTAATCGACGAGAGGTGCCAGAATGTGCAGCAAACATTCAGACCTAAATCTGACCTCTCATTCTCGACTCACAAGCAACTCCAAGGCGACACAATTGTTCTCGGCGGAAATAGCCCCAGCCTTTTGTTTGTAGACCTGAGAGTTAACGGAGCGAGAAGAATAGGATCCTTCAGCGTGCCGTCCTTGCACACTGTTGACGATATACTTCCCTCAGCAACAGGCAATAACCTAATGGTTAGTGGGGGGAGTGGTTGGTCAATTGTGGACTACAGCTGCGGGATTTTCATCGGCGAAATTGTCAACCACAAACGATTTGACGGTCTTGGGTTGGCCATCCGTAGGGGGGGAAAGGGAGATGGGGTTGCGGGGTGTGGAGTTACAAGTTGGGGAGAGTGTTTCTGTGTTGTCGATGGCGACACGATTGAATTTTACGGTACCAACAGTTAATTCGAGAGTAGAAACGGTCATTCCCCGCTCTCACGGGCAAGTCTGTCTGGGCTAAAGCGTAAGGTTTTTGAAATTTAAGCCAAGGTTTTAAGGTTAGGTTTTAAGGTTAGTTCTGAGTTAGTTTTAAGTGCCCTCTGTACTTTGTTTGAAAAGGGATTAAATGAGAAGTGGAAGAGACAAGTCCCATGGCTAAGGTAAAATCCGTTATGCTCGTGGTTGAATTAAAAACCTTTGTGTGTGTCGAGAATTTTCTTTTTAGATTTTCTGATGCGGACCCCCTACTCCCAAACTAACTAACTCCTACATCCCTGCTTTTCATCTGCATTAAAAACAATTGTACCATTACGTCGAATCGGAGCAATCAATGGACTCATCAACAGCGAATAAAAGGTAGGTGGGCAATGGCCCTTGCTTTACTGCCCCTCAAGTTTATCGCAATGGCCTAACTCTAACCTGTTATATAGCCCCCCTTCCGCCTCTAATGTCACATTTGACGAAGACATAAGAGTTTCCGAAGGATCTGCTAGAAGGTAAGCTGGTATCGACCTTGCTTGAAGACAACTGTCACTCAAGCTTATTATAACTCCTCTCCCTGCAATGTCCCTGACACCTATGAAATGTATCCCCTGACTTTACTCTTCTTATGTAGCCTCCCTCCCGCCGCTCATACCATATTCAAGGATAAAAATTGTATTCCCGAACTTACAGTAACCCGAACTGTGATTGTGAAGGAAAGACCAAAAGATATCATACTCCACACCTGCAAAGTAACATACAGTGGGTGGGAGTGGTTTGTAACACTACGTCGAACGCAATTGAGGCAGTTATTCTTATCGCTAAAAGACTGGGAGAAACAACAGAGACCGACAAGACGGGGTTTCAAGCACAGAGTATCCGGTATTGGCAAGGGTATGCCTGTATTTGTCAATAATTCCAAGAGGAAGGAAGGAAAACAAGTGAGCAAGAGTAAGGAAAAGCAGTTTACGCCCGTCAAGGCCACGAACAGTAAATTAAACATTTTCCAGAAAAAGAATTCGAAAGTAATGGATGATATCGAAAGCGGCATGATTACTTCAAATATCAGTGAAACAGAACCTTACTCACAATACGAGATGAATCAAGTTAAGGTCGTGACACAGTCGGTAAGGAATCGGGCAGGGAGTTTTGCGGATGACCACCTTGCAGAGCAGCTGGAGGAAGCGGGCAATGAAGGGAAGACAATTAGAGATGGATCGGGAACATCGCCTGTTGTCCACACAATTCTGCTCTTCAAAAAGTTCCTCTCCAGAAAAATGTATCGGAGTGACGAAGAGTCTCTTCAGTACCAACGCGATCTAATCGAAAATTATTTCGACCTTTGCTTCAACAGCGACATATTAAGGAACGCTAGTGATCTGCTTGACTTGCTAGAAGTCAGCCCCATGTCCTTCAGAGAGGAGATGGGACCTAGTTACAAGGAGGGATATGTAAAAGTGCGGTGCAGCGCCGACAGTAGAGACAAGCTTCTCAAAAGCGACACTGAAAGGGCTATTTGCGGGCAGGCGGCTGGGTTCAACTGCTGTTGTTGCGTGTGTTTTTGCTTTAAGAAGAAAATCACAACAAAGCGCCGTGTACGCGCTTGGGCAATAATAAAGAACGGGAGTATTAGTTTTTATAACAACAGGAAGTGTGAAAGGCTCCTTGACGTGATCATGTTCCAGCCGAGCACAGTCATCAGCGACCAGCTCGTCGTCACCGGGACGAGAAACGGAGCAGTTATAATCGACTCAGCGTGGATGGCAGAGTTCAAATTTGACAGTAACATTACCCAGAAGCAGTGGCTAGCTGCTATGAACGCTGCTCGTAACCGTTGCCCCTGGGTTACCCGCGACCGTTTCCAATATTCCTCGAACTATACCGGATCCATGACGACAAGAGGATCTCACTCTGCGATGGCACAGTGGTTCACAACCCCACAAGATCTCTGGGAGGAGATCTACGAGAGCCTACTCGCCGCCGAGGACCAAGTTTTCATGGCTGGTTGGTGGATAAGCCCTGAGATTTTTCTTAAGAGACCTGGGCTCAAGTTCCCAGAGAGCAGGTTGGACGCAGTACTAGAGAAAATTGCTCAGAAGGGAGTCAAAGTTTACATCCTTCAGTATAAGGAACCCAAAGTCATGCCGCTCAACAGCTTACATACTCGGGAGAAGTTCCTCAGTTTGGATCACCGTGGGAACATCCAGTATTTAGGACATGGTGATTTCACATTTCCTTACATGTGGAGCCACCACGAGAAGTTGGTCATCATTGATCAGGATATTGCTTTCGTCGGGGGGGTGGATCTCTCATTTGGGAGATGGGACACTCCTGAGTATCGAATTTGCGATGACGGTACTGAAGAAGAGCAGCTTTGGTTAGGAAAGGATTATCAAAACCCAAGGATTAAAGACTACGTCGACATGGCGAATCCGTTTGACCAAAATCCTGTCACTGGAACGCAAAGGAACAAGGTCCCAAGGATGCCCAGGAGAGACATACACATGAGACTCTTCGGGCAGAGTGCTGTCGACGTCGCTTGGCACTTCATCCAGCGGTGGAATTACACCCGTTACGTGTCTCATAGCCAGAGAACTCACACCCCGCTGCAACCTAGTGGCGCCGGTGCGATGGAAATGCTTCAGGTTGACGACGTTAACGATCAATCCCCAAGTGGAGTTACCGCGACACGTAGCAGCAAGCAATTACTAGCAACCTCTGCTGCTACCCTTACCCACGATCACAATGTCACGGAGTTCTGGAATAAGGAACAGAGCGATCTTGACAGTCGTTCTCGGCAGGAACGTGAGAGCGAGCGCCAGTCGCCAAGAGGGGACAAAGACTCCGCTATAAGTCGTCTCAGTCGTGGTTTCAGTAGTGGTCGTGTTCGTCTGAGTAGTGGCCGTCAAAGTGGTAGATCAAGCATCGTTAAGACTGATGTTGTCGGCGGCACGAGTACAAAAAAGCCCAGCTTAGGTGGTTTCAACTTTAGGCGTACCATTTTCCGTTCGAATAAGAATGGAAGTGGGGTCGCAAAACCAGACCAGTCCCAATTGAAGAATAGTAAAGAGCTCAAGGAAGCCATGTCCAAGGCCGCCTGTAGCCTTGAAAGTCCTGTGCATCACATTCAAGACCAAACGTGGAAAAAAATGAGCGCAAAACAGAGGAATCGTAGTTTGGTCGAAAATGTCAACAACTTCGGCGTAGAGGCGATCCACGGTTTAAATCTGAGCAAGTTGAAGAGTAATATGAAGCAGGGTGACGATGGTGACAGTGACGACGACGACGACGACGACGACGACGATAAAGCCAAAGATGAGAAAGATTTCGCCGCGAGATTTAGCAACGCCGGGAAAACAGTATCGGCTTTTGGGCAGGGAAAGAGCCACGAACAACAACAACAACAATCGGGAGAAAATAGGCCCATGGCCGAAATCTCAAAAACATTGTCCATGTCGCAAGGGATAGAAGAGGAACCTGGCCAAAATGGGACAAGCGGGGGCGGGGGAATCGAGGAGCACAGAGCCATGTCCCGCCGCCGGAGCACTACTGCCGCAAAAATTGAAGCCCTCGCCTCTTCAGGAAATTTAAGCGGTAGGTTTGGTGGTGGAGATCAAGGCAAATCTATCGATGTTTCAGAACTCAACGAGCCGACAGATGAAAATGGATCGAGTGGGGCTCGGTTTGACAGCGAAGAATTAGAAAGTCAAAATTCTTATTCCTTTTTCGCTGGAATTCCAAAGAGTCACAGGAACTCGACCTATAACAAGAAAAGACAAGTGACTCATATGATGTTGAGGAACGAGCTGGCTAGATTCAGAAACAGGGATTCTGGAAGTGATGCTGCTGGTAAGAAAGATGACGAGACCGGGACCAAAAGAGAAAGAGTCCAGTCTCTTCTCAAGAAATACAAGGGAAAGACAAGTGCATCAGGTGTAATCACTCCCGTCAGGTGCCATGTTGTACGAAGCCTCGGCAGCTGGAGTAGCGGACTTATCGAAACCGAGCATGGCATCCAGGATGCCTATAAGCACTTCATCAATAATAGCCAGCACTTCATATACATTGAGAACCAGTTTTTCATAAGTGGATGCTCGGATCAAAATGGAAAGAAGAGTAGAATAGCAAACAACATCACTCACGCTCTTTATTTGAGGATCTTCAAGGCCCACCTTAACAAACAGAAGTTCAGGGTGATCGTGCTCCTTCCCTTGCTGCCGGCGATGGAAGGGGCAGTGAAGGGGGGCGCAATGAGCAGTATTAGCGGGGTGATGTATTGGCAATATTACACGATTTGTAGGGGGGGTAACAGCCTGATCGAGAAACTTGTGAAGAGTGGTGTTAACCCAGATGATTATCTGTATTTTATCGGCCTCAGAACTTATGGGCAGATGCAGACTGGATACCAGACGGAGCAGATCTACATTCATAGTAAGCTGATGATCGTAGACGACAAGGTCACAATTATCGGAAGCGCGAACATTAATGACAGGAGCATGACTGGGGCCAAAGATAGCGAGGTTTGCATTGTCTCTGAGGACACCGAGTTGGTCAGTGGTTTGATGGACGGGGCGCCCTTCATGAGCGGGGAATTTGCGCGGTCTTTACGGTATAAAGTTTGGAGTGAGATGCTTGGACTGAATGTCAACAAGGCTGAGGACCTTGGGCTGATTGAAGATCCAATTTGTGATGCTACGTGGAACCTTATTAAGGGCAGGGCCAAGGACAATACAAGCAAGTTTGAGATGGTCTTCAAGGACCTAGTGCCTAGTAATCGAGTGAAGCAGGGGTCAGACCTCGTGGGTGACGGGGCTGCAAGTGGGACAGTGTACGCATCAGCTAAGCAGAAGAAGTACAGAAGGATGAGTGCGGCACAAATGGAACCTTTACTGCTCGACAAGAATTTACAAGAAGAGGTCGAGGATGAGAAGGAAACTCCTGGAACAAATAATTCCGTTACAACAGCAAAGATTGTCGCAGAAGTCAAGGAAGATCATCATCATCATTCCAATTTTGTATCCGATATTATTGGGGGTTTGACGAGCACTCGGAAGATCACCAAAGCGAACACCACTTTAAAGTTTGGTCAAGAGGAATTGGATGCAATGAAAGCAATGAATAAGTCTGACGGGTTAGGGTTGACCTCTCAAAGAAAGAACAAAAGTCTCCAGACCCTCAAAGGGGTCAAGGGGTACATAGTGGAATGGCCCTTAGATTTTTTGATGCACGACTTCAAGAACATGCACCCTACGGGATTGCCTGCTGTTTTGTTTCAGTAGCTTTTTTATGAGAAAAAGGCGAAGAGGCGACCAGGAGCTGTTTTAATGTTACAATATAATGTTGCTATATATTATACGCTTATGCATTTCTTTTTACACGCAAAACCTACTTCCTTTCCTTTCCGCTCAATGTTACTATTCACTTCAGAACGCTGCGGCAGCCGTTGTTCTGTCTGTCATCGCCTGTGCCATTAGCTAAAGAGATTCTTTAGGTTGGCCACGACGCCTGTTTCTCGCTTCTGCGGGACAATCACGTTCATTTCTTTCTGCTCAGCAGAGAGGTCGTTGGCGACCAGGCGGTAGCCCCACTCAAGATTATCGCGCTGCTTGTTCAACTGGGGGTACTGACGAGTTGCTCCCTCCGTCAGCTGCCTCAGGGAATCGTAAATTGAGTTGGACACACCAGCATCCAGCTGTTTCTTTGCAAGACCGCCCAAAAAGGGGTTGGAACCGTAGCTATCGCACAGAGCCTTAGACCGCTGCGGCGTGCATTAAAAATTAAAATTTAAGAAGGCAGTTGTTGTCAGCAGAGATAAAGGTCTAAAGGCCTTTAGGGGGGAACACCTGTTGCTCACCTCGTCACCTTTAAAGGAACCGCAAGGATACCAAATTTTAGCGCCCTGGTTAGTGCGAACAAACAAATTGAAAATTGGAAATCCATCAGGGCCAACCTTTCGCTGAGACAGATGAGGGGACGAGAAAAGGAGGGGAAGGGAGGAGAGACAGTTAGAATGAACGTTCGTCAGGGTCCCAACAGCCTCTGACTCGGTCTTTGAAGCAAACTCACCTGTTTTGCCATCTCCTCCTTCATCTCGTTCATCTGTTGTTGCTGCTTGTACTGACCGCGCATGTTGGCAGGGACATTCGGCTTCCCTTTCTTCATCGTCAGCATGTTGGCGGTGGAAGTGGAGGGAGTAGACACCAGCTGCTTCCCTATAAAAGACGAAGAAGAAGATGACGTAAACACATAAGCGCTGCAACTCGTCAAGAGGAGCAAGATCGAGAGCAGTGAAGGAGTCATCAGAAGCCGAGCTGGTGTTTTAAAGTGAGTCTTTCAGGGCCACGATAATAAGTGAAAAATATTGGCCTAGGGCGAAAAGTTGTTCTCTGCCACCTCTGTCTAACAATTCTAAAATTAGGGAGGTAGCTTCCTGTGAGAGTAGGTATTTGTCAAATGGCAGGGGGAGTCGTGTGAATAAAAATTCCTACGCACTAAAACCTTGCCGACCTTATTAAAACACGCCCACATCGCAGCTCTCAACCATCAGGCCCCCAGCGACTTCTATTAAAATTTCCAACAAGCCTTTTCTTGTCATTCTGTGGATTGAATAATCGAATCCCTCCAAGTCTTTTTTCCCCCTCGCCTCCCTCCCTTCTCACCAATCCTTGCATCCATCCATCTTCCCCTTCCTCCGTCCCTCCGTACCTCATCCTTTTCGCAATGGCCGCCGCTGATCCCCAATCCATCCTCAAGCAGCTGACGGCCTGCGCGTCGTCTGAATCCCCCGACCTCTCCACCGTCACCTCCCTCCTTACCTCGATAAAGCTCCTGGCCTTGACCTCCTCCGACCCCTCCCTCCCCTCGATAAATCGCAGCGCCCTCGAGTGCGGCGTCGTCGCCTGCCTAAAGGGGGGGGACCTGGAGGGATTCGAGAGGAACATGAACCAGCTCAAGGCCCAGATCATCACGGAACGGGGAGGGGAGAGGGAGAAGATTCTCGGACTCAATTTGATGCACCGTCTGTGCTCGGGGGAACTTTCGTCGTTCCACTCCGATCTCGAGCTCTTGACGCACGAAGATAAACAGGTGAGAGACGAATAGAAACCAGCGAAACGAGGTAGAAACCGAAAAGCGACTAGCGAGCGACTTTTTGTCATGGTCAAGAGTAAGCCCGTACTTGTCTCACCATTTTTCAAACCTGGCGTTTAAACCCGGCGTTCAAACCCGGCGTTCAAACCCGGCGTTCAAACCCGGCGTCAAAATCCTGTTTCTAAACCGTCCAACTATCTTACCGTGTGTTCTCAGCACCCTTTCATCGCCTTCCCCATCAAGCTCGAGCAGTGGCTCATGGTCGGCTCTTACGACCTTGTCCTGTCGGCCTCCTCCGCCCTCCCCCACCCCCTCTACGGGCACTTCATGGGCGAGCTCGTCCAGGCGGTCCGCGAGAACATCGCGGAGTGCTGCGAGGTATCCTACAACCGCATGAGCCTGGAGAAGGCCGGACGGATGATGATGTTCCAGGCGACCCCCGACCTCCTAAGGTACATCGAGGAGTTCCACAGCGACTGGGTCGTCGACGCGAAGGGGGAGACCATCGAGTTCATGCAGGAATCACCGGGACTCAAGAAGGAGGACGTACGCTCGGACGCCATCATCCAAAGGGCACTCGCCTACGCCAACGAGCTCGAGAGGATTGTCTGAATCTTCTCTTTTCCCTTTTCTTTTTCTTTTTAAGGGTGATAAATAAAAAAAAAGGATACAGAGAGAAGATTTGGAAAAAAAAAAGAGAACTTTTTGTTTTTGTTTTTGTTTTTGTTTTTGTTCGTCGTTCAGTCATTTCGTCGCGCTCTTAATAAAAATAAAAATCAAAGAATTACAGTGGCATTATCTTGCACCCAGTCATCTCTCAACTACGAAAAGAAATTTTTTTTGTTCACGTCGAACTCTACTTTAACGCCCCCCGTTGCAATGTGGCAACGTGGCAACGTGGCAACGTTCATTGGCCCTCTCAACGCCCTCTACAACGTTTTATGTACATCAGCCTACTTTAACAGTCTCGCACCTTCGTCCTCCTCGTCCTCCTCATCATCATTGACGTCCCTCTCCGTTCCCTCCTCCTCCTCCTCCTCCATCCCCCCCCTCCCCCCCCCCTCCCCCCCCCCCCTCTCTTCCCTCCCCCCCCCCCTCCCCCTCCTCCCTCCCCTGGACCTTTCTTTTTTTTTCCCGTCATGCATGTACTCGTAG
>Ga0115555_1001608_pt1 | contig 15477 bp, 13 predicted proteins | sample COGITO_mtgs_1104_2_FD_87285 | JGI IMG/M metagenome (GOLD analysis project Ga0115555, IMG submission 87285) | Pelagic marine microbial communities from North Sea - COGITO_mtgs_110407 | ecosystem: Environmental > Aquatic > Marine > Epipelagic | place: Germany:Helgoland, sampling site Kabeltonne... | reverse complement strand
GAAACAGAAACAGAAACAGATCCTGTAAAATTACTCTACGGCTCTCGCCGTTATAGCTTGGGATTTGATGATGACACGTGCAAACGCTTCCTTGCTCATGTTCCAGACCCCCAGAACCGACTAATTGGAGTTGCGGGGCTTTTCAATACTGGAACGAACTTGCTTGGGAACGTGATGAATAAGCATTGCCAGATTCCTGAGCGAAATGGTGGAGGAATGAGGTCCCAGGTGCCATGGGGAAAACACAACCCGAGCTTCTGGAGGACTCTGCATAGTGCGAAGTCCTCCCTCGATGTGAACCAAACCAATGTACTCCCAGTGGTGATCATCAAGGACCCGCTATTTTGGATGTCGAGTATGTGTCGGCACAGCTATGCTGCAAATTGGAACCGTAGGGCAGGACACTGTCCCAACCTCGTTCACAACGACGAGTTACTGAATCCGATGGATGCAACGAGCAGCTTGAAAAGGGGGGACCTTAACGACTTTGTCGACTTGAAGACCTACCACGTCGATGTCAACTACCAGAATGATAAAACGCATGAGCCTCCCGGAAAGGTTAACTACAATTCGCTAGTTGACTTGTGGAATCAGTGGTACGAGAATTATGTAGACCTCCCTACTCCCCGACTGATGGTTCGCTTTGAGGATTTGCTATTCAGCCAGGAGGAGGTCGCCAGGGATATTTGTGAATGTGTTGATGGAGAGTGGAAAAGGGATAATTTTGAGATTGTCGAAAATAGCGCGAAGGGAGATAAGGGGGCGCACGAAAATGCGAACGGTCGGGAGGAGGCCATAGCTCGCTATGGCAATATAGAACTTCGTGAGGAGGGTTTTAATGACGTCGATTTGGCGTTCGCAAGGCAGATGACTTCCACTAGGCTGAAGAAATTATTTAATTATCAGTGACTAGTGAAATACGAGATGCAGACTAGAGAAGAATATTTAGGTGGGGCAAAAACGTCACTCATTAGGGCATTAGGGGGGGGTGATCATATTTCACTCACTGTTGCACGCCAACCCAATTTCAGTTTTTCAAATAAATCGGCAACCAGCTCGCTCTTGTCTACGTCATTTGCAATGTTGACATTCTCGGCACCATCCGATGTGTGGTTATACAACTCGAATGCAGCCTTCTCACTATCCATTTTCCACTCGGTCGTGTTTGTGCTGACATCAAAGTCAACCCAAGCGGTGAACCTCAGATCCGTATCAGTGGTCATGCTGTAACCCATCAAGGTTTCTCCATTACCGCCCCGAATATACTGAGAGTACGAAGCGTTCTTCCAAGAAATAGCCTCGTTGAGATTGTTGGCGTCTCTCGTGTTTGCAAGCTTTCTAGCCAGGGGAACGAAAGAAGTCCCCTCGGTGCAACGATCAATGGAGAAGGGCTCTTTTTCATCACATTGTTGCACAGAGTCTATACCAGCCGCATCTGCTAGTGTCGCCATCATATCCACGTGCTCAACCATGTGATTACTCACAAAGCCACCGTCAGTAAGGCCCGGAATGCGCAGCATCACCGGGCTATTGGTATCATCCCGAAAGTTGGTATGCTTGCACCACGCCCCGTGATTTCCAAGCTGCGCCAGACGGTTAGTTCCTCTGCTCTTCTCTTCTCTTCGCAGGCGCTATCGCTCGCTCTTTGTATCCTCACCTTCCACCCATGGTCGCCGGCGAACATTATAACAGTTGAATCCCAAATTCCGAGGTCTTTCAGTTCTTGGACAAGCATCCCCACATTGTGATCAGTGTAGCTCAGCGCAGCCTGATAGCCTCTAACCTCTTCCCTCGCTTTCCAATCCACCAGCGTCTCATTGATCTTACCGGTGAAATTCAAAGCCTCTACGTCTCCGTAACTCTGTAACTCCCAAGAAGCATACGCAACTGTCGGCATATTCCGAGGGGCATAAGGGTTCGCAGCGAGCGTGATTTCCTCCTCGGGGTACATATCATAGAACTCTTTCGGTACAATGAAAGGAAGGTGAGGCTTACGGAATCCAACACCAAGGAAGAATGGTTCGGGATCACTCGAGGCCTGCTGCTCCTTAGTAAGGTTGCGCATCCACTCAATAGCATTGTCGCGGACTTGCGAGTCCCTTGTCAAACCGGTCACAGTCTCATCGATGGCCATCCAGCTAGTGTTGCCCCCGTTCGAGGGGTAGTACTCCTCCCCCATAAAAAAATTATTCCCCGTGGTTGTCCCATTGAAGTCGGTCCAGCTAATTGGATCGCTATTGTTCGAGGCATGCCCATCGTGGAATAGCTTTCCCATTCCCACAGTTGTGTAGCCCGCCTCAGTGAAGATCTGCGGAATCGTTTTGCATGTTGCGCACATTATCTCTCTGGGGTTGTCGTAAAGGTCGTAAACCTTGGTGCTATCAGGACGTCGTCCAAACATGAAACTCGCCCTAGATGGACCACACTCTGCAAACTGCACGTGACTATTCTTTAGAGTTAGAGAATCCGCCATCAACTCATCAAAGTTGGGCGTCACCATCTGGGGAAATTTATCAGGGTGCAACTTCTTGATCATTGGGCGCAAGTCGTCGTTAACGATGAACAAAACGTTTAGGGGAGTTGTGGCCGCCCCCACCACTAGGGAGGACCCTAACAAACACAAAATCCTCGCCATCAACTTTATTCTGGTTCTGGTAAAGTGGGATGCAACAAAATTAGGGGGTATATCCTGCAAGACTGTAAAACTTGCAAATACATAAGTGGTTGAAAAGTTTGAGCAATTAATATGTGTAGCTGAATACCTATAAGTTCGAATAGCTCCCCGCCCCAGTGAAAAAATTTGTCAGAAATTTGTGGGAATAAAAAAGCCGAACCAGGTACAGAATAACGTTTTTAACTCATCTCTCGTTGTGTCGATACAGTCTATATACGCATGCTAAGCTTTGATGAACTCGAAATTCACCCCCTCGACCACAATTGTCCTTCAATTGTTGGCCCGCCGCCATTGATCTAACCTCCCAAACTTCTTTACTACAAACTCTCTTTGGCGCATTATTGTGTTCGCTGCTGGTTCCTAGTTTGTTTTCATCCTCACGATAAAAAGAAAAAGTGTTGCCATGTCTCGCGGCGAAATTGGTAAGAGGCTTTCCACTGCTGCTGCTGCTGCTGTGAGGAGCACAGGTGAAAACGTCTACACCAAGTCTGGTTCGGCTGCAGAATTCCAAAAAACTGTGAAGACAGGGCATGCACCTTGGTCGCACACGCTCCCTAGTTTCGTGCCCAAAGACTCGTCGTCGGCAGTGAAGAAGGATGAGGTTGACCCTCGTCATTGGGAGCCTCTGGGGGGATGGAGTGCTGAGGAAGTCAAAGAAAGTGTCCGGGATAATGTCATGCTGACGTGGGCACCTTCCAAGACCAAGATGGGGATGCCTTTGATCACCCACGGAGAGGGTATCTACCTTTATGACAGCAACGGGAAGCAGTACATTGACTGGACCTCTCAGGCTGTCTGCAACAACCTGGGCCACACGGTTCCTGAGTCAGTCCGCAGGTGAGTGAGGGAAATATGTTTGATGTGTCTTGTTTTTGCGTCATTTTTTGGCCTAATTTTTTTCGATTTGTTTCAAATGTTGTTAACAAAATCATACGCAGCACCCTACTTTCTCAGCTTGATTCGACTGCGTTTGTGTACGGTGGAATGGGAATGACCGAAGTCAGGGCTCGTCTGTCTAAGCTTGTCTCTGAGATCCTTCCCGCTGGAATGAGCGGGCTCGCTTTCCCTTCATCTGGGTCTGAGGCTAACGAGGCTGCAATTGCCATGTGCCGTCGCTTCACGGGAAAGAAGAAGGTTCTGAGCGCTTATCGCTCGTACCATGGAGGAAGCGCCAACAGCGCTGCCGCCACCGGGGACTTCCGCCGCTGGATGCAGCCTTCTACCCCTGACTTTATTAAGGTCTTCCAGCCCCACACCCTCCTTGAAAAGCTCAATGGAGAGAGCGAGGCTGAGAAGGTGCAGAACAGCCTTACTATGCTAGAGGAACAGATCGTTTACGAGGGCCCGGATCAGATCGCTTCGATCATGATTGAGTCTGTTCCCGGAGCCGCCGGAGTCCTCACTTTCCCGGACGGATACATGCAGGGCGTGCGCGCCTTGTGTGACAAGTACGGCATCATGATGCACTGCGATGAGATCATGGTCGGCTTCGGTCGCACAGGGAAAATGTGGGGCTTCCAGCATTACGACGGTGTTGTTCCAGACATTGTCACCTCTGCCAAGGGCCTCAGTGGAGCCATTCTCCCCGTGAGTATGGTCGCTTGCAGCAGTGAGATGCAGGCCTTCTTCGAAGACCACCCGCTCGGATGGGGCAGCACCTACCAAGCGCACCCTGTCGCCCTGGCGTGCGCCTATGCCAGCATTAAACACATGCTGGAGCACAACATTGTCGGTGGTGTGGCGGAAATCGCCCCCCAGTTCAAGGATCACATGGAGCGCCTCGCGGCCAAGCATCCCAGTATCAAGCAGTACAGGTCCGTAGGACTCTTTGGCGCGTTTGATGCCAAGGCGCCCAATGGTGAGCAACCCCAGTGGTTCCACCACCCTCGAATGGATGCCTTCACCAAGTATTTGCAGGCATTCAATTCCGAGGGATTGATCGGCCTTTTGCGGCCACCAATCATCCACATCGCTCCTCCTTTGATTATCAATGAGGAGGAACTTGCAGAAGGCTTCGACCGCCACGACCGAGCACTTGACGTGTTGGACAAGGAGCTTGGCTTTTGAGTTTTGAAGTTATGAGGTGAATGAAAAAATTTAATTATTAAAAATGCTACACAATGCTAAAGCAGAGGTGTGCAGGAAGACGATTTTTCTATGGAAAACGTCACTTATGTAATTCCTTTTAAAATCTTGTCTTATTGTCAAGCTCCCGAACAAGCTTCATTTCAAAATCTTGTCTCCACTTTTTCAAATCTGGGTCCCTGTCATACTGGTGGACAACGCTGCTGGCCATGCCGTCCCAATTTCTTACTATCATTTCCGCATCACCCTCCTTTATCACGCCGTACTCCACAAGTGGTTTTTCCCTCATAGCGGCAAGGTTATTGATGGTTCCCTCTCCTTGCTTGAATACCGTCACCTTGTCCCCAACCAGACCAGTCAGGGTTCCACTGTAAAATAAATAATTGTGAAAGCCCTGGTCCGCGCCCTTCATCTTACACTTTGTGGCGTCATATTGGAACACCATTGCCATCAGATAAACCTCTACAGAAGATTTCTCCCCAATAGTGCTACCGCTGCACACAACACTCTCGTCCCCAAATTTGTTTAGGTGTTCCTTACCATAGCAGTCTTGAATCCATTTTCTGTTGAAATTACTGGTTTTGATCGTCACCGAGGGGTTGTGCTCTGCAAAGAGATGAACTTCCCCTTCCCCTATCGAGTTCTCGCCCCTCTTTCCCTTCGAGTCGTCAAACGGATCGGTGACGAAGTAAGAATCCCTAAAATCAATCATCATTATTTTTGATCGGGCCGAATATTGTTTGCACCAGATGTAGTAAAGTTCATACCTTGCCGTCGCAATCGGACGCGGTGATCGAAGGTCTCTGTAAATCTCCCCACTCTTGCTACCGAAAATCCCATGAATCACGCAGTCGCTTTTCCCTCCGTTGGTACTCGTCCCGATTTCTAGGCCATCCTTCTTGCTAGTGCAGTCCCAGACGACTGCATAGCTGACCAAATTAATTTTACTAGAGTCGAAGCTCCTTAGATAGCTGATTAGATCGTCGTTGTGGTCGCTGGTGATACTGAGAACGACATCTCCCTCATAACCAGTATCTCTCAGTGATTCAAGAAAGTGAACGAACTTCTTCAAGTCGTAGTTTTCTGCTAGAGCAAAGATGGCATTGTTTGTTTCTTTGTGCGTTCCGATAAGAGGTTGCAAATTGACTAAGATATCATCAACTCCAGTACCGAAGTTTTCAGCATAAATGAGTTCAACAGGGGGTGGCATAAGGTTACTTTCTGTGTCATACGTCGGCGGTGGGATGGCGGAGTAATCCATCAATGGATGTGATTGCATCTGTGATGATAATTCATTCGGTGTTACTTTTGTTGCAGACAATTCCGTAGTCATCGTTGTTTCCGTTGCCTTCGAAGATAGCCTCGCCTTCAACATTGGCAAATAGAACTCATCAACCTTGCGGTTCGAAAAGCAATTGACCATTCGCTCGTCAACGTCAAAGCCCGTCCCGACGTCATCAGCTTTCTCGCTCCTAACTCTAACGCCTTCGTTGTTTAGAAAGTATTCTGTCCCGAGCAAGCAAGTGTTCAATTTCCCCTCAATAAATTTCCTCTCGGTCCCCTCTCCAAAGCAGTTCGCGCTCTTGGCGCTCCAGGGGATCATCCCCTTTGCGTGAATCAGTAACGCCTCGTCAACAACAGAGACCACCTCATTTGCATCGTGCTTCTTACGAGGGCGTTTGCCGTCTTCTAGGGGCTCTAGGAGGGATTTAGTAACAACACTATAGTGCACAAAGTGGTGTATCATGTAGTCAGTCCGAAAAATCTGTTTCTGAGCCCGGCCACCCCATTCCTTGTAGCCAACATTGCAGTTGTACGCCTCAAGAAAAGTTGCGTTGTCCATCTTGACACGACACGGAACATGCGGCTTGACATTTTCGCATGAATTGATATCATCGACGTCTTCTGTCTCAGTCGAACGAGTGACGGGAACGGTAAGCTCCTTCCTTAGCTTGCTCCTCACGCTAGCTAGGTTCATAACCTTAACCCCCCTCCCTTCCATTTGTTGTAATAAGTCCTGCAGTGAATTGTTGTCTCCCATGGGAATAATATATTCATCGACGTCTATTGTCATCATCCACTCTGCTTCTCCTCCGTAGCGCTTCAGACAGCTCGCCTCCGCGCTATACTGGCTTGACCTCTCGCCCGGATTCTTGCTTCCGGGGGCCATGTTGTTGCAAATTTTGTGAGGCCAAACAATTCTCGTTATTTTTTCGGGTCCAAACAAGTCGGCTGCTCTCGCGAGGGTGTCGGCAGAATCCTGGGAGTTATCGTATAGATAAACATGATCCAGCCCGATCATGAAGTGAAATTCCATCCATTCGATGAGCCTAGAGTCCCCGTTATTAAACTTGGTATTTGTCCTTGTTCTGTAGCTCTTGCTGCTCCATAAGCAAGCGGCAATCTTGTGTTTGTAGTGGTGGGGTGATTGGTCGCTCTTCGGTAGGTTGTAAAGGGTGGGTGGGGAATCGGAGATTGGCTGGAAAAGTGGCAAATTCCTCAGAGCAACAACGCCATTGTGTTGGTCAGTGTCGTGGTCGCAAACATCCATTGTATTCGATTGGTGAGTTGATAATAATGTTTCGATGTCGTAGATCCGTTCCAGAGGCTCCGATACATCCGGAAAGAGGTCCCGAGTTTCTGGATTTAGCTTGAATCCATCTCGGGTAATTGTCTGGATTACGACAAGGTCGAAAGTCATCGGTGGTGATGCTGTAGCTGTTTGTGCTACTGCCGTGTTGGTTGTCGTGGTCGACGTAGGAATCGGGCAGTGAAATAAAATGGTACTCGGAACTACATAGTGGTCCCGTTTTGCCTGTACCAGTGTGCTGTAGCCTTTCACGCCCATAATCAACTCATAATCAAAGAAATATTTGCTCACAGTCTCAGAACCGTCCTGGAATCTGCAAATAAAACGAGTGTTCGTGTCCGTCGCCTCCTCGTAGCTATTGGATACTCGGATATTTGAATTTTCCTTTACAATATCTACTCCTTGAAGGAGGGAAACCTGATTGAGCCAATATTCCATCGGCTCATCGCTGAAGTCACCCTGGTCGCATCGACGCATATTTTGAGCAACAAATACAATCGAGTCTCGGTCACTTATGGAGGTCCTGAAATAATCGTGAACGTATGGGAGAGAACCATGGAGCCGATTCGGGTATGTGTTCACATACTCGCTGAGCATCAAGGGGATGTCTTCCTGAGCTCTCGCTCTTGTCAAAAAATTTACAGGGGTGAAAGAGGCCTGATTTGTTGATGATGATTCCTTGGGGAACGATGGCACAGCAGCAGAAGAATGGGAGACAGGGTATTGTAGAAATGGTGCTGGTTGTTCTGATGGTGGGTATGGCAATGCTTGGCATGGAATCGATTTTGTTGGCGTGTTGCTGTTGATTTCGTTGGTTTTGTTGATATTTTTTTCACTTTTGTCGGTAATTTGTTTGTCGGATGGTTTGTAATCATCAAAGAAAAGATTTCCGTTGTGATGAATGTGTACGTTCGTCCACCACATCATTGATATCACAAACCCAAACGATATTGCTGCCAGCCACCTAAACTTGCACCTGCTTGAGGCACTTTTTTTTCCATAATGTTTCTTAGTGGAAGGCGGGTTTCTGATGGGTAGACGCGATTGTTTTTCATTCATGTTTGGTGTCTCTGGGTCCATCGATAATTACACGTCGCCGACTGGTCCGATAGCAAACTGAAAGTCCCTGGGGGGGGAAATTAGAATATAGAATCCAAAAAAGCCACGTACGTACGTGAAAATCCGAAACCTCCTTTTTTTTTCACATTGCAGGTTTTTTTTCATTTTTTTTCTGTGCAGTTGTTGTTTGTCGTGTCATGGCTGCCTCCAGCACAAATTCTCCGTGCATAGTCAATCTGATCGCTGCCCTGACTCCCTCGCAAACTTCCCCCTCCACTCCAGCCTTGCCTGTTGCTGCCATTCAGTCCCTTCTTTCGCTAATCTCTCATTCAACGTCGAAGACGATGCGTGGGTTGGTGGAAGAAATCGAGGGCGCGTGTCACGAAATGGAGCGGTGGGGTAGGGAGGATGAAGAAGGGCAGAAAATTATGAGGGGGAGGAGCTGGATTCCTTTGAGGAGTGGATGCGAACTATTTCTTCGCTATATTTCGCGTGTTAATGTTGAGGAGGAGGTGAGTACGCAAGGCACGGCACTTCGACGTCGCCCGCCTTCGCCTCACACGGAGCGAGGGTGAATTCACGGCCACGTCGGTAATATATTTGGAAAACTGTTCCCCTCTCCTCAAAATGTTACTATTTCGTTAAGGACAAAAAAAATGCGATGCTAACATACATACTCACATTCCTTCGATGTTTTTTTTTTCAATGCACGATGGTAGGGTGTGAGCTTCGACACTGTGATTGCTGGAATCCTGTCAAGGGGAGAAAAATTTGCCGAGGCAAGCCTACGCTCAAGGTCAAAAATTGCTGCAACAGCAAGTCCCTTCATTCAGACTAACTCGACGATTTTGACACATGGGTGCAGCAGGGTCGTGTTAGCGCTCCTCGCACACGCAGCAAAGGTCGAGCAGAAGAATTTTACCGTGATAGTTTTAGAGGGCAGGCCTGATGCCAGCGGGGTGAAAATGGCCAGTCTCATCCGCGAGCACGTGGGGGTTCCTGCTAAAATCATGCTCGATAGCGCAAGTGGATACGCCGTCGAGTCTTGCGACATGGTCATCTGCGGGGCGGAAGGTGTCGTGGAAAACGGGGGCGTTATCAACAAAATAGGGACTTACCCCCTAAGCGTCCTCGCAAAATGCCATGGTAAACCCGTTTACGTTGCAGCTGAGAGCTACAAGTTTGCCCGCCTCTTCCCCCTTAATAACGGGGACCTCGAGAAAGAAATTAACCAGGAGAATATCGCCTTTGCCGACACAGCCGGCGGCAACATCGTCAAAATGGATGTTGTCGAGGGAGTCGATGTCGACAACCCGCCTTGTGACTTTACCCCTGCCAAATTCATCACCCTCTTGTTCACAGACTTGGGGGTTTTGACACCTTCGGCGGTCTCTGACGAGCTCATTAGACTATACCAATAAGGCAGGCGGAGAGGAAGTAGAAATTTTTATTTTGGGTTTAAATGTGCCGCCGTTTTGCTAGATGTGTGCTGAACTTTCAATTTGTCCACAAATTTTCTCTACACTCCCCAACACCCCCCCCCTGTTAGATAAACCCCCTGTTGGATAATAAAAACGCTAATAAAAACGTATTTTGATTTTTTGGAAAAAAGAGATTTAGTTTACTTAAATACATTTTGGTAATACAATTTTCTTTCATGATATTATCTAAATATATTTTATATTTATTGTAGATAAATAATACTAAAATAGTTTTTATTATATATATTATAATTTTTTACATTAAAAAGTATAAATTTTATTATAAAAATAATAATAATAAACTTGATTTATTTTTCTAAATATATAATTCACAAAAATATACAATATGTATACAAATAATATAATAAAAGAAAATTGTATCACAAAAATTTATTTCAGTAAACTAAATCTCGAATTTTATCTTTTTGGGGGGAGTTGCAGAGGTAAGTTTGGGCCCATAACCTTGTTGTGGTAGGGTTAAATTGTTAGCTTGTTAACGGTTAAAAGTCTTAGAAAGGGGTTGGAGAAAAAGGGGGAGATCCAGGTTTTAGGTCAGAGATTTCCTTGGAGATAGCTAGGGAGGGGGGAAAGCTTTACAAAGAGGAAAACTTATGATCATCAAATGCAAACTATACGCTAGCTACACTTAGCATCTCACTTACTTTCTTCGTTTCTGCACTTCACTGCTTCATCGCTTTAACCTGTTCCTTCTTAATCTCTTCAACGGCGTCGCGGATCATAATTAATTTGTTTTTGTCGAGAATAGAGGGTGGAGGCTTCGTTTGCCTACCTTGAATACTGCTTTGAACTCGACGCCGACTCGACTCGACGGCTGCTCCCTCTTGCTCTTGCTCTAGCTCTTGCTCTTGCTCTAGCTCTTGCTCTTGCTCTTGCTCTTGCTCTTGTGCATATTCTATGGAATTTGCGACGAGTAGTTTAAAGTTGGTGGCTCGCTCAAAGGATCCCCCAAGCTTTCCTTTGAGGAAAGATAGAAGTCCTCCCGGGGGTGTATTGAGTGCATATGCCAAAATCTTCAGGTTATCCATGTCAAAGGTTGAACCGTAAGGAGTCGTCGAGGCATCTCCAGAGGCATCTTCATTGTTGTCCATCATTTCTTTCTGCGCAGCAATGAAATAATGGCAAGTTTAGCAATTGTTTTGTGAGGGCGAAACTCGCCTCATGGCCGGAACATTGCCCCCAAAAAATACTTCTACTAAATTCTCGATCGACGACTCACCTCCCTGTCGAGCTCCTCGGCATCAGTCCCCCTCCCCTTTCCTACCCCCCTCCGGTAGGTTACCCTCATTGACTCCACTCGAATCCTTTCTTTCAAGACCTCAAGCAGCCTCACGACATTCTCCTTCTCCTGAATGCCATCGGCACTATTCTCATCTCCAGCTGTCTTCTTAACCTGTTCAATTTCTTTTCGTTTAGCTTCGCTGAGCTCAGAGATGTACCGGACGATATCTTCGCTCAAGAAGCTTACACCTCCTAAATTCTCATTTCCGATCCCTTCCAGGACCTCATCCAAACCCACAACGCCCCTCTTCCTGACGACATTCAAGAGCATCTTGACATTCCCCCTGCTAACTTTGTCTGCCTCACCCTTTCTATAGCCCCTCAAGAAGGCGGCTACTCGCTGCAGATTATTATAGTTCCCTCCTCCCTCCTCGACATTATCTCCAGCAAGGCCATCAGCGGCAATGGCCTCCATTTCCTCGTTACGGATGGCCTCTTCCAGGCAATCCCCACTGAGCCAAAGCATTGACTCCGCGTAGCGAGACAAGAGGGAGGGCTGAATGGACGATGGCATAAATGGCAGAGGAAGTGACATCAGGGAGGCTAGAAGGGTGCCGCATTCAGAAATATGCTTTTGGGTCGTAGGATCTTTGCTTCCCTCGAAAAGGTCGACACCGCCACTGCCCACCTTTCCAGTACTGTCAGTACTGTAAGTGCTTCCAGTAGACAGTTTGTCCTCATTCGTGGAACCTCCTTTATCAATTTCTAAATCGTATCCTCCCACAGTTTTTGTCTCCAGTGTCGGCTCGTTTTCACTTGAAATCGCCGGAGTTTGGTCATTTTGACTTTGTGTCGAGTACACCATTGTCGTCGTCGATGTCGATTCCGACGTAGACCTTTCTGTCATTCCTGTCATTCCTGTCATTCCATGCTCAGTGGCTCTCTTCTTCACCTTTGTCAAGTCCAACACATCACTATCGAAATTCTTGGCCTCTAACAACTCAACATGCCCCTTCATCCTACAAAACAAATCCATCTTGTTGCCAGAGGTACTCAAACCCATTTTCTTGCACAGCATCACCAGCTGGGGTTTTGCCACATTTGCTATGATTTCTTCCTCTGATATAAGGACAGTATTTTCATCGGAGGCAGCAAACATCGACTCACTTTCGTCACGAGGACTAGATGATCTGCGGAGGGGCAGGCGGACACTGCGACGAAAAGCTGCATGGCTGTCAAACGTGAAAGAGTGTGTGGCAATTATGCTAATGCTAGCAACGAAGAGGACACTTCTCATCGTGCACACTGAGAAGCTCCCTCCAGCGAGCAGAAAGTGCACGCAAACTGAATGTAGACAAACAACGGAGCACAACTAGCGTCACTACAGGAGGTGTGTTCTTCCCTTTCTGATTGCAGAGGGGAGACAGGAGGCAGAGAAGAAAATGAAAAATGAATATGGAATTGGTGCGGCAGGTGGGAAAAGTATTTTCGACCTCAATAAAGCGATGAAGGCGATATATGACACTGATGGGAGAAGGAAGGGTTACGCAAAATTTAGCGAAACTCCTTGGGTATCAGACCCAGGGTGATTTGGGGCCCAAGATTTTGGTGGATCAGCCTCCTTTTCCCACAGCAATATAATGTAAGTAGAAATTCTAGAGCGCTTATGAAAATCGGCGTATGGCTATCTTGTTTGATTTCAATGCTCTCGGTCTTGCATTTAATTCCAAAACCTTAAATACTTGGCGTGGATGGCCTTGACAAGCTCATCAGACGAGCCTTTCGTTGGGGTGGGGTAGCTGCCCCAAATTTATCGGTATGGCTTTGATGTCTCGGTCATGGCCGTAAGAGAGTTGTTGCGAGCTGTATGCGTGTTTTTGACCGCGATTGTGTCGTGTGTGTCCAGCATAAGGCCCCTGTTGGTCAGCCCACTATTTCGCGAACGCGGATGGCAAGGCCTGAGGGTCACCTTGTGGTGCACAGACCGCATTATAAAGGCGGTCTGGGGTAGTTTACACCAGTTCACTGCCCTTCCGGGTTTATTTCTCCTCTCATGTGACCGGTGCTACCCAAACGCGCCTGCACAAAAACTTCCTCCCCACCACAAACAAAGACTGCTTCTCTAGCTGCGCATGCATTGTGTTGTGACACGATCTTGGCTTCCAGACTCCCCTTCTAGCTCAAACCTCGACTGTCTGCGTGAAAACATTCTATATAACCCACCACGTCATGTCTAACACTCTCTGCCTTTTCAACCTTTAATGTTCCTCTCACGCAAACGACCTCTCTGGCAGTCCCACTTTTATAAATTAATAACACGCTACGATGGGTCTGAATGACAAGTACCGCGAGTGCGATCAGCACGAAAAGGCTTACCAGAAGCAGGATGCTATCTTTGTGGCGAAGAAGCGCGTGCTCGGGGCCAAGAAAGGGAAGAGCATGCGGTATGTGAAGAGCATTGGTCTTGGCTACAAGACCCCTGCTGCCGCTTCCGAGAAAAACTATGTCGACAAGAAGTGCCCTTTCACAGGAAATGTTTCCATCCGTGGCCGAATCCTCAAGGGCCTGGTGCTCTCCACCAAGATGACCAACACAATTGTTGTCCGCCGTGACTACCTCCACTACATTACCAAGTACCGCCGCTATGAGAAACGCCACAAGAACATCCACGTGCACTGCTCTCCCGCCTTCGAGGTGAAGGAGGGAGATGTCGTCACCATCGGACAGTGCCGTCCCCTCGCCAAAACCGTACGCTTCAATGTCATTGCCCATGAACCCTCCACCAACACTGCCCTCAACATTAAGAAGATCTTCCGAATGTTCTAGGCTGCTAGGAGAGTAAAAAAATAACAAAAAGGCGCTTTTCGGCAAAAAATTTATTATTGTTTTTAGTTTTTTAACCTTTTAAGGGATGCAAAAAGGTTTGGAATGTATTCACTTATCGCGTTGATGGTCATTGCTGTGGCACCACAGACCACAGACTGGATTGAAGAATTGATGCGAACACTGTTCTCTCTCTCACGAAAAGCAGGTTTTTCATTTACTTCTGTTCTGTTATTTCTATGTCTTCTATATTTGCCACCCCTTTCACGACGCCATTTTCTGCAAGGTATTTGTCCACCCTCTCCTCAACATTTTTCCGAATCTCATAATAGAATAGGGCGTAATCTTGGTTGTGGTGCGCTATTTTGCTACTTTGGAAGGCTTCAAAATCGATGAAAGGATTTTTTTTGTCCGGTCTAATGACCTTCACTGGATAAATTGGGTCTGGAAGCTCCTCGACAAGCAAAAATCCAGATTTTGGGTCCTTCGCTGCCTTGAAATCAAACTCTGTCCCCCACATATTTGATCGCTTTATCCGGCGAATTCCCTTGACGTGCAACCCTTGGGGTTCCTTGCTGAGGAATTGCTGTCTTGTGAGGAAAGGAGGCGATGTAATCAAATTCATTGTGTCCGTTGTCGTAGCCCATTTCAATGGGTTGTCTCCAAGAACCTCTTTACCTCTCGTGCCCTCCCATTGCTGAGTATCAGCATAATAGTGTCCGCAGGCATAACCAGCGTTCACGGTGTAGCCCCTTATTTTAGGTTTCTCAACTCGAGTGTCCCACCCTACCACAACACCTGTGTGGTCTGTCGGGGACTCTGCGCGGCGCAGCAGTCTATAAGATCGGTTGAAACTGTCAAGGGGAACCTTGCTTCCTACCAAGTAGGCACAGATGAGTTGTTCGCGAAGGAGAGTGGGGCCGTTGTTGATTGCTTCTGCGAGGAGTCGATTTAAATGCCACCCTCCTTGACTATGGCTGGCCAAGATGTACGGGCGGTCACCTCCACGCGACCCAATGAACTCGTGAAAAGCTGAGAGTACATCAGCGTATGCCAAGTTCAATGCGGCTCGCCCATTCTCTTGGTCCAACATGAATGATGCTAGGGTAGCCTGCCGGTATTTAGGTACGTACATACGGCAGCGAGAATTAAAAACGCTCGCCTGTCCGCATAAAACAAGCTGAATCTGCTCAATTGACTTGGCATCATCAATTGTTGAATTCCACGAATTATCTCCGAAGTAGGTAGTGGGATGCACAAAGAAGCAGTCAACCAACCTATCACCGAAGCTACTCGGTTCCTCTCCATCAGGAATTGCCTCAACCAAATTGTTCTTGATATTCGTGTGATTTGGATGTGCATGCCAGCTATCGAGGTTGGAGTAATCAGGGGCATCAACATAGTCGTCATCTTCAAATTCATGGGTAGGCTTTCGGATCCCTGCCTTTTGAACAAGTCTTGCCACCAACCAGTCAAGGCAACAGAAGAAAGCGTTCATTTGAAAAAACAAAACACTTCAATTCTAT
>Ga0115555_1001594_pt1 | contig 15551 bp, 17 predicted proteins | sample COGITO_mtgs_1104_2_FD_87285 | JGI IMG/M metagenome (GOLD analysis project Ga0115555, IMG submission 87285) | Pelagic marine microbial communities from North Sea - COGITO_mtgs_110407 | ecosystem: Environmental > Aquatic > Marine > Epipelagic | place: Germany:Helgoland, sampling site Kabeltonne... | reverse complement strand
CGCTTGAATTCTTCAGATGATGACGGCATCCAGTTTCATCAGCAAGATATACGAGAGCCTTTTCCTGAAAAGAACTTGGATTTTGCTGTAAACCTTTTTACAAGCTTTGGCTACTTTGACTCTGAAGAAGAGCATCAATTGGCTTTGAACAATATGTATGACAGCCTGGCCGCTGGAGGGAAAATGGTTTTGGATTACATGAATGCTTCAGAGGTGCTACTCTCTCTAAAACGAGAAGAACACAGAGAAGTGGATGGGGTGCATTTTAAAATTAGACGATACATTGATGATGGGAGTATCATCAAAGAAATTACAGTTACAGATAACGATGAAACACATGTATTTGAAGAACGCGTAAAAGCATTCTCAAAAATAGATTTAGAATCACTCATCGCAAATTCTGGTTTTAAAATTTGTGCGACTTTTGGATCATACAACCTTGAACCGCATACTGAACAAAGTTCTCGCGTTGTAATAATCGCTGAAAAATAAGTATGATCGTTTACCTCATCGGACTGTTGGTGTCTTTCGGAGCTGGGGCTTGGTTCATTTTCAATGCGCCATCCAAGAAGTCATGGATTTACTTATTTCTTTCTGCTGGAGGTGCTTATTTAATCACGATTCTTTTCACACACATTCTTCCTGAGCTTTTCGAAAATCTTGGACATAAAGCAGGAATTGTTTTGCTGGTCGGTTTCCTGATTCAAATAGCCCTTGAGAATTTCTCTAAAGGAATAGAGCACGGTCACTCGCACCCAACGACTTCAAAAACGGCACTGATCATTTCTTTTTCAGCTTTGTGTTTACACGCATTGATTGAAGGAATGCCTCTCGCCTCCTCCCTGTTTTCATCGATGATTGAATTTGATCGTGAATTGACGGTTGGCATCATGCTCCACAAAATTCCCGTGGCTATTACTCTGGCTACATTACTTATAAAATCTGGGATTAAGAAGGGTAATGCAACACTATGGTTGGCATTATTCATCGCCTGCACACTTTTAGGTTCTGGAATTCAGCTCTATTTCGGTGGCGATTCTACTGACTTAATGTTCATGAGTCTGGGACTAACAGTTGGCATTTTACTCCACGTCTCTACTACTATTCTCTTTGAAAGCAGCGATCATCACAAGTTAAGCCCAAGCCGAATAGCGGTTATTGTTGTTGGAGTAGCACTCGGTTTGCTCTCTTAGTCTTTCTTCGGCATTGTCTTGGCTTCTTGCCAGATAGCCTCCATTTCGCCCAGCGTCATATCAGCCATCCTCTTTCCTTGCTCGGCAACCTTTTCCTCCAGGTATTGAAAGCGATGAATGAATTTCTTGTTTGTGCGCTCCAAAGCGTCTTCTGGATTCACCCCAATAAAGCGTGAATAATTGATCATGCTGAACAACACATCGCCAAATTCATCCTCTATACGCGCATGATCAGCGCCATTCTCCACTTCAGTTTGAAGTTCTGCTAATTCTTCTTTTACCTTATCCCACACTTGCTCTTGCTTGTCCCAATCAAAGCCAATTCCTCGAGCCTTTTCTTGGATGCGGTTGGCTTTCACCATAGCTGGTAAAGATTTAGGCACGCCTTCTAAGACTGACTTCTTGCCTTCATCCAATTTTATTTGCTCCCAGTTGCGCTTTACTTCCTCTTCATCCTTAACGACCACATCGCCATAAATGTGCGGGTGCCTGCGAATCAATTTCTCACATACGCTATTGATTACGTCATCTATTGCAAACTCCTTTCGTTCAAAACCAATTTGAGCGTAAAAAACGACATGCATGATGATGTCGCCCAATTCCTTCTTCACTTCGTCCATATCGTTATCGATTATGGCATCACTGAGTTCATAGGTTTCTTCAATGGTAAGGTAGCGCAGCGACTCAATCGTTTGTTTTTGGTCCCATGGACATTTCTCCCTCAATTCAGTGATGATGTCAATCAATCGTTCAAAAGCCTCTAACTCTGGTCTCATGTGTTCCTTTTTCTGGGTGTCAAATAAAAGTTCAAAAGAAACATATCCTTTGCAACTTTGCCACAATGTTCGCCAGGACTTCTATCATATTATCAACGATGCTTCTTTTTGCCGTTGGCCTCTTTGCACAAAAGAGTCCGATGGGCATAGAATTGAATTATGCTCGGGGCGTTCTTCTCCCACACAGAGCAATCATGAAGCATTTGCCGCAAGGCGCGGCTCAAGCTATGGAATTGAGAATATACACTCAAACCAATGGCAGTAGAGCGTGGCACAATGTATACAACCGGCCACAAGTAGGTGTGTCTATTAAAGGGTTTGATTTAGCGAATAAAGACCTCTTGGGATATGGATTGGGCATTGCAGCATATATCTCATCGCCAGTCATCAGCACACTAAGATTCAAATGGAATTTAGAAATTGCAGCTGGCCCAGGTATTATATCCAAACCTTTTGATGATGACGATAATTACAAGAACATCGCTATTGGCAGCTATGGCAATGCTTATGTATTCTTAGGTCAGCGATTCTCTTATCAAGCCAATGATCAATTGCATGTCTCATTAGCAATGGCCTTCAACCATTTTTCGAACTCGGCTTATTCGCTACCAAATTTGGGCTTGAATTATCCTACCGTTTCGTTCGGAATTGGATATCAACTGCAAAAATCAACTGCCGTTGACTCTGTGCCTTCTAAAGCTTCAAGACAAACTGGAAAATGGATTACTGCTTTTGGTTTAGGACTAAAAGAAGTTTCCGATCCTAAAAATGTAAAGTACCCAACATTCTCTCTCATGGGTGAACGCAGCTTTGGACTTTCAAGAAAAAGCTCAGTAATAGCAGGCTTTGACTGCATGTACAACTCGGGATTGTATGCCACTAGAAATGCAGACAGCAACACTGTATCCGTATTGGGCAATGTGCAATTGGGATTGAAAATCGGGTATAACCTGCATATTGACCAAGCGCAGATATTTCTACAAGCCGGTTGGTATGCCATTGATTCCAACAAAAAAGATGGAAACTTCTACCATCGCGCTGGCATCCGCTATTTCTTTACCGATCATTTCGGAACCCATTTGGCATTGAGAACACACCTTTTTAAAGCAGATTATTTTGAAGCAGGCATGGCATATCGTTTTTAGCATTGCGATGCTGTTGAGCGCTAGCGCCTGCCAAAAGGAAGGCGCTGGATGCTTTGAATCTCGTGGTGATCAAAGTTCTGAGCGGAGGGAGCTAGAGCAGTTTAATGATCTTAGAGTAGATGGCAGAATCAACGTCATTTTGGTGCAAGACACGCTCAATTTCGCCATTATAACCTTTGGTGAAAAAGGCTTAGCCGGAATTGAAACCAATTGGTCGGATGGAGAGCTGAGGATTGAGGAAACCAACACTTGCAATTGGACGCGGAAGGTGAATCCGTTGCCAGAAGTAGAATTGCATTTCACTACTTTCAAGAACCTTTATACCAAGAGCGCGGCTGAAGTGAGATTTCAAAATGCGTTTGAAGCAGATTCATTGAATATTGAAATCAATGATGCTGCAGGCAGTGTCTTCGTAAAAGTCGATTGTCAATACATAAGCATTATTGGACATACTGGTGCGACCGATGTAACGGCTGAAGGCACGACAGATAACCTATACATCTACAATTCGAGCTACGCTCCCATACATGCGGAGGATTTGACAGCGCGCGTTGCCTCGGTGCACAATAACTCTTCTGGCGACACCTACGTTCGGGCAACGCAAAGACTGAATACGACCATAGAAGAAGATGGAGACATCTATTTGTATGGCAGCGCTGCAGTACGAGGTACGCCAAATGGAAGTGGCCAAGTATTTCTGATGGGCGAATAAGCAATGTTGTGACATTCATCACTTCGCTTTCATTCTAGCATTTCTTACCTTCGCCTTATGAAATTGATTCTACTCGCAATCGGATTATTGGGCCTTGCCTTTGCAGGAATAGCCGTAAAAATTTGGGGTAAAAAAGACGGTGAATTTGCTGGCACTTGCGCGAGCAATAATCCACTCTTGAAAAACGATGAAGGTTCTTGCACGGTGTGTGGCGCCCGCCCTACTGAGCAGTGTCAGAAGGACTAATCATTCATGATTTATAATTGATGTTCATCATTGATCACGAAACTACAATGGGCTGCAATGGCTCTCAAGCATTAATTAAAGGACAGGAAACTTAAAAAGCTTTTCTTATTGCTTCGAACAGCTATAACCTAAAATCGCCCACGCACTAAGAGTGGCCTGAAAGGAAGACTCTGTTAAATACGGCCCATCACTTGCACAAGCTTGTAAAGATTCGCTTGGCTCATAATAGTAGTAGTAATATGGGTCCCATACATACTCATCAAAAACCGGATCATAAACATACTCACCTTCATAGTACTCATAACCTTCCTTAATACAGGTGTAGCATAAATCTTTAACCCTAACAGTAACACTTTCTCTATCCGATTTTTTATCAGATTTAGAATAACTCGTTAGCTTAATGGTATAATTTCCAGCAACATTCCAAGAATGATTAAAACTTTCGCTCGTGTAATTTGAAGCACCAAAAGAACCATTCTGAACTTCCCACTCTACTGATTCCTCATTCTCAGAACAGCTGCTATATCTATTGGTTTCGAAAACGGTTGTTGTCAAAGGTCCATCAACACAGGCCACTGGCTCCTTTACACAAGATATAACACTTAAGGACAAAACCAGAGCAATCAGTACATTTTTCATATTGAAATAAATAAAAATAAGACCAAAGTTAAGCGAAGAATTAATACACTCGCTCCCGCGCGCTTCCCAGCGCGTGGTTTATTGTACTTTATCCCACTGCGCGTGAGGACACGCGCGGCAGCGGGGGCTCGAGTAATACCAATCACTTCACCTCTTCGTAAGTAATCTCATCTAGATCATCCGTATCCGCTTTTGTAGAAGTTGGAGCACATGTGTCATACAATTCACATGGTAAATACTTTGAATTAACCACAGCTTGATACAACATCAAAGCGCCAAAAAAACCTGCCATCAAATGACTGTGATTCACTGACTCATAGATGAAGTAAAAACCAAGTGCAAGACGCAGCCAACGGTAAAAACTCCAAGGTTCTCTGAGTACAGTAATCATGTTTTTCATTGCTTTAAATGTACGCATCATTCCTCCACCAACTCAATGGCACTTTCCAATTGCTTGCTGGTAAAAGTCTTGTAATTCCCTTCTTCGTCTGATGATATCAGGTAAACGAAATTGCTCAAATAATCATGCTCTTCAATAAAATGGATAGAAGAATCCATACCCATCACCATAAAGGCCGTGGCATAGGCATCGGCCAATCCAGCATTCTTGCTAACTACCGTAGCGCTCAATAAATTATGCTGAACGGGGTATCCTGTAGTTGGGTCAATGGTATGTGAAAAACGTACACCATTCTTCTCGTAAAACTTGCGGTAGTTACCGCTAGTGGCCAATCCTTTATTTCTCAAGTTGATGACGGCCTGCAATTCACGTTCTGCATTTTCATCAATCGGCTTGTCAATCCCAAAACGCCAAAGTGAGCCATCTGGCTTAGGATAACCCACCGCAATCTCTCCACCTATCTCTACAAAAAACAGTTTCAAATCTTGAGCTTCCAAGAACTTCACCACTTGATCTACGCTCCATCCCTGCCCTATAGCGTTAAAGTCAAGCTGCATGCCCGGAACAGGTTTCGTCAAAAAGAGTTTATCGGTCTTCTTCATCGATCCTTTCAGCTCACTCATTCCAAAACTTCCTTTGTTTCTAATAATGCGCAGCGTATCGAAATTTATCAATTCAAGCAGACTATCAATCTTATGCTGTTCAACCAACTCAGGATGCTCGAATCGCTCGGGGCCGAATCCCCAATATGAAACCAATGGCTTCACCGTTGGATCAAAAGCTCCGTTGCTGGCTTCATACACTTCCCAACTCATGGCTAACAAATCAAAAAACAAATGATCGATGTATGCACCACTGTCAGAGGTATTCCATTGATCGATTACTGAGTTGGACAAATAGGTAGAAACAGATTCGTCCACCCGTTTCAAGATGCTATCCACCTGTGGCTTAAAATTGCGCTCTTGCAAATCGTAATACACGATACGCCAAGTGGTGCCTTGTGCTTCACCCGTAATTGTTTGCTTAAATTCTTCAGATGTGGTTTTTTCCAACTCGGCATTACATGATGCTAAACCAACAATGAAGCTCAACGCTGAGAGATAAAGGGCAGTGTTTTTCATAACGTGTGCAAAGAAAATACTATTGATTGTGAATTCTATGATCAAAAAAAATCCCCCTGATTACTCAGAGGGATTGAATATTATAATGGATGAAGATTATCCACCGAAATCGTCAAATGCCACGTTCTCTGGCGGTACTCCCCACTCGTCACACATCTTAAGAACCGCTTGGTTCATCATTGGTGGACCACAGAAGTAAAACTCAATATCTTCAGGAGCATCATGCTTGGTCAAGTATTGGTCTATTACAGATTGATGAACGAATCCAACAAAACCATCACCATCAGATTCCATGTTTTCTTTGGTCTTCCAGTTGTCTTCTGGAAGAGGCTCAGAAAGAACCAAGTAAAACTTGAAGTTTGGGTAATCTTTCTCTAATGCTCTGAAGTGATCGATGTAGAACAATTCACGCTTAGAACGCCCTCCATACCAATACGATACTTTACGTCCCGTCTTGATTGTTCTAAATAACTCATACAAGTGACTTCTCATTGGAGCCATACCTGCACCACCACCGATATATAACATCTCAGAATCATTGTCTTTGATGAAGAACTCACCATAAGGACCTGAAATAGTTACTTTATCTCCTTTCTTGCAAGCGAAGATGTAGGATGAAGCAATACCTGGATTTACATCCATCCACTTATTGTTAGCTCTGTCCCATGGTGGAGTTGCGATACGCACATTCAGCATGATCTCACGTCCTTCAGCAGGATAAGATGCCATAGAATATGCTCGCTCAATGGTCTCCGTGTTTTTCATCACTAAAGGCCAAAGATTGAATGTATCCCACTCTTTCTTGAACTTTTCTGGCTCACCTGGATGCTCATCTGGGTGCGCTGTGATATCAAAATCAGCATAAGGAGTTTCGCAAGCTGGAATTTCGATTTGGATGTAACCTCCAGCACGGTAATCCATGTCCTCAGGAATCTCAACTACGAATTCTTTAATGAAAGATGCAACGTTGTAATTTCTTACCACGGTAGCTTCCCACTTCTTGATACCGAAAATCTCTTCAGGAATTTGGATTTCCATATCCTCTTTGATCTTCACTTGGCATCCCAATCTCCAATCATCCGCTTGCTCTTTACGCGAGAAGTGAGGCTCTTCTGTTGGAAGAATAGATCCACCACCACTGTGCACTTGACACTTACACTGAACACAAGTTCCTCCACCTCCACATGCTGACGGCAAGAAAATCTTGTTATCACTTAGCGTTGAAAGAACTGTTCCTCCTGCATTTACTTCAATGGTCTTTTCACCGTTGATGATCAACTTCACTTTGCCACTAGGCGAAAGTTTTGCTTTGGCAAACAAGATGATTGACACCAATAGCAAGATGAATAAAAGGAATACTACGATACTGATTATGACTGTTGTTCCCATGTCTTTAGTTTCTTATAATTCAATTCCCATAAAGGCCATGAACGCTACGCCCATTAAACCCGTGATGATAAAAGTGATTCCAAGTCCTCTAAGTGCTGGTGGTATATTTGAATACTTGATTTTTTCGCGAATGGCAGCAATTGCTACGATGGCCAAAAACCATCCCACTCCTGATCCAAGTCCAAAAGAAGTAGCTTCTGCTATCGTGGAGTATTGACGCTCTTGCATGAACAGTGCTCCTCCTAAGATGGAACAGTTTACTGCAATCAACGGAAGAAAAATACCCAACGCACCATACAGTGCTGGAGCAAATTTCTCTACTGCCATCTCCACCAACTGCACCATAGATGCTATTACTGCGATGAACATGATGAAGCTCAGGAAGCTTAAATCGATGGTTGCAAATGAATCATCTAACCAAATCAATGCGCCTTCTTTAAGAACATAGTTCTCAATGAGGTAATTAACCGGTACAGTAATTCCTAAAACAAAAATCACTGCAAAGCCAAGACCTACGCCTGTTTTTACTGTCTTCGAAACGGCCAAATAAGAGCACATTCCAAGGAAGTAGGCGAAAATCATATTCTCTATGAAGATGCCTTTTACGAATATGTTTACTAAATCTAACATGGTGGTTTAGTTTTCTTCAATTAAAGCGGTGTTCTTACTTCTCTGAATCCAAATGATGATACCAACAGTAATTAAAGCCATAGGAGGCAAAATCATCATATTGTTGTTCATGTATCCCATTTCAAATACTGCATCTGGAACCAATTTATATCCCATCAATGTTCCTGAACCAAAAAGCTCTCTTACTACAGCTACTGCAATTAATATCCATGCATAACCCGCAGCATTTCCGATGGCATCCAAAATAGATCTCCAAGGTTTGTTTGCTAAAGCAAATGCCTCTAATCGACCCATGATGATACAATTGGTAATAATCAATCCTACAAACACGGATAAAGCTTTACTTACATCATAAACGTAAGCCTTAAGCACTTGATCAACCAAGATTACCAATGACGCCACTACCACCAATTGAACGATGATTCGAATACGACTAGGAATCACGTTTCTTATCAATGATATGATCAAGTTACCACCAATCATTACTGCAAGAACTGACAGTGACATTACGATCGCTTGCTTTACTTGCACCGTAATGGCAAGTGCCGAACAAATACCCAATACTTGGACAGTAATAGGATTTGAGTCGTTCAAAGGATCAGTAAGAAGCGACTTGTTTCTCTTAGAGAATAGAGGCTCACTTGGTTCTTTTACTACAGCTGCTGCTGCTTCTTTTACTTCTGTACTCATAGTGAATTAGATTGATGCGATATCAGAATTCTTTTTAAAGTAAGGCACATATACTTTCAAGGTATTCTCCAACATGGAAGAAACACCGTTGCTTGTAATCGTACCTCCGGTGATTGCGTCAACACCGTGCATATCGCCAGCGTCAGCTCCACCCTTAACTACTTTCACCGAAACAAACGCTCCAGCATCATCAAAAATTTTGTCTCCTACGAAAGGCTCTTCGAACCAACTTTGGTTGATCTCTGCACCTAAACCTGGAGTTTCTGTTTTGTGATCAAACGTTGCTCCAAATATTGTATTCATATCCGCCTCAAGTGCGATGAATCCCCATATCGGACCCCATAACCCAGTTCCTACTAAAGGAACTACATAGTATGGATTTCCATCCTTCTCACAAATGAAAAGGGGAAAACGCTTCTGCTGATCAGTGAGAGACTTGTCTCTATATTGCTTCTTTATGTCAATGTTGAAGGCATCACTTTCGTAAGCTTCTTTGCCATCAACAGAAAGTGTTTTAACGTCACCTTCAGTTTCGCTCAATACATTTCCTTCTGAGTCTAGAATAACACGTTTCTTAATGAATTCTCCGAACTTAGCGCTAGCCTCCTCTCTGCTTGATTCTACTTGAATAGAGCCAAGCACGTTCTGCATTTTCTCTTGCTTCATATTCTCTTCTTGAGGACCTTTTAGTCCTAAAGCTGCTACTGCCAAAACAGTTGCTACTACAACAACCATAATGATGGAGAAAAGAAAAGTAAAGCCTTGTGATTCTTTATTGAATGCCATGATTAATAGGTTTTATGCTGCGACTTTTACTCGCTTTAATCTTCGGTTAATATTCGCTTCTACCACATAGTGGTCAATCAAAGGAGCCATAACGTTCATAAACAAAATGGCCATCATAATTCCTTCAGGGTAAGCCGGATTAAATACGCGAATCATGATTCCAAAGAATCCCGCCAAAAACCCATATATCCATTTACCTGTCGTTGTTTGTGCAGCACTCACTGGATCTGTTGCCATGAAAACCATTCCAAACATAAAACTTCCCATCATCAATTGTTGTAATGGATGAACGGACATGAATGCGTTTGCACCCCACGCGTTAAATATCATCGACATTGTTAAGCCACCAACTAAGAAGGAAAGCATGATTCTCCAGCTTCCGATTCCTGTAAAAATCAAGATAGCCGCACCTATTAAAATGGCAAACACTGATGTCTCACCAATAGAACCAGGTATCCATCCCCAGAAAGAAGCCCACATTGTGTCTGCTAAACTTCCATACTGTTGTCCAGCGGCATCATATGCCACACCTCCAAACTCAGCACCAACAGGGGCATTATACGCTTGAGAAAGCAATGTTTCTCCTGTGTATCCATCTACACCAGCCATTCCAGACTCTTGTGGAATCCAAACAGCATTACCACTCATTTTAGTAGGATAAGCAAAGAATAAGAAGGCACGTGCTGTAAGAGCCGGATTCAAAATATTCATTCCCGTTCCACCGAAAACCTCTTTACCAATTATAACAGCAAAAGCAGTTGCCACAGCTACCATCCACAATGGAATTTCAGATGGAAGCACCAATGGAATAAGCATTCCTGACACCAAGTAACCCTCATTTACAGAGTGATTATTCTTGATCGCAATAGCAAACTCAATTCCTAATCCAACTGCATAGCTTACCACTACGATCGGTAATACGCGAATAGCTCCGAAGATGAATTTCTCCATCAAGCCTTCACCCAACCCTGTAAGCTCACCAATTGATAAATAATACTGGTGACCTGTGTTCCACATTCCAAACAGCAAGGCTGGAACCATTGCTATTACCACTAAAAACATGGTTCTTTTTAAATCAATGGCATCTCTAATGTGAGCGCCTTTATGAGAAGTATGACCTGGAGTGAAAGCAAATGTTTCCAATGCCTCAAAGCCCTTGTAATACTTTTCGAGCTTACCGCCTTCTTCAAAGTTTGGGCGGAGGTTGTCTAATATATTCTTTAAAAACTGCATAGTCTTTTATCTCTATTAACCTAGTTCTTGTTTAGCTACATCCAAGCCATCTCTTAGGATGCTTTGTACATTCATTTTACTTGTGCATGCATACTCACATAGCGCAAAATCTTCAGGAATAACTTCGTAAATGCCCAAATTCTCCATTTTATCTAGATCATTTGTCATGATAGATTTAATGAGTTGAACAGGATAAATATCCATTGGCAATACTGCTTCATATTGACCAGAAACAACATACGCACGGTCTTCACCGTTCATATTCGTATTCAAAGCGAATTTTTTATTTGGTGACAACCAACTGAAGTAAGATCTTGATAAAGAAAACTTATGAAAGTTTGGTGCCAACCAGCCTAAAAACTGTGGTTCATTTCCTTCAGGAATAACTGTTACGGCATCATGAAAGAAACCCAAGTATCCTTCTGTAGAGGAAGCATCGCCTGTGAGCACGTTTCCAGAAATGATTCTGTTGTCTCCAGCTTTAATTTGACCATCAACGATTGACTTCATAGAAGCACCAACCCATGTGGTTAAATAACGTGGCTTTTCCACTTCAGAACCAGCCAAGGCAATTACTTTCTTAAGGTCAACTACTCCAGTCATCAAAAACTTACCCATCAATGCAACATTCTGCGCTGAGATAGTCCAAACGTTTTCTCCTTTATTGATAGGGTCAATATGATGAATCTGAATTCCTACGTTTCCTGCAGGATGAGGGCCAGTAATTGTATTCAACTCTACCCCTTTAGCTTGAGTAAAAGTTGCATCGGGCGTTGATTTACCTCTCGTTGTCAAATGAACTTTACCATCAGTTAACTTAGATAAGGCATCCAACCCTTTTTGAAAAGCTTCTTGCTGACCATGAAGAATAAAATCATAATCTGGAGCAAGAGGTGAGCTATCAAATGCAGAAATAAAAATCGCCTTTGGCTTCAAATGAGGATTGGCTATAACATCGTATGGTCTTTGTTTCAACATTGGCCAAAAACCACTGCTCATTAAAACAGTCTTTATCTTCTCCGTTGAGCTTAAGTCGCTTACATCAAACTGCTCAAATTTTTGATCTTGATCTGGAACGATTCTTACTTCAAGAATCTTTCTCTTGGCACCTCGCACGATTTCAGCAACTTCGCCACTTACAGGAGAGGTAAACTTAACATGCTCGTTGTCCTTATTATAAAAGATGACCGAGCCAGCTTTGACTTCATCTCCTTCCTTAACAACCAATTTTGGCGTTAAGCCATGAAAATCTGTAGGTTTTAACGCAAACGATGCAGGAAAAGGAGCATCTCCTTTTACATGATCAGCTGCACCAACTAATTTGATGTCAGCTCCTTTGCTAATTCTAACGTTCTTAGGCATTTGATTAGGTTAAAATTGTCGCTTTGAAAACGGGCGCAAACGTACGTGATTTTTTAAATATATAAAGACATATTCGCGACTAAAATGAGTCAAATTTTGATCAGACATTCAATCTAAGACTTAGTATACATTTTCTCATATTTTATCGTTCTTTTTGTCACCCATTGATTTTCAGCATTCAAATAAGCACATGCCAAACACCAATACCATTCAAAACACCGCATTTTTGAAAGTGTTCAGCTCTTCATTGATCAAGTTTTCACTTCTTTTTTTATTGACATTTAGTTTCTCCGAAATCTGTGCTCAGTTTAACGTTGACGAGCAATCGGGTGAAGACAATTATTACAATGCCAACTTTCTGCGCTTTGAAAACCACATATATCAAGAGAATGTAAAAACTGTTCTCCTACACCCCAAAGACTGGCCAATCGCAGCGCCATTCATTGTTCTAAATGACCCAAACAGCACGTTAGAACTGCATTTCGACATTCTAGACTCCACATTAGGCAACTTTATGTATGAACTCATTCATTGCGATTACAATTGGAAAAAATCAGAATTAGATGTTCAGGAATACATAGATGGAATGCCCTCAGACTATTTAGTTGAGTATGATTATTCCAGAAATACCTTTCAGAAATACATTCACTACTCTCTTGAAATCCCGAATTTCAATATGCAAATCACAAAATCGGGAAACTATCTTATCAAGGTTTTCGATTATGATAATAACGACCTGATATTAACCAGAAGATTTAGTGTTACTGAAAACATAGTAAATGTAGACGCTAAGGTGAAGCAAGCTACATTGGTAAGACAGCGTTATTCTCATCAAGAAATAGACTTCTCCATAGGAACATCCACCTATCAAATGACCAATCCATATACAGACCTGCATGTGGAAATTCTTCAAAATCATACTTGGGAAAACCGTCTATCCGGATTAGATCCAAGATTCGTCAAAGAGTCAACGTTGGATTATGACTATGATGGCCCAAACGCAATGGAAGGATTAAATGAATTTCGTCTCCTTGATCTGAAAAACACCCGATTCAACGGTGCCGGAATTGAGCGTGTTACATTTTCGGCACAAGAAAATCACGCCTATTTAGAATTGGACAAAAGCCGCGCAAGCAGAACATACCTGCAAAATCGAGATCTGAATGGATGGTTTTATATCTCAACAAACCTCAGCGATGCCAGCAGTGCAGCATTGGATGCTGATTATGTGAACGCACATTTCAGCCTAAAGCAAGAAAAGCCTTTGAGTGATGGTGATGTTTATGTGTATGGCGCATTAACGGATTGGAAAATTCTTCCGGAAGCCAAAATGAAATTCAATCAACTAGAGTTGAAGTATGAAAATACCCTGTACATCAAACAGGGTATTTTCAACTACATGTATGCTTTTGTAAAGGATGGTGAAATTAAGCCTGACATCAGTCGCTTTGAAGGTTCACACTTTGAAACCGAAAACGAATACTCAATTCTTGTTTATCACCGTCCGCTAGGATTAGATTACGATCGTTTATTAATGATTAAAACGATCACCTTCCCTCCTGAAAATTGAGTTATTTAACCTCAACGACTTCTACATCAAATACCAAAGTAGCATTTGGAGGAATAACTCCGCCAGCTCCTCTTTCGCCATAAGCTAGGTGGGATGGAATAACCAATTTAGCCTTAGAACCAACGTTCAATAATGAGATGCCTTCATCCCATCCAGGAATAACTTGTCCAACACCTAAAGGGAATTCGATAGGCTCGCCACGCTCGTAAGAAGAGTCGAACTTAGTACCATCTTCTAACATACCATGGTAATGAACTGAGACAGTCTTACCTGGTTCTGTTTTAGCGCCTGATCCTTCTTCAATAATGTAATATTCAAGACCTGATTGAGTAGTTTTCATTTCAAGACCTTCTGTTGCCCATGGCTCATGCGCGATTGGCTGAGGTCCATCTTGAATATCCATAATCTCAACTTCAAATACCAATGTGCTATTAGCCGGAATACCTGGCTGTTCGCGTCCGCCATAAGCAAGGTTTGCAGGGATAGTAAGCTTTGCTTTGGCACCCTTAGATAATTGACCAATACCTTGATCCCATCCTGGAATTACTTGTCCAACTCCGATTTGAAAAGAAATGGGTTCTCCTTTGCCAAAGCTTTCGTCAAAAACTTGACCATTTTCAAGCATACCTTTATAGTGAACAGAAACCTTCTGACCCATTTGAGGTAAGATGCCATCACCTTTCTGGTAAACTTCTATTTTCAGACCTGATTCCAAAACTACGCTAGTAGTATCTCCCATTTGCCCATCATTCGCATCAGCAGATGCATCTTCATTTCCACCAGAACATGCAGATAGTGCGATAGCAGCACCAATAATCAATGTATATAACTTCATATTAAAATTTTAAGTCGGCAAAGCTAATAGAATTCAATTGAGAACCTTCCTCAACTCTGCTTCATATATTATTGCCGAAAATGGTGGGACAATTCCAGAAGAGGAACCCTTGTCGCCATAGGCTAATTTATAAGGAATAAGAAATTGCGCTTTTCCGCCTTCTTTCATCATTGCTATTGCTTGCGCAAACCCCTTAAGTACTTGATCTGGCTTACCTATATGATACTCAAAAGGTTCATCCTTATAAGTGTCATCAATCAAACGCCCATTTGCCAAATAGGTTCTATAATGAATAAGAGCCGTTCCTCCAGATTTAATAGAAGAACCTTTTCCATCGGATTGAGAGCGAAAATAAATCCCTTCGTGCAAATCACTTTCATCGAAATGAAGGCTGTCCAACGCATTTTGAAAACTCAACTGTCCTTGCATTTCAAAGTCTGACCGAAGTCGCTCTTCTGCGCGAACCTGAAGTAAGACGGAGGCCTCAGCAACCTCATTGATGAATAGATTGAGTTTTAAAAGTGAATTATCCATTCCAACATCCACCGGGCTAAACCAATCCTTTACTTGCAAATCTTTAACACTTCCTATGATTGTTAATTCTTCTCCTTCATTAGAAGTGGCAATTAAACTCTTAATATCCTTCGGCCATTCCGCACTGCCAAACTGAACGCGCTTGACCCGTTTTTCGAGCATGAGAGAATCATCGATACTGCTAACCGCAATCGTCAAAGACACGAACGAATCTTCATCTACTTTTCTAGTATCATCACCTAAGGTTATTCTCTGAAAATGAACCGAATCATGAACACGCTTGAATCCTT
>Ga0115555_1001588_pt1 | contig 15577 bp, 10 predicted proteins | sample COGITO_mtgs_1104_2_FD_87285 | JGI IMG/M metagenome (GOLD analysis project Ga0115555, IMG submission 87285) | Pelagic marine microbial communities from North Sea - COGITO_mtgs_110407 | ecosystem: Environmental > Aquatic > Marine > Epipelagic | place: Germany:Helgoland, sampling site Kabeltonne... | reverse complement strand
ATTTTCAACTCCTCTCGGCGCATTTATTGATAGCCATAGAATAATCGAAACAAATAACAAAATACCTGCGAATCTTCCACTTATTTCTGGAAATGGTTGTTTTCTACTATACCAAAAAACAGTTATTGCCATCCCAGCAAATAAAATAATCCAAGGCCACATTACAATCACTCCATTGATTCAATGCCCCAACCTGGCATCCAAAAATCTTCGTTATCTAACCATTTCAACCACTCATCTGTATCTGATCTTAGAAGCCTAAATGCTCTTCTATCCAAGCCTGATAAGAGTTCATCCGTTACTTCACCTTTCTTGTAGGCATCAGTCCATTCTACTTGCATTTGACGAATTAAACGCTGTCCTTCAGCAGAATTATCAAAATTCTTTTCAGAAATCTCTCTTAAATCCTGTAGCCAGAGGCGTGTTCCTTTGATATGGGGTTCTTCATGGAGGATTTTTTTATTCTTTTTGAACGGCCACCAACCCATCTTAATCGAACTCGCGTAATGGTCTTCTTTCTTGATGCTTTGCGAATCAATGAAAGAGCGCCTCCTCATCGGATAACCGTGGGGCGCGTATTTGTTCATTTACACGGAAAAGCCAAAGATTCATCTTTTCGTGCGGCCATTTCCGATTATGCCAATAGATTAAATTCAGATGGTGTTCAAATTATTGAACATAGAAATCAAACCGACCCGGGAGAATATCTTGATAATATAATCAAGAAAGCCGGAAAAGATACGGTCATACTTTTACAAGAAAATGGAGAAAACCTTGATAGCATAGGATATTCAAAAAAAATGAAGGAATGGCGAATTTCTAATAATTCAGTACATTTAGTAGTGGGACCTCCCGGCGGGTTTGGAATTTATGGGGGCGATTTGCAATCGCTTTCGTTGGGTAGAATAACTCTCCCTCATGAACTAGCTGCAGTTGTTTTATTAGAGCAATTATATCGTTCATGTACGATAATCAAAGGACTTCCTTATCATCGTGCATAATCAATGAGTTTCAATGATTTCATTCAAGCTATTAACATGAATTATAGTCGGCGAATACCCTTCTAAATATTGTTCTTCAATACTTTTGTAGGTGACTAAGATTACCAAGTCCCCAGGGTGGACTAGATGTGCCGCTGCACCATTAATACATATTTTTCCAGAACCTCTTTCTCCCCGAATAACATATGTTTGAAGGCGTGAACCATTAGTAATATTCAGCACTTCAATTTTTTCCCACTCGACTATATTTGCGGCTTCAATTAGGTCTGAATCTATAGTTATCGAACCTATATAATTCACATCAGCCTCTGTTACTGTTGCGCGATGAATTTTCGAATTCATTACTGTCCTTAATGCCATCATTAAATGTGCCGAAGAATATTCTACATTTTAATGCAAGGTTTAGTTGAACTATGATACTAAAACATCGTGTTGATACATCTGTTAATTTATCAGGGTGGCGTTGATAAGTAATTCAGATTTAGGAAACATACTTCGGTGGTCACGATGATAGGTAAATTACAAAAAAACATAGGTGTAGAGGGCACGAGAAAAAGCATTATTGCAGGACTCATGGTATTCATTATGCTATTTAGTACTCAGATGTATTCATTCCAAGATTTTGAACCATATGACGAAGAAAAATCTGAGTGGGCCCCGGTGGTCCAGAGAACTGCATTTCAACAGTTAGATACAGCCAATGGACCAATGGCTGAGAGTAATGAAGTTCAACCAGGGGCAGAAAATCCATTCGCCCATCCAGCATTCAACGACCCAATGTATCACGATCCATTATCAGTATACGGTAAAGTTTCAGACCCTTCTGCATTAGCTTTAGATCCTAGCTACGGATTCTTATTAGAAGAGACAGATACTGAAGATCACGATAACGATGGAATTTCAGATTTGAATGATTTAGATGATGATAACGATGGAATCAATGACTTAATTGAGAGATTTGATGGCTGTTATGGCACAGATCCTTTTGATCATGATAACGACGGTATACAGGACGAATTCGATTGGGATGACGATAATGACGGATTATTAGAGGGGCCAATAGACTGGTCTCAAGGTGCGGATCCTCAGAATAATACCGAAGATAGATATGTTATTCCTACAACTGTTCATCCTTGGACACAAACTCAAGTAGGTACTGGTTACAGAATTGATCAAAACTTAATGGATCATGATAATGATGGCGTTACGGATGATGACGTAGACGGTTCGGGGGCAGGCTCTTTTGATGAAGACGATGATAACGACGGTCGAATTGACCAGTTCACATGGCCTTGTGATTTTGATAGCGACGGTTTACAGGATTATTTTGATTTAGATGATGATAATGACGGAGTTGCAGATCTGTGGGATGCACACCCCTGGAACTCTGAAATAACCTCAAACATAACAGAAAATAATCTTTGGAATGATTGGGTAGAATGGGATTCTGGACCAACGCTTCATTTTGTAGTTATGACGAATGCTGGCATTCTAGTTCCAGAAAATATTACTATCGAAACTGGTGATACGATTATTTGGGTTAACCAAGATCCTGCAGGAGAAGATCATTCCGTTCAAGCCCAAGGTGCAGCATTTTCCAGTTTACCAATATCTCCGGCTCCAGTAGGTACAAGCCAATTCCCTTGTGATGCTGCTTACACCTTTTGCCACCAATTTAACTCTACAGCAGAAATATCATACCAAAACCTTGCACTTTCTCAAACAACAACAGGAAATATATCAGTATTGCAATCAGCATATACAGGTAGTGACTATTATGGAGATTTTGTAGGTGGTGTTGATTTCGTTGAAAGAGAAAAAGCATGGCATCCTTTGGAACAAGCATTCTCCTCTATCATTGATGGAGACTTAGATGGCGATGGAATACCTAACTTCTTAGATCCCGATAATGATAATGATGGTTCTCCCGACTCATCAGATACTGATGATGATAATGATGGATTGGCAGATATGTATGATGTTGATGATGACAACGATGGTCTATTAGATACGTGTATTCAAACCGATACTAATGCAGATACAATTGGAGACTATCCTATCAAATCTCAAAACTTCTATACGGGAGAGATACTGACGCCTGGTATCGATTGCGAGATAGATTATGACAGAGATCTTGATGATGACCGATACAGAGTAATTGATCAAGACTATGATTTAGTTTGGGATTGGTTAGATACCGACGCAGGAGGAGTACCTGTACCTGACAATACAGTGGGTGGAACGCTTACTGATGCCAGCGATTTACCATGGGATTTAGATAACGATGGAATCATAAATGAAGAAGATATATTCCCTACCGTTCCTCAAAGTACAGTAGATACTTGGGATTGTCCAAGTCTTACTAACCCCAATCCCTCAAACCCAGATGATAATTGCTTTTTGAAGCGAAAGTCTTACACGGCTTTCAATGACTGGGATGAAGATGGTATAAATAATTGGGAAGATATTGATGATGATAATGATGGAATTTTTGACTGGTTAGATATTGATGACAACTGCGACCTTGATGATGATAACGATTTACACTTGCTTAATGGGTCAAAATATCGAGATGATGGCCCCAATGATATTGATACAGATGTAGACGGTGATGGATTAGCGAATGATGAAGACTGGGATGATGATAATGATGGAATTTCTGATTATTATGACCCAGATGATGGAAATTGCGGTATTCAAGATTTAGATGCTACAGACCCATTCGACAACAGCTATCCAACTAGTGATGGTGACCTTCTTGATGGTTCGGAAGACGATCAACTATACGCCTTCCCAATTGTTTACGAAATGTATTGGAACCAAACATGGATGTTCAATCCATTTACTTCAGAAAATGGTTTCGTATTGGATTATAATGGATTCGACGAAGCAAACCCAACAGCTAGTGGACAGATTCCTGAGTTGTACTGGCACGTAATCCAAAAATGGAGCCCGTATAATGGAGGAAATCACTTTGACATCGATATTGATGGAGACTCTTTGATTAATGGAATAGACGTTGATCAAGATGGTGATGGATTACCAGATTGGTGGGATCAAGACGAAGGTAACGACGGCGTATTAGATGTTAATGATATTAAAATGGGTGGCAGTTTTGATGACAATACTTGTGGGGCTACATTATTTTGGATATATGTTCCACAAGCACCACAGGCAATAGATCATGAATGTGGTATATTCTATGCTTGGTACTTCGGAGCTCCATTGGTGACTCCAACTCGTGCCAATCAAGTAGAATATACCTACCCTTACAGTACGAGACCATCTGCAGATTATAGCGATGGTCCCTACAATGGCAGTAACTCCCAAGGTGCTTGGACCTGCAATAAGAATTGCTTCCACTTTACTTTCGACCCTTCTAGTGGAGTGAGCCCAACAGCGGCCGTTTCTTATAATCAGATGAAAGATAATAGAGATTTATGGGTTGCTTACATTGGTTTAACATATGGATTTTTCCAGTGGAATGCCGATTCTAATGCAAACTTCTTCCCCGATGAAAGGGCTGATTTACTCAACAATGACGTAGATCCGGATGACGACTGTGGCGCCCCAGTATCTGGTAATATGGAACCCCAATGTATGTTTAATGATACAGCAGATTTAGATGATGATTTCGATGGTGTATACGACCATTGGGATATTGACGACGATTCAGACGGTATTTGGGATTATTTTGAAATAGACAGCAACGATGATTTAGATGATGATACTGGAACATTACCTCCAGGCAATTTCTACATAGGCACTAATTGTGAAGATAATGATGACGATGGTACTGATACGGACCCGGATGAGGATGGCTGGTATCAGGCGGTTCATGATAGAGGAGTTCTTGGGCAAGGCCTGTTGAATCCTAAATATTATGATGTAGATAATGATAATGATGGAATTCCAGATGGAGAAGACCCTGACGATGATAACAATGGTGTACTAGACGTCGACCAAGAACTTCTATGTTTTATCGGAGAAGAACAAATGACTTGGGATCACGACAATAATGGTATCCCCAATTGGGCAGATACTGATTGGGATGGTGATGGAATACAAAACCAAATAGAGCTTAATTCGGCGACTCCATTTATCTCTCCATGGGATCACGATAATGATGGTCTTCGAGACGATATTGATTTAGATGATGATTCAGATGGAATGCAGGACAAAGATGAGATTATGCTTTGGCCATCTCGATATAATTCGCCTTCAACCAATCCTTGGGATCACGATGATTTCGGTACTGGTGAGGGTATTGCAAACCCTTCAGACCCAAGTACTGGCCCCGACGCAATTGATAATGATGATGATACAGATAATAGAACCGATTCAGATTGGGACCAGTTAGAGGAAGAAGATGGGAACTCTGCAGATTGGGATAGTGATAATGATGGTATCTTGGATGAAGATGATAAAATACCGACTAGAATCACTTTAAACTCACCTGATGTTTTATGGTTAGATAACCTATATGCTGCTAAATTCAGCGGAAATGTTAGTTGGTTAGATTTGGAACAAGGCGTATTTACTGCCGCTGAAAATCTACCAGTACAGGTACATATTGCCTGGATTAGAAATGGAACATCTGCAGTCGAAACAGTTGATGTGTTAACTGATGAAAATGGTAAATTCGTTGTGGGCCAGTTCTTATTCCCAGAAGATCTACCTGTAGGTTCTAATACAACATATCACGTATACGCGGAAGTAACTGAAATGTTCATTCATGATGGTTCATCTACTGAGCCAGTTCCTACTGAAGTTCGAGCGAACACAACGATAGATTATGTGGCGTGGACATATTTCCGAAGTGATGAACAACCTCTGTTTGTTGATTATAAGGTTCATTATGCGGCCGATTGGGATAGAGGCATTTTTGATAATAAATTATCACATGCTCCTATTTCATTTACAGTTCATGGGGGCCCATTTGGTAACATTACTCATCCTACAGTCTTCGATGGATATGGATATGGTTACAGAGCCGATTCTAACGGCTGGGTTTCACTTTCCTTCGTTCAAACTGGTGGCAGCCAAGGTGTTTGGAAACAGGTACAATGGAACTCAACAATTGATAATGGTGTTGGTATGATACCAGGTGCGTATGAAGAAATTGTATGGGATAACACATCAAAAACACACAGTGTAGTTGGACTTTATGAATACACAAATACAAGTTTACCAATTGGAGATTATATGTTCATTGGCAAATCACGTCCAGATTTAGGTGCTGAAATGCCATGGCCATATCTTGAAGGCGATACGACCGATTCTTTCGCTATACGATCTATGCACAGAATGTATGTTGAAGCAGACATCATAACTCCTTCAATTAGGCCAGTATATTTCTATGACTCCACTCAATTCACAGGGTCATCTTTCGGCGCATGGAGGGCTTTATTCCATGCTCCTTCTCTAGCCAATGCAGGTTTAGAGTACAGTGATGTGAGTCTTGGTAAGCAATATCCAATGCTTTGGGATGGGACTCCTCAAGGATTAACCGGTGAAGCAGCAAATTTACGCTCATTCATCTCTTCCAATGGAACTCATTGGTTTATTGCTATGCAAAATGGAGGTGATTTCAATGTTCCACCATGTGGCCCAATCAATCCATTAGACCCTACAAGCGATATCCGTTGTGAGATAGTACCTGAAATGTTCACTGGAGAAACATTCAGAGTACTAGGTACTGTTTGGAATAGAACAATGACTGCATGGCCTCATGATGCAATGGCATTGCAAGTAGATGTCGATGGTAACGGTGTATTTGCCGGAGCACAAGAAACCGGATTCGCTAGAGTCCCCGATATGGTCAATGGCGAAGCATTATTCGATTACAATTGGACATGGTATTCTCAATATCCAGCTGGAGTATTTGGTATACGTGCGGACTTTACTAATTCAAATTATTACTTTACTGGTAATCAATCAGCAGTCCTTGCACCAACAGGGGCGTATGTAAATGTCTCAGTTATTGGAACAACAGATTTCCAATTAAATAATATCCCTAGATTATATCGTGGACAGAATACTACTATAGAAGCCCGAGTGATTGATAATGCGTATCAACCAGTAAGAGATGCCCCAGTTAATTATACATGGTCTGCCGATGGAAGTAGCGACGTCGCAATTACAGATTTAAACGGTGTTTTCAAAATTAATTTAACAATTGATGAGATGCATGATTTGGGTAATTTCTCTTTGAACTTTACATATCCTGGAGATACTTATCGCCAAGGTAGTTCAACAGGAATCAATCTTTGGGTTGTATCTAGGACTTATATCGACCTCCAAAGTACTACCGAAAACAGATTGTCTAGTGGCGATTATTGGGAATTTACAGCACAAGTAACAGATGATAACCGTACAGCAGCAGTCAAGGATAAAGGAGAGCTTTTAGATGGCTGTGATGAGAACGGCGGCGAAATATTAGTGATACTCGAAGGGGTAGATTTCGATCAAACAGTACATCGTCAGATTGTACAAACACTTTGTCCTAATGCAGGAACAATAAATCATGCGATGCTGTTAGACCCTCAGTTATTGAGAGACGACCCGCTGTCTTTCCTCCCTGATGGTTTCGGACCGGTTAATGTAATAATTAGGTTTTCAGAAAACCTACCTCATGAAGGCTGTGATCCAATAGATCAGCAAATGCTCACTATATCTGGAGCCTGGGACCCTTGTGCTCAGGTACTGAACAGTGATCATTATCGTAAGGTATTCCAATATAATGGTCAAGGATTTAGTTTGATTGGTGGAACCCAATTAACTGTTGACAATCAGATTGTATATACTTCTGAAATCGATCAACTAACAGGTCAACCAATAGATAAGCCAATGACAGTTACAGGACAACTAGTAGACGAATTAGATACTAATTTGTCTAATAGGCCGATCCAAGTACAATACGAAATGGTCGGTACTGAATTAGGTGTCAAAGCATGTAATGGCGGAGTAACTGACTCTAACGGTTTCTTTTCAATAGTCTGTCCTTTGAATGATATACAAGCAGGTCAAGCAAAAGTTACAGTGAATTATTATTCATATGAAACTGGTGATCAATATAGATATAGCAACTCAAGTATAACTAAATTTTTCCCTGTATTTTCGAACTCAACAATGAGTGTTCAAGAAGTAGGTCCATTTAGAACAGATATTGATACTTATAGATTTGAGAACGGCTCTGTATTCCCAGTACTTTACTTGAAAGAATCATTCCATATTGACGCAATGTTAACTCAGGTTAATGGCAACCCAGTCGGCGGTAAATGTCTCAATATCTACTTAGATCCTGAAACGAATACAAGGCCTTTCGCAACTGCTATTACTCAAGATGGTACTGGCGAAATTGAATGGTATTCTGGTGACCCTGATGATAATCCTAGTCGAAAGGGAGTTGAACCAAGCGGTCAGAAATTAGAAGGATTTAGAACAATTAGAATCGCCTATGAACCAACTAAAGAATTACCAGGAGGATGTAAAGCAGAAACAACTCCTGTTGTGAACGGCTCATATGAAGACATAGAAGTTCTCGTTAGAAGTAAAGTTGACATCTTATTGAAAGATCATTGGGCTAGTTCATCTGGTTACCAGGTTGGTGATGAGATAACTGGAAAAGTCTCAATATTGAGAGATCGTCTTGATGTTTCTGTAGAAGGTGAAACAGTAATCTTCACTAGACAGTTCTGGAACGGTACAGGTTGGGTAACTAACAATGTCGAGTACTCAGTAACAAATGAAAAAGGTGAAGCGAATTTTAGTTTCATATATGAAGGGAAATATGTTGCTGGAGACAGTGTAGGTGAAGAAAATGCGATTGATGGTAAATGGAGAATATTAGTTCATTTCCAAGAATCTTCATTCTTCCAAGAGGAATTCCTGAATAGTACACCTATGATATATCTTGGAGAAAACATAGACACTTCCAATGCAAATTTCTGGTCATTTAGAGTTCTCACAGTTTTGAGTATAATGATGTCATTTGTTCTTCTAATTGGTGCAATAATGTACAGAAATTATAACGAGAGAAGAAGAATCGAGATTATACGAGGAATTCTAACAGATTCATTGATGTCACTGAAAGCTTCTAATGATTACATAGCTACTATATTCGATTGTTATAAGCAATTAGTCCGCTTTTTCAGAGGCCGTGGTGCTATGAAGAAAGTATACGAAACAACTCGTGAATTCGAGGATGCTGTAAATACAATGCTTGGTGGAATAACTCCTCCCGAGGATCTAGATATCTTATTCTCAATATTTGAAGAAGCAAGATATTCCGACCACGAAATAGGCGCAGACCAAAGAGATCGAGCAATCGAATCACTTCAGTCGATAATCAACCACCTGAGTAATGCTCTCGGTGAAAGTATGCTGAATCGTACATCAGTCACTGAATCAAATCTTTATGGTTCAGTAGTTAAAGCAGGAGAGTTTGTAGATTCTGAAGGACAAACTCGAATTGCTGGTATCGATGACGACGAACAAAGAGATGGATTTTCTTTGTGATTTAGGTTTGTTCGCCTCCGCAAGCAATTGTGGGGGGCGAAACATTCACCTTAGCCGCAGTGGCACGAATTAGCCCTTTGCTCAGTAGTAGCATTCATAACAGGTCGTCAGGTGGCCGCGATACCCAAGAAACGTCGAGGGAGTTATATGAGTAAGAACAACAGAAAGACCAACGCGGCCCTAATCACCCTAATCGGTGATTTGAAGGCCCAGAGCAGGTCAACTGGTTCTGCACTATGGCGAGACGTTGCTCTGCGTCTGGAAACCAGTCGCAGCAACTGGGCTGAACCAAACCTAAGCCGCCTATCGCGATACGCTGCGAACGAAGACATGGTCCTCGTTCCTGGCAAGTTGCTAGGAAGTGGTGAAGTAGCAGGTAAGCCTAACGTCGCCGCCTACAGTGTAAGTACTGGAGCCCGCTCTAAAATTGAAGATGCAGGCGGTCGTGTAATCACGATCCGCGAACTAATGAACGAAAATCCAGAAGGAGCGGGGGTGAGAATCCTTGGATGAATCAGGTACAATAGTATATGACGCTACTGACAAGGTTCTCGGAAGACTTGCTAGCGTAGTTGCAAAGCAACTACTAACAGCAAGAAAAGCGAGAAACCCTATACGAATTATCGTATTGAATGCAGAAAATGCAATTGTTTCAGGACCACGCTCTAGAGTTTTAGCAGATTATGATTTTAAGTATAAATTAAATCATCCTCGCAAAGGACCATTCTTTCCTAGAATGCCAGACCAAATAATGAAGCGTACTGTTAGAGGAATGCTTCCTTATCAAAAGAATAGTAGTGGTCGTAATGCAGTTAGAGACCTTAGAGTAATGATTGGATCTCCAGCAAATCTTTCTGGTGATGAATTACCTGATGGACATACTTGGGGCGATACATCTGCTTTAGATCGTCCATTACCTGTAAAATTCGTACGACTTGGTGATATATCATCTTCACTTGGCGTAGACGCTACACGATGGGGAGGTCAGTGAATATGGCTAGGAAGAAAGGAAAAATTTCAGTTGAAACTAGTGGTAAAAGAAAAACTGCAATTGCTCGTGCGACAGTTCGTAAAGGACAAGGTCGAGTACGTGTCAACAGTCAACCAATCCATATTATGGAACCAACACTTGCTCGCCGCAAAGCACTCGAACCAGTTCAGATAGCTGAAGCAATGGACCGTCTTGAAGGCGTAGATATCGTTGTAGATGTGCAGGGTGGAGGCCAGATGGGTCAAGTTGACGCAATCAGGACCGCTATTGCCCGAGGATTAGTGAAATGGAACCGTGGTAAAGCAGGCGAAGATGATGAATTACGTGAAGAATACTTGAGATTTGACCGTAGCCTTCTTGTTAACGATCCAAGACGCAAAGAACCCAAGCATCAAATGGGCCGCGGTGCTCGTGCCAAATGGCAAAAATCTTACAGATGAGGTGAAAAGATATGTTGATACCAGTCCGTTGTTGGAGTTGTGGCAAAGTTATTGCACACAAGTACGAAGAATACAAAGAAGCAGTAGTAAATGGTGAAGATCCCCAGATTACATTAGATAATCTTGGTATTGAAAGGTATTGCTGCCGTCGAATGTTCGTTGCTCATATCGATTTGATCGATGAGATAGCACCGTTCAGCATTGCTCGAGAGAACTGAGTTTACAGTTAAGTTAGGGTTTTGAACAAATAAGTACCCCCGTAGAACACTTGGGGCCTGTAGGTTAGCTTGGTCTATACTTCGCGGCTGGGGGTCGCGCGACCCAGGTTCAAATCCTGGCTGGCCCACCAGTAAAGTGTCAGCTTATGCAATGTGATTCTAATGTCTCAATACGCATGTTCAAGGCGTCTGCCTCTCCTCAATAGGTATGGTCGATGAGCGCCCAACAGGTATGGACAAGCAGGAGCTTGTTTCTTGGTTAGTAGGCCAAATATCATACCATTCTGACCTTTATTATAATCAGGCCGAGCCAATTATTTCAGACGCACAATTCGATTTATTATGGTCGGAATTAAAGAATCTAGATCCTCTAAATCCTCAACTAGATAGAGTTGGTTCAGATTCCACACCGGGGTCCAAGAAAGTAGACCATTTATTTCCAATGAGAAGTTTAGATAAAGCAACTGGAATTGATGAGATTAGGCATTTTGTCAGTGAAACTACTTCACAAGGGCGACAATTTGTGTGTCAACCGAAACTTGACGGCTCAGCACTTTCCTTAGAATACAGAAGAGGCAGATTAGTCAGAGCGGCAACAAGAGGGAATGGGACTAGAGGAGAAGATGTCACAGCAAATGCACGACGGATATCTAATGTCCCGGAATCAATTAGTTGGAAAGGTGATTGCCATATACGTGGCGAGGTAATTATGCCATTACTGACTTTTAGAGAAAAATATTCCTCTATCGCCCCTAATCCTCGTAATTTGGCCGCAGGATGTCTGCGTCAAAAAACTCTTCAATCGGGTAAAGCTAGTGCAGAAGATCTAAAATTTCTAGCTTATGATGTCAAATTTCCTGATAATAATAACCGTCACCCAGACAGCCCCCCACCTCCAAAATTTATTTTTGATTCTGAATCTAATGATTGGCTTTCAAAAATAGGTATAGGAATAGCTGGAAATACGGTTGCCTCTGCAAATGATGATGATTTAACTACTCAGAAGATAATCTCAATAACAGAACATTGGACTAATCAAAGAAAAGATGCCGAATGGGAAATAGATGGGGTAGTAATAAAGTTAGATTTACTATCTAAAAGAGAATTACTAGGGATGACGGCACATCATCCAAGATGGGCCCTGGCTTGGAAGTTCCCTCCTGAAGAAGCGACTACTGTTCTGATGAATGTTGATTGGCAAGTTGGAAGAACAGGTACTGTAACGCCCGTTGCCCGAGTAGCCCCTGTTGCAGTTTCAGGAGTGACAGTTGAAAATGTGACGTTACATAATGCGGGTGAATTAAGTCGATTGATGATTTCTATTGGTGACAAGGTCAGAATTGTTAGAAGAGGAGATGTAATCCCTAAAATAATCGAGGTAATCGATAAGGCCGAACCATCCGACTTAGAAAATAGAATGCATTCTAATGGTGACATTTTCAATGAGAATTTACCACCTCATACGTCTATTTTAATCCCTTCATTATGTCCACGCTGTTCCACTAAATTAATAGAAGAAGGCGCATTTATTCGTTGTACTAATCTAAATTGTCCATCTCGTTTAGAGAGAACAATATTGTATTGGTGTAGGGCACTAGAGTTGGATGGGATAGGTGAGAAATTAGCAGAACAATTATGTTCTCAAGGTCTAGTAAAATCTCTTCCCGATCTTTACCGCCTCAATATTAGAGACGTATCCAGTCTTGAACGAATGGCTACTAAGTCCGCAACTAATGTAATCAAAGAACTTGAATCTAGTAAAAATTTAACTCTTGGAAAATTTCTTTCTGCTTTTGGATTACCGGGAATAGGTCCTGAAATAGCTACTTCTGTAGCAACTAAGGTTGAAACTATTGAAAATCTATTAGAATTAGTGAGTTTAAGAAATGAAGAAATTGGTCGAGATAACGAAGGCATATTGTACAAACATAATCGCGCAGTAAGGGAATTAACCGAAATTGATGGCGTGGGTGAAACGGTAGCAAGGCAGATACTGGATGGTCTGGCATTAAGAATAGATTCAGTATTAGAACTTTCTAACCAATTATATATTTCTCCAGAATTGAAATCAAAATCTGTCGGACATCTCAATGGAAGCACTTTTTGCATAACCGGGACTCTGACACTTCCTCGAAAAGAAATAGTACTTTTGATCAAATCAAATGGAGGTAAAGTAGTCTCGTCGGTTTCTAATAATCTAACTTATTTAATTTCAGGAGAATCTTCGGGTTCCAAATTAGAAAATGCTAAAAATTTAGGTGTTACAATACTTACTGAAGATGAATTTAGTAAACTATTACAATCAGAAAAACCTAATGAAGGCTCTTCTACTAATATTCAAAAATCTTTGATGGATTTTTAATTATCCATACATATTCGAACTTTCACCTGCTACACTTTCAGCACCAGGATTCAATTGTGCTGCCATCATTTCTCTAATCTGTTCTTCGATTCTCTGCGCCTCTTCTAACAATGGTTCTGAGTCTAATTGTATTGCAGGGAGTAACTTATCTAAGCAATTAATTATTCTAGCTGCAGCTCTTGAATCCGGTATCGAACCGTTCCCAAATTCTCCGGAGGCTTCTGCTAACATAGCTACAGTATTAATTCGCCTTCTCCTACTTTCGCCCATCATTACTCCCGTCATCCCTCCAACAATTCCTTGTTTTAGGAGAGGGACTTTTAGATCATTTAGTATTTTATGAGATTCTTCAATGGCCCCTATACCTAGTAAAGACCCATCTGAATCATCTTCATCAAAGATAGTATGTTTATTTTCAATTCCAGGTGAATAAGCATCTATCATTATTGCAGCACTCGCATTTGATTCTTTTATCCAGTCAATTAGAGACCCTGCAAGTGGTAAGCATAATTCAGGCGCGACTTGTATTTCAGAAGCGATTAGAACCACTTTATTACATTCTTCCATGTTGCATATTGGTTCACCTGCGTAGAACCTCAATGGAGGCAATGGCATTCCATCTTGAACTAAACAAACAGCAGGTAATGATGGATGTCTCACGCCTCCTACTAATTTTAATTCCAACTTATCTACTAAGTAATGCGCAACAATACTGCTGACAAAACCCAGCGATGGAAAACAATTGACCACGAGGGCTCCTGTTACATCAATCTCGGAATCAACTTGAACCTCAGGTTGCGACGTCATTGTTAGACAGTAACCGGCCGATGGTGTTAATCCTTATGTCATCCCGAGCATAACATCGAGTAATCAGGCGGGTTGAAAAAAAAATGGAAAGAATTCCTATTTCACACCAGTTGTCACCTTCTTCTTGGAATCGTTTTGAAGAATGTCCACGAAAATATTGGCTATCTAGACAGCGTTTACCGCGCAGAGCAAGTATGCCTGCTTCGTTAGGAAATGCCATACATAATTCAATGGAAGAAATATGTAATCTTGATGTTACAGACAGAGATGATCTAGAGACAGAGTGGTTATCAAAATCTATGAAAGAGATTTTAGATAAGCACTGGAAAATCGAAAAAAAGTTATTTTTAGAAACTCCACGGAAGCCTCAATGGAAACCTCATCTAATTAGTAAAGCCCGAGAAGGATTTATTGGCGCATTAAATATTCTTTTTACAAGGATTTCTCTCGACAAAAAAAAGTTTTCCGAAGTTTCAATTCGTGATTGGAAAAATCTACAATCTATTTTATTGCTAAATGAAGGTAGTTTGGCTTCAGAGGATGGAAAATTAATTGGAAGGTTGGACTTATTAGTCGATGATTTAGATGTAAATGGTAAATCTAAAGGCTGGATAGTTGCAGATTTAAAAACGGGAAAACCTCCTAAAAAAGATCTCAACGAACGAGTGGTAAGGCAACTGTTGTTTTATCGAGATTTGTTAAAAGAAACAACACCGAAACATCCCCTAGTTACTGCTGAAGGGTGGTATTCTGCTAATACTGAAGTATACTCTGCTGATGGTGAATCGGTATTGGACGATGCTCGAACAGCATGGGAAATGATGAAACTCACAAAATCTCCTTTTCTTGGAACACCAGGGCCAAATGTATGTGGTTTTTGTGAATTCAAAGCGTGGTGTCCTGATTGGTGGGTGGCTCGAAACAATGGTCAACTTTCCGATTCTACTATGTTCCGTGATGAAGTTGTTAAATTAATTCGATTCGATGAAACATCAGGTGCAGCCCTATTTGAAAGACAAATTGCAGCTGGAGATGAAGGAGATGTTACCGAATCCGAAATAAGATTTGGAGGATTTCTCAAAGATAGTGCATTCGAGCAAATTTCTGACTTAATATCTTCAGAATATGATGGCCCAATATACCTTGGTAGTGCACGTGCAGAAGGTAAAATCATACATTTAGGATATTGGAGTGAAGTTCTCAAATGGTCTCCCCTATTAGAATCAATAAGAGTGAAT
>Ga0115555_1001587_pt1 | contig 15582 bp, 14 predicted proteins | sample COGITO_mtgs_1104_2_FD_87285 | JGI IMG/M metagenome (GOLD analysis project Ga0115555, IMG submission 87285) | Pelagic marine microbial communities from North Sea - COGITO_mtgs_110407 | ecosystem: Environmental > Aquatic > Marine > Epipelagic | place: Germany:Helgoland, sampling site Kabeltonne... | reverse complement strand
GACGACGACGACGACGACGACACACACGGATACGGTGGGAGAATACTAGGGATGAGCGTTCGTTCGTGGGATATGAACTCCGGGGGGGGATTGCTGGGGTGTGTTTAACGTTGAGAATAGGGAGGAGAAAAGGAAGGGGATTTTCTGATCAATTAATCGACTGTTTTAGTATTTTTTTTTTCGTCATTGTTCGACGTCCTTTTTTTTCTTTTCTTTTAACAATTAATACACACAACGAAAGAGCTTTTGGAATCGACATTGACATCGACGTCGACATCGACATTGACATTGACATTGACATTGACATTGACTTTGATATTGACATTGACATCGACATCGACATTGACGTCGACGTCGACATCTCATCTCATCATATCTTATCTACGCACTCGTACTATCCACTCGACGTTTCTTTCCGCCTGTTCTGTCCAGAAGAGTGTGAAAAAATAAATGATAAATTCATCAAAACCTCAGAGCGTATATATAATTTTCCCATCTCCATCTCATCTTGTCTTATCTTATCTTATCTTATCTCATCTCAAATCATCTTATCTTATCTAAACACCGGCACGATATAATCCCCCTTCCTCCTCCCCCTAACTTCCCTAATCGCCTCCTTCCAAACCCCCTCCGTCGTGGTCACGACCGTCCCGTCCGCGATCTTCCCCCCGTCCCTCGCCAGGTCGTCGAACGCGAGCGACTTCCGGACGGAACTCGCGAGGATCGGGTCGTTGTTCGACGACGGGTCGTGGAGAGAGTGCAATGCACCGGAGGTTATCGAGGTTAGATTCACGAGGAGGACCAACGACGACGGAGATGAGGAGGAGGGGGAGGAGGAGGAGGAGCCGGTGCCGTTGCCGTTGCCGTTGCCGTTGCCGTTGCCGTTGACGTGGGCGGCCGAAGGCGTTTCTGGTATTTTGTTGTCCCATTCATCCGAGTCAGAGTCAGAGGAGGAGGCTGGGGGGAGGCTGGGAGTTGGAACAGTACCAGTACCAGTACCAGTACCAGTACCAGTACCAGTACCAGTACCAGTACCAGTACCAGTACCACCCACGTCAACAACTGCAGAGGATTCGTCAAGGTCGTCGCCGGCACATTCCCAGTCATCCTCTCCACCCCCTTCGTCGTCCTCATTTGCATCTCCAATTTCCCCCTGTACCACCTCCTTCACCCTCTCCTTTTCCTCCTCGGTCCTTCTCCGCGCCTCCGCCTCCCTCTTCTCCCTCCTCCTCTTCAAAACCTCCCTCTCCCCCTCCTTCGTAACCCAAACCAAATCCTCCTCCTCATCATAATGAACGATCCCCCAAACGACGCTCTTCAAATACGACGCGTATACACTCCCATCCCCCACCCTCCCAATCTCCACCTCCGCCGCCCTCCTCACAATCCCCTGCAGAAACCCCACCTCCCCCCCCAGCTTCGTCAAAACGAACCCCATCCCCCGAGCCTTCTCCACGCTCTCCCCATAAACCGACCCCTCCTCCATCTCCACACCCTTCACCGCACCGAGGAAGCGACGGACCAAAGGAAGGCCGCCCCGCAGGTCGAGGACGTTGAGGAGCCGGGAGGAGTCTTCGTCCCCCGGGGGGGGGAAGTTGTTGGGCAAGGCGGAGGAGGCGGAGGCGGAGGCGGAGGCGGAGGGATTGGTAAGGGCAGAGGGGGTGGGGAAATGTGATCCGCCCGTCGACGACACAGCGAGGACCTGGGAGAGATGGTTCTTGAGAGCGTCTTCTATCGTCAAGACTGAGGCGACCATTTGAACGACCATTTGAAAAACCCGTCGGAGTCAGTTTTAGGCAGACAAAAGTGACAAAAACAGTCTTGTAGTTATTGACCAGGACCGTTAAACCAACGAAATAAAAAAATCCAAAAAAAAATCTAAAATGAATTAAACCCTTTGAATTCAAGACCACTTCCTTATCTTCTCGCCCCCTCCCGCCTTGCTTTCTTAACCCAGTGATGTGCCTATCACACATACAAATCCCTTCCACACGACAGTAATTAAATCGTCCTAAAAGTTTGTGTTTTCTTTTTTGTTTTCCCTCCTTGCATGAAGATGTTCCCCACCCTCCACAGAAGAGTAACGTCCCCCTTCCGTACCCTCCGTACCCTCCGTACCACCCGTCTCTTCTCCACAACAACGGCGGCCGCCTCGGACCCTGACCTCCCATCATCGGATCTCCCTTCTTCTACAGGCGTTGCCATAATCGGCGGTGGCGTGATTGGTACATCGATAGCCTACCACCTTTCCAAGCTCTCCATTCCCGGTGGCGTAACCTTGTTCGAAAAGAACACCCTAACATCGGGCACGACGTGGCACGCAGCGGGTCTTATGGTCACCTTCGGTTCCCTCTCCCACACCCAGACTTCCATGAGAATGTACACCAAGGAGCTTTACTCGAAAGTGCTGGAGGAGGAGACCGGTCTTTCCACCGGTTTCAAGGCGTGCGGTTTCGTGGAGCTTGCGACCAACCCGGACCGCCTGGAAGAGTACCGCCGCATCGCCGCGTTCAACCGGTACGCCGGCGTGGACGTCCGTGAGATCGGCCCGTCGGAGGTCAAAGAGTTGTGCCCTCTGATCGAGACGGCGGACGTCCTGGGGGGTTTCTACGTTCCGGACGACGGAAGGGTCAACCCCGTCGACGTTACGATGGCGCTCGCGAAGGGGGCGAGGGACAACGGGTGCAGGATATTCGAGAATAGAGGGGTGGAGGACGTCGTGGTGGGGAGGAACGACGCGGGGAGGAGGGTCGTGAAGGGCGTGAGGATGGAGGGGGTCGTTGTTCAGGCTGATTATGTCGTCAACGCGGGGGGAATGTGGGCGGGACAATTCGCGAAGAAGCACGGAGTCCACGTCCCCAACCAGGCCAACGAACATTATTATCTGATCACCGAGAAGATGGACAGCGTGGATAAGGACTGGCCGGTCGTGGAGGATCCGAGCTCCGGAGTCTACATCCGGCCCGAGGGCGACGGGATGATGCTGGGGCTGTTCGAGGAGGAGGGGAGGGCCTTTCAGCCCCGGGGGATACCGGAGAATTTACCGACCTTTTGCGAGATCGAACCGGACATGGATCGGATGATGCCGTACTTTGAAAAAGCCATGAGGAGGGCGCCGGCTACTATGGACGTAGGGATGAAGAAGATCTTCTGCGGTCCTGAGAGGTGAGGCTCCAACATTCGGGGTTCCAAAAAAATTCGGGGTCGGGGTCAACTTCTCAAGTTACAAACTTATAACCCAGAGCGAGCGATTGCGATTGTATTGTCTGTCCCAAGGTCACAACCACAACAACACATCTATCTAAAACTACTAACCCAACAACACACCACAGCTTCACCCCCGACAACGGTCCCTGCGTCGGCGAGAGCCACATTATCTCCCGCTACTTTGTTGCGGCTGGTCTCAACTCCATCGGCATCCTGACCGGGGGCGGAATCGGTCGCCTCGTCGCCGAGTGGATCGCCGACGGCAAGCCCTCCGCCGACGTCACCGGCGTCAACCTCACCAGGTTCCGGGACTTCCACGCCACGGAGGCCTTCCGCAAGGACCGCTCCCAGGAGGCGCTCGGGAAGACTTATGACTGCCATTATCCCAATAAGAGCTACCAGACGTCGAGGGGCGTGAAGCTCACGCCCCTGCACGAGAGAATGTTGGAGAGGGGCGCGGTAATGCGCGACGTCTCCGGTTGGGAGAGCGCAATGTATTACGGCGATAGAAAGTTGCTTGGGGAGCCGTATAGTTTCGGTCGGGAGCCGTTTTTCGACGTTTGGAGGGCGGAACACCGCCAGGTCCGAGAGAATGTCGGCTTGATTGACATGAGTTTTATGACCAAGGTGAGTTCCGTTCGCCATAATGCCGGTCACACTGCTGTCACAATGCCAGTCACGAAAGCCAGGGATATAAACCAGGGTGTACCAATCACTACCCTCCGACCTAACCGAACCTAACCTAACCAAACCTAACCCAACCGTTACACCAACCTTTAAACCAACCGTTAAACCAACCGTTGCTTGTCGCCGTTAATCCCCCTCCCCCTCCCCCTCCCCCTCCCCCAAACCCCACCACCACCACCACCACCACCACCACCAACAACAACAACAACAACCTCAGTTCGAGGTTGTCGGCAACGACGCTGGTGATTTTCTCAACACTCTATGCACCTCTGATGTCGACGGCGAAATCGGGCGGATATCTTACTGCCAAATGCTCGACTCCGAAGGGCACATGCAGGCGGACTTGACTTGTATTAAGCTCGCGGAAGACAGGTTCATGCTCGTCGTCACCGATACTCAACATAATCATGTTCTTCATCTCATGAAGAATCGTCTGAATAAGAACTCACACTGCTTTATAAACGACGTAACGAATAGCTTCGCCCAGCTGAACATAATGGGCCCCAAGTCCCGCGAACTCATGGAGAAAATAACCGTCGGCTGCGACCTGACAAACTCCGGATTCAAATTTCGCGACGCCAAGGAAGTCGAGATCGGGTACGCCCACGTCCTGGCCGTTCGGATCACGTACGTCGGAGAGTTGGGCTGGGAGCTGTACGTTCCCACCGAGCAGGCGAGCCACGTGTACGACGTAATCAACAAGGCGTACGGAGAGATCAACGCCGGCGACGTTCCGCTGGTAGGACTCAAGGCCCTGGGATCTCTTAGGCTCGAAAAGGGATACAGGGATTTTGGACACGACATCGATAACACCGACACGATATTATCCGCCGGCCTGTCCTTCACGTGCAATTTTGACAAGTCCCCTCGCTTCATCGGCAGGGACGCCGTCTTAAAGCAGAAGGAGGAGAGGAAAGTGACTCTGTCGAAGAGGATGGTGAACGTCCTGTGCTTGACGGACAGGGGCGACGTCATGTTTCATCACGGGGAGATCGTGAGGAGGGACGGGGTGGAGGTCGGGGAAATACGGGCGGGGTCGTACGGGCATTCGCTCGGCGGCTGCGTCGGGCTGATGATGTGCGAGAGGAGGGACGGGGAACCGGTCACCAAGAAGTGGTTAGAAAGGGGGGATTGGACTGTCGAGGTTGGCGGTAGCGGGGAGCATGCTTGCCAAGTGAGGTTGGAGCCCTTCTATGACCCCAAGAACGATAGAATAAACATTTAGAACTTGAGATAGAAGATTTTAAATGTGCCTCCCACAAAAATAAAATCTCAAATCTTCAACGGGTTTAAATACTTTCCTTCTTTATCCCACACACATGAACTACTTATTCGCTGTCAACATCTTAACAACCTCCTTCAGGCCATTCACAAATCGATCAACATCATCCTTATCGTTGTAAATACCAAGACTCGCCCTAACCGTCCCTCCCATGTTCCCAGCCCCTAAACTTCCATGCAGCGGCTCAGTACAGTGAAACCCCGTGCGAACCATAATCTCATCGAGGTTCAATAGACTCCCTATATCCTGGCAGTGCAAGCCAGAAATTCGAAACGAGATCAGTGGGGCGCGATCTTCTCCCCTCGGTGGACCCATAATCTCGATCCCTTCAATGTCACTCAGCAGCCTACCATGCATGTAATCTGTTAAAGACGAAAGGTAACCGTGTATCTCCTCCACCTTGGTCGCCATGACAGTCTGAATAGCCACGTCCAGTCCAAATACACCCGCTATGTTCGGCGTCCCGCTCTCGTATAGGCTCGGGGCCTTCTCGCTCAAGACGACGTCAAGCCCCCCAGCCTCGCCGCCAAGACGGACATAATCGATCATCTCTCCCCCACTCCAGCACGGCGTCGGGCAGAACTTCTCGAACGACTCGGGTCCGTCGACACCGTACAGAACCCCGATCCCCGTCGGCCCGAGAATTTTGTGTCCGGAGAAGAGGACAAAATCAGGAAAATAAAGGGAGGAAGGTGGCACGAGGGTCGTATGGGGTGCCGATTGCGAGGCGTCGACAATCACACAGATGTCTTTTCCGGAGGGCGAGGTGCGTATTATCTCGAGAATTTTGGATAGGTCGTTGATCGTGCCGAGCGTGTTGGAAGCGTGGAGGAGGGAAACAACCTTGACGTTGCTGCCGGGGTCAGAGAGAATGCCTGAGAGTTTTTCGAGGTCCAGGGTGTAGCCATCGGGAGAAAGGGGGAGGTACGAAACATTCACAGAAGGGCGGCGTCTTGATAAAAGCTCCCAACCAACCAAATTGCTGTGATGTTCCATCACAGAACTAATGACGTCGCAAGGGGCGTCGAATTTGTTCGAAGCCTCCATGGAATGAAGGATCTTGTTCAGGCCATCGGTGTATCCACTTGTAAAGACGCAACCAGAAGGTTGGGGGTTGGCCGGGTTGACGAAGTTCGCCACTGTAGAGCGACATTGTTCGTATCCAGAGGTGGCGCCGTCACCCCAAGAGTGAGCTCCCCGGTGGACGTTGGAATTCGTAGTGGAGTAGTAAGAGGATATCGCATCGATAACACACTTAGGCTTTTGGGAAGTGGCAGCAGTGTCCAGGTAGGTTTGCGGGGTTTCAGCACTACTTCCCTCTTGCGAAAATATTGGAAATTGTGCCTTGGATCCCAGTTCCAGCGGCGGCCGAGAGGAGGAAATGTCCGAAGAGGAGGGGACTTCAGGGGAAGAGACGTGCACGGCAGAGGCCAAGCGCCACCGCCACCCGCGGTGGATTTGTAGATGCGGAGTGCTGTAGGGGTCCACTGTCCAGCAAAATACCAGAAAGAAAACGGTTTTCAACCCCATGGCGTCTATGTTAACGAGGGGAACCGATTAGTGACTAGAAAAAGAGGGCAACAGAGAGACGAGCGATCGATGATGACAGAGTTTAGGGCAGATAACTCCTTCTAATATGGTTTCTACGTAATAGTCAGGTAGTCAGTTCGCACGACCCTTTTGGAGAAAATAAAAAAAATTGTTTGGGATAGAATTTGGTCCTTTTGCAAACCTGACCGTCGTCCTGACCTTCTCGCATAATTATTTCAAAGCCAAACAATTTTGCGTATCTAAAAGCTAGCCGAGCCACCTCCTATATTTCAAGGAGCGGGCTGATAACTACAAATCACTACAAAAACCTGTCTTTGTCATGGCACCAGTGAAACCACAGACGATGACCACTGATAAGCCTACAGCTAAATACAGGCAAAAAAGGAGTGCCAAGACGTGGTTGTCTAGGCAATCATCATCTTCAGCATCATCATTGGCCTCTAGAGAAAGTCCGGGCGGCGTTGTTGACGTCGATGGGGGTGGAAAATTGTTGACAGTGAGCTGTTTGGTGGGTGCCGGGGACGAACCATTGTCACGCCCTAGGCCTGTGAAAAACTTGCAGAATTATTCCGCGCCCCAAGTTTCGCTGAAGAGCTCAGCGATCATACCGTCCGCGACCACCACCCACTCCGCGACTGCGCTCTCTGAGGAGCTCCAGCGCGACGTGAAAATAATTCAGATGAGGAATTACTTGGACACGAAGCGATTCTACAAATCGGCCGATCAGATCCACGCCAATGCTCAATCGGGAACGGTGATTGAGAGCGCGGCGGAGTACTACTCAGGCCGGTTGACGAAGAAAGAGAGGGGGAACAATCTGGTGGAGGAGATTATGGGAGACAGGGATAGGCGGAAAAGCGTGCACAAAGATTTCAAGAAAATTATGAAATCCAAAGGCCAAAAGGGAACGGGAAGGGGCAAGGGCAAAAAGGGTATCGTGAGCAGCAAGAATCTGAACAAGGGGAGGGGACGGTAGATATAGTAGGTTCTGTCGTAGACGATGTAATGTGAATGAGATTAGATTTGTTGTCATGGTGATTGTGCGATCGATCGATGCTGAGAGATGCTCATTTGCGGAAGAGAAGAAAAAGTAGAAAATTTTGTTGTGAATAACCTCGAAGCAACTTTGCACCGAAACACACACGAAAAAGCGATTCTAAAGATTTTTTATGTTTTTGCAACTGACTGAGCCAAAAGAGGAAAAAAAAACGAATTTTAACAACAGAAAAATTAATCCATCTTCATTACTACGGTTAAACAATCATGCTCCTTCACCAGTATCCTGCCCACGTTGGTTTCAATAGTCACAATCGGTCCTTTGTGCTGAGAGGAATGCTTTTTGTCGCTTGTATCGTTGTTGTCAGAGTCAGAGTCGGTAGTCTTGTTGGTATTGTCGTGAGTGGACCCAGCATTGTCCTTCTCGTCATCATTTGTCTCTGTTGTATTGTCGTTGTCAGTACTATTCTTGTCTTTGTTATCGCGGTCGCCATCCAATTCCCCTGGACCACTCTCCTTGGAGCCCCCCTCTTCCTCCCCAGTTGTGCCCATTTTTTTTGGTTTGCCCGTCTGCTTCGCCACCTTCTGAGAAGCTGTGAATCCGTCCCCCCCCTCCAGTTCACCCGCCATCCTCACCAACCGAGTGTATCGACCGCTACACTCTACTGCCTCCTCGCCAAAGTCACCCCTAAAACCGAGGCACAGTCCATGAGAGTCAGCGCATAGGATCCCCACAGCTCCGGACTTCTCCACCAGCTTGTCTATCACCGATGGGGCAGACATGATCACCTTAGACCTCTTCTTTACGGCGCACAGACTGCCAAATTATGACGGCTCGGACTTTTCACCCCCCTCTTTGTTTTTTCCAGTTCGCCTTTGTTGAGAAAAAAATGAAGACGACGGAAGAACACCAGCCAACAACACGAGAAACACTGTGTTTTTAATAGGTATCTTCTGCCATCCGAGTAATTGGAATATTTCAGGCTCATTCCACGATTTTGGTGTATTAAACCCCCCCCCTTCTTGTTTGACACCCCTCAAGTCCCACACTGCTGGGGAAACAAAACCTCCCACACCACCTTTATCTGACGGCCTGTTGAGCATGGAGAAGGCGAGACCGTCAGCTACCGCGGTTTCACCTCCTCAGCTTGTGGAGGTATCCCCCCCCCCCACCATGCCAGCATCATTGGCTCCTCCAGCGATGTCCTCAGCTATGTCAGCTCCCCTGGAGGACAATGCCATTGAGAAGCGGCTCGAGGCTCTCCGCCTGGCGAACGACAGTATTCCCCCCCCTCCACCTATCGCAGAGCCCGTCGTCGACAAGGTATTCGCTCCCCCCCCTCCCGTCGTTGCCTCTGCTCCTGTGCAATCTCCCGTCAAGCAACAACGGAGAGAACAGGGCGGCCTCCCCCCTTCCACAGGAATCGAACTCAATTCCATGTCCTTTGCCAACCTTTACCCGACGCTGGAGCAGCCGAGGTCTGTTTCGGTCGCACCTCCGCCTAGTTTCGAGGAGACGGTACGGCGGAACCCAGCTCCCACTGAAACGGTTGCATCATCAATAAATTTATCATCAACATCAATGAACAGCGATATACTCCGGCAGCAACAAGAAATAATGAGTCGGATACATAGTGAAAAGGCTCGGATACAGAAAGCGACATCATCATCATCATCATCATCAACAACAACGGCTACTACTACAACAGGCATTCGTGGGCAGGAGGCAACAACCTTTGCAAGAGAGGAGGAATGTCACCTTGTCCAGTGCACTGGTTGCTCAGGCTGGATGAAAGTAATCAAGAAGGCAACACTTGTATTTTGCCCGACATGTCAAGTTGTTTCGCACGTAGCCACGGCTAACACAAAAGAGGCGACAGTAATGAGAGCTGATGATGCTAGTGGTCTTCCCGCCTTGACAGGCAGCTTGGCCGAGCCAGGGTGCGAAAACGATGAGGCGCTTGCCATGGCCCTGGAGGCGCAGTGGAACGAGGAGGAGGAGGAGGAGGTGGAGTCAAACGAGGTAGAGGTTGAAGCCGCTGACGAGCTTGCGGGAATTGACACGGGGCAAAGTCACCCAAGGCCCTTGACAGCGTCGCAGCAGGCTATGCACGAGTCTCTGAGAGATGTTGGTGGCAGGACTGTCAGCGGAGGAGAGATGTTTGACTGCTTACGAGGGTCGGTTGTCACCGCAGGGAGCACCATCAGGGGCTTCTTCACTCGTTCTGTTCCAGAAGAGGTCCGAATACCTGCCGTGAGGCGAAATAATGCTGGGGAGAGCACACAAGAATATAGCCGATTGGACGACGAGGAGGAGTTGTGAAGGAAGATTTAAAAAAAAGACACTGGGATGGTCCTTTTGGCTTTGTACAGCCGTCAACTATTTTCGTTACATTCCAAGTGCTTAAGCGATATATTAACCTATTTACAAGCGATATATTACATCCTGGCGGGATTCGATTACTCCTGTCACCGCTGCTCGTACGCTTCTTACCATGCGTTCGGCACGAGGGACTCCGTACTACCCGGTATTCTTACATTCTTGCCAAAGTTTACAAAACTACTTTACCTCCCCTTCATCAAAATCGCAAGTGAAGGGGGTAGATTTCCTTTCACAGATTCGCCCGTCTCATCCATACCCCCACCCCCTTCCGTGGGCGCGACAGCTGAGTTCCTCCTCAGACCTACGGTTCCGCTCAGACCTACCATTAGGTTTTTGAAGTCACGTGTAGGTCGGTAACCTCTGCCGATCGTTTCCATCCCGTCGCCGACCATGTTAACGAGCAGCTCGGCCTTTTTATTTCCGCGCATTGCCAAATTCTTGGCCTTCTCCTTCTCCTTCTTGAGCTCATCCTCAAGTTTTTCGACGAGTTTTAGCACCTCTTCGTTCTCGGCAATTAGGGCTTCATGCTCAGCCTTAAGCTTGGAGCTGTCATCTGTAACAGTGTCGCCCGAGTTCTTAAAAGAAGTTCTGCCGGTGGCTCCGTCTGGGGGATCATTCAGCATCTTGCGTGATGCCACGCTTCTCACAAAATCTTCATCTTGACTCATGTCAAAGTCATCGTCATTGTAGAAGAAGTGCGGCTCGGGAAGGGAGGAAACCTCGTCGCGGATCATAGTAGAGAGTTGCGACATCAAAATTTCACTCGTCGGCCGCTTTTCTGGGTCTGCTTGCCAGCAATCATGTATCATCAATTTGAGCGACGAATAAAGGGCCTTGGGGAGAATCGGCCTCCAACCTGCCAAGTGCATCTTGTTGCTTAAGATGTTTATCCCGATTCCCTTCTTGTTGCGTCTCCTTTGGCTCCGTCGTAACCCATCCACAAAAAAGTCGGACAAATTTTTGCTGCAGCGCATCAAGCTGATGAGGAGGATGCCAAAGCTGTATACATCAGCCTTAGAGGTATATCGCTCGCCTTTGAAGATTTCAGGCGCGATATAGATCGGGGTTCCAACCTGAGTCATTTCTTGCGAAATCGCCCTTGCCTCACCAAAATCAGTCAATTTCAAGACCCAATCTTTTGTCAACAACATGTTGGACGGTTTTACATCACGGTGAATGATGCATTGCTTATACGTCTCTTCCTTTTCATCGTAGTACCGCATGTTGTGAAGATAGGCAAGAGCATTTGCCAACTCACTCGCAGTCTTCAAAAGATGAGTATTCCAGGAAAGAACCTTTTTCTCTCTGTCCCAATCGTCGTCTAGTGCCACTTTTAAATCCCCACCAGATACATATTCAAGACAGCAAGCGAGCATTGAGTTGTCCCACACTACACCTACCAAACTTACTACATACGGGTGGCTGATTGATTTCATCAAAAAGCACTCACGTCGAAATCGCTCCACATTTTCCTCGTCGACTTGAATGAGTGTCTTCACGGCAACCTCCATTTTGGTATTGTTCTTCGTGTCATGATAGACCCCTATATTAACGAGACCAAACCCCCCCTTTCCAAGAAGCTTCCCAAGAGAAATATCTTCGGAACTTATCAGCACCCCACGGAGCTCGTCTTGCTTTTCGGCTGACATTTGATCGATCGCACCACGTAAAACTTCGAGCTCGGCCTCGCTGTGCTTTATCTTACGTAGCGAAGCATTCAGATTATCATTTTTCAAGTGTAATTGCGAGTTTTCGGACTTCAAATTGTGATTTTCATCCTTCAAACCACGCAAACTGGCCAAGTCCTTTCTTCTGACTTTTTGAAAGACAAATAATAACAACAACAATGTTACAGTTGCGGCGATTACAACTCTAGTGACAGCAGAATAAGTCGACGGGGCGCCCGTCTTAACAATTCTCACCGGAGATTGAGAAAGCTCAATATCATGATCGTAGACGTGTAAGAAATACTCTCCATCGTACTCATCGTTAGAAATCGCAAAATTAAACAGATTGACTGTGGAGGCATCGTCCCCGTCCCCGCCTACCTCGACATGGGCTGCTAACCTAGTCTCACTTTCTGCCTCGAAGTCCCAGCGATATTTAATCGTGCTCCCAATATTATTCCACGGGATTTCGTTGTCGTATTGATCTTTGAAACGAATGCTCACGTAAGCCTCGGAATTCGTGATCACTCTCGGCTGAATCAATTCCATTATCGGATTTTCCAGATCGGCCTCAACTTTAAAGCTTTGCGGCGAATTTACGAGGTGTTGGTTGATGCGGGCGTTGCGCTCACTGGAGCCCTCTTCTACACTCAGAGTCCAGTTTCCCACCCCCGCCTTTTTTATCACATATTCTGCAACCAACTTATTCCCTTCCGCAACAAGTTTCCCACCGACGAAAAGCACATCTCCCCCTTCCTCCAGAGTAGCCGATACCGAGAAATGGTCTTGGTGGTTCAAGCCGGTCGCATTTATTTCTTGCCCGGAGGCATCTTTCATGTTTAGATGAAGTCGAATCTTCTCGCCTGCCGTCACACGACCCTTGACAGAATCAACTTCGCTCTTTTTAGCAAAGAAACCGGGTCGAATCGCGGTTGCAACAATGTCATTTAAGGACCCGACTTTGCAGGAAAACGAGCTCAGGGTAGGTTCAGGTGAGTCTATGTGCCAGTAATGAATCTGGGAGTAGGCATAATCAGCCACAAAAAGCACTCGGCTGATTGGGTCGTACTCCAAATCCGCAAAGTAGTAGCCATTGTCGTAGGCGTAAAACGGGAGTTCATCGCAAGCGCTAGTACTGTCCACTGCCATTGAGCACTTAATGACCTCGCTACCCTTTCGCATAAAAAAGATGCCTTCGGGTCCTTCCGACGGAATTGTGAGAAGAAATGCCTGAGAAAAGTCGTACTTGCTCCTAGTTTGGCTTGTTTCAATACGCCTAATTTCACCGCCATTCGAGATGTCGTACACAATAATGTGCGTGTCCTTATGTATCATCCATATCTCTTCTGAGTTGGAACCTTCTGCAATCTGGTGATCCCAACCGTAAATGGAATTGTACGCCTTGCAGTCAATTTCTGTCGGAAAGCTTGAGACCAATTTTGGATTAAAGACATTCTCAGCCTCATAAACGAATATCCCATCTATCCTCGTAGACACCACAATTTTGTCATCGGACAACCGTGTTATGTCCATAGGCTCTGTCATATTCGCGAAAGATCCGAGTTCTGTTCCGTTCACATCAACAATTCGAACTCTGTTGTTGTAAGCGTCGGTGAGCAACATGGTGTACTGATCAAAGAATATGAAGTCGGCACCCCATGATGCTTTCCCACAAACCTCATCTGACACAGTCTCGAACCGTTGTTTCCCCTCATTGTGGTTATATCCAAGAATCTTTTGGGTGCTAGACAGTACGAACATGCTTACGTCAGATTCGACCTCCGAGGCGGCTGTCGCGCCATAGTCATCATAGTAGTCATCATAGTAGTAGTCATATTTGTAGTAGTCGTCATAGTCGTACCCATCACATACAGAGGAGTCCACAGTTGGACAAAGAAATAAACAGATTGACAAGACAAGACAGACAGAAATTTGACAGAAAAAAACCATGATGTCGAGATGCGCCAGCCACTCTGGTTCTTGCTACAGACAGTAAAAGATGGGAGTTGCTGATGGGAGGGGGATCTGGTTCTTGCTACAGACAGTAAAAGATGGGAGTTGCTGATGGGAGGGGGGGGGCGGCGTTAGTTGCAGAAAAAATATGGGTTTTAGTTCTTTAATGTGCATCACATACATTCCGTGATTGTCTGAGGTCAGTAAGTGGATTTTCAGTTTCAGTATGGTACTGCTTGGATCCAAGTTTAAACCCGGAACCCGGAACTCGAGAACCACGTGAGAACGGGTCCAAGGGTATTTTTGTAGTTGAATCAATTCACGCGAGCCCGTCTATAACTCCGAATGACACTTTGGTTATGCACGATAACCATTCTTTCGTCTCTCTTGACGGCAGCAAACTCAGAGGAGTACGTAATCTACACCCACTCAACTTCAGGGCGGTCGTACAACATCTCTGACTGCGACGCGTTCAAAGGCCCGCCTTCGGGAACTCAAGAACAGAAATATTGCGCTCATCACGTCCCCATATTGTCCCCCTGGCAGGAGGTCATCGATGGCGCCCTGCTCTCGTTCGACACCAACATGGGGCGAACGAACGAGTTGATATGCCGTCACCACCGCAATTTCTGCCTCTCAGTGCGAGAGTATCAGACGTCGAACAGCGCAGCCTGTGACAATCATTACGGCAAATGCCAGTCTGCATTGAAGCACCTCGAGAAGATGATGTTCAAGGAGGATTCGTCCCAACAGATGTGCAACAATTTTGCTTTAAAATCTGTCCGAGCCTTCTTCCACGACTACATGAGCGTGCACATTGACGGCTCGCTTTTGTGGGAGAACGAGATTGAAATGAACATCGGGCTCTGCCGCTACACTCAGTATGTCAATGCTTTGTCTGACACGACTGGCTGCGATCCCGGGAGCATCATCGCAATGTCTGGCGAGCTAGGGTTCGAAGCATGCGGCGTCGACATCTGGAAGATGGACCACGATGTGAAGCCTTCCCTCACCATCAACCGCCCCTACCCTTGCGCTCGCAACATTAATCCGAAACTCTCAGAGACGCACGGGAACAACGAGAGGAAAGAGGAGTTTCATGACGTCGTCGTTTCGGCAAACTCGACCGCTATGGAGAACTTTTGGTACGCGGTGAACGGCCACTCACACCCAAAACCGGACGGCGAAGCGGAGTACAGCGGCGAAGCGACGGCCGCCGCACACAGCATCGGCCGCGTCACTTGTCCTGTCACAAGTCACAGCGTCCCCGGCGTCCCCAACCCAGACATCACGACCGGGTTCTTCCATGTGCCGCGGGAGGAGGGCATGACGCTCAACGAGAAGTTCAATGAGGGGGTGCAGAAAATTCGCGCTACACAGTGCACAACGACGAACGGCGATGGTGATGCTACTGGGGGTGTGAGAATGAGCACAACGCAGTGGCCGCTTATCGAGGGGGAGACGAATTTAAACGACGCAGGAGGTTTGTGCTCCATGCCAACGCAGTTCTTATCGACGATGCGAGTCGGTGGTACGTATAGAACATCCCGATTCATGGAAATCACCCAGAACAACTACATCAACGAGCATAAGGCAACTTACAGCGAGTCACAAACCTGTCAATCCAATATGAAGATGTACATTCCTTACGAGATACTCAACACCCTCCCATCGCTGACAATCCCCTCTAGCCCCGCCCTCGACGATTTCCTCCAAATCGCGTGGGACGGAGTGGGAACGATTGATAGCGCATGGGACTCGTGCGCGCTCGGCTGCGACATCCCCGTCGCCCAGAACAGAATGTGCGGGGGAGAGGGTTTGGGCGATTGGACGTTCTTGGGCGGGGCGGAGACATT
>Ga0115555_1001577_pt1 | contig 15622 bp, 10 predicted proteins | sample COGITO_mtgs_1104_2_FD_87285 | JGI IMG/M metagenome (GOLD analysis project Ga0115555, IMG submission 87285) | Pelagic marine microbial communities from North Sea - COGITO_mtgs_110407 | ecosystem: Environmental > Aquatic > Marine > Epipelagic | place: Germany:Helgoland, sampling site Kabeltonne... | reverse complement strand
TAGTACTGGGTTTCATCTAGGGGTGTGGATTTTTTGGGGGGGGGTTGAGAATTCGGAGATTCCTCCATTCTTCCAAAAATCTGTAGAAGATGATTTTGACTGGAGCTAGGTAGCTTAAGTATCTTCTACAGATCCTGGCCGAAAAAAGAAGTTTTGAGGGTGGGAAATTCTTAGCCCCTTTTGGGGGATCTCGATTTATAAAGCATAAGGCTTTGTATCATCGAGTATATTCCACTCTCTATAGGAGATTATATTTTATCTCACTTGTGCAACTGGTGATTTCAAGTTGAATGCGATAAGAGAGTCCTTTACTTAACTTTAGAGTTGTTATATGTCCCATTGCCAACATGGAATTCTTTCTGGCTTCTCTCCTGACCTGCTTAGAATGGGTAACCAAAAACACTAATAAGTACAAAAAAAAGAACTCCTTTATTTTCAATTTATCAATTAAATTCAAGGAGGGGGCGTGTCGTTATCAAGCCATATTGGGAAGCCATTAACTGGGGCGAAAAATGTGTTGCTTTTCCGGACATAAATATCATCGCCACAGTAATCTTCTGCAATGGGTCCCGCTGCAACTCCCCTCCTTTTCATCCTGCACCGGTGTTGACTCAACCTCGTCCGGGCTTTGTTGACGTCTTCCACCTCAGCACTCCAGAGCTGCTCAGCCATAGCAGCAGCATTTGGCCACATAGCAGGCTCCATGTTTGATCCCGTATCGAAGGCACTCGCCCACATGCAGGCTTGTCCACCTAGAATATTGGCTTTTTCGGAATCAGTGTTGTTCACAGCATATGCCATTGGATCATCATTGTAATATGAAGTCCAATCACCACCGTAGTTCAGGTACCAATTACTGCTGACGACAGCTTGATAACCTTTCGCAAGTAAATCCGAAAGCTGCTCATTCCCGTTCCAAACGTTGATGAGAATTCGGGCTGGGTCTATTTCTCCCAAGGTGGCGACCTCTAACCAGCCTGTAACAGATTTGTTGTACTTCTCAACGATTCTTGAGTACCTTTCCTCGAACATTTGGTAAAGATTAATGGTCGTCAGGTTTTTGTCCTCCATGTATTTTGATATGTTTTCATTCGCAGACCAGCAGTTCATCTGAGGCTCATCACCGCCCACGTGCCACAAATCATCAACAAAGCTGCTGACCAGATTGGAAACAATCTCTTCAATCGCGGAGTATAGCCGTTCGTTGGTGACATCCGCAGGAGAATAGTACGTTGGCCATTCCGGGTGAGGGTTTTCGGTCGGACAAGAGGATATTAATTCCTCGTAACCTTGCGCCCAACTAGCCATATGAGCAGGGACATCGACCTCAGGGATAAGACGGATGCCCTTAAGCCTACCGTACTCCACCAAATCATCGAAATTTTTCTTGGTGTAGCTAAGCTTCGGTGCATAGGCTCCTCGTTGCGACAAAAGTGGAAACTCTTCGAATGTCTCGGTGTTGATAGAGAAAGCTTCGCCATCGGTCAAGTGCAAATGGAGCACGTTCAGCTTGTTCTGTGCCATCGCATCCATAGTTCCTTTAATTGCCTTTACTGATTGAAAGTGCCTTGCAGTGTCCAACATCAAGCCTCGATAAGAGAAGCGCGGCTTATCGGCGATGTTCATACCCTCCCCATTTCGTATGAGCAACTCACGGTTCATCGTTATAGCCTGTGAAAATGTCTCTAGGCCACGTATGGCACCCCATACACTGACGCTTGTAAGCGTTGAAATCGGTGAATTCAGCTCCAGTTCATAACTTTCATCCATAGCGGCGGACGGGTAAGTTTTGTCTGCACTAGGGTTGGTCACGCTAATAGCCAGCTGTGTGAGCGTTTTTGTATTAGCGTCGTCTTCTTGGCCGTCTTTGCCAGTTCCACGGGCAAAAATGATCTGTGTGAGCGTTTTTGTATTAGCGTCGTCTTCTTGGCCGTCTTTGCCAGTTCCACGGGCAAAAATGATATCATAGTAGTAATCGATGGCTTCCTCAATAATATCAGAATCCAAACCTACATCTGAGGCACCGTACGTCATCTCGAATGTGTCAGTGAGCGCTAAGTGAGGAGAGTCATCACTACTCATCGTAACCGAACTTGGCATCGGCCAGAAGCGGGGGATGTCGTCCTCGGCGGGCAGTTGGCTTTCTACATGATGAAGCAAAATGCACGAAAAAAAGATGAAGGGGAAGCTCTTGATCATCATTTTAATCGGAAAAATACTCAAGAAGAGGATGATGTAAGAGAAAAAACGGGGTCGTGGATTTTGAGCTGGAATTTCTTAGAAGGGTTTTCATGAGCATCAACCAACGGACGACGACCGACGACGAGAACGACGACGTCCCAATAAAAAAAGAACCTAATAAAGAACCAACATAAAGAACCAACATAAAGAACCTGACCGAATCTCTTGCGACAAAAAGCAGAAGGCGTGCTTAAATCTCGCTCGCATGGCCGTCCTTCTGTGGCTACTACTGATCTTCACCCAAGCCCTTGCCTTCTCCCCACGATTAAACCGCTCTACTCAGTGGGATTTGCGGCTCGAACTAGACCCCGCTGAGCTTCGAACCAAGGCAGACCGTGTTCTCCCATCCTCATCTTTCGTCATTGAGTCTGTCGTGTTCGACGAGGATGAAAACTACGAGCCTCCCCAAGGAACGATAAGAACTCTTCGAGGCGAAAGTTCAAGGAGCCTAAAATTCGAGTCCTCCCGATACAAGCTCTCTGAGGACCCAAATGAACGAAACGACAGTCTTTGGATCTGGGGTCTTTTTAAGGACCCCCTATACCCGTTCCTCCTCCTCGAACTAAAAACGAATGAATTCGTCTTTGGTGGCGGCGACGACGCCGATGTCCTCCCCTCCCTCCAACTGTATGCCCAGATAGGCCACAAAATGGCGCGAAATGAACAAAAGAGAGGCGCCCGCTCCTCAATCCTCTCCCCCGCTATTGTAAAAATGCGTCGCAAAATAAACGTCGAAGCTGACCTCTTGGGTCTCGCAAGAGCGGATATATATGAGGAGAAGGTAGTCGGCAAAATAACAATATGCAATCCCCGTGAAAACAGTAGTAAAATAGTTTAATTTTTAACGAAGAAAGTTTTAGCACAACATTTTTGTCATTAGAAGTATTTTTTAGTGGCGAAAAGCATATTTCAAGCTCAACACATGCATGTTTCAAGCTCAACACGCTCTTCAAGCCATGCTATGTAGAATGTGTGCAAGCTTACGCTTCAGCGGCGGCTCCTCCCTCCTTCTCCTTAGCCATGAGCTGTTCAATGCCACTGTAGAGCTTGGCAATGATCTCGGACTCCTTGATGAATAGCCTGTTCCTGGGGGAGATGTCAACAGTTCCGTCGGCGCCAATGGGGGTGTGCTCCCCGCCAGTTCCACGAACTGAGAGGCCGAGGGGATCGCAGACCTCCTTGGCCTTAGCATCAGTCCCGTCAGCAGTAAGGTTGGGGATCTTGATGTGGACACTGGCTCGCATGCCAGTTCCAAGGTTGGAGGGGCAGCTGGTGACGTTTCCGTAGTTCTCGTTGGTGGCAAACTCGATGCCTTCGATACCCTCAACGACATCGAGCATCTTCTTCAGGCGGTCGAAAACCTCGTTGAGGCAAGTACCCTTCTTCATGCACATGATGCGGAGCTGATCCTCTCTCCGAACCAGATGATGCACTGCTTATCGGCAGACTGCCAGCAACCGCGGCCATAGGGCCAGTCGGAGGCGATTCCGGCACTCTTCAGATAAGGGTCAGCATCCATGTCCTTGAAGAGAACGTGAGCATCAACAAGCTCCTGGTACTTCTCGTCACTGATCTTGTTGGGGTTCTCGACTCCCTCTCCGAAGTCGGGGGTGAGAGAGTAGATATCTCCTCCGTACTCCTCGTTATCCTGGAGGGACTTGAAAGCAACAAGCATGGTCTGCTCAAACTTGATGCGCTCAGCCTGGTCCATGGCTCCAGGAAGGTTGAAAGCCTTCAAGTTGCGTCCGACGCGGACGCGCATGGAGAGCTCGTCGAGGCCAAGCTTGGTGACATCGAGAACACCGTTCTCTCCGACCTGTTTTGAGTTTAGTTTGGTTAGTTAGTTAGTTTGGTTAGTTAGTTAGGTAGGTAGGGTTAGTTAGTTAGTTAGGTAGGGTTAGGGTTAGGGTTAGTTATAGTTCGGTAGGGTTGGGTCAGTCAGTCAGTCAGTCAGTCAGTCAGTATGATCGATTTTGTCAGCTTAGATTACGAACTTACACTACTTGCATCCCAGCTGGACTCGTGCTTCTTGACAGCAGCAGGGTCATCCAGGTGGTAGTCACCGATAACCTTGGCGAAAAAGCCATTGAACTTGTCGTAGTCAGCGGGGGTCTGAGCATAGCAGCCAAGGCCAGAATCCTGGTTTTCAATTCCAGTGCGCACACATCCGTAGAAGATCTTGAGATCATCATCGGAAAGGGCCTTGCCCTCATCGGACTCCAGGAAGGGTCCAAGATGCTTGCAGCACCTGTTTCCAGGGTTGGTCTCCAAGATCTTCTTGCTCTCCTCAATGAGGGCAGTTACAAGAGCCTCGCGGTTCTCGCTGGTGTGTTCAGTAGATGCGGCGGATCCCATTCTGTTGCTTGTGTGGAGGTTTGAATATTGTGCTGCGAAAGTGGCGAGGTTAGACGGGAGAGGGCAAAGAAACAAAATGTACGTTAAGCTGTTGAGAGTATCCAAGTAGGATTTGTGGCACTAAAGTCCGTAATTAGATAATCAAACGCATCCTGAGTGATTCAAACCATCTGAAGATACACTACAAGGTATATCTTATGAAATGAGCGATACTAACCTGTTTTAGAGGCTTGTGTCAGACCTTGATTCGATCCTAAGATCCTCGAAGATCCATAATCCCGGTCAAGCTCATTTTTGTCATGTTTGCGAATATAAAGTGGGCCGCGCGCTTTTTGTTAATGTTGGCATCTCTTGTCCGCCCTTCAAAAACTACAACAACTCCGTCCAAGAGCCTCAACAAGGGCACCCTGGTTTCTTATGCCTATTCAGAAACATCAGATATACACAAAGAAAACTTTTTGTATTTTCTTAAGCACGGTATCCCGAGCTCGTCTAAAAGCGATGTGACCGTGATTGTGATTATGAACGGCGACCATAGCATCCCAGAATCTAAACTGAACTCTTTCTTTCATGACATTCCCCCCGAAACCAATTCTCAAAGGTTTGTACACATCATTGAGAGGCCAAATACGTGTTTCGACTTTGGAGCTTGGGGAGCAGCGATAGATTATGCCCACAGCAACAATCTTTTTTTCGACTACTACCTGTTTTTGAATGCAAGCGTTCGGGGCCCGTTCATTTCGCCAGCCATATCGGACAAATTTGACAACAACAATTATCCGACATTATTCACAAACCATATCAACAGCAAAGTGAAGCTTGTCGGCACAACATTCAACTGTCACACAGGAAGAGACGGCTGGCATCTACAGAGCATGGCTCTTGCGACAGATCGGCTGGGGCTCATGGGGGTAATGATGGATTATTTGTCCACTGAAGCTGACACATGTTATGCAAACAAGGTAGACGCCATTTACGGGGCTGAGATCCCGCTCTCGAGGGCAATGATCGAAAGCGGGTATGGCTTGTATTCTCTTTCGAGTCTTTTTGAAGGTGCTGAGATCACCAGCGACGAAAACGTGATTCGTCGCATCGAATTTCTCTGCAAAGCTGTGAGACCCTTGACAACTTTGGAGCTGGGAGACGTAAACCACTCCGATGATGTACTTGTTTCTCCGTTTGAAGTAGTATTTTACAAGACAAACATTCCCTCGAGCAAGTTCAATAGCGTTATGGGGAAAATGTACGCTGACCGAGATGACCACGACAGTACTGACGACAGGCATAATTATGATGATTCCAACCGCAAGCACAGCAACAAAAGCATTTATGACCATGGAAACAGTCGACAAGATCAACAAGACTGTAAAATCGCCTTTTGTTTTAGTGGTGCTGCTCGCTCTTTTGTCCAAGAAAAGGTGCACTCATCGATTGCAACAAATTTGATTTCTTTCCTCTCGGAGAGCCGATGCAAACCCTACTTGTTTTTCTATTTGGACAGCCCAAAAACTGAGATTGAAGGGCAAGAAATCGATCGAATCCTGAGTGAGGTATTTCGTCCTGTATATTCTGTCGTCGAGATTCGATTTCACAACCCGGATAGTTTCCCAACCCCTTCCAGCAACGGCTGTACCTCCAACCTCCCAACGATCGTACCCGGAAATTATCAACAATTCAAGAAGCTGAAGCTCGTGTACGATTTCGCTGTGGACTACTCAGAAGGGTGCAACATTGAGTTCAAGTGGTTTGTCCGCGTGCGCCCTGACATGGCCTGGATTCGTCCGGTGGTTGATATCAGCAAATTTCCTGGTGATAGGATTATCGTACCACAAAACAATTTCTTTCCGATGAACGATCAGTTTGCCATCATTCCTGAGGCGTATGCATCTGTTTACTTCACAACCGTCGACGCGCTGTTTGTTTGCAGTGACTACTCACACTTTCCTCCCGAACACTCTCCTGAATATGTCATGTGGAAGCACTTGGTCAACGACAACAATGTCCGGATCCAATTTTATGACTTTCATGTCGTTATTGCTAGAGATGCTGAGGTTGGTGGACGCTGTGGGAGCCTTTGGAAGACATTCAATATTCTGTGCCAAGTGATGGGCGCTTTCGACAGGATTGATGACAGTCATATCTGTGTCGACGTCTACAATGCCTGGATTGGTGAGAAGTGCAGGAATGTCTTTGATGGTTTAGTCAGTAGTGAGAGTGTCGAGGACGTCATTCAACTGGGTGAAGATACGTTGGTTTTAATGGAGAGCGGAGGGGAAGACTGGTGGAAGGCGTGGTTGAGGAAGTATGCTGCTGAGGGTGGTGTGAAGGTGATCGAGAATGGCGTTGGATACTATTTTGGGAGGCAGCACAACAACAAAGTTGACGGTGGTTTTTTTCCTCTTATACTGACCGAGCACAGTAGTCTAAAGAGCGGACACATATACACTGGTTTTGTACTGAGCGATGTCTTGATTGAAGATATCGAGACTGCTTTCAAATGCACTGCTGCAGAAGTGCTCGTAGAAAATGACAATGAAAACAACAAAAATGGCGATGGTGATAGTTGTGGGCTACACCACGTACTAGGTATGCTATATTATGCGTCCGCCCGTCCATACAATTGTTTGTCCCCTTTTATTAATTGCGGGGAGGAGATAATGGACGAATACAAGACAAATGAGTTGCCCAAGCGACTACGAGAAATACAGCAGAAAACTTACGGTGAAGAGAAGGTTTGAATACTTTTTTTTCTCCCCAAAAAATTTATGTAGCCACTACCCATCTTAGTACTATATTTCCCTCCCTTTGAACCATATTGTCTTGAACCTTTCGTCTTGAATTTATAGGATCACATCAGGATTTTTCTCCCTGATAACCTGATTATCGTCAGCAGGGGCGAAGATTTTTCTCCCGTCATCTAGTTGAATTTTATAGGGTGCAAGCTGGTTTGGAGGCCAGTTTTTCTCCCTGTAGTATAACTCAATGACCTTGCCACCTGCCCATCCAGTTACTGGGTCACTACCTACCCTACACTCAACAGCCTGCCCAACGTCAAAGCGAAGTTTAACCTGCTCTTTGTACTGCTCCAAATAATCCGCTTCATCCATCGCCATCATCTTCGGACGCCAGTTGTTGCGCTTTCCTTCCGACCAATCCCTCCAGACATCAACGGGAGGGCAGAAAGTTTCCAGGAGTTCAGGGTCGACCAAAACCTCTTGCATTTCACAGGGAATCCCAAAACCCTCCTGATCCCCGCACTTAAACATCACCATTACAGCTGTGTCAATCGGAGCACACTCAGGGTCCCCGCACACTACCTCCTGCACGTGCATCTGCTCGATTTCACCCAGAATCTCTGCTGGTAAACGAGCTTTAACCTTCTTTTCAATTTCAGCACCCAAGGCCAGCTCGCGCTGCTTTGCAAGCTGGATATCTGCATTTGTCTTTGCATTCTCTGGCAGAAACATGTCGTAAACCCTCTAAGAATCTTTTTGTGAAGTCGTGGAACTTGTCGTCTTAAGAATGATAGGCGGGGTGAGAGAATAGGAGTTTATTGATTTGGTTTAACTGCATTAATAAGCATATTGTCGAAGAGAGAGACCGAAGGACAAAGAATCCACCCAGAGAACCAAGAGGGAAATAAAGCTCGTCTTATTGCAAAACGGACAACAACGTGTTTTGTGTCCATCACGGTGTAAACTTGTGATAATCAGGACATTTTCATTTCACAATCTGTTCGCTTTAACACTCCCCAGTGTCTTGGGCATTTCTGCCACCTTACCTTACCAGTGTAACCTGCCAGTGGCAGTTCTACCACCGTAACTGTTTTGACGGCTTATGGAACAAGTCGGTGATGCAGATATGGAATTGCTTGGGTCCCTGAAAATGCCACTCTCGTCGACCGACCCCTCATTTCTTCCCTCAACCACTTTTTCATTGCTTCTTCTTTCCTCTGCTGTTTTCGGTCATGTTTGGAATAACCGTTTGGTAGAAAAAACGTCGACTCTCGCTATGACCTACGATGCTGTTGCAAATAAACGGCAGTACTTTCGGCTTTTGGTGTGCGGAATAACCAACTTTACGTTCAAACGTTATCTTTTTGACGTTTGCTTTCTTTGGTATGTTATGGTGCCACTGGAAACGACAACAGCAAAAAATGAGGATGTAGGAAATTTTGGAGAATTACTTCTCTTTGCCTATGTATCGACAAGTATTATTTATGTGCTCGGAGTTGGCTATTTTACCTCGTGTGCTGCGTTTGTGAATAGCAGGGATTGGGGAGGATCTTTTTCAGATCCGCTAGTAGAAAACGTAAAGCTCTATTTTACATTATCGGCTAGAGCGGTGAGTAGGCACTATTTTTTCGACTTTTTTTTCCTGGTGATTGATATCTCTATTGACCCCGTAGCACAACGCAGATGAGACACGACGTGAATTTTGGGCTTACCCCTACCATTGCTGCCTTCCAATTTCACTTTAGCACACAAAGCTACTTGCGGTCTTATTTCACGCTGATTGTCTGGACTACTTTTGTTGCAGGTGGGGTTGGTAGAACTCGGGGTAAAATGGCATATCTTTCCGGCGTGATATGCGGGTCTTTGCTGGGTTCAATAAAGACGATACAAGAAGACCATAGGTTATTGGCTTATATCGCAATAATTGTAGCGGTGATTTCGAGCTTACGGGCAGGCGGGGGTGGAGTTGCATGGTCCTACGCTGCTGATGCGTACTTTGGTGTTCGAAGTGTTGGTTTTGACGCGAGTGGGGATTATTTAAGTCTCGACTATACTGGCGACGAAAATGACTTTGATGACGACGACGGTGAAAATGACCATGATGTTAACAACAGTGAAAACGACGACCTCGAGCTGGGAGTAGATAATTACCTTGTTTAGAAAGCAGATATTGGTAGTAAACAAAAGCAGCTAACTATTACTTAATTTGGCAAAGAGAAATTTGTAGTTGAGGGTCTCCATGAATGACCGCTGCTTATTGTCAGCAGCCCCTCCATGGCCTCCCTCCATATTTTCATAGTAGTAAACCTCCCCCTCGGCCTCCTCGCTGAGCTTCTTAACCATCTTCCTCGCGTGCGCCGGGTGAACCCGATCGTCTCTGGTACTGGTGGTGAACAATATGGGGCAATACTTTTTGCCACTCTCGATGAGGTGGTAAGGGGAGTACCTGTGAAGGAAATTCTTCCAGTCATCGGTATCTGGATTCCCGTACTCGGCCATCCAGCTTGCGCCGGCCAGCAACTTGTTGTAAGCCTTCATGTCAAGTAGCGGAACCTGGCAATGGATAGCATTGAAGAGGTCTGGGCGCTGCACAAGCATCATGCCCATCAAAAGACCCCCATTGCTTCCCCCCTTGCATCCCAGTGTCTTTGTGGTGCAGATACCCGTCTTGATAAGGTGCTCCCCGACCGCGATGAAATCGTCAAAAGCTAGCTGCCGATTCTCTTTCAGCGCCGCTTGGTGCCAGCGCGGACCGTACTCTCCGCCTCCCCTAATATTGGCCTCAACATAAACGCCCCCTTTTTCGAGCCAGCATGATCCGAGGACTCCCCTGTAGCTGGGTGTAAGGCTGATTTCGAAGCCACCGTATCCGTAAAGCAGTGTGGGAGCGTTGGGAATGTCCGCGTCCTTCTTTTTGACAATAAAATAGGGGACTTTCGTGCCATCTTTGCTCTCAGCAAATCCTTGCTTTACCTCAACCGAAGACGCATCGAAAAGCGCCTTGGTCGTCTTGATGGGGGTATTCTCGATGGTGTGCTTAATTACTGGGTCGTTGGCATCTGAGAAATATAGTGTCGTCGGTTGCGTGTATCCACTCTTGTAGATCCACACCTTGTCGTCGTTCTCGCTGTCGTAAGGGCTGTAGTGAGTTTCCGCGATATCTCCTAGATCTGTCTGCGCAATTTTGGTCCAGCGCGACGCTTTCCTTTGCCAAAATTGGTGCACGCTTTTCACGTTGTCCATTATTTTCAGAATTAGGAAATTCTTCGTATATGTGTAGTTTTCCAGCGCTGTCTCGTCCGTAGGCACAAAGATATCCTCAAAGGTCGCAGTCTCGTGATTCTCTAAAAAGGAAGCGAGATTGGTGCTGTACATCCCCCCCTTCTTCATCGTTCGGCCGTTTACCTCCCAATCGGACCTCAAAGAGATCAAAAGGTTGTCCCCGAACATGCTCACATGCGCGTCGTCTTGCACTTTGAGCTCAGTGAAGGGATTACTGTCCTCGTTCCTGCACTCACACTGCAGATCCTCGGGAGGAATCTGTCGGACCCACAACTTTTTAGTCCAGAATGTTGTCGAGCGTCCGCGCCATTCAGTAATGCCACCTTCTCCCCTAAGTCGCTGGTCGTTGATGTACGCAAAGACAGACACGTCAGTCTTCTCGCCCTCAAATATCACCTTGGAACTCTCCATGGGTGTTCCACGGACCCACTCACGAACTTTCAAGGGGTACCCTGAAGAAGTCACATCGTCCTCCTCGATTGCGAGCGACAGGATAGCGATATCTCGCGACTTGAAATTAATCGAAGATTTCCCTTCAGGAACATAAAAACCCTTGTCGGAAGAATTTGGGTCTACAAATGTTTTGGTCTTAAGGCAAAACTCCCTCAAGACTTCGGCATCGGCACCGCCCCTCGATAGCTCGTAAATCACGCGCTCGACGGTCTTCTTATCTTGAGATAGGGCGTCTGCCCTCGGGCTGAGCTCAATGACACCCTTGTAGACCCAGGACTCATTCTCCAATTTCCCCAGTTCATCCAAATTCAAAACGTTCGTCCAGCTAATTTCGTCAACATTGTCATTATTCTTGTAGTCCTCAAAAGAACAGTAACGGTGAATGCCCCTGACATTCTTCTCGTCTTGCCAAAAATTCCAAAGCATCCCATTACGGAGCCTAGTGGATGGTATTTTATCCTTGCTGCGCAGAGTTCAGGGAAAGAGCACCCCAAAGGATGAGTTAGAACACAAATTAAAAAGATAAAAATAATGAAGCCTGGGAGGGCGCGTGCTGACCTGTCAAGGATCGTCCTGATCTTTGAGTTCATCGGGTCTTCCGAAGGATCGCCGAGCATTTCCAGCGTGCGATTGTTCCACGACTTTGCAAAGTGGAGCGACTGCGGTAGGGATTGGGGTAGGGATTAGCGGGAGAATATGTGCAAAAAAAATTCAAGATTGAAAACTCTTCCCGTTTGTGCCATTCAGTTTCAGTTTGTGCGGCATATCTGCCCTCTCACCTCATCGCTGTCCACATTCTCGAGATATGAGTAAGGGTCAGCAGAAAAGGCACGCCGGAATATGGGACGGAGCTTGTGACCGAACATGCTCAGGCCGAAGAGTGCGGGTCCAAGAGCAGGAGAGGAGGACATGAAAGCGAGCATTTTTATAATCTTTTCACTTGATTTCTTCTGTTCGGGTGACACACAGCTACGGAGTAAAATAATTGAATGTGCGGGTGCCTTTCTTCATTTATTTATTAGCACACACACCACTTTTGGCACTCTCATTCTATCTTTAAATTACAATTTGCCTCAAATTCGCTTAGTCGTCATTTTGTGTCCCCCATAGTGCCGCTATGACGCAGCAATACAGTAGTACCCTGCGTGAAGAGCTGCGATCCACAGTGAGGAGGGTGGTGATCAAGGCTGGAACGAGTGTGGTTGCAAATCCAAGTGGATCACCTTCACTGACTCGACTTGCTGCGATTGTGGAGCAGGTTGGGGAACTTTCTCGAGGCGGTGTTGAGGTGATTTTGGTGTCCTCAGGCGCTGTTGGCGTGGGGAAGAAGCTGCTTCGCCGACAGGAGCGGATGAATATGAGCATCGGCAGCCAGCTGCGATCCAGTTCTTGGGATGAGAGGACAGATTCTAGGGACCAGAAAACATCCCAGGAGTACGACAGCGCATGTGCTGCAGCCGGTCAGTTTGGTCTGATGAGTATTTACAACACCCTCTTTGAGCAGGTGGATTTGACAGCATCCCAGGTGCTCTTGACACGAAGTGACTTCACTGATGTGGGCAAGATGAAGAACTTGCAATACAGCATCAACACTCTACTGAAGAACGGTATCGTGCCTATTGTCAACGAGAACGACGCTGTGAGCGGGAACTTGGGCTACGACAGTAAAATGATCAACAGCAGCTTGCACTTCAGCGACAATGACGGTCTGGCAGCATTGTGTGCGAGGAGTTTTGGCGCTGATTGTCTCTTGTTGCTCACCGACGTCGATGGGGTTTACGATCGTCCGCCCGGCGAGCCAGGCGCTGAAAAACTTGACCTCTACGTACAAAGTGACAGCGTCACCAACAGCAGATCCAACAGCAAATCCAACAGCAGCAGCGACCTCAACTCGCTGAAGAGGAGTGGCAGCAGCGGAAGCATAAGCAATATTTTGATTGGAGCCATCAGCAAGGGGGGGCGGGGTGGAATGGGCGCAAAGATTACTGCGGCTTGCTCAGCCGTGACAAATGAGACGGACGTAACCGGCAGTGAGAACAAATGTTGTTGCTGCGCGATCATCTCAGGACGGGATTTGTCTTCGATAAGAAGCGTTTTGGGGACGGCTGGGGACGGCAGACAACTCGGGACTTTGTTTTTCGCGCCTGATTCGGAGTATCAGAGGAGGGCGATTGAGGAGCAGGAGCGGGGCAAGCTTGCCAGCTCCGAAAGCTCCGCGAATGAGGCGAGAGGGAAGGCGGAGGCTGCTAGGGTCGAAGCGCGAAAGCTGCTCCGTCTCCCGTTTAGGGAGCGACAGAGAGTCCTGAGGAACATTGCCTGTGATCTGGAGGCCAATGCGGACGATATTTTGAGAGCCAATGACTTGGATATTGCTGCTGCGGAAGAGAACAACTTGGAAACGAATCTGTTGAAGCGTCTCAGGCTCACCAGGGCCAAGATCGAAACTCTAAGATTGGGAATATTGCAACTTGCCGAGGCTGAAAACTGCCTGGATGTTGTCAAGAGCAAGCTCGAAGTGTCCGAAGGGCTGATTTTGTCTCAGGTCACAGTTCCCATCGGTGTACTAATGATAATCTTCGAGAGTAGACCTGACAGCCTTCCCCAGATTGCGAGCTTGGCACTTGCAAGTGGGAACGGGCTGCTGCTGAAGGGCGGGAGAGAAGCGACAAACAGCAACATTGCGCTTCACAAAATCATCACTGAGAGCGTTCACAGGACAACCAAGGGACAGGTGGGGAAGGACATCATCGGACTCGTGACTTCACGAGGAGAGATTGCCGACATGCTAGGCCTGGATGATGTGATTGATCTGGTGATTCCTAGAGGAGGAAACAAGCTCGTCAGTTACATCAAGGAAAACACCAAAATTCCCGTTCTCGGTCATGCGGACGGGGTCTGCCACGTCTATGTCGACAAAACCTGCAGTGTTGAGAAGGCTTGCAAGCTTGTCGTCGACAGCAAAGTCGACTATCCTGCCGCCTGTAATGCCATGGAGACCTTGTTGCTTCACAGCGACTTGCTGACAAATGGCTCCGCTGATGCTATCATGCGAAGCCTGCGCACCGCGGGCGTCAGTGCTCTGGGAGGACCGGTGGCAATGCGCGAGGGCCTCTGTGATAATGCTGCCCAAGAGATGAAGGTCGAATATGGGGATTTGAGGTGTCTGGTTGAAGTCGTTGGGAACGTTCAGGATGCCATCGATCACATTCACAAGTATGGAAGCGGGCACACAGAGCTTGTCGTCACAGAGGACGAAGACGTGGCGAATACTTTTCTCAACTCTGTTGATGCTGCCTGTGTTTTTCACAATGCATCCACTCGCTTTGCTGACGGATTTCGATTTGGTTTGGGAGCGGAAGTTGGAATCAGCACTGGGAAAATTCACGCCAGGGGACCCGTTGGAGTTGAGGGATTGCTCAGCACAAAATGGAAGCTCCTGAGTGGAGACTCGCACTCCGTGGGCGAGTTCGCGGCAGACGCGTCGGAGTCAGCAAAAATCTACACCCACAGGAAGATTGCCTTCTGAGATGTTTGGTTAATAATGAAACATAAAAAGAAAAGATGCAGGAAAGAATGTTTGTAGGTTGAGTCCAGTCCAGTCCAGTCGAGTTCGTGGGGTTGGTTTGGTTACTTTCTCGGGGAGGGATGTTGGTGGTTTTAAGCTGTATTGGATTGGTTTTGTTATTACTACTATATTAGTCAACCAGGAGAGGAATGAGGTTGCCATTTAGGAGGATTACGCTAGCCGCCACGGCAACAGAGCACAACCCTAATTTGTCAGTTTTGTGTTAAATGTTTCAGCTCTTTTCTTTAGTTGCCTATGTTAGTTTGGGCCGACGATTGTGGTGAGGGTATCTTTCTTTCGATTTTGGGTCATTTAGGGTCTTTTTGGCTCTTATTTGTGCCATCTGTGGGCTGTTCATTCCGAAGGTCGAAGTGTCAGGCAAGGAGGGGAAAATTCCCCTTTCCTGCTCTGATAATTTCCTGCTCTGATGTCAAAAAATTTAATTTCGTTTAAATACATTTTTTGTTTACATTTTCCTTTAATTATATTATTTTAATACTAATTTAATTCAATTTTTATTTATAGTTTTAAAAAAAATATAATTAAATTTATTATATTTTATAATAAAATTTAATTTTTTAAAAAATATATAAAATTATAATATAATTAATAAATATATTTGATATTTATAGATTTAAAATAATTATAATATATACATAAGTGATACAATAAAGTAAAGTTGTATATCAAAAATGTATTTAAACTAATTTCAATTTTATCAAAACTATTTTGGCTAAAAAATAACGCTGAGAATCATGAAACGATGGTTTGAATGTACTGAAGAAAGTCAGAGGCCCTAACATAGGGGCGCATAAAGATGTCGTTTTATTTTATATGAGAAGACGTCGTCTTTGAAAGCTTCAAATCTTTTTTTTTGCCAATTTTTCAGCAACCAGAAAGGGTCGCGAGTAAACAAAAACCGCAGCCCCAGTGACAATGGTGGCTCTATCGATGACAATCTTGGCCGTTTCTATGTTAATCTTTTCTGTTT
>Ga0115555_1001566_pt1 | contig 15675 bp, 15 predicted proteins | sample COGITO_mtgs_1104_2_FD_87285 | JGI IMG/M metagenome (GOLD analysis project Ga0115555, IMG submission 87285) | Pelagic marine microbial communities from North Sea - COGITO_mtgs_110407 | ecosystem: Environmental > Aquatic > Marine > Epipelagic | place: Germany:Helgoland, sampling site Kabeltonne... | reverse complement strand
TTTAACCATTGTTTTATTCGATACTTTAAAATAAAATATAAAGTGAAGCAACATCCATCCGAATCACAGCTTCCCCGATTACCTCTTATTTCTGTCCTCTTCATGAGTTAACACACACCGACCCTGCCACTCAAGCACGGAACATTTTCACCAAAAAACGAGATGCGTGCCAACCTGATCAAATCCTCTTCAGCCGCAGGTGGCCGACGCTCCCCCAAAAAACTCAATACACGCCCTGCGGGCTTTTTTAAAGATGCTAGCAACAAACAATCTGAGGATGCAACTGATGAGAACTTGTTTGAAGATGAAATGTCCATTTTTTGGAACAAGGTTAACCACCAGCTTAAGCTTCACGACGATAAGTTTACCTCTACCCCCAAGAAGCAACGCGACGATGAGAAGAGAAATCTCGATGCAAAGCTCTCCATGCTGTTCAAGAAATCTGGTCGAAGGCCATCTCTGACAGCTGCTGGGCTGGCAGGGCTCGACAAACTCAAAATCCCAGTTCGTCAATCGAGCTTTCTCAGCAAATTTGGTGAACACATAATTATGCCTGCGTTTGTTCATAATATCCTCGAGCGTATCCCCATAATACCACCCAACCACCAAAGAAAACTGTATTGGGACATGCTCCTTGGCGTGCTCATCTTCTACAGTGTTCTCATTATTCCCCTTCGAATCGGTTTTGTGTTAGAACTGACATCTAGGGAAGAATTAGAGGAGATTTTGGTGGACTGTATCTTTGGTGCGGATATTATTCTTTCGTTCAACACCGCCGTGAAGGGCGACGACGATAAGCTGGTTTATGATCGGTCAGTCATCGCCAAGGACTACCTCACCAGTTGGTTCAGTGTCGATTTCTTCAGCACCGTGCCAATCGACAAAATAATAAAAGGAATGATGGACAGTGAGAGTGGGGGTGCAGATGATGGACAGCTTAAGATGATCAAGTTACTCCGCCTCATTCGACTCCTCAAGCTCACTAGACTCCTGAAGCTGGGCAAGTTTATGAAAAATGTCGACATGGATTCCATCAACCCCGCCGCTTTCGGTTTGTTTACACTCCTGACAAAGATCATTTTTACTGGGCATCTGATCAGTTGTTTTTGGTTCTTTATGAGCACAGACACAATCGAGAAGGATCCGCGGGACACGGACTGGGCGACTGAGTTTCTGGGCAAAAACTCCACACTTAATCTGCAATACGCCACATCCTTCTACTGGACAATCGCGACTATGATGGCGGTCGGTTATGGTGATGTCTACGCTCAGAATTCTGCAGAGCGAATCTATAGCATTTTCGCGCAAATTGTTGGAGCGGTCAGTTTCGGCGCCATGATCGCCACTGTCAATATTCTAGTCGAGAGCAGCAATCCTCGGGGCAGAGCGTACAAGACCCATCTTGATGAGCTCAAGGCGTACTTGAATGAGCGAAGTGTGCCTAGAAATTTATCCAGGGAGATCAAGGCTGCATTCAAGTACTATATGAGCAAGAAAAGTGTGTTTCCGGAGGTAAGATTCAGCATGTTCTGCATTCTCTATTCTTTTGGCTTCCTCGAGAGCTTTTCCTCACCCTCTCTCTCTCTCTTTCTTCCCCTATCTTGGCACAGCGCGATTTAGTAATGGACCTACCTCAGACTCTTAGGAGTGAGCTTGTGATGGCTGCGTACAGTGTAGACATTGAAAAGGTTGTCTACCTCAAGGGGGAAGACGAAGGTTACATTTCACACCTTATGCTCTGCATGAAGCCGTTCACAAATCCTCAGGGAGATGTTCTTCTAGAATTTGGTGACGTCGCGGACGAAGTCGTCTTTTTGATGCGAGGTTTAGTTCACATGACGACGTTCAATTCCCACGAAAATGAGGTCCTCGTTGGCATGGTCGGAGAAGGTGGATTCTTCGGCGACCTCGGATACAGGAAGAAAAAGCCAAGAGTTGCTCGCTACACCTCTCAGAACATTTGTCAGATGCTCTCCATCAGCCGAGAAAACCTTGACCACGCCAACACCGTCTTTCCTCTCAGTGGCAAGCGATTTAATGATGAGACAGACAAGCGGCTTGTTACATTTCAGTCTACCATGAATTGCGAAGAGGTTTTGACAAGTGAGGGGAAAAAAATTAAGCAGAAGGTGAGAGACAAAACAAACTGATTGCGATGTATCAACTTTGCCAGAGAACAGCCAGCTAACTTTTTTTGCGAAGATTTTTTTGGACGGAAAGCTGGTAGACATCCGTGATTTGAGCTTTGGGGACGGTAAGGTGACCGTCAAAACGACTTTGTTCGAGGAAAAGCCTCTCACTCCACAGGAATCTAGACACCCAGTAATCAGCATCCCGAGCTTCAATGCTGGCAGCCCCGTACTTTTGAACCATCCTTCTCCTGGGGTTAGTGATGCTGTTCGAGCAAGCGAACAATCAACGGCCGGGTTGGGCAGAATTTCTCCAATCCCCATCCTGAAACAAATAACTGGACTAAACACGTCCCCAGAGGGGAGCAGTAGCGAATCTCCCCAGCCTATGATTCAGCGAACTAACAGTTTCAAAACGAGGAGGGCAAGTCTGGAGAAAAACGTCTTAGGTCCAGTTAATTTGGACGGACCAGGCGGTCGGGCGATGGCGAAGTCTCCCATCACAGCTGTCGAGGTCGCTGACGAGACCCCCTGGGACTTGCTTAAACGAGGAATCATTATCCCTACGCTTCCATGGAAGATGAAGTGGGACATGTTTGTCGGTGCAATGATCATTTTTAGCGTTGTCGTCGTGCCTTATAGGCTGGGCTTTGATTTGCCTCAAACTACAACCTCGCAAATCACTGACTTTACTATCGACGCTATTTTCTGGTTGGATCTGCTTATGAGTTTTCGTTGTGCCTACTTCGACGAAGAGCATGATCTGCTTGTTACAATTCCGAATGACATTGCCAAAAACTACCTCAAAGGCTGGTTCTTCATCGACTTCTTCTCTGTATTTCCGATCGCCGAAATCGTAGAATACTATTTGGTGCAGACAGGCAGCGACATTCTACCAGAATTCGTGGGAAAATCAAATGATACGGAAAATGGTAGTTTTGGAACTGGGGGAAGATTTCTCACTGAGCTAAGTTCTCAATCATTCGAGTTAGAAGGGGAGAAAAATGGGGGGAACACGCTCGCAACCTTCAAGCTCTTGAAAGTTGTGAGGCTAATTCGTCTCATGAAGCTCGTTCGTCTATTGAAACTAGGAACTTACCTCGAGAAGGTCGAAGAGAGTCTGAACTTGAATCCGGCAGCGTTCGAATTAATCAAGCTGCTGCTTCAGGTCACATTCATCGCACATTTGTTCGGGTGCTTTTTCTTCTTTACCTCGCAGCAAACAACAGAAGTTGAAGACAGCTGGTACTACGACATTAACGTCCACGATAGGGATACAATGGACCAATACATCGCATCACTCTACTGGGCATTTACTACCATGACGACTGTCGGATATGGTGACGTTGTGGCCATCAGCATCGCAGAGAAGTGGTACAGTGTCGTGATAATGATGCTGGGTGCAACTGTGTTTGGTTATATTTTGGCCAATATCGCTACTCTGATGGGGCAGCTGAACGCGAGGTGAGAGATATGATGACAAGAGGATTAGATTAGGGAGGGTGATGGGCATAAAGCGCAAGCTTTCTACTAACAAAACTTTTGTTTTTTGTCTATTCGAACGCAGGGAGGCGCGCGTCCAGGCGAGGCTCAAGAATATCACTGAGTATCTCACCGAGAAGAACATTCATAAGTTCTTGATCAAGAGTATCAAGAGTCACATCAGATATAGCTTAGGGCAGCAAAGCGTGTTCGACGAAATCGGCATTGTGAGTAAACTTCCCACTACGCTCTCAAGGAAACTCTTCTTCCATAACAACGGTGAAATACTCAAGTCCATCTGCCTTTTCAGACACTTGAAACATACAGGTATCATGATGTATGTGTTCCAGCTCTTGCAACCCGCCCAATTCAGCGATGGTTGCTTCATTTTTAAGCAAAACAGTGTACCGAACGATATTTTCTTCGTCGTAGGGGGGAAGGCGGAAATTGTGCAACAAGTTTACATTGACAAGGACAGCCATAACGAGAGTAGTAGCAGTAGCGATGATGATGAAGCACAGCACAGCCCGAAACAGAAAAAGAAGAAAAATGAAGAAGAAAGCTTGGAACAGCTGCACACAAGCTTACATAGAAACATGGGAAGCGTTTTTGATAAGAATGGGTTGATTGATGAGGAAGGCGAGGGGAAGACTAAGATCAACGTCAAGTGTGGTGATGTTCGGCCCGGACAAGTTATTGGGTATCTAGGCGTCATGTCTTCCACCCTCAACAAACATAGCTGCGTCGCCCGGGGTTTTCTTACTGTCTATAGCCTGGGGGTACAAGATCTTGCTGCCACAAGCTTTGAGAATCCTTTTATCGCTGGGCAGCTGCAGAAGGCTCTCGCCAGCTGTATCCACGAGCAGAATGAGGTTTTCAAGCAGAAAGCCAAACGGGCGAAGGCTAAGAGGGAAGCCGAACTCAAGGTAACTGACAGCAACCTCATTAGTCAACTCAGTCATGTGCCCAACAATAGAATGGTGTTTTTGACCCCGGAAAAGACTGGAGAAGGACAAGTAAGTGCAGAACCCACGAATAATCAATCGTCTCTTAGCTCCACTCAATTCGACTTTGGTGAATTTCAGAACGAGATGAAGGCAGAAATTGGCTTATCAAAAGAAAAAAGTCTCGTCGAAGGAATAAGAGATTCCGTTGTCGATACTAATAATATGGTGCAAATGATGTTGAAAAACAAAAAGCTGACGAGAGGAATGGGGGGAGCCAAGATTTACATCGATAATGGTGGCGAAGGAGGTGATGAATTCAGTGACGTCGGAGCTAACGATAGTGATGGCAATGACGGTGGTGACGGCAGTGACAAAAACGATTGTGACACCAGGAAGGGCGGCATTTACAGTGTCGACGAAGAAATCCACGAAGGTGACAATGACGGTGGTGAAATTAAGAAGAAAAGAGCGGTGGTGAAAATCGAAACCGTATTGGAAGAAGACACGACTTTTGCAAATATCACGACTCCCAAGGCTAGTGATAAGCCTCCAGGGATGGGGTCAACAAGGGGGGGAGAACAAATGGTTGGTCCACCCATATCTGGACCGCAAGGTGGCGTCCCGGCATGAAGCTTCGCCCGCATGATATAATACATGTGTGAGATAATTGTTATACTAGCCGCTAAAAATAGAGCAAAATACTTAGCTACCCACACATCTACTAAATTCCTTCGGTGCCTTCGGTGGTAAACATATTTAAAGGGTTTGACTTCAACGATAGTCATACCCGAGAAAATCCTTCTCGTGATCAAAACATGGCAAAATTTTCCAAAGATAATATGTTCCCACGCCAAATGATACTCGAGCAATGGCCATCCCCACCTCGCACCAAAACGTTTGTCTGCAACCGTTAGACATTCGCAGCAAAATCAAACCAATTATGACGCAAGCAATCACAGGCTTGATAGACCTTTTATCGTAAGGCAGAGGAACCGTGTTTGGGGTGCAAATGATTTTCATTGTTGCGAACATCCTGAAGATAGGATAGAGAGCAAAACCGACCAAAAGGAGCACCTCGTACAACACAGAAGACCATCCATCCGCAAATTTGACAATTATTGTTAACCCAAAACCCAAATATCTGAGAAACATCATCCTGTCCTCACCCTTTATCCCCATCAAATGCACGCATATAAGGACGACGTAGGTCTCGGTCATAATATCGCTCAGCAAGTGCCAATGAAGATCATCGAGAACAATTGTCACATTGAGGGTTTTCGCCAAAGTGAAAAGGATGGATGTCATAAACTGGAAGATTGTGATAAAGATTTCAAAGTGGCGGCGGCGTTTCCACACAATTAGCAGACTCGGGTAGAACGAAAGTTCGCTACCAACGCTAATGAGGGCATCAAGAAGGGAAAGCATTGTCGCTTCGTCGTTCTGAGTCTTTAACAAATTCCGTCGGGAGGAGGCGTGTCGACACACACACAAAAGAAAAAATGTGCTCACTAGCGGTGGTAAAGTTTTCAGATTTTTCTCTGTGCTCACTAGCGGTGGTAAAGTTTTCAGATTTTTTCTCGCCCTTTTCCTTCAGGAGTGAGGGACCCCGTTTACAAGAACCACAGCAATTTAAAAAGCTTATTTCTCTAATTACAGCACTCTCTATTATTTTCTGTTGCAAGGATACAGTTTCTAGCCTCAAGAGGTAACGACATACACCTACCTGTGAGACCACAACCTCTCCCCATGAACAATTTTTTCAGCAGTGCTCCTGCCCAGCCCCAGGGCCCTTCTCAGCTGACCGCGGCAAAGATGGAGATGGATATGTACAATGATCTGTTTACTAAGATGGGTTCTATGTGCTTTGAGAAATGTACAGGTCGGATCAAGGATGCTGATCTGACAGTGGGGGAGATGAGTTGTACTGACCGTTGTGTAAGTAAATACATGGAGTCGCATGAACGAATCGGGGTAGTGTTGAAGAATGTCCAAGAGGGTATGGCGGCTCAACAGCAGGCAATGGCGGAGATGCAGGCAAAATACAAATAAACGGTGAAGTAGATTATTGGCCAACAAAAAGAAATGTTCTTCCTTCATCTTGTTATTTTCGTAGCGTACCCGAGCAGCACCATACCAGCAAAGGATAAAAAACTATAGTACTTTCGAGCCCCAAATAATGCGATAATGTGCCATCATAAAATTCCCACACGTGTGTTTTATTGCACATTTACAAATCGACTCCAACAAACAACATCCACTATTTTTACTCTTCTCACCCCATCAAATTATCACCAGTATAGGTAAACTCCTGGAAATCAAGCTTTTCGTTTTTGGCGCTTCTAGCCACGATGCTATCTTTCGCTTCTGCGCGCAGATACGTCTTGGGCACATACTTGCAATCTAGCTCGTTGCTGACATCAGGGATGTAGATGGGCTTAACCTCTCTCTTGAGCATTTTGTCCCAATCCATGTCGCTGAAGAAATCGCTATTCTTGAGATCATCGACACTATTAACCGTTCCTAGCCTCTTGTTTGGATCAACAGTCAAGAGCTCCCGAAGAATCGCGCAGGCTTTCTCACTGAATGACAAGGGGAACTGAGGGGTACTGTTCATGATATTGAAGAACATGATCTTTCTGTTCTTGTCATAAAATGGCGTCCTTCCCGCTTGCATCTCGTATAATAAAATGCCAAAGCTCCACCAATCCACTGCGGCACCGTATCTCTTGCCCTTCAGAAGCTCAGGAGCGATGTACTCAGCAGTACCGCAAAAGGTACTCGCGGCGTCATTACTCTGCACATGCTGCTTGCTGAGACCAAAGTCAGTCAAAGCGACGTGACCCTTGCCGTCCATCAAGATGTTTTCCAATTTTAAGTCCCTGTAGATAATTTGGTGGGAGTGCAAATGCCCTAGGGCAAGCAAAAGCTCCGCCGCATAGAACTTGGCCCTCGTCTCGCTAAAAGCCCTGCTCTTTCGAAGGTGGTAGAAGAGTGATCCACCGCTGTAAAAATCGGTAATCAGGTACAACTTCTCATCGCTCTGGAAAGCGAACCTCAAAAATACGACAAAGGGATGCCTCACCTCGAACAAAATATCGCGTTCAGACTTTGTGTGCTCGACCTGTCCCTTCGCAGCAATGACACTTTTCTTCAGTACCTTCATGGCAAAGATATTACCCTTGCATGGCTCAGACTTCTTCCTCACAAGCATAACCTTTCCGAAGGCCCCCTTCCCAACGACCTTCAGAAGGTCGAAATCTTTGACACCAAGAGTATTCTTGTCGTGAGGATTTTCATCAGTGTGGTCTCCATCATGGTGCCTCCAACTAAACAGCTTCTGCATTCCACTCATGATATCCCGGCGACTGTGAGAATCGGTTATCTCCGCGACACTGGCATCATGAGGAGATAAGTTCATTGCTTTGGCTTCTCGGTTGAAATAGGTTGTTGACAAAGAGACGGGCGTGGGCTTCATACTCTGGTTTATGTTATTGCCAGCGGCAGGCATAACTTTGCTAGCTGCGACGTCCATGTCGCCAACATGAGCGAAGAATCTGAAAACGGGATCAAGCGAATGTTCGATACTGAAGGCCACGTTGGGGGTTGTTTCTGGGAGTGGCCCTGCCGACAGGCAGATTTGGCCGAGCTTTCTAGTCTGCTTGTTCAGCTTGAACTGCGCCGTTGCATCATTGCTGTCCCAGTTGATCGCCCTTGTAGACAAAAATTCCTTGACATCGTCCGGGTCATCGTTCTCGAGCATCATGCTTGTTTCAACCGTCCCAATGGCCTTGATGCGATTCATTTCGACGTTATCCTTAGAAAGCTGTCGGAGGAGGATGTCCTTGGCAAGGCTGCCCCCGTTGCCATATCCAAGGAGGTAAATATGCTCTGCAGACGTCTGAGGGTAGATAATCTCATCCCAGCAGGTGATTACATGATCTGTGGGGTTGGCAGACGAATGAATATTCGCCTTGTTCCCTTCCGCATCAATGTAGCTGTTAGCGTTGGGGTTCAGGACAGCGATCCCATAACCTTTGCTTGCTGCCTTCAGCAGCGTTGGAAGCATTGAGCCAGCGTTCAAACCATTGTCAATGCACAACGATCGGGACCAGATCCCAGGCTGGCTACCCACGTGGTTCTGGAGGACCACTAGTAGCTTATTGCAGGTGGTAATGTTCTCTGTGAGGTAAATACAGCACTTTCCCACAGCATCCTCATTGGGGATCCAGTGCTCTTGGAAGTGGATTTGAGTTTTCATCGTGTCCTGAAAAGATGTGAATGTAAAGTGAGGATCCACATGCGCGTGTCAGCATGGAGTTTGAGTGTGTTGTGCTGTGCGTTAGTGTGTGCGTGGTGTTTTGTAATTGTGCAGTTGTGATGTTGTGATGTTGTGATGATGTTGTGATGTTGTGCTCTTGAGCAGTTGTAATACTGCCAAATACTGTTACCACTGTTATCATCACTGCTACGATCCCCGTTTTTATAATGCAGCAATTTCATAACACTCACCTGGACAAACGTCGTCATCGCGTCCAACAAACTCTCCATTTCATCAATGGTCTGCTCCCCTGCATCAGCCTTCCGCTTCAGCTTGTTTCCGTCGTCAAGCTCGTACTGGGGATGACTGAACAGGATTGGTTTCTGGGGTTTTGCCAGCAGCTTTTCCATCTCCTCCTTCTCCTTCTTAGCACGGGCGGCCGCCAAGACCGCAGGCGGGCACGGCGAAGAGGGAGGAGGGGGGATCTTTCTTTTGGGAGGGGAGTCATCGGACGTAGAGGCAGGTGGGGGGGTGTTATTAGATGGAGGGAGTGTCGGTGGGGGGGGGGGGGTGGGGGGGGGGGGGGGGGCATGGGGAAGGAGTAGGCGGAGAGGGAGGGACCGCCACCTTTTTGTTGTTGTTGTTGTTGTTGTTGCTGTTGTGTGGAGGGACGGGACTTTTGGCGGGGTTGGAAGAAGTTGGATGGGTCATTGTTATTGTTGTTGTTATTGTTATTGCTGTAATTGTTATTATTGCCGTTCCCCCCCCCCTCTTCGGCCCCCCCCACATCTCCACGTACATCTCCATAACCCCGTAGCTCGAAAAGAAGCACAGCACCCCCCCGGGTATAACCTTAACCAAGGCGGCGATGGTGTTCCCGAGGTCCTTCCCCATCTCCCTGTCGTTCCTGTTCTCGTACGTGGACTTGAGGTTCCGCCCCGCGATTCCCCTGGGGAGCGCGAGGACGCTCACCTGCTCCGGCTTGATCACGTGGTCGTTCTCGAGGAGCACGGGGAACGGCACCCCGAGCTCGAGCGCGTAGGACTCCATGGGGGAGAGGGTGCCGGAGGTGACGATGAGGGAGCGCACCTTGAGGGACGTTAGGGACCTCATCGCTAGGCTCGGGGCGAAGCACCAGAAGTGGAGGGTACGGACCTTGAGGGTGGAGCGGGACGAGGGGGACCACTTGGTCGAGGAGGAGACGTGGCATTTGTAGCTCTTGGCGCGCGCCTCCGCGGCGTATTTGTCCGGCGCGTCGAAGGTCTTCTGGAACACCGAGGTGAACCAGCGGAGCTTGGAGGAGGACTGGGAGTCGAACAGGTGCGCACCCTTGCGGTCCGAGTACTCCGCCACGGAGGAGAGGAACTTGAGGAAGACCTGGTGCTTGGCAAAGGGGAGGCCGCAACGGTCGAAGAAGTGGAAGATCCAGTCGCCGGAGTAGGACTTGTCGGCGTGCGACTGGGAGGACAGCTCGCGCTCGATGTTCATGAATATCGTCATGAGGAGCTGGAGGTTGGCGGGGCTTATCTGGCCGCCGTCGTCGTTGTTGTCGTCGGCGTCGGTGCCCCCCCGGGAGAGCTTGAGGAGGGACTCGCACTCGTGGATGGCCTGGCCGACGTCGAGGCTCGTGAACTCGAAGGAGAGCGCGTCCGAGGCGAAGGACTCGAGGTTGTGCGCCTCGTCGAATATCACCACGCTGTTCTCCCAGCATATGTCCAGGGCCGCGCGGTTGTTCGGGTCGAAGATGTAGTTGTAGGGGAGGAGGATGAGCTCGGCGCGAGAGGATTTTTCCCGGGAGAGGTAGAAGGGGCAGATCTTGTTCTTGCGCCCGTGGACTTTCAGGTCCTCGATGTCGAGCACGAGGTTGTTGACGTCCTCCCCCCCCCCGCCGTAATTCTCCAGCCCGTTCCGGTACCGGCACTTCCTGTCCAGGTTGATCCTGCCGCACTCCAGGTTGACGCTGGCGGGGGGGAGCTTGCTGACCTTCTCGTGGACGCAGAAGTGCTCGCGGGCGCCGAGGACGACGTGGGAGGGACGGTAGAGGGAGCGCCGGAGCTCGCCGAGGACTTGCTGGAGCTGGGAGTGGGTGCGGGAGGCGTAGATTATGGTGGGAACCTTGGAGGAGGAGGAGGAGCGGGAGCTGGCGGAAGAGGAAGAGGAAGAGGAAGGCCGACTGTTTCCGTTTCCGTTTCCGTTTCCGTTTCCGTCAGGGACATTCGCCGACCCTCCGCCCCTCATCCTCCCCATCCTCTTAACCTCGTTCTGCCACGCCAGGGTCGCGCAGAGCAGCGACAGTGTCTTCCCCGTGCCCGTGGGCGACTCCAGCAGGGCGTTGGACGAGCTCTGCAGCGCCGTCACCACGCACTCCATGTACTTGCGCTGGACGGCGTAGGGGGGGAAGGGGAAGTGGACGGGGACGCCACAGCATTCCACCGTCGTGTGCCCCGCGTGATCGGACATTGAGGGGGAAATTTCAAAGGGGGGAAATTCTGACCCTTTCTCTAGATTTTCAACAGATTTTTTTTCACTGAAGGCACGGACATAGTTGTATCGTGCAGAAGATGAAAGAAAATGGGCTGTGGAGAGATTATAAACTTGGAAAATGAATTCTTTGGGCCCGGCCGGCCGGCCAAAAAATTCCTCAAGTGTGCAATACAAACTCATCTATAGCCGTTCGAGTGTGGAAATCAGTCGAGCTCTGTCCCTCGATCAGATGGTGAAAACCTTTTGTTGGCTCCCTTCCTTCTTCTTCTTCTTCTCCCTCTTCATCCTCCCTCTATGCATCTCTTCCTCCTCCCCCTCGAAAGATCATCAGTACAAGATCCTATCTCGCTCAACGCTTCATAGCGGATGGCGTCAAGTGGAGGTCCGTAAAATTCTCAACACGGCGACCAACAGTACTGCGGACTTTGAGGTATTCTCTCAGAAGCACCCCTCGGCGGTGACGGTCCTGCCCTTCGACACTCGGACGAAGACCTTCTCCCTCGTGAGGGAGTACCAGCCCGGTTCGAATCGGGTCATGTACGGTCCGGCCGCTGGGTTGGTGGAGGAGTTGAAGCACGGTTCTAGCCCGGATCGCGCTGCGAGGGAGGAGGTTCTGGAGGAGTGCAATTTGAGGAATGGAACTCTGGTTAGGCTGAGTAATGCCCCCATAGTCCATGACAAGTATAGCACCACCCCCTTTGACATGTACCTGCTCCTCGATGGTGTGAAAGCCGGCGATGAGAGAGACAGGCGGGATGTGGAGGAGAAGAACATGGGCCTCGAAGCTGTCCATAACATAAAGTGTGAGGAATTGAAACGGTACCTGATGGAGGGAGACTTGAATTTGGTTGGAGTGGCGACTGTTGAGCTTGCGTGTAGACATCTGATAAGGCAGAAATATTTGGATAACAATGATTGGTAGGTTTTCCTTTGGTTCTTATGGCCAAAAAGTACATTTTTTCACAATTAAACAGCCTAATCATTGGTTTCATTTCACCGTCATTGGTTTCATCGTCATTGTTTTCATCGTCATTTGCATCATCGTCATTAGTTTCATCGTCATTGTTTTCATCGTCATTCTATCGGGCCAAAGCCTTGTACTGGTAGATATCGGGATATCCATCAGAGGCCTGAACAAGTGGGTTATTCCGGCCTGTGTGGTCTCTGACGTCCCTGGCCCCGGCGACGATGGCGGCCTCCTCGTCGTTGACGACGGTCCCCTTGGGCATGAACCCCTTGAGCTTCTCGGCGTGCTGCGCGAGCAGCCTCTTTCTGGCCTCCGCGACGACGCGCAGCCTGTACTCCTCCATTTCGGCCCCGTGGTCCCTCTCGGCGAGCTCCTTGGCCTTTTCTCTCTCGTAGAGGGCCTCCCTCTCTTCCTTCTGACCCTTGATGTTTTCGATATAGTGGTTTTTCTGGTCCTGTATCCTTTGTTGCTTGGCCAACTCCGCGTCCTCGTCTGCCTTGAACTTGTCGAGCATAATCTTGACAAGTCGATTCTGTGGTAAAGGGAGAGAAGGGGTGAGTCAAAAATTAGTCCCAAAAATCCTCTCTTTACGCGATCAAAATCTCTCCCTCCGCAATCAAAATCTCTCCCACCGCGATCAAAGTATCCCCCTCCGCGATCGTCACTCACCTCTTCCTGTTCCATTTCTGCGATCATCTTCTTCTTGCTGTCGAGCTGCTTCTGGTTCTCTCGCATCATATCCTCCTTGTCCTTGGCACGCTTGATGGCCCTCTCCTTGTCCTGCTTGATTCTCTGGGCCTCCAACTCCTCCTCCCAGAGCATGTCCCGCAACAGGTTGAATTCGTCCTTGCTCTGAGTCTGCTGCTTGGTCTGCTCCACGACAGCAGCCCACCTTTTCTTCTTTTCCTCCTCTGCCGCCTTTTTTTCTTCCGTTTCTTTCCTGAGTCGCTCCGCCATCAAATCATTATAAGCCCTAATTTCAGCCTCCTGTGCTTTCTGCTCCTCCCAGAGCTGCGCCTTCCTCCTTTCCCTCTCCTCGCTGTAAAATTTAACAAGAGCCCGGGTCTCTTCCTTCTTCTGGTTCCTCTCTTCGATGTCCATCCGGTCCTCCTGCTCGATTTTCATCACTATGGCATCCACAAGCTCCTTATCTCTAGCAGCCTCCTCCCTCGCCTCTACAGCCAGCACCTGCCTGTCCAAGATTTGTTTTTGGATAACGTGCTTCTGCTCCATCATTCCATTCCGCCTCTCCGTTTCCTTGTCCATTTCCTTCTTGATGAAGAGCTGCCTCTCATACTCCATCTGATCCTCAATGGCAGCCTCCCTTGCTACCTCCAGCTTGTTCAGCAAGACGGCTTCCTGGTGCTGGGCCGCCCTCTCCTTGTTCACGTAAGCGATATTCAACTTACGCTCGAGCTCCTTGAGCTCCTCGCTTGTCTCGCACATCCTCTGAATCTCTCGCTCCATCCGCTCCTCCTCTGCATTTCGAAGTGAAATCTCCGTCGCCAACCGAGAATTCTGCTCGTTTATTAGTGCCTTCATGCGGGCGTCTTTCTCGCTCTGCTCAACCTTCTCGGCGACCATATTTTCCGCCGCGACGCGAGCAAGCACGTTCCCGCGACGGGCTTCCTTCACCTTGAGCTCATTGTTAGCTGCGTGCGCTTGCTTCTGCCCGTCAGAAATGTAGTTAAGCAAATCAGAGTTTCTCGCCTGGGATTGGCGACGCTGGGCCTCCAACTGCTCGATCTTGGACTGTGTCATTATTGGCTGGTGGTAACGTACTCCATGGTACGAGGAGGCAACCTGATTGTGAAGTTGTTTTTCGTACAAGGGGATGGAATGAGAAACCAGGAGGGGGAAAAGGAGGGGGGTTAGAAATTTTTGTTTCAATACGTCGGATGGGGGTGTAGGAAAGGCTCGGACCACGTCTTCAGCCTTATTGAACCTCGACAAGTTGCCGTCAGGAGACAACGAAACACGAGCAATTGAGCTGTTTGGAAAGTCACAATCAGGGTAAAGGGACCCAAGAGATATTCTAGTCTCGATTGGGCGACTATTGAGCGATAGGGGCTGCTACTTACCATTTTTCACTTTTCTAACGCCTTCCTTCCTCTTCTAATTTTTTTAACTACCTTCTGTGTTCGGGGGGGGGTCACTTTTCGCTTTTCCGCACTCACTTCGGACTCACACTGCAAGGAAATGTCTATGTTTTACAACAAAAAGTACGCCCAAAAAAATGTCGTGTGCGCTGTCACTGCTATCGTGCCAGTAACACGCTGACTCGGCTTGGAAACGTGATGAATAAAATGAAATGTTGTATGTTGGATGTTGGTTTCACGCATACAAACAACTAAAAAAGGGGAGTCTACCCCGGCAATCATCGGCGCAGTAATATCGAGCATTCTCGTATTCTCATCACTAAGCCATTTAATCGCTACCCTGCATTTATTCAAATAACATTAAACTTTTTGCTTTCTGTGACTGCCTGACCTTCCTCCACACGTTCGGCAGCCTTTAACCCCTCCACCTCACCGCCATTGTCGCTACTACCACCAGTGTTGCCAACGATATCTTCTCCAATTTCTATAGATTCGTTGGCCTGCCCCTCCACCCAGCTACTGAGCTTGGGCGCTGTGAAGCTCCCAATGACCAGCTGCGTGGGGTGCCACACAAGAAGAGGAAGAGCATACAAGCCAAGTTTCGGGTTGCCTTCATATATTGCATTTATCATAGGGATGCCCATCGCAACAGTCTTATGGGAGCAACCATAGACGCCCATCACAACTAGCTTCGGCTGGTCTGCAAATAGGTATTATATACGCACAATGAAACACGAAATTAGTGAAAATGGCGAAGAGCGGGTGTCGGTTGTTCGGAATAGTTTTTGTTGGTGTCTCCGAATTCAGAGTGGGATTTCAGCTAGCCACGGAATCTTGGTTGGTCAAGGATTTCAGTAAGCCACGGATTTCAGTGAGCCACGGATTTCAGTGAGCCACGGAATCTCGGTGGGTCACGGAATCTCGGTGGGTCACGGAATCTCGGTGGGTCACGGATTTCAGTGGGTCACGGATTTCAATCAGCCACGGATTCAAAGTGAATCACGGATTTCAATCAGCCACGGATTCAAAGTGGGTCACGGATTCAAAGTGAGTCACGGATTCAAAGTGAGTCACTGATTCTCAATAGTGAGTCACGGAATTTCAGTGAGCACGGAATTTCAGTGAGCACGGAATTTCAGTGAGCACGGAATTTCAGTGAGTCACTTTGAATCCGTGACTCACTGAAATTCCGTGACTCACTTTGAATCCGTGACCCACTTTGAATCCGTGACCCACTTTGAATCCGTGACCCACTTTGAATCCGTGACTCACTTTGAATCCGTGACTCACTTTGAATCCGTGACTCACT
>Ga0115555_1001562_pt1 | contig 15695 bp, 9 predicted proteins | sample COGITO_mtgs_1104_2_FD_87285 | JGI IMG/M metagenome (GOLD analysis project Ga0115555, IMG submission 87285) | Pelagic marine microbial communities from North Sea - COGITO_mtgs_110407 | ecosystem: Environmental > Aquatic > Marine > Epipelagic | place: Germany:Helgoland, sampling site Kabeltonne... | reverse complement strand
TGCTCTTCGGATACGGTTATTCCGGCGCCTTTTCCCGCGGTAGAAAATTGCACAGAGGGTGCAGATGTGGGCTTGTCTGCGGGAGTTTGTTGGGGAGGGCGGAAGGAGGAATGAGGGGTTTTGAAGCTGTTGACGTTGCTGTTGCTATTGATGCTGACGTTACTGTTGCCGTTGTTTCCTTTACCAGATCCCAGTAAGTCGCCGGCCTTCCTCAGTTGCTCTTCGGATACGGTTATTCCGACACCTTTTCCCGCGGTAGAAAATTGCACAGAGGGTGCAGATGTGGGCTTGTCTACGGGAGTTTGTTGGGGAGGGCGGAAGGAGGAGTGAGGGGTTTTGATGCTCTTGACGTTGCTCTTGCTGTTGTTGTTGACGTTGATTTTGCTGTTGTTGTCACTGTTGCTATTGCTATTGGTGCTGACGTTACTGTTGCCGTTGTTACCCTTCCCAGATCCCAGTAAGTCTCCGGCCTTCCTCAGTTGCTCTTCGGATACGGTTATTCCGACGCCTTTACCCGCGGTAGAAAATTGCACAGAGGGCGCAGATGTGGGCTTGTCTGCGGGAGTTTGTTGGGGGGGGCGAAAAGAGGACGAGGAAGGAGGTCTCGGTGTCGAGCTTGTGGTCCTGTAGTCAGTGGTCGGGAATGGAGGAGGGTATTGACTTGCCGATGATGACGACGATGAAGATGAAGATGAAGATGACGACGAAGACGGCAAAGACAACGAGGGTTGCTGCCCTAACTGTACGTTTTGTCTTTGCTTCGACGTGGAGCTACTTAGTTTGGAGGTGGAGAAGGAGGGGATTTTTGATGCTTTCTGTGGGATTTCTCCTGTCACGGCTGTATTTTTACCTCTTCCTGCCGTTTCGAACATTGCTGTAGTATCAGTAGAAGTTTTAGTTGCTGTTTTGTTAGAAAGAAGAGGAGCGATAGGTTCTTCACAATTAGCAGTGAGATCACTGACACTCAAAGTGCCACTCCTGCTGAGGGCACTCGTGCATAAGTCGTTTCTACCGAGGTCAATACTAGCGAGGTCACTACTCCCACCGAGGGCGCTTCTACTTGCATCGTACTCTTCCCCGCCTCTTTGTAATATTTCCATCGTAGCAACTTGATTATCGCCTCCCCAACTCAACCTGTTCAAGTTTTCCCCATCCTGTCCACCCCCAACATTAACATAATTCATCGACTGATCGTTATCATCACCGTCAACGTTGTCATTATTATCATCGGCACCTTCACCTTCACCTTCACCATAGCCACTCGACGCTTGCGTCATCGACAACAAATACTCGAATTGAATCGTTTCCCCGCCCTGCTGTGATTCGCCATCGCATGAAAGCGAATTTTTGTCTTTGAGTTTTTTTGAGGGTAGATTCGTGTAGTCTTCTTTTTCGGATTTCTCCGAAAGAACGTCATCTATTTTACCATCACCACTGCCAGTATCATTAGTAAGAGCAGGAGCAGGAACAGGAGCAGGAGCAGGAACAGGAACAGGAGAAGCTGTACTACCGGTACTACCAGTACTACCAGTACCACCAGTACCACCAGTACTACCAGTACTACCAGTACCGCCAATACCACCAATACCACCAGTACCACCAGTACTACCAGAACCACCAGTACTACTACCAGTACTACTCCCAGTACTACCACCATCAGCAATGGAATTATTCGTCTCCCCCTTCCTTGCCCCACAGCAACAACAAATCTTCCGCCGGCTCCCATTTTCGACTGTGCACGTCCCGCATATCCAAAAATTTCCCTTTTTGCCCTTCCTGGCCGGTGTACTCATCTCGTCAACCTTTGAAACGGGGGAATTAAAGGGGCTGCTGTTGTGTTCACCGTTGTTGTCTCCGAGGGGTTTTCTCCGACGAGTCGCGGGGGAAGAGGGTTTAGTTGAGGCTGCAGATGATGTGTCGTCATCGACGATTGTCCTCTTCCTCTTCCTACTTTCCCCCTTAGAACGCTGCTGCTGCTCATTCAAATTGACACCACCTTGACCACCCCCAACAACTTCCTCCACAGTACTTTTGCCTTTACCACCGACACCTTTCCTGTTCCCCCTGGAAAACACCCGTCCGACTACAGGTTTGTTGCTTCTTTTTTTCGGGCTACCGGATTCGACGGTATTAGCGGTCGAAGAGGAGGAGGATGAGGACGAGGAGGGGTTGTTGGCGTTGGCGTTGGCGTTGGCGTTGGCTTTGGCGTTGGCGGTGGCGGTGGTAGAAAGAGCTCGAGCAACCGTTTCATCCTTGGCGGCGCGTTGGGGGAGACGACGGCGTTGGGTGGGCAAAGACATTTTCTTTCGCAGCTGATGAGAGTGAAAGAGGACAGCAGCAGCAGATGGACGGGGGTGCTGTGTGTCCTGGGGCACCTGCAATGACGATCTGATCAGCGTTTGTTTTGGTTTCTTTGTCTCCAACAACACAAATGTTATTACAAATGAGAATCAATCGCTGGTTTGACACGAATGTGTTCGATTTTCTTTTGTATCTGGCGCGGATCCGGCTTATCTTAAAAGATTTGACCAGTAGTCGACCTTTAGTCCACCCCCAAATGGTGACGGTGGCGGATTTGGTGCCAAATAAGTTTGGTGCCAAAAATCTAGTTATGCTCTAAAATTGTATTCCAGGTGGTCGATGCGTGTGCGAGGAAGGACTGATGGCTTTGATTTCGTCGATGATCGAGGAATTGTGGTGTGGAAAACTATAGACTTCCTCAGATTTTCGGGACGTCCGATCACAATCGGCAAAAAATCCAAATCACCAAACGAAGAAAACCTTCGCATACCCGAAAAATATTCTATCTGGTCCTGAAATATTTATCGTCTTGGGCTAGTGCGGTATTGTTTTCATCCAGTATTCATTTGGTCACTGTAAGGAGGCCGAGGCCTGTTAGTCCTGAGTGAGCGTGGAATTCAATTCATTTAGTAGTGTATCCTTCTTTTTTGTGAAGTTTAAACAATTCCTGCTCACGCTCTGTTGGTAAAGGCGGAAGGTCAATAAGCCTCGTGCGTGAACATCCCTAGGCTTGGAGTTTGGTAAATTTCTTGTTCTGGTTGTGATGTCTTCAGGTGACTGGGTAAGCGCAGTTGACCCTAATACTGGCCGTACCTACTACGTGAACTATGCTACTAAGGAGACGTCATGGGATCCGCCGCCTAACAGTCAGTCCTCTTCGTCTTCTGCCAATGGTATTGTATCTTCTTCTGTGGGAAGCACCAACATCAACACACACGCTACTCCGCAAGAGCAGCAGTGGGAACTCCGTTATGATGAATCCACTGGAAGGCCTTTCTACATTGACCACATCAATAAGGTAACAACATGGGACAGACCCTCTAACTTCGACGCGCAGTTTGATTCGGGGTCCAGGGGGGGGGGTGAAATTAACATTGCACAAAAACAGCATCAGCAACAACAACATGCGAAACCTGGCTATCACTCGAGCGCACCTGTATCTTACACGGCGGCGCCGAGTCCGTACCCGTCTTCTGTTGGAAACAGTGGTACTGCGAACGGTGGGAGTCATTCTGTCGGAATGGAATCTGACGAGGCCCTTGCCCGACGTCTGCAGGAGGAAGAAGACAATGCAGTCGCGCTTTCCCTCGCCGAAGAGGACGAGAACAGCGCTAGAGATAGGGCTTCATCCGTCGATAATAGTTCCGTCGAGATGGGGCATTTTCAAGTCCGAATGGTACCAGATGATACCTTTCCGAATTGTCAGTCCTGTGCGATACTGTTCTCGAACTTGCGGCGACGACATCACTGTAGGTTATGCGGGAACCTTTTCTGCGAGTCTTGTTCGAAGAAGAAGGTCATGCTTCCTCTTGACGGTAAAGAATTTTCGAAACCCGTGAGGGTCTGCAACGGGTGTAACAAGGAGGTAGAGAGGGAAAATTACTTTAGTCTTCGACGATATGCCGTTGCGCTATCACTGCCTCGCAGTACAGAAAACGAGAAGCGAGCAAGCGAGAAGCATCTTATCTCAGCAATGAAGTCGTTCAGGGAGGATCTCGAACAACTATTGCTGAATCCGCCAGATCCTAGCGAGGATGGTTTTATAAGTCCCTTGACTGCATTAGACGACACATCTAAATTCCTCGGCAACCTGGGGAGCTGTTGTAGTTCGTCACGCACTACTGATCGTATGGTTGCAGACTGCTCCATGTCTCTTCTTGCGAGCATCTTGTCCGTCAGTTCGCTTTTGGGTGAAGATGACCTCAAGGAGAAAGCGGGTAAGAACGATGATATCGTCAACGCCGTTCTCAGTACCCTCGAGACAGGCGTGGGGGTGGATAATGAGGTGAAGACCCATGCCGCAAAGTCACTTTTTTACATGACAGAGACGGCAGCTGGCGGAGAAGGATCCGATGGGGCGGCGGGGAAGGTTAAAGATAAATTGAACATACCGCTCACAAGATCGCTGGCTGCAATACTGGACAACGTTACCAGCCCGGATTTGCCGTTGCAGCGCTGGTGCGCCGCGAGTGTAAGGAACCTCCTGCTTAGGGATGACAAGATGCTGAAGAATCTGCTGGATGTTGGGGGGATACTAGTACTTGGCAGGTAAGAGCACTTCGTCGTCCTTTTCCCTTCGTTGTGACAAAAATAAGGAAATGCGAGTCATTCTCCTCACAAACTCTCGTCATTCTCCTCACAAACTCTCGTCATTCTCCTCACAAACTCGTCATTCTCCTACGTCTAACAAACTCGTCATTCTCCTACGTCTAACAAACTCGTCATTCTCCTACGTCTAACAAACTCGTCATTCTCCTCACTCAAACTCAAACTCAAACTCCTTTTCTCTAACCCTAACCCTTTTTCCCTCTCATTTATTTAGTTTACTCTCGAGTACGGACGCCGACACACAGGCACATGCCGCATCTTCACTTGTGACTGCTCTTCAGCTGAGCGACTACGGCGTAGATATTCTAAAAGGAATCTCGGACTGCGTGGACTTTCCTTCCGCTGTCCCCTCTATTCTCGACCCGGTAACGACGGACATGCGAATGGTCGAGACGTCGCTAGTTTTCGTGCAGTCGCTGCTCAGGAGAATATTTCACCCCGACAGGACAAAGCCACCTGCACCTATATTCTTCTCGCCATGCTATCAGATCGGGAAGAAGATGTTCTGCGCGGAGGTTATGAGGGCACTCCTTCAGGTCGCAAGGAATAGAAAGGAACACAAAAGGGCAGTCATTGATATCGTCGCGGCAATTTATGAGTGTGGGCACCCAGTCAAAAATCTTTCTGACGGTTCTGAACTCAGCCTCGTTTGCCGTCAGATCACCGAAGTCGTCCTCGAGGACCTATCGGCCGGTTCCACGAGTGCTCTGGATAATGAAACCAAAAAGAGGATAGGTGGTATCCTCTCCGGTTGTCCCCCGAGAATTGGCTCGGGGGGGGGCTCCAAGAGGACTCTTGGTGTTCTTCTAGGTCACGGTATGCTATCTGCTGCCGCTGGACTCCTAAGGGACGCGGAAGGGGACCGTAGAGAACTTCTCTTCGCGGCCCTGGACGCAAACATAGTGAGTCACGTCAGCCAGTTTTTCGGATCAATCGTTACTACTTCGGGCGCTGCTCCTGGCCTATCCCGCATTCTCTCGGATGAATTTGCGACGCACCTCAAGCTATTACACGGACTTGCCAAAACGGCCTATGGGGAGGAGGTCGACGGGGAGGCGGCGCAGAGATTCACTGACTGCTTTTTCCACTTCGCCCAGAACAACCTGACTGGCAAGCTAGTCAATACCCTCGAAATCGCTGTGAGCAACATTCCTCTTGACGACAGTAAACAGGAGGCAGACGTCGACGAACTGATTGCTCTGCTTATCGAGCTTTTGAACCTACTCTCAAGCACACCGGAGGGGCTAGAGGAAATCACCCAGTCCCTTTACCTCTCCGATCAAGGCAGCAACGTTGTTTGCACTTTGCTGATCAGCAAAAATGAGGTGATTGTGCCCTTGCTGGAACTGACGGCCAGGATAACCGCCGCTTGCCGACCTGCTCTGATCGAACGACTCAGCGCTGGCAGCTACCTCTCAGTTGTTGTCGACATCTTCAGCAATTTTCTCACCATTGGTCAAACCAACGAGGCGCACTTCCTTCACTGCATGGACATTGTGAACTCGATGGCCCCGACGGCACCCCCAAGTGCACATTTGACAAAGGCGTGCAGCATCATCTCCCAGGCGGTCAACAAAACCGGCGACCAGCGCGTGAAGAAAGAGTGCATGCACACATTAGTATCGCTCTCAAAAAACGCAAACAACTGGGGCGTGATAAGCGAGCACGTCTTCCCTGCCCTGGCAGACATTCTTCTCACGGGTGGTATAAATTCACCAAATGACGACGGTCTGCAAACGAGTGCACTGAAGATCATAAAGTTCATACTGCCACTGCCGGCTAATGCAGAGAAGGCGGCGACGAGCGGGATCGTGCTGCCTCTTATCAATCTCATCTCCGCGAAGGGCGGTTGTACGGGCGAGGGAAGAGAGGCACTCGAGGTCCTTAAAGCTATGGCTGCGAGCAAAGAGAGTGTAATCGCGGTACTAAACAGTCAGGGGGCGCTCGGATGTGTATGTAAGGAGGTGCTGAGGAGTTCAAGCGATGCCGATGGCACTGAGGACCGCACGTTGGCCATCGATCTACTGATCAAGCTTATCAACGACCGAGATCCAAACAGCTTTGGGGCTATAGTTGAAGCAATCACCGGCAATCTCGGTATCGTGTCAAAGCTGCGTAACGGCTTAGGAAAGTCGCTGGAGAAGAACTTTAATTTGCGATCTGGTATTTTTGCGGAGGTTTGGGAAAATGCTGATGTCTACGCGAACGCTAGTCCTGGCGATGCCGACGCCCTCTCAGGACATGTCGAGGAACTCCTTTGGGTCCTGCTTAATTTATTCTGCGACGAGCGTATGAAATCCTCCCCCGAAATCTGCAAATTCTGGAGCTCGCTCGACATGGACGAGCAGTTGATTGGCGGAAGCGGCAGCGACAAGAACATCTGCACGCTGGCACTATGCGGCAAGCTCCTTCGGTCTACTGCCTCCAACAGCTCCCCCACCGCCGCCTCCAACTACGGTCTTGTTCGGCACAAGCTGATTTCTTGCGCGTCAAGAATAATTATTGGCAATGGATACCAGATAGAAATCGAGACTATCCTTGAAGAGTGTAATTTTTTCTCACTTGCCCTGCAAAATAACAGCGAGCTGTTGATCTCCCTCGTCAGTAACTACCCCGAGCTGTGCGTTCGAGAGTTTATGAACAACAAGCAAACGATGGAGGTTGTTGTGAACGGCCTGAGCAATGCTAACGACGGCATGGCTCTCATAATTTTGAACGAGGCCATAAAGATGGACGTCAACGGGGTTGGGGAGCGGTTGAGTGCGTGCGGGTTACGACCACGAGCAATTAGTGTGCTTTGTAGCTTAATAAACACATGTTCCGCTCCAAAGGCGCCAGGCTCGAGCTCTGACCCCCCAACCCCAACGTCCCCGAACTTGGAACTTCACTGCATGAACTGCTTGGTCGGAATAGTTGGTGACTCGATGAATGGGAAAGAGGCATGCCAGATCGCTGATAATCTGAGCGCCTTCTTGAGCCAAAAGATCATGTCAGCTGTTGACTCGGGGCAAACCATTAGTGGTCCCATTTATGACATTGCTAAGACGTTGATGGGGAAAAAGGAGGCTCTGACTAATTTGGTGAGGGGAGGGATGCTGAAGGGAATCGTTGGACTGACCTTGAACGAAGGGGGGGATGAGATGAGGAAAGAAGCGTTAGATTTTCTTCTGAAGGCTTGCGTTTGTAGTGGGGGCGGCATCGAGGTTGTAATTGCGGCAGGAGGGGAGAAGGTATGTGTCAGTGTCTTGAAGAATAGAAGCGACGACAAGTTGACAATTGCGAGCCTCCAGCTATTGGCGAGGCTTGTGAAGGGTAAAGACGGGTTGGTGGATGAGTGCTGGGATGGTATTGCGGAGGCCCTTGATATAATTGTCGGGGTAGGCGAAGCGAACCTGACGGATGCGTGTATGAAGCTGATCGAGGTCTGCTGCGAGTCAAACCGGGAGGCTCGCGGCAAAGTTCTGTGTTATAATGGTTTCGTGCAGAGCTTGTGTGACGATAGCGAGAACGAGGCAAAGGTTCTGTTTTTAAGCAGCGTATCGCGGGAGATCGATTTGAAGATGAAGGGGCTTGTTGGGAAGAAGTGTGTTGGCTTTCTTGCCAAGACAAGGCTTCCTAAATGCGAACTGATGAATGTCTTAATGGGTGTGCAGCACGTGCTCAAGGAACAAATCGGGGTGGAGGAGAGGCAGGATATCGTACATGGTGTTTGCGATGTGGTGGAGAAGTTTTTGAGTTCGAACAGTGACAGGGATGGAAGCGGGGCATTCGAATCTTTCCTTACGCTGATGCTGCTTCGTTCTGACTTTCCCTTTCCTTCAGAGAAGGAAAGGACATTAGTGAACAATTTAGTAAAATTTGTAAATGGACTCGACACGCTGGATAGAAAGGAGGGCTACAAGGAAGCGAAATTATTTGCCGTGCAGATTCTGCTCTGCAAAGTGGACGAGGGTGTTCTGAAGGGTTTATTGGACGGTGGTGAGGCCAAAAGTTTTCAGAGGCAGGTACAGAAAATAGGCGGGTCTGTCGCAAAGTTGTGTCCCCCCTTGCTGTGAATCTCGCAACTGTCGATTGGAATGTTTGTGGATATTAATTTTAAGCTAGTGAATTAAATGATTTTTTTGGCCGGTTGCGCGCTTAAAATTCACATTTTATTTGCCACAGTTATTCTTTTACATGGCCATCGGAGAAAAAATCTTGCCATTTCGGTCTACGCGCTCAACTTTGTTGGTGCCTCTGATTCTTCTTTCGACTATGCCCCCCTTTTTCGCACGTTTTCTAGCTTTTCTGTTGGAACTCTCGGGGTGGAGAACATGGGCTGCAGCAGTGGGAACCTTAGGGGGGCTGTTGGGGGTCAAAAGAGGATTCCCTAGCGGGCTTCCATTTTGGCTAGGAGCGTCTGGGCTGGGAGCACGCGAGTTCGTTCTCGAGTTTGAGGGGGAGGTAGGGATGAAAATGTCAGGAGATATACTTCTATTTGCGGAGGACCTGTCGTCTCTATGGACCTCTCTTCTCTCTCTAGACCTTCCCCGTTTCTGTGTCAGCGAGTCTATCGACGTCTCTGGGCGTAAGTGCTTGCCGTTGTCGTCGTCGTCGTATCCGTAGTTATCGTCAGCGCTGTGATAAAAAGGACCGTACTTGGTCTCGCCAGTGATTACTCCCTGGTTCTGGTAAACGACTTTCTCTTGGGTATCGTCAATTGAGGAAGGGTATAGCACCCTCTGACAGTCACCGATGGGACCAATTCCTACCTCCCGCGTAGACTCAACCTTTTTTCGGAGCGTATAAGCGCTATTTGGACGCTTTCTGTTGGGAGAAAAATTGTTCTTTATGTTGCTGTACTGTATATGAGAAGGCTCGGTGTCCCAGAAATCTGGTCTAAGGACGATTTCAGACAATTTCTTTAACGTATTTTCCAAGTCGCGCTGTTGATAGTAGTCCGCGCCACTATCTCTGTCATACTTCATGACGTCTTCAGAATGCTGTTTCAGGCTATAATTATCATCGCTGGCGGCGTCGTCTTCTGCATGGTATTTGTTACTGACTCTCATCATGTCACCAGCCGCGAAGTACTCAAAGAGTCTGCTAAATCTGACCCTCTCGGGGTTCCATTTTAACTGCTTTGGTGATTTTAACCGTCCACGGGGGTTGGACGGTGATGGTGATAGGGATCTTCCATTTCTCTCCTTGTGTGTGTTTGTCGCTCTGTCTTCATACGGCGAATTTGTTCTGGTGGGAGATTGTGAACGCGCCCTCCTTCCAGAATTCGCACCACCTTGAGCCGCCTTCATATCGAAGGAATGAAAATCTTCAAGCAACTTTTCGATAGCATAGCCGATACTGCCTTCTTCGAAGCTTTCCCCGCCATTTCTTCTTTGCATCGTTTCGTATTGAAATGCGTGGACTTGTAGCTGCTTGATCATGTCCCACAGCGCACGATCATCGCCGAAGACGTTTAGTCTCATCTCTCTTTCCTCTATGGTCTCGGGCCTTTGATTTCCATGCTTCTCGAGACAATTCCTTAAAAAAATTGTGGATGTAGTTCTCTCGTGAATTCCGAGCTCTTTACCGTCAGACAACGTTCTTAGATGCTTATATGTTTGTTGAAGTTTGAACTTTGCACCCTCATCGATCTTAGGGTGGACGCTCGCGCCAATAATATCTCCACAACTGAGTCCATTGGCATAATGTCCTTTGGGGGAAAAGAGATCATCTGGTGGTTTCCATTCAAACCTTTCCTTCCCATCGTCGGTGAGTCCCATTTCTCTGTTTTTCTTCACGATGTCGCTCACTTCTTCCTCCTCCCCCTCGCTCTCGCTGACCTGATACTGGGCGGATCTATCCATAATCACTTTTTTGGCAAACTTCTTTTCCTCTCCTCTCTTCAAGAATTTCTTTTTCTCCCCCCCCCCTTCGTCTTTGTACAGCGCTTCCCTCTCCTTGGTGGGTGTAAAACTCGGTACTTCCCCTATTCCTAACTTCTTGGGCGTTTTTACTTCTTCTTTTCTGACAACCTCCCTAGTGTCTTCCTCCTTTTTCTCTTCGGCCTTCTTCTCTTTGACGGCGTCCTTCACGCCCCTTTTTATCTTTTTCTTATTCTCTTTCTTCTCTCGTACGACCTTAACCTTCTGCTTAATCTTCCCCGCAACTTTACTGACGGTTTTGGGAACTTCAACTTTGTCTACTTCAACTTTTTCCTCTGTTTCTCTCTCCCATCTCCACTTCCGTTTACCCTTGTCTGGGCCAAGGTCGCAAATGTAGCTCGTCTTGTTCAGCAAATTGGTCAAAACCTGGATGTAACTCTCGATATCCGTGTGAGACTTTGCCCAGGCGTCTGCTATCTGGAAAAAGCAGAGTTGGAAGCGGGTATAGTTTAGAAATTCGTAGCCTTGAGAGTCCATTTGCCACTCCTTCCGGGCGTTCTCGATTGCTTTAGCCTGGTTGAATTTTTTTTTCTTAGAGGAGGTGGTGACACCGACATTGCCATCTACCTCTTCTTTTTCAGCAATTGCCTGCTGCAAATTTAGAGACAGTTCGGTGTATTCCTCGAAATCAATTTCACCGTTTCCGTCACTATCCACCAAGACCCAAAAATCGTCAATTACTTGCTTGATATTGGGGTGAAAACGCATGCTCTCCCGAGTAAGTAGTTGCGTGTCATTGAAATGGTCGCGTCTATCTCTCCGTCTTCTCGATAACCATTTGTCGCTATCGTCCAGGTACCAGCTCGTGAATTCCTGCTCATCAACTTCCCCGCTCTTGTCCAAGTCAAGGACCTTCATGATGCTTTCGATTTCCTCGTCTTTAACTTGCTGGCCCGTGTGTTCAATCATGAGCTTCAGCTCCTCCTCATCTATGAGACCTGACCCGTCCTCATCCACAAGCCTAAAGAGGTAGTTGGCCTCCTCTGCCATGCGCTCTTTTCGGCTGATATAAGGACTGCACTGAACCGCCTCCGATGCAGTGAAACGAAGTTGGCATTTAACCAGAAATGTTCGATAGTTCACGTCATAAAACTGCCTCAGATCGTGAAGCATAGTCACAGGAATGTGAGGAATATAATGAAAAGTGTGACGCCGCTTCCGCTTCCCATCCTTCAAGAAGTGGAACTGTTGTGGAATGTGAAGAATTATTCGGTAAGTCGGCGCAGTAGAAGTTTTTGAAAGAACGCACAAACACAACCTTACCTCTTTTGGGTTATTTCCTGGCGTCGTGTCGTTGTCAAGAAGAGCCGCTTTGGCTTCTTCAATTAGAGCGTTTTTCTGCTTGCTAAAACTGGCGACCAATTGATCGATCGTGTAGGTATCTTTCGCAGTTCGACGTCTAGTTTTCTCACCGTCCATATTTTCTAGGAGCTCGTCATGAAGCGGATCGAGCGGCTTTTCTTCATCTCCCCCTTCCGCACTGCTTTGATTTGTCACAACTGCTTGTAAGTCAAGAGCATCGAGGAAATGATTGTTACGGAGTGTCTGTCTGACTACGCCCTTCTTAGCAGCGGTTCCGTCTGGTTCATCCAATATTGATCGACGCCGTCGCGGAAGAGGCATTACATTATCATTTCCTCCAGGTGGCGTCGTACCCATTTCAACATTTGCAGATTCATAAGGAGCCCTCCGGTCCCTGCTGCTAATTGTTAATGACGGGGGTGTTTCCTGTTCAGCCTTGGCCGCAACACTTGCGTGAGTGAGTTTACCCTCCTGAAACAAATCACCAATCTTAGGAGTGGGCAATGCATTTGCTGTAGTTTTTGAACGCTCCTTCAATTTAACAGGCGGGTGGAGAGGAGCATCTGTCATTCCAAAATACTTGAATCCAGCGATTCGATTAGAGCTACGTTTTATGGCAGGTGCTAGATTTGAAGCTTAGTCCGGTTTCCTGGTTTAACCCTCCCTTTGTTGTATAACTAGGGACACACCAACTGCAGAACGTGCCTGAAGAAGAACGGCTGACTGTTGGTAATTTTAAATTGAATTTTCAGTGTAATCGTAACTTATACCATGTTTCGGGTATTCATTCGTTTTAACGCTAGAGAGAGAGAGAAACACCAATAAATTAAATTCTCTTTTGATTGCAATTATAACAGTCTTAACGGTCAACTCATCGGAAATCGGAGGTCTCGAAGGAACACTGGGATGTCGAGATGGGGAATGGGACGGAGGACGGAGGACGGATGGGACGAGTTGACACAAAAAAAAGAAACTATTTAAATAAAGAAGAATCGCAACATGAAGTATCCCTGGATTCAGCCTCTTTCGGGAGATCCAAACTGGTACTACAATCAAACTGCTCGTTTTCACAATGCTTCAGATCTGGTGGAATATGTCTGCTCTCATACAACGCCCAACTGGTTTGTGCCAATGCAGGAAACACCTGAGGTATTGGCTGCCCGTCCGATGAGTTACCATGATAACTACAACTGGGAACCTATTTGCCCTTATCCATACGTTCCGAAGGGATGGGGGTATGACAAAACCACGATGCTCCTCGAGTAAGTCCACATATTCAGTTGATGTTTCCTTTCTTATATATTTCTCTCCTTGCAACTCACATTCTTTTGCCTGCCCCATGCCAGTGTCAATACCTCAACTCTCGCATTTCCAGACTGCAGTATCACAATGAGTGAAGCAACTGATGGGTGGTACGGGAAAACATGCAGAACTTATGCGATATTGGCGATCATTCCTTCCTTTTTCACCATCTTCTTCCTTTGTCTTTATTCGAAGATTAAATTGGCAGAGAGTAAAAATGCCAAGCAGGAGAAGGGGGATCATTTCTTCATAACAAAAAATATCTCTTTATCCCGAAAGTTGAATCTCAATGAGAAAATGTGCTGGATAAACGTGCTTGTCGGGGTTGTCCACTCCATTATGAATATTGATCAGAGAGGCTGGCATGATTGGGTTCCAATCTGGATGCGAACCACCATGAGTGGTTTTCTCACAGCGGCAGCGATTCACATCGCCATTACGCTAGTAACAGGTTGGATCACGCTAATTGACGGAGGTAAGGCCAAGAAAACCCCTCAATGGGCAGTCAATCTCAAGAGATTTTGCTACTTCGGTCTCTATGTGATCGAAACTGTCTTGGGAAATCTTCAATATCACGTAGGTATGTCTGCAAATTACGAGATGTACATGGACGGCACCGTTGTTGCAATAAAAAACGGTTGGTACTGTTTTACTGTCTTGATATACGCATTTGTCGGTCTACATTATGGGAGAAAAATTACTCAACAACTAAGAACTGGTTCAAGGAAAAAAAGTGCATCGGAGAAGCGTCTGAAAAGATACTGTTACATGGAATTTAGTCTCATGTTTTTGGCCTTCTGGTGGAAGTGCTTGCCCACGTGGACATGGGAGGGAAGATCAATGAACTGGTACGCTGTGATCCCATGCAAGGTGAGTTATTCCAGTGCCGAATTTCATGGGCTGGTTATGATGGGGGAATGGAATCCTCCAGTACAACCATCGCTGCTCATCTAACCTCTTTTCCGAAGCTCGCATCGTTCGACCTTGTCAGCGTTTTCTACCTAACTCTTCAATGGGTAATTGTCTACAATTTCCAGCCTGGAAAGGTCAAGGCTACGACAAGACTTATTCGCGGGATTTCTTCGACTTTAAAACGCAGCAAAACTCGGAGCAGTTTCGATAGTAATAAGACAAAGAATAGCACCAAAAATTCATCAGGCGCAACCACGCAAAGCGGGAAAAGTAGCAGTGGCGGCTCGTCTAGCGCTGCTAGCAGCAGTCACAGCAGTCACAAATCCAGCAGTGTTGTGCCTTCTGGCCAATCGGACACAGACAGTGAAATGAGTGAAATGAGTGAAATGAGTGAAATGAGCGAAATGAGCGAAATGAGCGAAATGGAGTCTGACTTTTCTGTGATGGAGAGTACGACAGACGGGACGATGGATGAGTGATTTCTACGATGTGATTAAAATTTTGATGAAAGAGTGGGTACTACCTAAAAAATAATGGTCCGTGGTTCTCGTAAAAGAAAAACCTATTACTATTCACGTTTTACTTCCCCCCGCCAGATGCCAAGTAAGCACGCCTAAAGTCACTGAATGTCACGCTGCCGGTCCCACTTGTATCTCGCTTACGGATCCAGTTTCTGATCTCATAGTCGCTTGCGTCTCTTCCTTGTTGCATGAAAACAGTCTTCAATTCCAAATAGCTAATAACACCGTCCCCATTCAAGTCGTACATCGCGAAGGTGCGTTCGATGGCATCTTCGGTGCCTTGGTCGACAATGTCGTCGTTCGCAAAGTCACCAGCGGCAAAGTCGTCGCCACTGGTATTAGTATTGCCCCTGTCTTCCATGTTCGCATTGTAGTCAGCACCCACTAATCCTTCCGTCTCAATCTCACCGCCGTCAACAACCAAATTCCCGTCGGAAAAAGGCAGGCTCAAGCTACCGACATCTGCACCCCCAACTCCGGTCTCGTAACTCTCGAAAAATTGTTCTTTAGTTAATTTTCCGCCTCTTCCCCCTCTGGCGGAAATGAACTTCATCAAGGCCTCGTCATCACTTTTCCCGGTGCTTCTGCCCTTGGCCTGCATTGCCTTCCTCAGCGTCAGAAGAGTGATGTTTTTGTTACCACCGCTTAGCTCCCCCCAAGCCCGCACAAGGGCCCTGTTCTTCATTTCGACCCTCAGCTCATCGTTAGCAGAGCCTCCTCCGGCTCCCCCCCCGGCACCAAGGGTCATGCCGCCCACCGTCGTTCCGCTGAAAGGCGTAGTCTTTGCTTTCTCTTTCCTCTGAGTGGAGTGCCAGTGGGCCGGGACACTCTTACCAGCACCGCTCAAGCGAAGTCCCCCGTCCCCAGGCCCTGTCTTGTTTGCGGCGGCGTTCTTGGGTTTCCGTTTCCGCTGGCTCAAATTGGCAAAGCTCTCGATTCCTTCCTCGTCGTCGCTGACGTCTAGCAAGTCCCCCGTAGCAGACAGCCCCCTTGCCTCTCCCCCAAGATGAACGTCAAAATCGACATCGCGGTACTCACTGTCGTCGTATTCGTTGTACATATCCACCTCCCTTCCTCCGCCCCCGAGCCCGAGCCCGAGCCCGAG
>Ga0115555_1001560_pt1 | contig 15697 bp, 6 predicted proteins | sample COGITO_mtgs_1104_2_FD_87285 | JGI IMG/M metagenome (GOLD analysis project Ga0115555, IMG submission 87285) | Pelagic marine microbial communities from North Sea - COGITO_mtgs_110407 | ecosystem: Environmental > Aquatic > Marine > Epipelagic | place: Germany:Helgoland, sampling site Kabeltonne... | reverse complement strand
TGCCTTGCCGATCCTTCCCCAGCGCCGCCTGTCTCCGCTCAGGCCTCCCCACCCCTCCCCTGCTCGCCCCACCCCACCACACCACTCCTACACCTACCTCTTCCTTGCCAAGATAAGCTATCGCTTCGTTGCAAGCCCGTTGAGCGTATTGAATCGCACTGTCGAAGTCACCCTCACAAATGAATCTTCTCGCTTTGCCACACTTGATCAAGGGTTCACTGAAGTCCACGCGCAAGGGTTGAATACCCGAAACATATTCGCTGACGTCCCAGTCAATCTTCATAGGATTTCCTGTCACGGGATTGCTCAGTGCTCTCACAACGACACCATCGAACAAAAAGTCCGGGAGCAATCCCCCCGCACGGCAAATCTCATACAAATCAAAATTCACCCCGCTAAGAGCCTGATTCGCGATGTGATCCTCCAAATGTGCGCAAGGGTCGCGCTTCACAGCGGGATATCCGGATCCAATCTGCAGGTATCCGTTGTCATCGAGATACTTGTCTCCGCAAGTGTACAGCTTGTTCTGATCGATACTGCTGTCTCCCCACAGCTCCGCCTGGGTACCGCCAATTATGTCGTTGTCTCCGCAGAGGTCCAAGACCTTTACAAGCATAGTCTCCCAGTCGTTGTCAACAACCATTTCACACGTGTCGAGCAATATGTCCTCGCCCTCTCCAATGAAAGCGTACTCATCGTCGAACTCTGCGCTCCAAGCGATTGACACCTCATCGGCACCTCTCCAGTCCAAGAAAAGACGGGCCGGCAGAATTGTGCCGATCAGTGGACCAAGAAACGTCAAGAACCACCCCAACATGATGAAGTGCCGACTTTTCTTGTACCGGCTATTCAATTGCATCGCAAAAATGCTCAAAATTGTGCTAACGAAGGCCAAGATCAACGCCAGTAATGAAACATAATAGCTCACAACGTCCGCAACCTGGTTGAAACGTATGTATCCCATCCTCATTGCTCGCTTTGTGAACTCTTCAAACGGCTCTACGCCTATTGCGTCCTTCAAAATGCTCCTCAGCTCTTGGTTCTGGTCGCAGTACTGCATCGAATGCAACGAATTGCCCTGGTCGTAACCCCCGTAGGTCCCATCTAAATTATCGACCAGAGCATTGACGTTATAGCAGCGCCACTTTTTTTTCGTCGAAATGCTGAGCGTGAAAAGCGGTTGTTTCAAAAGGTGCAATGGCGAGCGAAGTGTGTAAGGACCGTTAGAGTCGCTATCAATTGTACGTCCCAAGATGCCGTCTTCAACACATTTATCCGCTGAAACACTGATTACTGGAATACGCAAAGAGAAAAGTCGACGTTGAACTGCAAGACAAATTTCCCAACGTCTACTACTCTCCGCATGTGGCTCACCTTGCCAATCCGCTGATTCCCCTCTCGTCTGCATCGTCATTATCAAAACTTTCATCATCGTTATATTCAGTGTAAATGACCTCATCATCATCCTTGCCCTTATCGTATCGGGCCACTAAGGTCATTTCATCTGTTATGTGGCTATTTTCCATGACAGAGCATTCCCTCTTGGCAACATTATTGCAGTAGCTGTCAATCCGCTCCTGAAAGTCGTCGCGTTCTGGCAATTTAAAGTCAAAGGTCCGTTCTTCGTCGAAGCAGTCCCCAAGCTCCATAGGGATACTCTGGTTGAGAACCAACTTTCTCTTCTTCTCATCGCTCATCACCCCTCCTCCCATGCAGAAATTATCGCTCTCTTGAGAACCGTAGAGCGTCGTCATTATTTTTCTATCTCCAATAAATTTCCAGGTCTGCCTTTTCAGCTTCTCACTCTCTACGCCCTCGTAACCGACCAGGTCAGCTACACAGTTTTCAAGCCTGATCGTGTCCATTGATCCGCTCTTACCGTGCCTACTGCCGTCAGCAATCTCGGCACATAATCCGTTTTTCCCGTTTCGCAGCGTTCCGTTGTTGTTCAGGCTCCAGATGTGCTCCTTCTTCTCGTAGCTAAACATATCGTAGCTCACGAAGGCAACCCTATCCGTCAGATTCCCGTCGTCTGGCATACTCGTGAGCACGTAATCAGTACCATTTTGACGAAACGTTATGGCAGCTTTGTAGAGAGTCCAGTCGTTTGGATTTCCCAAATTATGGTTCTCTAACACCTCATCGGAGACATAACCAGGAATTGGGAATCGGTTCAGGGGAGCCTGCTCGTTCAGCTCACTATCCATATGCCTTCTCAACGTCAGCTCGCTAAAGCTAATGCAGCCAAATACTAAGTTAATTACCCCGAATATCACAAGCACCCACAAAGCTGACCTCCTCCAACTCAGCAGCTCGAAGCACAAGCTACTGTCCCTGCTGAAAGTTAGTCCGTGGGTTGCTGATAAGTAGCTTATCTCTCGCTGAGAAGACATCCTCTTGGCCTCCATAAGTTTCGATCTACTCCTTTTAAGATGGAGTGGCGTGCAGAGAATATTGTTGAACATATTGCGAAAGAAATACTCCCCGCCAGGCTGTCCCTCATTGATGAAATCCCATACCCTCCTGTGGTGAATACTTTCATCTTTGCTGAATGCGCTAGTGTTAACGTCGCTGTTCTTTTTGATTTTGGTCTTCTTTTTCTTCTTCTTCTTCTCCTTCTCCTCATTCCCCAAACTGCTGCTGCTCTCCCTAAGCAAGCTCCTCTGCGACTGCATCGTGATGAACAGCAGTTTTTTTCTATTCTTCCTGAAAGCACGATCGATGTTCACGGCCCTATTTGGAGCCGCGACCAACTTACTGAACGCGTTAAGCCGCTCAATCCGAGAGCGATTCATCTCGGCGACCTCTTCGTCCGTATATGGGTGCAACTTGTCTATCTGCTCCTGCTGCATGAAATGTTTGATACCTTCCACCCCCTCCTCCAAGTAAAGTTCGTACACACGCTGCTGAATGCAGGTATACATAATGAAGTCGACCGCTACCAGTAGCGTGAAGCAATATTTGTGGACAAAATTTGCGATGGGGGGCAAAATGGTGTATAGATTTCGCCACTCCCACTCCCCGTTCTCCAACTTTCCGTCGTACAGGTGGTCGATCTTATTGCGCGTCCAAGTCAAAGCTCCAGTTCCGTTGCCGTAATAGGCGTAGATCACACCCCCAAGGCTGACAAAAAAGCCTACAATAGAACATAATGTTGCGAGCCGAAAAGTAACCTTATAAAGGCGCACCACGAGCTTTCCTGTCATCGGGCGTGGAGCCTGATAATACGAACCCACAATAAAGTAGATCATCGGCGTGAAGCTTAACAACAAGAAACCGGGCAAAATATACGCATTTCCTCCGTATTGGAACGCAAAATTAAAGAGGCACCAGAGAACGGGAGCGTAAAGCCAGGGGATCAAAATCACAAACATACCGGAGGTGGATGCTTGAGGGACGAGAACTTTGGATTTTAGCGCTCCCAAAGTCAACCCTGGCCCAAGAGAGAGGGCAGAGGGCAGCAACAATACCGCCATCGATACGGCATGCGATCTAGACGAACCCAAGGACGCAGCATGCTTCACAACTAGCAAGGCATTTGAAACAAGCTCCCCAATTCTATCTCTCTCGGATGACTCGCTATTTTGAATTTTTTTGTATTCTTCACAGGCTTTCTTCGTAGCCTCAAGTGCCTTCACGTACTTCTCCTCGAACAAGTAGCCCCTTCCTTGTCCACACCTGTAGTGAATGCTGTACGTGCTAATTTTCAAATCCCCGTACACAGGAAGAATAATGGGACCGTAATTGAATTTTGGTACGTAGCGCTCAATATAGCCGTCAAGGCAGCGATCGGTTGAGTTTTTAGCGTTACCTTGGTCAGCAAAAGCAGTGTTGGCGCACCGACAGTCGCAGACGTCCGTCAGTAAGTTCGCATCCTCGCACCCAACTTGGTCCATGACTTCGCTACAAGCAACCGACATCTTTTCGCCGGAGGGGTTCGTGAAGGTGCAGTCGCCGACCATTACGCATTTATCTCCACTGCATCCACAGGGAGGGGGGGTAGTATCGTCAAATATCGTCTCGCCGTTACTGCCCTGACAACTTGGTAAGTCATCCGTTGAATCTGAGGAGTGGCAGCTAGAAGGGAAGCCGTGTATCACATTTCCTGAAGGTGAAGTCCACTCAAGGTTCAGCTCGTTCTCTTCAAATTCAATGGCATTGTTATTTTCGGCTGATTTCAGCCACTCCATTGCCGTATCAATGTCAACATCACGGGTATTGCCACAAAACTCGACTATAGCGCTCACTTGTTTGTCGAGCTGCGTTGAAAGTGACGTTAGTAAAACAGAAATTTGCTTGAGCGTTGTTTTTATGTGGGGCCTCTCAATATCTTCTCATTCTCACCTCCTCTTCAACACTTCCGTTCAGCATCAGGTTACAGACATCCACCATCTCGTTCGTGTATCGTCGCAACCCAAACCGTTTTTCAACATCATACGCGTAACCAGCTCCAATCTCATCGGCCCCTCCTTGCCAGTCCATAGTAAGTCGTAATGGAACGCAAGAAATCGCCAATGGACCTAAGAAAGAAATTACCCAGCCCATCACTAGCAGTTGTCGACTACGCCTGTACGTTGTCCACCACTTCAAGCCCTTCGAAACACAGACTAAAACCAATAAATCGGTCAAGAAGAGCATTATCTTCATGAAAAGCTTCCAGGGGAGGGACGGCAGCGTCACGGTAGACTTCATTTGCTCGATAATCCTTGTGGTATGCTGGACAACTGTCTCCTCACCGCTTCTCTGTACATTCGAGAGCTTAGGATCTCCCCACGCGGCGTAAAGAATACCGTCGAGCGCACTACTTGGCAGCGCAAAACTACCATCAAGCGGATCAGTACTTGCAGGTTTTGCAACTGTGATGAGCTCCAGCTTATGGTTGGCGCTGCTAAGTAAGATATCCACTGGTTGGTAGGGTTTATTACAGTTTTCGAAGTAATCGATGCACTCCTCGTACTTGCAAAAGTTCCTCGTGATCTGGATGGTCTCATTATAGCTATAGCCGACAGTTTTGGGGCGGCAGTTTATAGTAGCAACGACGTCGTCATCCACCTTGACGATGAAGTCAACCCCATTCTTCAAGGTTTCTGCTGAAGTCATTCCCACAATAGCTTGAAAGCGGTCGTACTCTCCACTAGAGAAATCATACGTCACGGAGGTTGCAGAATGTGAAGAAGGGGCTGATGGAGTAACAAAAAGGCAATGCTCGTACCTGTCTTGGTAAATGTTGGTGGGCCACTGAGAGCTGCTGAAAGGCAAGCTAAGGAAGCTGCAACTTTCCACTTTGACATTGGCGTCGCTCGGACTCTTCGACTTCTCCTCAACACTGTGCAATAACTTTGTGTTGCCATAGACTTTCACAGTATCCTCCTTCGAAACTACTCTGATATCAGTCTCCGTACTGGTTATCTCTTTGATATTCTTCAGATCAACGTATCCAACTCCACCAGTGAAGGGGAGAATCAACCACTCATTGCCGCTCGTGTAGTCACAGTTCTTTAAAACAATGGATGGCGGTAAATTAACGTCGCTAAGTGCTGTTCGCGAATATTCACTGGTCGACAGGGACGACTTGTTGATGCTCGCGCATTTATCTCTGAATAGTATGGAGCGAAGATAGCCTTCGGCCGAAATCTCAAATTTTTGTGCCTTGTTTCCCGTGCAGGTGTTCATTCTCAATTTTGGGGGAGAGTCGGGGATTGATCGGTCTAAAAACGCCTCAACACACAGGCGGGATGTCTTCACCACCCGCTTTGGTGAGAACCTGCATTGCTGTGTGTTCTCGACTGTCACATCGCCTTTGCAAATATCATCCGAACCTTGAACTCGGCTTTTGTCGATAGCGATGTCGTTGGTGTAATATTCAGGAGCTCGAAGGAGTATCTGCTGGTCAAACTTGCCGTAGTTGGGGTTATCAACAGGGAAGACCTCACTACCATAGACCCACTGACTGTATTTGTTGCAATTAGCGAGCAGAACGTCGTTACCAATTACAGAATTCTCATCGGAGCCGGGTGGTACAGACTCATCATCATCTGCCGTTTTTGGCGGATCACTGTCGAAAGCCAGGCAGAGGTCGTTAGGAAGCAAGTCAACCCCGTTTAGGGCTACGGGTTTCAGGCGGAAGAGGGAGTGGTAGGTAGTCCAGTCCGAGGGTTTAGTCAAGTTGAGCTCAAGCTGTGTCCGATCGCTCACGAAGTCGTCAAACATCTCGTTAGGTGCAAAGCCGCTAATTCCATGGAATGTGGGCAGGAAAGACACTTCGCTCATAGCGTTCCACATCACAGACGTGTAATAGACCTGGTACATGTCACTAGACAATGTCAAGAGGGTGAGCACGATAAGGCAGAGCATTGTTGACTTTCGCCACGCGAGGAGCCCAAATGCTGACGCGCCTTCTTCAATGTCCACACCATACCTCAAGCTCATGTACTCTTTCTCAGATGTAGAAGCGAGCATCAAGTCCGCAAATGAGCCGAATAGAGTTCTTTTGACGTGGAGATAAAGCTTTTTTTTTCACCGTCAGACGAGCCACCACAGCAAATAGCAAGGTAGGTGCAAATGAAAGGAAATTCAAGGCAGTGAGTGAGTCGAATCTCAGCTTGTGATGACATAGTCGCGATCAATCAAACAAGAGCGCGAACAATATCCGTCCCAACACCAGCGTTGCTCACCTTATGGGGGCCGTATTCCTTATAGGCGCGGGAGAAGCGGACAATCAGCTTCTCATCGCTATTGGGATCTCTGTTGAGCTTGACAAGACCCTCAAATTTACCTCTTCTCATCTTCACTTGTCCAGTCCCTTCTCCTTCTTCCAAGGTGCAGACACACTTGCCTAGAGATTTGCAAACTTGGTCGTCGCAGCCGTATATGTAGCCATTGCAGCAAGTACAATGTTGGTTAGACTGAAAGAAGGCCTTCGCGAGGGAAGGGCCTACAAAATTTGAGGCGTAGGCAGACTTGTTCGAACGCTTAAAATCGTGAACCGGGGGCGCTGTTACCGATGTTCTTCGATGAGCTTTCGGAGTAGAAGATTTTTGGTCGGTCATAGGGGTTAGATCGTGATAAGTACTCTTGGCTGAAGGATCAGGGATTGTAGGCATCTGGGAGAGCAGGACAGAAGTCCGCTTTTCTTTCTTCATCGGTTCAGGTGGCAAGGGGGGGGGCTGAACGGAGGACCCTCTCTGCGCCCTCTTGGACTTTTTCAATTCCAGCAGTTCGCGTTTCATCCGGTCAAGTTCTCTCCTCTCCTTCTGCATCTCACGACGCTCACGGCGCAATTCATCAAGCTCAGACGCTTGAGAATTTGACCCGTTCTTTCTTTTTAGAATATCTATGAGCTCGTCCGCCGGAATTTCCCACACTACCTCACCAGTTTTCTCGCAGTGGTAATAAACTCCATGTGAGGAGAGGAGCTCCACCCACCTGCCGTACCTCTTACCCTTGGCAGCGTGTGATACTAAGGAGCTCTTGCTAAAGAAATCACCTCCAGAGCTGCGTCCTCCGGAACTTGATGCCGGATCGACATCAAAAACTTTCTCAAAGGTCAATGTGTTTTTGTAGTAAGGACAGCCCTCTTCTGTCATCAACATCTTCCAAGGATACAGCAAGTCATTTTCATTTTTGTCACCCCCGCCCTCTTCAACATCATCTCCAGGTGGGGTCCAACTCGTCTGCCCAGTTTCTTCGTCGTAGTAGAATGTGCGACCCTCATCATCAAGAAAGGAGGATACAACCATGGCAGGGAGGAAATGTATCTTCGCTCAGGTTTGCAAAGGAAGGGTGGGTGGCAAAAAAATTAGTTGAATATAGTGGCAGGGCAGCAGTATTGAAGCAAAGACTCGAATTTAACGAGTCACTATATTTTAAACGCTTTATAATGACTTTCAAGAGCATCAATAAATAAATCCGGAACAGATTTTTTCTCAACTCTTCTTTCATAATTTAGTTCTGTTCTGATCCATATCTTATTCATAACTTAGCGAAATAACAAGGCTTACCGACTAGCCGTAAATAGAGAAACAGTTCTGGGCAAAATTGGCACATATTAAAACACACTATTTTATAAGGGTCCCTTCTCATCGCTGCCTTCCCCAAACTCTGGATATTGGACCTCGAGACGGTGGAATGGCTTCATCAATAGCATGCTATGCTTCAAGTTGAGCATTTCTGCCTGAATATTTTTCATCCTGTCGGGTAACCTGCTTGCAAGGTGAGTCCTGACTTCACGCTTTCTCCGCTCCAGGTCAAGCATTTTTCTGTCCCTCATAACCTGCTGTCCTGCAACCTCATCGTCCTGCTTCTCACCATCTGCATTGCCATCACCATTTTTGTTGTCATTTTCTTCATCACTTGCACCCTCCACATAAGTGCCAGCCATCTTCTCGAAAAAGCACCTAGCCTCTGCTGGGGTAGGGCGATCCGCAGCAGCATTCTCATCATCACTCTCACTGTCACTCATGTCATCCTCCTCAGCCTGACAGCTCTGATTGGTGGGCATGTCCTTGACTCCAAAGAGGCTTTGCCTCGTACCAACAGCAAGACAACTAAGTGCCCCCCCACGGCGTTCCCTCCTGGGTCTCCAACTGCTGCTAATTGTTTTTACATTCCTGTAGGAGTGCAGAGTGCTGCTCCCGACTTCCAAGCTGTAGCTCCTTCCGATACTCGCCGGAACTTCCCTCTCTATGGGCCTGGGCCTTAAGTTCCAATCTACATCAGTCTCCACCAGCATAGACGTCACAGGGGCGTAAACTCTCACTGTATTGTCGTAGCGGAGCAAGTTCAGGTTCTCAGGAGGGTTGTACACGGTCATGCTCTCAGGGAGACAAGGACCAGAGAGTTCCAATCCGAAGCTTTTATCGGTGATTTCGTCAAGGAAAGTTGCGGACGACTCGATATTATCTTCTTTCCTGGGCGATTCTGGTGACTTAGCGTCGTCCACCACAAGCCCATCCCAACCGGTAATGCTCCCATCTCTCTCCCCCCTCAATCCACTCTCCTCTTCAGCCCCAGTCCGCAACGTCTTCGTAGTCTCGATAGGCACATACATCGAAATAGCGGGTGGGTCGATCTCAGTGTATCCATGCTCCACCGACTCGATCCCCATCTTGAGAGAGCCGAGCGGCAAGTCCTGGAACCCGAGCGGACGGTCCTGAATGTCAAGCGGCATTCGCTCGATACTGGCGTCTTCTTCGTACATGGGTACACTCTCCCTAATCACTAGAGATTCCTTCACCACATAAGGCTTTTCCAATACTTTCCTCATTTTTTCCTCTTCGGGATCGACCTCAATCCCCTCCAGGCGGTCCTTCTCCCTTATCTCCTCTTCTTCCGCCTTGCTCATTTTCTTCTCATTTTTCTTGGATGCGCTTCCCCCAGCGTTTGCTGCCTGCTGATACTCGAGCTCTATCATCTCACGAACTTCTTTTTTGGACATGCCTTTGATTTTCCGATTGACGGCGCCAATTCTACGATCCACTCGCCGGCGAGTAATCCACTGCCCGACCAAGTACACCAAGCGAGCAAGCTGCTTCCTCCTTTTCCTCCACAAGTCGTTCTTATAAATGTCAAAGGTCGGCTCGCAGGATTTTCGGAGAAAGTCACTCGCGCCGACTTGAGTACTCGCTCTACCGTATTTGCTCGGAATCTCGTACGGTCCCCTAAAGATATCCTCCGACTGCATCCTCAGTTCCTGGCGTTCTTTTCTCACCATATCTGTCTCCGCTCTTTGCCGAGCTTCCTCGATCATCGTCACATGGTTCTTAGTCATTAGAGGCTCTCCGATAAATGTTACAGAGCTCTTGAACTCCCTCTCTTTCTCTTCCCTGTCAAGATCGCTGATGTCCTGAAGAAAAGCCATTTCTTTGATCTGCCTGCTGTCTTCCGTGTTCATTTCGACGGCCAACACCACGGCAACGCTGTACTTTCCTGCAGCCTCAGGCCTATTCCCCCCCTCTGTTCCCCCCCCTCCAGCTGTTCTTGCCCTAGCCTCCTCTTGCTCTTGTTTCTGCTTTGCCCTAAAGTCCCTCTGCTGGCGAATCGCCTCTTTTAGATCCTTGGGCTTAAGCTTCCCAACCGTCTGAGTGAGAACGTAGTTGACGTTGAAGTTGCCTCTCATATCTCCAGGGAACCTCAGCCCCTCAACGATCGTCTCTGGGAGTGGAGGAGCAGGCCCAGGATCTTCTCTGGTCGGTAGCTTCACCTTTCGCATATTTTCAGTGTACCACTCTGCTCCTGCATCGCAGGCGGCGCCACTCCCTTTGCCCCGAGGTGCCGCAGCAGGCACGCCTCTATCATAAGTCTCTAGCATACTCGCAGTCATCTTTCCGCCCTTTGAAACTTGATTGGTGCCGACAGTATGGCCCAGAGCAGAGCTTATGGTCAAGGGTGCCAGTGGCGCGCCTGGAAAGGAATCGGGAGGTGCAGCCAAGTTAACAGATATGTTTTGGTTGATGTGGCTGGCAGCTACCTCCAGCTCACGCTGTCGGTGCTTTCCAGGAGAGGAGCTTCCAACAATGATGCATTTGAAGGGTTCGAAATTGAATTGACTGACATTAACCAGAATTTCGCAGTCAAAAGTTCCATACATCCCCGGTTGAAACGTGATTTGGATCGGTGCCTTGCCATGAGGGGGTATAATGCCGGTCAATGGAGTGATTTTGAAGTTAGGGTTGGGGCGGATTAAAGTGAGTTCGTACTCGAACTGAATGGGAACCTTGCACTCGATATTGAAGTTCTTCGTCACGCTCTCGCTCACGAAACAGTCCCCGAAGTCCACCCTGCTAGGAAAGATGACGTTGTTTATCACTGGGTAACCATGGATTGGAATCAGCAGGTTGTTGGAACTGTCGCTCTCCTCAATTTCATTGTCTCCCTCCGCGCGTATCCGAATGCAGTCGTAATAATATCTGCATTCATCCGGGAAGAAATCAATGCAGATTTTCTGCGCCATTCCAGGAGCAACAACTCCAGCCTTCTCATATCGAAGCTTGAAATATGGTGTTGTAGGTTGCACGATCAACATACGTTTTGGGAGGGGGCCGACATTTGTTACACTCAAAATCTGGGTAGAGACGCGCCCTTGGTGATATCCTCCAAAATGTACGATGCTCGGCCGACTCTCAAAGAATGACACGCGCCCTAAGTTGTTGTACGTCAGTTTTTCTAAAGCAGACACTGGGTTGCTAGGGGTTGAGGTCATTTGGAGGCTTTTTAAATTTTGTAGGATTGACTCTTTGGTGTTGGTCACTGTAGAAGCCATAGCTTGGGGAGGAGAGTGCCCTTGGGGGGAAAACGTGTCAGGGGCAGTCTGGGAGAGTAGGGCCGGCATGAAGGTTCGTTGGAGTTGGGCTGAGGGAGGGGGGGGGGGTTGGGGGGGTCTAAGTAAATTTGGGAGTCCGTGTGTCAGGAATAGGCAAAGTATGTGCGCTGTGCTCGTTATTAAAGGCGAGGAGTGGGCGGACAGAGGTTTTGTCAACGACACAAAAAATAAAGTTACAAAAATCGATCGAAAATCGAAAATTCAGAAGGAGAAATCCGTGCTGTTGTAAATTTAGTATGAGCTTCATAAATTCGCATAAACCAGTGCCCCACCAATTCGCCTCTTACTAGATCAAGAACTCGCCTTAACTTACCTCTTCCAACATTTAGATCAGGGTTTTTTCTTCATTCTGTCTCGGCGTTGTTTGGGTCCAGAAGGAGGCACTGTAACTCACCACCACCACCAATCATGCATGGCAAAAACAGGCGGAGATCTCGACACTCCATTCACCAGCATCACCACCACAGACGGAGTAGCATTCGTAGGAAGAGCGAAGTGGAGGCGCTGGCCGTTCAACTCCAGGATGGAAACGATCAACATGTGAAGAGTGACAAGGGGAGCTATACTGACAAGAGTGACAGTAGCAGTGGTCACGGAAAGGGCAACGATATCAACACAAACATTAGCAACGGCAGCAGTAGTAACGACAACAACAACAACCTGTCTTGGGCAGAAAACTATGCCCTTGAACGGACCAAAACACCGGCAACCCCTGTAATCCAAAACTTGCTGCACAAGAAGCACATGGAAAGACTTCAAGGAAAGGTTGACGACGATGACGATGACGTTGTAGCACATATCCGCTCGCGACGAGCGACTGCAGGTGTAAAGTGTCCATCTTGTGGTCGTGTGGGCTATTATCGGATAAATTGCCCCTCCTGCCAGGCCAACACTCCCGTCACTATTGACATCGTGAACGATTCTTGGAGACCCATCACACCGGATGACGTAAGGCAGCAAAAATTAGAGCAGGATAAACTCGAGGACCCTGTGTACCAGATGGAACAGGCTAAATTCAAAAAGGAAAGTGAGGTCAAGACCAAGACCGGTTTAGGGAACGCAAGCTGGTTTTGGAAGAAGGATGACTTTGTTTGGCAATATTACGACGAGCCTTTGCCAGAAGCATATGATAATAAACGTGAGGGCAAGGTAGGGCGCGCTCTAAATGCTCGGGGCGGCGGTGGAATCCTTGATTTCTCCACAGCTTCGGTAGATGATGTGATGAGTTACTACAACGCGACTGAAAACAAGGCAGTAGCTTCAGGAAATACATTCATTCCAGGGAAGCTCAAGACGATGAAAGACAAAGAAATAGAAAGAACAAAGGCAGACATTACGGCCGGTGCAAGCGCAGTCGCCCTGGCAGACAGTTTGAAGAATACATTTGGAGGGAGCGTAAGCGGAAGGAAGGGAGGCTACGTCAGTGTCAAAGAGATCGAAGAAGGTTTGAAGAATGAGTTTGAAGACAAAAACGCTAACAAGAAACAGGCTATGCTTGAAACCGGAGCGTTTGTTTGGGATGCGGATAGTCTTCACAGTGATAGTATTGGAGTCGGCGGGGAAGGTAGCGTCACCGGAAATACCGATTTTATAGCTTCGGCTTCTCTCGATGATAATAGCAGTACTACTGCGAATACTAATACTAGCACCGGGATTGGCGCCAACGGCAGCCATGACACACACAGCAACACTGGTAACAACGACAAAATGAATCGCACCCGTGCTGAGTCTAACTTACACCTTGTGCTTCACAGACTTGTAGCGATTGTGAAGAAAGAATTATCCAATCTGGTTCCTGACTTTGCCTCATCTATCTTGCAGCCGCCCAACACAAAAATCGGGAAAAAATACTATAACAATGCAATATTCAAGGAGCACAAGGAATACTTCAAAAAGCAGATGGTTAAAGCGGAAAAGAGCGTTCACAACCACCAATTTATGGGCAACTACAGGCCTAACGACAAGCTCCAGTACTCTTTCGATCGGACCTATCATAAAAATAACAGTGATTTGATCAATCACCAAAAGGCTGTCTACGAGCCCATGACAGGAAAGCATAATAATTTGCACGGAGTACACAATTGGCTCAGTGTGTTGGGCAAGCACGACAAGTACGCAACCACAGGCAGAGCTGCCGAAAACGCCGCAAAGCGACTTGAGAAAGCTTTCAAGGACCAGGGCAAATGGGTTGGCATGCAAGGCAAGTTCATGAAGCAGAAAAAAGACCGGTGCGTGCATCTTCTCAGCATCTTGGAAGAGGAAATTTCGAATGACGAAAAGCGGGAAATTGAAATCTATGGTTTGAAGGGGAAAGAGTTCAAGAAACGGACTAGAGAGTTGGTGAAAGAGAGAAGTGAAACGGCAGATCGTGTCATGAGAATTATGACAAGCTACAACTTGATTCCGGGTGTCGAAGTAGCCGACTATTTGAGTTATACAGTTGAACTGGGGCGCAAATGCGGGGTTAAGGAAGGAAAGGGGAAGGTGAAAAGGAGAAAAAAAAGGGGAGGAGGGGACGAGGAAAAGAGGAAGCGGAGGGAAGAAAGGAGGGCCAAGAGGAAAGAAAAGATCGCGAAGCTGCTCGAAGAGAAAAGACAAGCTGGCAGGAGGGGCGCGGCGACCGATGCCAAGGCAGGGAAAAAAAAGAAAAGGAGAAAAAAAAGAGGCATGACAGTTGATGGAAAAGAAATCGAACTTAGTGAGAGCGAGAGCTGTAGCAGCACTGACTCAAGCACCAGCGAGAGCAGTGAGAGCAGTAGTGATAGTTCCGGGGGTGACAGCAGTGACGAAGAAAGCGAGAATGAAAAGCAAGTGGTCAGGAAAGCTAATAAGAACACTAACGACGGCAATGCAGAGTATGGAGGGAGAGTGGGTGTCAAGAAGAGAACACAGAAACTGAAGAGGGTCAGGGGACGGATTATGAGCAAGGCCATGGCAGAGCGGACAAAACTGGCTCGGCACCTCAGCCTGCACCCCAAGGATCCATTTGTTGATACCTACAAGCCTCATGTGCTTGGAGAGCTTAAACTTGGGATGGGGAAAGATGGCGGAAGGACGATAAATAGGAACAATTCCAAGCGGATCGTCAACAACTTCAAAAACGCTGGCTGGGAAAGCAACATTAGGACTGGAAATAGCGAGAAGGATCACGGCCAAATTCCCGCCTTGCTCACCTTACCCGATTGCTACGAGACAGGGAAGAGGGCTGGGGGGGCGACAGGGAATGACAAAGGTGACGGTGAGAGGGGCGGAGGGGAAATGGAGAAGAGTTATTTGGCTTCCAAGATTATGCAAGATCTCAGAAACCTCCAGGTCGACAAAAACACTGGAGCCTTGAAGAGAGACGCAGTGCCACTATACCACAGGGTCAGCATGGACGAGGGGGAGACCTATAGCGATCTTGTCGGAAGGCCTTTCTACTACTTTACGAAATAAATAATAACGTTTTTGATAAAGGTATGATGTTGCTTTAGCTTTAGTTAAGCAAGGAGTTATTATTGTTTAGCAATAATTATAAGATGATTTGATGATGTTACTGAAGTCCCGCTCTGTATATAATGGACCTATCCGAAACGATAAACCTCGCACGGACAACGAGAGATGTGCGTGCCCCCCAATCCCTCCGACGATCATGGCCGTATTGAAGATCCCATTGAAAATAGGGTGTGTCCCAATAACATCAAAACTAGAAAATTAAATTTGGGCAATAGGTTGATGGGGGGGAGATAGCATTCATGACAGTCAAATAGAGGGCACCAAAATGCACTTTTGGCATCATCTTTGGGATTGACTAACTCTGGAAATTAAATGGGGTAAGTCGGAGCGATCCAAAAAAATGGACGGGACTGGATGAGTCAAGAGAACGACGGTTTCCTTGTAGGAATGACATTCAGGATGACTTCGACGACTTAAATTCGGATTAAAAAAAGACACAAAAAAGACATGAAAGTTAGGTTGAGGGTTGAGGATTTTCATCAGAAATGCATCACTTGTTTTTTTTTTTTTTTTTTTTTTTATGTTTTTTTTTTTTTTTTTTTTTTTTTCCCATTTCCCCTCCCCCCCATCTTTTTAAAAAATATTCCAAAAAAAAGGAGGTATTTGGATCACACTGCTCATAAGGAAAATAAAAGATTGAAGTTTAGTTCAATAAGTCAGAACAATGGAGATTTCCGCCTTCCCTCGTTGGACTTGTCATGAGTTCGGAATGAGTCCATGCCACATCGCCACGTCGCCACATCACTTGACAGACTAGTCCAAAAAGGAATAAAACAAAACATTACACACTAAAAAAAAACACTCACCTTCTTTTTGTGGAATCTATACCAAGACCATGTCAATTAATACTTCAAACCCGATTTATCAGGCTTACTGTGGTGA
>Ga0115555_1001553_pt1 | contig 15709 bp, 11 predicted proteins | sample COGITO_mtgs_1104_2_FD_87285 | JGI IMG/M metagenome (GOLD analysis project Ga0115555, IMG submission 87285) | Pelagic marine microbial communities from North Sea - COGITO_mtgs_110407 | ecosystem: Environmental > Aquatic > Marine > Epipelagic | place: Germany:Helgoland, sampling site Kabeltonne... | reverse complement strand
AGACAATACTAGTACGCTAGACGTTGGTCTATTTCTGCAAACGATGAATGCATCCGGGGGTGACGGAGTGATAGGTTTGGTAGGACACATATTGAAATTTGTGTGAAACGTAAGGAGCGACTTGGGTGATAAGTAAATTGTAGGAAGCTCTTCGAGTATATTTGAAACAAAGCTCACAACAATACTCGTCGATGTCGTCGTTGTCGTCGTCGTCGTTGTCAGCATCGTGCGCAAAGAAAATCACAAATTTATAACATATATATACAGTTAATCATTGCGAGTTTTGTTGAGAAGATGGCCCGCTCTTCCTCTTCTTCATCTTGTTTTCGCTCTCGGCTTTCTCTTTCTTGGCCCTATAGTTTTTAACCCTCCCGCAGAATACGGCAAGGAATCCCCCAATCCCGGCGAAGTTCCTGTCGTACTGCAGCCAGTCAAGGTATTTCAATTTCAAGGCAGGAGTGGTCTCAAGCTCTGTCAAGCTGCTATTTTTTTCGACTGTATTCGACGGCGTCTCATCTTCCGCGGTGCCGCCCTTTTTGGCTTCCTTGCGTGCTTTTTTCTTTGCCTTCTGGTTTTCTTTCTCCCCCTTGATGACCAAGAACTCCTTCGCGAGGGAGACGAATGCCAAGCTGAAGACGATGCTTAGGCGCCTACCGACACCGATCCAATTTGCCGCGTTCCCATTCACCTGTCGGCCCTGGTTGACTAAGATGAGTTCGTTTCTGACGGCTGGTGGCAGTGTTGCATAGAGGAAGCTTTTCGTGTTGCTCCCACCAGTGCTGTTGCTCCCACCAGTGTTGTTGCCGTTGCTGTTTGCCCCCTGACTCCCTTGACTCCCTTGACTCCCTTGACTCCCCTGCCCTTGGCTGCTATCGAGTTCACCAATCGGATCCCCATTCCCTCCCCCCCACAAAAGCGTGACGAAGTCCTTCACAAATTCATTGTACATCTGAACATTGTTCGTAAGCTGCATCTTAACCTGCTGGTATTTCTGCTCCTCGTCGACGCCGATACTCGAGCTGCGACTGGTGTCGATGTTCTGCTGGTCGATCTTCTGCTGAAGCTGCTGCGATAGGGCAATGGCAGGTCTGTAACTCAACAGAACCGAACAAAGAGCATCAACAGACAATGGCGACGAAGAGTTCGACACTAGACAAGAGTACACAATCCCGGGGCTCGGCGGGGGAATCGGCATGAGCAGAAGCATCAGATTCACCTGATCTTCCTCGTCGTCTCCATCGTCTCCATCGTCTCCATCTGCATCTACGTCTCTCTCTTCAGAAGCAAGACCGACTTTCAGCGCGTCATTGTACCAGCTCTCGAGCCTCTCCACGAAGGAGGAGTAAAAGTCGCACACGCCGAGGAGCATGAGGGCGTTCCCCCCTCCCCCCACCACAGCGTCGGCAACGGCGGTGGCGGCGCTGGAGGCGTGCGCCACGGACGAGTGCAGCAGCGACTGCAGCACGACCGAGTCCACGAACTGCACGAGCTGGAATACACTGCCCCTTAACGACGCGACTGAAGAGTACCCGTCGCTCTTACACGTCAGCTTCAAGGTGTCGAACCAGTTGTTTAGAAGGGAATTCAGGCCCTTTAACAGCGCCCGAGGGAGGAAGGATGCCGGCGGCGGGGGGGCCGTCCCCGTTCCAGTTCCAGTTCCAGTTCCGCCCTGCTTCCTCTTGGGAAGACTGACTCCGCTGGGGGGATTCACAATATTCCTCTGCAATTCCTGCAAGAAGCTCTCCCTCCCCCCAATCCACTTGGTCTCCTTCAACGCCTTGAACCCCCCCGGGTCAGTCCCGAGATCCCAAATCACCGGAACGACAGCATCCAAGAACCGGGAGTACTTCACGGGATCTAGGTGGTAGTGGGCGTAGACGTGGGGCATGGCGGTCTTTATCACGAAGCGACGGAGGCCAGTGTAGTAATAAGAGCCATCCTCCTTCCTTTCCTTAATCGGACTCGCCGGAATAAACCCAACCGCCTCAACTAACTCTGCAATGGCACCGATCAGCACAATCCTCCGACAGAACTTTAACTTCCTTTTCCTGCGAAACGACCCATAAAACGTCCCATATCCGCCACCCTTATCCTCATTCTCATTCTCATTCTCATTCTCATCCTCATCTTCATCCTCATCGAAGCCCTTGTAAAACCACTCCTCCTCCAACCTCCCCGCATCGACAACATTCCCAACATGAAGGTCATAAGTCTCGTCGTATCCCGTGCGGTTCGAAAACCTTCCCGCAAGGGCCCGGAATATTTGAGAAGGCCACTCCACGCCTTTGTTCACGACGTCCTCCTCCTTCCCCACAGCCTCCCCCTTCAACATCAATATGCGAACAATCTCACCCACGATTAGGGTGACTCCCCCCTGGGGATTGGCCTGGGGGGAGTCCTTCTTGGCGTCCTTCTTGGCGCCATTCGTGGCGTCATTCGTGGCGTCCTTCGCGGCGAATTGAACAGCGGCCAACACCCCCGGGCGCAGCGCGAAATACCTGAGCATCGGGAACGGGTGCGACGGCATCGTGAGCAGCGCCTTGAACGCGATGAGCGTCGCGAGCAGGGGCGAGGGGGACGAGGGGGACGAGGGCGAGGGCGACGAGACGGAGGCGTCGAAAGCGACGGTAAGAGCAGCGTTGGAGTCGTTCTTGTGGTGGGAAATTCCCTCCTTTGTTCCCTCCTCTCTTGGCTCTGTTCTCTCCATCTCCTTCTCCTTCTCCTTCTTGTCCTCCTCCTCCACCAAAATCTCCTTCATCCCCATCGGCCCACCTCTCTGCGTAACGCTCCCCAGCAAAACCGCCATAAACGCCCCCACCGGCACCAGGTGCCCCCCGTCCCTCCCGTTCGGCAGCTCGCTCGCAAGCGATAGATTCAGGCGGATCAACGAGGTCCAGATCGAACCCAGGTGGGAGGAGAGCCAGCGCGTCATGTCGGGAGATGACGAGCTAATCTTGTAGAGGACGCATGAAAGCACCAACACAACAACATCCACATCACCGTCAGCGTCAGCGTCAGCGTCATCGCCCGTTTCGTCTTTGTCTTTGTCTTTGTCTTTGTCAGCTTCCCTCCTTTCCCTTTCCATTTCCCTTTCCCTTCCGCATTTTGACGTTATGTTCCTTAGCGTTCGGAGAATTTCTTCAGGACTCGATGGCACGCCGCGGAGACCCGAGAAGAACAGCGCATTTATTCTGACACGAAGCTAAGAAGAAGGGATGGGGGATGGGTCCAGGTGGTTCAGGTTCGGTTCCGGGTTTTGGCGTTAGTAAGCTCAGTGAGCAGAGTTGAAAAACAAGCAAGAGTTGAAAAACAAGCAACAGCGGTTTATGCTAATGCAAACGCAAACGCAAAACGCAAACGCGGCAATGAATACCAACCTTCTTGACCCGTTCAGCGGTAACGGTTGAGTGCGTTACAACGGTGCGGACGTTGGAGATGAGGGTTTTGTAGGGGAGGGAGCCATCGGGGAAGAAGGTCGTTACTAGAGGGGTTAGTTGGAGAGGAAGGTTCGAGGAGGAGGCGTTGGAGGTGGAAGAGGAGACGGAGGCGTCATCATTGATGTGGTCCATGGGATTTTAATTGCTTAGGAGGGAGAGGGGGAAGTCTGCACAGAGTTATTTTCAGAGGGATTTTGGGATATTTTGGGATATTTTGAGCAATAGAACCCCCACGAAAGAACACAAGAAATGAAGAAAACAAGGGGACGAAGCAAAATACCAAAATAAAGGGTGATTTCCAATTTGCTTTTCGCCAAAGTTTTTCACGAACAAAATTCCAAATTAAAGAAATTAGCACACTGAGAGTACAAGACATAAATTGAAACCCGCACCCCTCCGCACCCTGAAATAATTCCGTCAAACCTGTGTCGTAATATCATCCCCAATAGACCCCCAACACCTCAACAGCATTCAAGAATCACACCATTCAAGAATGGATGTTGACACAGCCCCAATCCCAGCGTCAACAAAGATAATCGTCACCTTTCTGAAGAAAAAGATCTCTCTGACGATATCATCCCACACAACCGTCTCGCAATTGAAGCAGACGGTCCTCAACCGTTACAATGCCCTCCCTGAGAACAATGACGCTGACATCCTCCCACAAAGCACCTTAGTGAAGTTTATCCTCAGAGGAAAGACCCTCGACGACAGCTCCCTCATCCTAGCGGGAGGAAAAACAATAAAGCTCTTATCCCTGGTCCAGAAACAAGAAGACCTCAAAAAGCACGCCGAGGAGGAAGAAAAGCTGAGCGCCTTCATGGCTCGCCGCTCCGACTCCTTGGCAAAGGGGCGGCGCACCTTGTCCCAGTCCACCGCCCGCTTCGGCGCCAAGGCCCGGGGCCGGGACAACAGGAACAAATTTCACCGCATATCCACGCTGAAATTCCTGCCCGACGAGGCGAAGGCGCAGGCGATTCTGAAGAGCCTGGCAACTGACCCGGGGATATTGAGCTGCCTTAAGAAGCACGATTGGAGCGTGGGGACTTTGGCGGAGATGTACCCCCGGGGGAAGGTCGGCGTCGATCCTGTTTGCGTGCTTGGGCTGAATACCAACAAGGGTCAGAAGATAGAGCTGAGGCTGAGGACAGACGACCTCAAAGGGTTCCGTAAGATGGAGAACATAAGAAAAGTGTTGTACCACGAGCTGTCTCACAATGACATCAGCGAGCACGATGCGAGCTTTTTCGCGCTGATGCGCCAGGTGGAGAGGGAGTGCGTAGAAGGGGATTGGACTGGTGGGGCGGGAATTACGGCTGGTGACGATGGCGGCGTGGCAGGGCAGGAGAGGGGGTGGATTGGGGGAAGTGGTCGGCTTGGGGGGCCAGCCGAGGATGGGAACGATAAAAAAAATGAGAACAAGTCCAAGTCAGCCCTAATGGGAAACGCGGCGCTGCTTCGATTATCCCAGGAAGAGAAGGATGTCTGCGGAGGGTGCGGCTGCGGCAGGGAGCAGCTCATTGCCGAAGAGAACGACATTGTCGCTGATAATATCGAGGCAGACACCACTGTAGTCGATGTTGGCGACGAAGTCAACGTTACAGATATTGAGAAAGGGGATGTGTTTTGGTACCACGACAAGGTAAAAGACGAGGAAGTGAAGGCGACTGTAGTCGGCGTTCACATTGATTACGACGAGCAGAAGAATTATGTCCCCTTTTTCACGATTACTTTTTTGAGAGACGGGGAAAAAGTCGAGAAGCAAACTGACGCTAGCCGACTGAAGAGATAAAGCGCGAGGTATAGTTGGCTGGTAGTTAAATCGAAATGAAACGGACTAGGTGGTTTAAACGGAATAAAAAAAAAGGAAAGGCAGAAGCAAAATTAGAAACAAGCATTTTTTTTTGCATTGATGCTCCCAAACCGAAAGGAATCCTTTCAACGCAACGTTGCGAGGGATTCCCTCGAGCTCCCCCTTCGAGACGAATAGTGGTTGAGGACTTTAGGTGGAGGGAGATTATTTGGGAGGGGCGGAACTGTGGGAAGGGATGAGCCGAGTCCCACAGCTGCTAGTACGAAAGTATGTGTATCACGTTTCTTTGCATTAGTTATACTCTCCTCTTATATTACAATAGCTTCGTGACAAACACAACCCGGGCCAGCCGTTCTGTCAACCTCAACGCACACAGCACCACAAACGCACACGTGCTTGCGGTCAAAGAGGTTCAACTGCGCCACATTTCCTGCCTCCCCTACTCCTCCCTTCGCCTCAACACAACAGCGCAGGCAAACACAATCGAAACCCCACGTGTCTTGAATAGCCTTTCGCCTGTCCTCGCCGCCGACGTTGATGCTGACGTACGAGTAGCTGAGCTCCTCCCCCACCTCGATGTCCCTAAGCGCCGTGAGGGTCACGACGCCGTTCTCGACGCTCTGGCTGCAGTTGGGGTAGCAGCTGCGTGGGGAGGGGGGGCGAAAAAGGGGGGACGAAAAAGGGGGGGCGAAAAGGGGGGGGCGAAAAAGGGGGGGCGAGGAGGGAAGGTTAGAAAATTTAAGAGAACAACCGCTCGGCCAGAGGACCTCACCCAGAGGACCTCACCCAGAGGACCTCACCTGTGGTTCACCAAAGCCATAATCGGGGCTAATACATACCCGGACTCGTCGCCGTACTCGTCGTAAAGGCCTATAGCGTTAAAATGGGCCGAAGAGAGCGCCGCAGCGTAAGACCCGGGAGGGAGGGGGCAGGCGAGAAGCGAGCGCAGCGAGGCCTCCGTGCTGGCGTAGGTGGACAGGCGCTTTGCTTTTCCGGGGGTGGCGGCGCTTGCCTCGTCCTCGCTGAGCTGATGGGCCAAAGTGCTAAGCGGGGCAGGATTCGAGATGGCAGACAGAAGGAGATTTACACCAGTTTCGATCGCTTTTCCAGCCCTTCTCCTGCTCGTCTTCGATTTCGAACCCAAGTTGGTTCGACCGCACACAGAAGCATGCCGAACTTTCTTAGAAGCCCGGCACTCAGCCGAGCAATAGTGGATGCCGCACTCCTCCTCGCATGGAAACATGAGGTCCGCGCCGTCCACGCTCACGAACGCATAGCAAGAATCGCAGGTAAAGCGCCGGAAGCGCTGGTGGATCACATGGCAAAAGGGCTCGTCGACGAGGACCTGTTCGCCGGCGGCTTGGAATGTAGTGACAGTGAGGCTGCGACCCGCGGCTTCAGAGGTTGTCAAGGAGAGGTGCACAGGTATCCTCATAGGAGGCGGAGGAGGCGGCAGCAAGGGCGCCGCGGGTAGCACGAGAGCCGCCATTTCTTTTGGGGCTTTTTCAGGGAGATCTACCTACCCTCCATTATACTAGAACGAACCACACAGATCCGGGAGGGAGAGAGGCAGTGATGTTGAGGCAGAGAGAAGGACAGAATCGTCGAGTTGATTAAGGACCAAATTTCGACGGCAGCGGGAGTTTTTCAGATATTGGGCCGCCGTAATGATATTAGCGGAGCTGCAGGGTGAATTGTGGCCGTTCGATTGAAGGTGGGGGAGGGGGAAGGTTTGGAACCCGGAAAAACACCCAATTTCTTTGGGGATGCTCTAATCCGACTATACCCCGTGGAAACTTCGAACCAAAAGTCGATGGTAGGCCTCAAACTAATAGAAAAGTGCTGGCTGCCTGCTCCATTGGCAAATTTTTTGCCTAGCCTATTTCACACAGCATCCTTGACGAGCGAAAGTGAACTTTACGCCCCTCCGTGCAAGCTGTCTTTAGCTTCGCCTACGCCGCAAATAACAATGACCAGGACGAATCGTAGACGGTTCAGTTCTCTTCTCGGCCTCCCCAAAGAAGACGAAAGCGAGGGCAACAACAATGAAGAAGACAAAAAATGCTTTGCTCGGTACATTCTTTGCAGTGATGTGAGCAGCACCGGAGTAGGCTGCATGGTAATCGAGGAGCACACAGAAAAAGACGACGGGGATGATGTCGCTGAAAGTGTCGGATCAACTGCTGCTGGCACTTCTGACGGGAATGGAAAGCAGAGGAATCTCTCTCAAAAGTTCTATTTGGAAGTAGACAAGTTCAAGCGATTTCAGCTCAGTGGGGAGGCAGACGGGGAGGAAGACAGAGAGACGGCTCGAATCCGAAAAGCGAGGTTGCAGTCGGCAAGCCCGTCATCCATCACTGTCACACCGAAAAAGAAGATAACCAGGAGCGTCAGTGTAGGCAGTCTCACAAGCTTGGGCAGTATAGGAGAGGGGAGAATGAGCCCTGAGATGGACGATAAGATGAACTCAAACTCAGGGGGAGCAGTCGACGGTGTCAATAAGTCGCGTCGACGAGGCAGTTCGAATGTAACAGTGGACGACAATACCGAAGGGAAGCGGAAGAAGAGCTTGTCCAATGCCGCTGAAAGTATGATTTCCGACCCAGCAGCAGTTGCCACCCCGATAATGGTGCGAGTGGTTTATTGGAAACGGCTCTCTCTCATTCAGAAGATAAAGAAGCGACGACGATCGAGCAATAGGAGAAAGAAAAATCAGCAGAGCGACCGGAAGGACTACGATGTTGCTACGGCCGTGAGAAGGGATGTCGGAGACACAGTTGGGGGGCTCATAGAAGCGGAGGGGGAAAGCGTTCTGACAGTTTTCGTTTGCTTCAGCTTTGACGACGACAAAGGGGACGACAAAAAAGACAACAAGGAGAATAGTGGTGGCACCCCCTCCCCAAGAAGGAACATCAGGTGCTTCCAGGAGAAGCCCCTCCCCCAAACAGCGACTTCGTCCTTGAGTGTGACCAAAAATGCAAAAGTAAACGATAGCCAGAAATTCTTCGCCGAGTGCGTGGTGCCATTTGACATCATGGGGCTTTCGTCTCCTGCTTCTCCAACAGCTGCCCCGACACCCTTAGCACCACCACCATCACCCACCCAAAACGCCGAACAAAACGCCAAACAAAGCGCCACCTCCGCACACAACGATAATAATATCACCAACATGGAAACCGTAGTCGCTCTCGACACCGTCAAAGGCAGGGATTCAGCCTATTTGTTGGCCATGGGAACCCTAAGCGGGAAGGTTTGCGTTGGATTTCCGGGGTATTGCTGGTCGACCATTGTGGATGGCAGCGTCAGCACTATGAAGATTGTCGACCTGAACCAAGGCCAGCGAGAGGGAAATGTCAGGAGGCTTTTCGTGGCGAGCTGGAATGGTTTCGTGGCGTACTACGACGTCGAGTTTAAAGTCGGGGGAAGGGTCTCCGTCGTACCAGGGGGCGTGATTGTCAGTTGCCTGAGCGATCTTGGCAAAGGGGAAGTCAGGCCTGTTTTGAGCTTGGCTGTTGGCCCTTTTGGTTTTGGATTCGAGCGCGAGGAGAAGAAGAAGAAGAAAAATAAGGAGGAGGAGGAGGCGGAGGGCGATGTGGACTGCGCTGGGGCAAACCCCGTCGTTTTCGTCAGCTTTGGAGCCGCCATTGCCACCACGCAAGTATCGAAAGCGCACTCAAGGAAGGACACCTCATCATCATCTTATGCTCAGGCTAGTGCCAAGGCAAGTAAGAAAACTTACAACGAGGATAAACTCATCGCCGGGGCGACGGGAAGTGATAAAGATAATATCGATGGGGGCGTCATTGCGCTCGTCGACACAAATAGAAACCCAAAAAAGAGTAGCAAGTACGTTGTTGGCTGGAGCAGCCCCCCCCGGAAGCAGGGGAAGATTGTATTAGGGGATGTCGACGGTGATGGACTGGATGAACTCGTGGAAATCGATGGCAGTGGAAGGCTACGCATTTGGGGAGCAATGATGGATTGATTCTTGATTTATTTGACGGAAGTGTAGATAGGTAGAAGATAGATTAAGACATGAAAGGGAGTTGACAACAAAACAAAACTTGTTCTTATATTGACGTCGTAAACTATACTTCTGGTTGAAGAAAAAAGAGTAATAAACAATTCTCAAGTGTTAACAACACCAAACCACCACGCCACCCCACCGCTCACGCCCAGACGAAACGGTCCTCGTACTCTTCCACGTCCGAGCCGTACGAGTGGACCAGCAAGGGGCTATACCCCTCCTCCTTCCCGACCATTTTGCACAGCCTCTCGAGCGCGCACGCTGCTTCGTAGTTGGTCGGGTTGGCGAGAACCTCGTCGCAGAAGCCGACCCCGTCCTCGTCGGTCAAAAAGCCCCTCCCGCCGCCCATGAGCTGGACCATCACGCGTTGCTTCCCAGGGAGGGACGGGCACAAAGGAGAGTCCAGATCAGTCAGGCCAGACACTTCCGTGATGAGGATGCAGGGCAAGCGGCCGTGCTCGGAGAAGAAGCGGGCGCCGAACGAGGAAGGGAAGCTCAAGGGCGGGGCCGCGCTCGAAGGCGGGGCCGCCTGAGCCTCCGGGGGTTCCTTGCTGCTCTTGGCCGGGGTCTTGGCCATCTTGCTGCTCTTTTTCATTTCTGCGGTCGCGGGGAAAGGAGTCTACCTCCTTTGGTCCTTCGGGCCCCCGAGTGAGAAAAGCCAAAGCAAAAACTGGTGAGAGAACTCTTTTCTATCCAAATTCTCAGGCGTTCGCCGCCATTCGCGTCGTTTGCGCTTCCTTAAGAAACGAAATCGCCTAGGATGCGCCACGAGCCTCCCCTGGACACATGAAACGGCGACATATCGCGTTTTTCCTTCAGCCCAGAGCCCAGAGGAGATCAAGCGCTTCGTCGATCTCACTGTTGGTGATGAGCTCGTGCAGCGTATCCTCCGCGAGCTCGGGGGGGGGGCGGGGAGAAAGGCGGCGATGAGGTCCGTCATCTAAGGCTTTTCGGCATTAATAAATCGATCTCAAGTCTAATTTTCCGTTACGGCATTTTATAGGCACAAAAGTGAGCCACAAGAAAATAAAAACGTACCTTCTTTTATTTTGGGTCTCTGACTCGTGTGTCGCATACCCTGAGAATGAAATGGATGATCACGTGATGATGTTTGCGAAAGATAACAAGATTTGTATATTGTGCGCAAAAAAAATATTTTCCTAAGTTAATTAACGATCTGGTCCATCCCAAGAAGTATTCCCGTACCTCTGTGAAATTGTGGCATAAAAATGTCGAGTTTCCCCCCCCAATTAGAACCACCCACAGGACCGAGTCGTTCTCGTCATGGAGCCCCCATGGCCCCCCATGAGGGTAAAAAGACCGTTCTAGTCACTGGTGGAGCAGGTTTCATCGGAAGTTCCGTCGCGATGGCACTTCTTGAACGAGGAGACGAAGGTAAGTCGTCCTGACCCACAAAGAATCACCTCAGCGATGTGAATGAATCAGCGAAGAATCTGCACTCACCCTGTGCCCCCCCCTACTCGCTCATCAACTGCTGACTAACTCACTCTCTTATTTCATTTCACTCAAACGACGTTGTAATGAACAGTCGTTGTCGTCGACGAGCTTAACGATTACTACGACCCTACCCTGAAGGAGTCCAACGTGAGTCTTCTCACAGAACAGTACCCCTTTTCTTTCACTTTCTATAAGAGTGACGTCTGTGACGCATCGGCGATGGAGGGTATCTTTGAGAGGCACGGCATTGATTTTGTCTGTCACTTGGCTGCGCGGGCAGGCGTACGCCCGAGCATCAATGACCCTCTTGTGTACATCCACAGCAATATCAAGGCGACGACGACTTTAATGGAGGTGAGCAACTTTAAGGAAAAGGGGGAGTTTTTTTCTTCAATGTCACCTTATCTAACCTCAATCTGTATCCTCATTCACCTCCACTACCACCACCACGACTACTACACTACTATACCCCTCTCTCCAACCCAGATTTGCAACCGTTTCAAGGTGAAGAACTTCGTTTACGCTTCCTCCAGCAGTGTTTATGGAGGCTCCAAGTCGGCTTTGTTTTCCGAGGACGAGGCCGTTGATCACCCCGTCTCACCTTACGCGGCGACGAAGAAGGCTTGCGAGCTTATGGCCTTCACATACCACCACTTATACAATTTGCCAACTACCGGTCTGAGATTTTTCACTGTCTTTGGACCAAGGGGGAGGCCCGACATGGCTCCATTCAAATTTATCGACCGTATTTCCCGAGGCATTCAGATCGAACAATTCGGCGACGGATCTTCCTCACGAGACTATACCTATATATCCGACATTGTCGATGGTACAGTTCGTGCCCTGGATCGCCCGTACCCTTACCAGGTTTTCAATCTTGGGAAGGGAAAAGGTACCAGCCTCCGAGATTTCATCCAGATCGTGGAAAAGAATGTGGGAAAGAAGGCCAACATCAAGGTCTGCGCCGACCAACCTGGCGACGTCCCGTACACTTGCGCCGATGTAAGCAAGGCGAAGCACCTCTTGGGTTACTCCGCCAAGGTGACTTTTGAGGAGGGAATCCGGCGAACTGTTGACTGGTACGAAAAGGAATTCGAACTTAACATTGAGCCCGAGACACAGGCCAACGGTCTCGCGCGCGCCAGCAGCTTCACAGACCTCCAGGAGGACCTCGAAGATGCGTCGCACACCAAGAAGGCCAAGCTAAGCCCTAGAAGTCAGAAGGAGAAGGAGGATAGAATCGCCCGCTGTCCCGAAATGGCCTTGCCTTGATTATTTTGCTTGCGTAGCACACATGAATGAAAAAATAACACAATTTATATGAACTTTTGACCCACAAATAATCTCGGAAATCGGAAATCTCCGCGATTTTTTTTGTTTTTTTGAGGTGTCCTCGTTTTCTTCACAAGCGAAAGTTTACAAAAAAAAAACAAACGAAAAATAAACCTTCTCAGAGAGTTGTCGATATTTATATGCATTTTCAATAAGCGACAGTCGCATCTTTTTGAATTCCACCACTTGAAAGAAGATCCTTTAGAAAAAGAACTACCAGTTTACCATATCCCCGGGAAATTTACAACGACCGCTTGACCTATTCTGTCCCCCCATCCTCACATCTCCTACAACCACGTATATAGAAGGAATCGAGCATGATTTCATTCAAATCAATCGTTCGGTTGCGGCCCCTGCTTGAGTCTGAGATTGCTCAAGGAGAGAAAGCGGCTGTTTCTGTCAAGGAAGAAAAAAATGCTGTAGTTTTTCCTGGTGAAGAAGAGGATGAGGGCGAGCCGATGTTCTTTGACAGTGTCTTGAGCGCCAAACACTCGCAGGGAGACGTTTACGACGCGATTGGTTTTCCATGCGTCCACAATGCAGTTGTTGGTTCAAGCTCTATCGGCAGAGGCGAAACCAGAGCCAGTACCGAAACAACCAGTACGGAAACCAGTACGGAAACCACCAGTAAGGGAAAGGATAAACCCCAAACAGGCGGTAGCCCCCCTCTCCCCACTAATTTTGGTAACAGCGTGATCTTCTCCTTTGGGGTGTCTGGCTCAGGGAAATCTTACACATTGTTGGGCAATGACATGTGCGGGGTCCAGGGGAAGGCTTCTGATGACGGCTTGCTGCCAAATGTGCTTGATGATTTGTTTAAGAAGGGAAAGTGCTTGGAGAGCGATGACAACGACGACGCCAATTCCATCAATATTGACAAATTTGCCCTTGAGATAAGTATGCTTGAGATTTACAATGAGCAGGTTTTCGATTTGCTTGAAGGGGACGAAGACGCAAAAGGAACGGCAGCGGCAGCGGCAGCGGCAGCGGCAACGGCATCGACAACGTCGATACCCTCGGTATCAGCATCGACTCCAAAAAAGCGAAAGAAATCCCTTCCTCCTGCCCAAACTCCGCTAAAAATTTCCCAGGACTCCTCCGGCTCATTTTTCGTGAGCAAACTCGGCAGTAAGGTTGCAGGGGGCTCGGTGGAGGCTAGGGAAGTTGTCAAGGAGTGCCTGAAGAAGATACGGCGCAAAGAGACGAAAATGAACAGGTGAGTCAGAAGCGCAATCGCGGAAAAAAGAGGCTTAGTGTTGGAAGTTTAAGCTCACACCTTCACTTCAGCACAAGTTCAAGAGGCCACACGATAATTTTGCTGTCACCGACGTTTCGGTCCGTCCTTATGGGGAAGATAATGATCATTGACATGGCTGGCTTAGAGAGGACGAAGAAGTCGGCTGTTTATGGGACGGCCATGAAGGAGAGCAACTGCATAAACCAGTCGATCATGAGGATTACCAACGTTTTGAAAGCGCTAAAGTACAACGAGAGGAGGACGGGGGCGAAGCAAAAGCTCGTGCCCTACCGGGAATCGAAGTTGACAATGTTAATGCAGCCGATTCTGACCCCGGGCAACCAAGCCCCGCACACAACCACCTCCATTTATATGCTCGTTTCGGCTTATCCAGGTGTCCGTGATCTCGCCGAGAAAAAATTTTTGCTACGTGAGGTAGAGCAACTGAGAGGCTTGAGCATAACTCAGAAGCAGGGGATTATCAACAAGGGAAAGAGAAAATCCCGATATGGGGTCGGGGTGGGAGGTTGGCTTACAAAAAACAGCGGGAATGGGAATGGAAATGACGAGAAAGACGAGGAAGAGTCAGAGGGAGGTGAAACCTTGAAATCAAAGGCGTCAACAACATCAGCAACTGCGTTTGCGTCGACACCGACAACCGCGTCATCAACGTCAACATCAACATCAACAGCAACATCAACATCAACATCAACATCAACATCAACATCAACATCAACATCAACACCAGCATCGGTAATATCTGCGAAGACGGCAACAAAGGCGACCACCAACAGAGTAAAGAGCATCATCAAGAAAATGAATAGAACAAACACACGACCGACAGAGAATTCGACTGTCGACTACGAGGCGCTCTATAAGAAGCTTTCCCAATCTCTTGCTGACAAAGAGAGAGAGCTCAAGGTATGGAAGACCAAATTTGAGCTGATTGAGAAAGAGCTAGAAGTGGCTCAAGAGGCTCGATTGGCAGAGACAACCCCCCCTCCAATTCCCGTCGCACCACCTGCGCCACCTCCACAGACCGTCGAAGTCGTCGTGGAGGTGGAATCTCCTGCCTTCCTCGCTAAATTGACATCGCTGGAGGAGGAGCTAGCACTCGCGAGAAAGGAAAATGCCGACATGAGTGACCGTCTGGAGGAAGCGAACAGTGAGAACGAATCCCTCCGTGACCAGCTGAACGAGATCGCGTCAAAGGAAAACGGGGCAAGGAAAATGAGTGGGAACAGCACCAATGACTGTTACAGCCCTCCTCGAGCAACACCAAAACAACACAAGAGCCTGCTGGAGTCACCGCTCCGTGAGCACATTGTCAATGTGGAGATAAGCAGTGCTCTTAAAAATAACACTGGCAACGGCGGGAGGGGAGTCGTCGGTGGGGTTAAGCCATTTGCGCTCGAAGTGCCGAAGGACTGGGAAACTCCAGGCAAAAAGAGAAAACGGTGCGCATGAAATAATAAAAGGAGATGACACTTTTTTCTGAAGTTAGTTGGATCATCAACTCGATAAATTATTTGATTTTGCATATAATAATGTAATGGTGGTATAATGGTGTAAAAAATGGAGAAACGGCACATTGCAAGAAAACTTCCATTCGTTGCAAATATTTTATGCCCAACAAATCATCCTGCAAACACTTCTCGAATGTCTGTCTATCCAACACCTAAATTCCACCCAAGCTCCCGAAGGGATCAGCGCCCCCCTGCTGCGCGACGCCGAATCCGCCTCCACCTTGCTGAGCGACGCCAAATCCACCCCCGCCGGTGGCAGGGGACCCCCCGAAAGGATTAGCACTGTTCTGATTCGGACGGGGCTGATGCTGCGCCATGTTCTGGCTTGAGAATGGGTCGCTGCTTACGCCGCCGCCGCCGCCGCCCCCGCCTTGGAAAGCATTCGCGGCCGAGACAGCATTAACCGCTCCCCTGAAGCCACCGACACCGCCCCCGCCACCAGCGGCCATCATATTTATCCCTGCGCCGGGAGACATATTGCTTATGTTGGTACTCTGCTGCTGTGCGTTGTTGAAATTGTTGTTGTTGATGTTGTCGTTGTTGTTGCTGTTGCTGTTGCTGTTGCTGTTGCTAAACTGGGCCATGGGGTCAGGGAGTTGCGCCGGCATGTTCATACTCGGCTGGAAGGACTGCTGAGGAGCGGCGCTTTGGGGCTGCATACTGAATGGGTCAACGCTGCTATTGTCTGGGGAAAAGAACGGGTCGTTATTAGCAAGGGTCGCTGAGTTTGCCGATGTTACAGAGGATGAGGAGGGGGCCGACAAAACGTTATCCTGGGCGCCAAAGGGATCAGAGGATTGTTGCTGTTGCTGTTGCTGTTGCTGTTGCTGTTGCTGTTGCTGTTGCTGTTGCTGTTGCTGTTGCTGTTGCTGTTGCTGT